>Ga0299915_10004607_pt1 | contig 10057 bp, 6 predicted proteins | sample RVTome_13_FD_200263 | JGI IMG/M metagenome (GOLD analysis project Ga0299915, IMG submission 200263) | Soil microbial communities from uranium-contaminated site in the Upper Colorado River Basin, Wyoming, United States - RVT92D227 (version 2) ...
AGGAGGCCATCAGATGAGCGCTCCGACCATCGCGGTGCGCAAGATCTCCGAGCCGGCGCCCGGGGAGGTCCGCAAGGGCGGCTGGGTCGTCCGGATCACGATCGTCGCGATAGTCGTCGTGTGGCTCATCCCAACCGTAGGGGTCCTCGTCACGTCGTTTCGCCCCGAGAACCTCGTCGACACCTCGGGATGGTGGACCGCGCTCGCGCACCCGTTCCGGGCGGCCGAGTGGACCCTGGAGAACTACGGTCTGGCGATCACCGCGCAGGGGTTCGGGAACGCCTTCCTGAACACCCTGGCCGTCGCCATCCCGGCGACCGTGATCCCGATCACGATCGCGGCGTTCGCCGCGTACGCGTTCGCCTGGATGGAGTTTCGTGGGCGCACCATCCTGTTCGCCCTCGTGGTCGGTCTGATGGTCGTGCCGCTCCAGATGGCGCTGATCCCGATCCTGCGCCTGTACACGCAGGGGGCGGTGCTGTTCGGCTACCGCATCCTCCCCGACCTGGACCTGACCCGGACGTTCCTGGGCATCTGGCTGGCGCACACCGCATTCGGTCTCCCACTCGCCACGTACCTGCTCCGCAACTACATCGGGTCGCTCCCGTCGTCGATCATCGAGTCCGCGAAGATCGACGGGGCCGACCACTTCACGATCTTCTGGCGCCTCATCGTTCCGCTGTCGATCCCCGCCCTCGGCGCCTTCGCGATCTTCCAGTTCATGTGGGTCTGGAACGACCTGCTCGTCGCCTACGTGTTCCTGGGCGGGGCCAGGCAGAACCGCGTGCTGACCATGGTGCTCCGGGAGCTGATGGGAGCCCGCGGCGAGAACTGGCACCTGCTCACGGCGGGCGCCTTCATATCGATGATGCTGCCCCTCGCCGTCTTCTTCTCGCTGCAGAAGTACTTCGTGCGTGGCCTGACCGCCGGCGCCGTCAAGGGCTGAGGCTCGTGCCGAGGGCGCGACGCTCCCCGCTCGCCGGCGCCGAGCCGCTCGCGCCTCGGAAGAAGTGGCGAGCGATCCTGCTGGCCACGCTCCTTCTGGTGCCGGGTTACTGGTCTTTGATGGCCGGGCTCGTGTCCGTCGCCTTGGATCAGGATTCGGCTCCTGCTGCCGGTCCTTTCATCGCCTTCGGGCTCGCGCTCGTGCCGTTCGTGTTCGTCGCGCTGGCTTTCCTTTCCGAGCACCCCCGCGCCCCGGGAGCTGCAGTCAGGGCGATGGGGCTGTCCCTCCTCGTCGGCGTTCCCGTCTCGGCGATCGCCGGGGACGCGGTGACCGGCCTCGTCGCCGGCCTGGGAGCGGGCGGGATCGCCGCTCTGCGGGCCGACGCGGACCACCGGTGGAGGGCTCGAGCCCTAGCGGTGCTCGCCGTGACTGCGTGCGTGTTTCTACTCGTGCGGGTGGCGCCCGAAGTGGCCCTGCTGCTCACGCCCACGCTTCCCTTCACGAGCATTGGCGTTGCCGATCACCTCTCCGAGCGACGGGGGGACCGCGAGCGTCAGGCACAGGGCCAAGCGGGTTCTAGCGCGAGTCCCTAGCTCGAGAGGCCGAGCACGGCGCCCTGCCACGGGTCGAGGGCGAGCTCCCCCCGCACCTGCTCGCCATCACGACGCCGATCCGTCGCTATCAGGATCGTGGCGGGCTCCAGGGGCATCGTGGTGTCCTCATCGGAAAGGTTCAGAGCGACGACGATCCCGGCCCCTCGTCGCCAGGCCCACGTCCCGGGCGGTGACGGCAACGACCTGTAGGTCCCCGAGCGAAGCTCCGGCGTTCGGCGCCGCAGTGCGATGAGGTCCCGGCACAGGTTCAGGGTCGAACCGCGATCGGAACGTTGCTCCGCCACGTTGCGCGACCCGGCGTCCCCGATCGGCAGCCACGGGCGAACCTCACTTCCCGTGAATCCGGCTCCGCGGTCCGCGTTCCACTGCATGGGAGTTCGCCCCGGATCGCGGCCGGCCTCCGAAGAGAGCCGGACCCCGACCGTGTCCCGCACCTCACCTTCCGCAACGGGGACGTTCGTCATGCCGATCTCGTCCCCGTAGTAGAGGAAGGGCGTTCCGCGCAGCGTGAGCAACGTCATGAGTGCCCAGCGCGTCCCGGCTTCCCGTCCCCCACACCACCTCGTGGGAAAGCGACCCAAGTCGTGGTTCGAGGCCGTCCACACAGGCCACGCGGACGAGGGAAACACCGCCTCGGTCTCCTCCACGACCTTCCGCAGAGCCTCCGCGTCGAAGTCCGCGAAGATGAACGGGAAGTTGAAGCAGAGATGCAGCTCGTCGTCGGACGTCCCGTAGAAGCGGGCAAGCTGATCGAGACCGGGGACGCATGTCTCGCCGACGAGGACCCCGGGCGGGTCGTATGCGTCGGCGATGGCACGCCAACGCTGATAGATCTCGTGCACCTCGGGTCGGTTCATCTTGTGGACGGGTCGCTGGCCCAGCCGGCGCACGTCGGCAAGGTCATCGTCGGTTGCCGGCGGGTCGTCGCGGAGCGTGCGGTCCTTGACCAAACCGTGCGCCACGTCGATCCGGAAGCCCGCGATCCCGCGATCTAGCCAGAAGCGGAGGATGTCCTCGAACTCGCCCCGTACGTCCTCGCTCCACCAATTCAGATCCGGCTGCTCCGTGAGGAAGTTGTGGAGGAAGTACTGGCCGCTGCTCGGCTCGAACTCCCAGGCAGGTCCACCGAACACCGAGACCCAGTTGTTTGGAGGGGAGCCGTCCGGCCGCGGGTCCGCCCAGACGTACCAGTCGCGGCGCACGGCCTCTTTGGAGGACCGCGCATCCACGAACCAGGGATGCTGATCGCTCGTGTGATTCGGAACGAGGTCCAGGAGGACGCGGATGCCGCGTGAACGCGCCTCAGCCACCAGCCGGTCGAGCGTGGCAAGGTCACCGAGGTCCGGATGCACGTCGCGGTACTCGGAGACGTCGTATCCCCAGTCCAGGTTCGGGGAGGGCATTGTCGGCGACAGCCATATCCCATCGACGCCAAGCCACTCGAGATGATCGAGATGATCGAGGATGCCCCGGAGATCGCCGATCCCGTCGCCGTTCGAGTCCGCAAACGAGCGCACGTAGATCTGGTAGAGGACCCCCTCACGCCACCACGTCCGATCGCTCATCGTGCCCGGAGCGGATCCGAACCCATGCCACGCCCCTTCCCGTGCTTCCGGTGACCGCCGCCCAGTATCGTCGACCGTCGCCCTCGAGTCTCACTAGCCGAACGGCCTAGCCCGGGGTCGCCCTCCGGGACGCCGAGGCGGAGGACCTTCCTACCCGATAACAGGTACGAGGGGCCACGCAGAAACAGGTACCTAGTGCCATGCGCCGAGCCCGCCGCCGGGCCGATATCAGAGGCATGAGCACAGTGGCAGAAGCTCTCGAAGAGGTCCTCGCAGTTCTTCCCAGCGGGGTTCCCGAGCTCGAGCTCGCGCCCCTCGCGCACACTGCCGCGAAGCCGCGTTTCCGTATGCGCGTGGTTCTCTCGTGGGCGAGCGTGCCGCTGCTGACCCTTGCGGCGTTCGCATTCTCCGTGGCGATGTCCTGGCACGCCTCCGACGTGGCGCTGCTCGGCGGCGCCTACGGCACGACCGGCTCGTTCACCCTGCTCGCAGCTTTCGCCAGGTCTTAGAGGCGTCGTGTCCGTTGGGGGCGACACGACGCCTCCTGTCCGTCGACCGACCCGCCCGGCTGCCGCTCAACCGCTCTCGCAACACCCGATGTCGGGGGCAAGACCCAGGAAACCGTCGTTCACGCCGGGTATGAGCACCCCCACGTTGATGTTCGGACTCGAAGGGTCGAGTGAGAAGTCCCCGGCCGCAGGGTTCGCGAGCCCAGGGGACCACTCATGGCCGCTGCACTCCAGACCGGTCACCGAGCACAGATCCCCGATCGTGTCGTAGCGAACGCTCTCCCACTTGAAGTGCGGCTCGTCGTCACCCCGAGTTGTGAACCAGTCGTCGAAGTTCCATCGGTGGCCGGTGCACCCAGTCACCGTGCTTTCGAACGCGTAGCGGGTCCCACGGAAGATGTTGTTCAGGAGCGTGACGTTGTGCACCCGCGAGTAGACGTCCATGCCGTTGTCGTCGGCCTGCGCGGTCCACGACGTGTTGTGGTAGACGAACACCCGCCCGTCCCCGTCGTTCCCCCACTTGAACCCAGTCCCCGTGTGGTTCGCAAAGATGTTCCCGATCACCCACACCGGCCCGGAGGTGATCGGAGCCAGCGAGATTCCCACCAGGCCGCCGGTGAACCGGTTCTCGCGGAACCGGTTGTTGATGCAGGCGCCCTCGGGCTCCAACCCGTCGTCGCCGATGTGGTGGAGCTCGTTGTCGTAGGCATCCACGTCGAAAGCGATCCGCGTGTCCTCGAGCGCGTCCCACGAGCCCGTGTAGATGCCGTTGAAGATGTGATGGACCTCGTTCTGCCGCACGATGGCCCCGGTCCGGCCCGAGATCACGATCCCCGCGCCCTCGTGGCTCGTCCCTTTGACCGCGTCCCACGGCCAGGACTCGACCGGCGGGTCGGAGACGTCGTTGCCCTCGACGCGCGTGTCGTTCGAGCGCCCCCGCACCACGACGCCCTGTGTCACGCCGTGAACGGTCATGTCGCGGACGACGGTGTGCGACGAGTCCCGAACGAGCACGCCGCTCGCCCACTCTTCCCTTCCGTAGTAGCGGACCTCGAAGCCCTCGACCCAGACCCAGTCGGCGCCCTCGATCTCGAAGCCGTGGTCATGCCGCGGCATGTTGAAGACGTGGCCGGCGGGGTCGGTTGTGCTCCGGACCCAAAGGAGGGTGTCGCCCGGCTCCTGGAACCAGCCTTCTTCGATCGGGACGCCATCGTCCCCCTCGCCGGCGAGAAGTCCCCGGAGGTCGTTGTAACGGTAGGCGCGTTGGCCGTCGCGAGCGAGGTAGGCGAAGGAGCGCCCCACGTCGCGGCTCCAGACGTGGGCGACGCTCGGGTGTGGGTTCCACCCGCCGCCGGACACAGCGACCGAGCCGTCAAGCACGGCCCCGTCGTCCTCCGCCACGACCTGGAGCCAGGCACCCTTGCCCCCGCCGTTCGGGAAGGTCACCGCCTCGCGGTAGAGACCGTCGGAAACCAGCACGCGCGTTCCCGGTCCCGCCGCGTCGACGGCCTCCTGGATCGTGTCGAACGGCGCCCCTGCGCTTCCGTCGCCCCCGGGCGGCGAGTCGTCGTCCACGTGCAGCGTCTCCGCGGGCGTGAAGACCAGTGCGTTGTGCTTGGTCGTGACGCTCCGGCACATTGCGGAGCCGGAGATGACTACTCGGACACGGTAGGTCGAGCTCTCGTCGAGGCCGAAGAGGCTCCCCGCGAGCCTTCCATCATCGATGCGAACGAGGTAGTGACCCCTCGTCCAGGCGGTCGTTCCCACCTCCCGGTAGAACAGTTGCGCACGGCGCGGAAGGCGCCGCCCCTCCAGCACCACGCCCACGGTTTCGATGTTCGGATACAGAACGAGGGCCGAGGAATCCCCTACGCACACGGCTTTCGCGCGGGCGCCTGGTGCGAGCCCAAGGGCGACGGTCCCCGGGTACGCGAGAGCACCCGTAAGGGCCAAGGCAAGCGCCGGCGCAAACGCCCTTGCTCCCGGGATTCGGACAGGTCGAGCTCCCATGAGACAAGTATCGGCCGGGGACGGGCTCGCGCACCAGTCGAGGCCCACGGGGCGCGACGAGTAGGTACCGGATCCTCCCGGCAGGCCTTGGACCGGACACTGATATCCGAGTTACTGACCGAGTTATGCCTTGAACCCGTGTGACCACAGCGAATAGGGTTGCGTCGAGCGCTAACCGGCGGTCGAAGAGGGACCCGGTCGCGATGTGCCCAAGTCCCGCCCGGGTGCCCTCCGATCGTCACTGAGAAGGGGGATCGGGATGTCTCGCAGGCGTTCCTTCAGCGTGCTCGTCGTGTGCGGCGCGATGGTCGCCACGTTCCTCGCGACCGTGCCGGTAGCCGGTGCCGCAGTACCGCGGTGCTTGGGGAAGAAGGCCACGATCGTCGGCACGGCCGGGGCCGACAAGATCAACGGCACCGCGGGTGCGGACGTCATCGCCGGCCTGAACGGCAACGATCTGATCTCGGGACTCGGGGGGAATGACCTCATCTGCGGCGGTGATGGGAAGGACAAGATCAACGGCGGAGCGGGGAACGACCGCATCTCCGGGGACGAAGGCAACGACACGATCGCCGGGAGCACGGGCATCGACACTGCCGACTTCTCCTCCTCGCCCGCTGGCGTGGTTGTCGAGCTGCCCGACGGCACGGCGACGGGTGCCGGATCCGACACGCTCAGCGGCATCGAGAACGTGGTGGGGTCAAGGCGCTCCGACGCTTTGATGGGGACCGACGCCGACAACTCGCTGTTCGGCGGCAAGGGCATGGACGTCATCGTCGGGCTCGGAGGTGACGACACGCTCGACGGCGGCAACGGCATGGACTTCGTCGACTACGAGTTCTCGCCGGCCGGTGTGGTCGTCAACCTGTCGACCCGACGGGCCACGGGGGAGGGCACCGACCGGCTGGCTAGCATCGAGGAGGTAGTCGGCTCACCGTTCGACGACACCCTCACCGGCGATGGTCTCCTAAACGCCTTCGTCCCGCTTGGCGGCAACAACATGGTGGACGGAGGTGCGGGCGAGGACATGGTCGACTACGAGGTCTCGCCAGTTGGTGTGGTCGTCGACCTCACGGCGGGCACGGCGACCGGGCCAGGCACCGACACGCTCGCGAACATCGAGGACGTGATCGGGTCGACGGGCAACGACACGATTACCGGGAACGCGGCGGACAACTTCCTGATCGGGTACATGGGTAGCGACACCATCTCGGGCGGCGACGGTGACGACGAACTCTGGGGCCTCGATGGCGACGACACGCTCAGCGGCGGCAACGGCTTCGACTGGATTCTCACGCTCGGCAGCGGCAACACGATCGACGGTGGTCCCGACGAGGACATGGTCGACTTCGAGGGCTCCCCTGCGGGCGTGATCGTGAACCTCACGACCGGAACGGCGACCGGAGGGGGAACCGCCACGCTCGCGAACATAGAGGACGTGGTCGGTTCGTCCTTCGACGACACCCTTACAGGCAACGACCTCATGAACTGGATCATCCCGTTCGGTGGCAACGACACCGTCGACGGAGGCGCCGGCGAGGACATGGTCGACTTCGAGGTCTCGGCATCGGGCGTGGTCGTCGACCTGACCACCGGGACGGCTACGGGAGAGGGCACCGACGCGCTCACGAACATCGAGGACGTGTTCGGTTCGTCCGGCAACGACACCATCACCGGGAACGAGACCGGCAACTGGCTGGTGGGCTGGACGGGCGACGACACGATCTCGGGCGGCGACGGTGACGACGCGCTCTGGGGTCTCGATGGCGACGACACGCTCGACGGCGGCAACGGAACGGACTCCCTCGACGGCGGCCGTGGAACGGACACCTGCGTGAACGGTGAGGCGAACGTGAACTGCGAGTCGGCACCCTCGCCCGTGCCATCGCGGGAGCGGAGTGGTCGCACGTTGCCCTGTCTCTCGGCCCCGGGCGATAGGGTCCGCGCTTGGAGCGTGATGGGCAGGCACTTCCGACACGCACCGACGGGCTCCGTGCTCACATCGTTCACGCGTGTCGGCGCCTGGGCGCTGGTGATGGAACGTTTCCACTGCGGAGCTACGCGCTAGAGGGAATCCGGGATCGATCTCGCGGCACCTCGCGCCTAGACTGCGCTTGTCATGGCTGCCTGCCCGGCATGCGGGGCCGATAACCCCGACGGCGCGAGGTTCTGCAACGCGTGCGGCGAGCGGCTGCTCGCGCCGGCCCCCGCCGCCGAGGTGCGCAAGACCGTCACGGTCGTCTTCTGCGACGTGATGAGGTCGACGGCGCTCGGGGAGCGCCTCGATCCCGAGACGCTCCGTCGCGTGATGAGCCGGTACTTCACCGCAATGACCGAGGCGATCGAACGCCACGGCGGCACCGTCGAGAAGTTCATCGGCGACGCCGTCATGGCCGTCTTCGGAATCCCGACGGCCCACGAGGACGACGCGCTCCGGGCGGTTCGAGCCGCCGACGAGATGCGAGAGGGCCTTCGCCTGCTGAACAAGGAGCTCGAGCGCGACCACGGAGCGACCCTCGCGTGCCGCATCGGCGTCAACACCGGCGAGGTGGTGGCCGGAGACGCGAGCGTTCGGCAGGCCCTCGTGACCGGCGACGCGGTGAACGTGGCCGCCCGCCTCGAGCAGGCCGCCCCCGTCGGTGACGTGCTGCTGTCCGATAGCACCCTCCGGCTCGTTCGCGATGCTGTGGTCACCGATGCCCTGGCCCCGCTCGAACTGAAGGGCAAGAGCGACCGCGTTCTCGCGCACCGATTGATCGCCATCCACGCCGGCGCGGCCGGCCTCGCCCGGCGCCTGGACTCGCCGCTCGTCGGGCGATCGAGACAGCTCGCGCAGCTTCGCCAGGCTTTCGAGGAAGTGGCCGCCGATCGCGTGTGTCACCTGTTCACGGTCCTCGGGCCGCCCGGCGTCGGGAAATCGCGCCTCGTGCAAGAGGCGGTCGAGGGCTTCGCGCTCGAGGCCACGGTGCTCCGCGGCAGGTGCCTCTCCTACGGCGAGGGCATCACGTACTGGCCGCTCGCCGAGATCGTGCGCGACGCCGTCGGGCCGGAGCACTTCGACGGTGCTGGGGGTTTGGGGGACGCCATCGCGGCGCTCGTTGCCGAGGATCCCTCGGCCGCCGACGTAGCCGCGCGCGTCGCGCAGCTCATCGGCGCTTCGGGCGACATCGCCCTTCCCCCCGAGGAGATCGGCTGGGCGGTGCGGCGGTTCCTTGAGGGCCTCGCGCGTCCGCTACCACTCGTGGTAGTGCTCGAGGATCTGCACTGGGCGGAGCCGAGCCTGCTCGATCTCGTCGACCAGGTCACCGACCTCAGCCGGGACGCGCCGATCCTGATCGCCTGCATGGCCCGTCCCGAGCTGCTCGAAATCCGTCCCGGTTGGGGCGGAGGCAAGCTGCGCGCGAGCACGCTCACGCTCGAACCGCTCTCCGCCGAGGAATCGGAGCGGCTCGTCGAGAACCTCCTCGGCGGTGGAAGCCTTGACGAATCGGCGCGTCGCCGGATCCTCGAAACCGCCGAGGGCAATCCCCTGTTCGTCGAGGAGACGCTCGCGATGCTGATCGACGACGGGCTGCTCCGGCGCGAGGGCGACACGTGGACGGAGACCCGCGAGCTCGGCGACGTCTCGGTCCCGCCGACGATCCAGGCGATCCTCGCCGCCCGCCTCGACCTGCTCGAGGATGCGGAACGGACTGCGCTCGGCCGCGCGGCGGTCGTCGGCGACGTCTTCTACCTCGGGGCGGTGAGCGACCTCACGCCGGAACCCGATCGCGCCGCCGTCCTTCGCGAGATCCAACAGCTCGTTCGCCGCGACCTAGTGCGTCCCGACGTCTCCGACCTCCCTAGTCAGGAGGCCTTCCGGTTCCGCCACACCCTCCTCCGAGACGCCGCCTACCAGATGCTCCCGAAGGAGGCGCGCGCGGACCTGCACGAACGGTTCGCCGACTGGCTCGACCGGGCTGCCTCGAACGTCGACGTCGACGAGTTCGTCGGCTACCACCTCGAGCGCGCGCACGCCTACCGGCTCGAGCTCGGTCCCGAGGACGATAGGTCCCGAGCGCTGGCCGAGCGGGCCGCCGACCGGCTGTCCGCGGCGGGCTCGAAGGCCTCCGATCGAGCCGACTCGGCGGCCGTTCAGAAGCTGCTCGCGCGTGCGGCGGCGCTCCGCCGGCCGAACGATCCCAGGCGAGCGTGGGACCTGGTCTCCCTCGGCTGGGCCCACCTCGACGCAGCCGATATCAACGAGGCAAGCCGGGTCTTCGCCGAGGCGCTTGTCGCCGCCCGCGCGGCCGGCGACGAGCGCGCCGAGGCGCACGCGGAACTCGGCCGCACGTACGCCGGTTGCCTCCTCGATCCCGAAGGAGCAGCAGAGACGGCGACAGCGCTGCTCGATCGCCTGGTGCCCAAGTTCGA
>Ga0299915_10004608_pt1 | contig 10057 bp, 9 predicted proteins | sample RVTome_13_FD_200263 | JGI IMG/M metagenome (GOLD analysis project Ga0299915, IMG submission 200263) | Soil microbial communities from uranium-contaminated site in the Upper Colorado River Basin, Wyoming, United States - RVT92D227 (version 2) ...
GGCCCTTGAGCGGCCCGCGCCAGCGCGGGGGCGTCAGCTTGCCCCGAGCAGGGCGTCGGGGGCCTCCAGGAGGTCCTTGAGCGTCTTGAGGAAGCGGGCGGCGAGCACCCCCTCGATGATGCGATGGTCGCAGGAGACCGTGAGGCGCATCACCCGCCCGATGAAGATCCGCTCGTCCCGCACGATGGCCGCGGGAAGGGCCGAGGGAACGCCCAGGGTGAGCGACGACGGCGGGTTGATGATCGGCTCGAACTGCTCGACGTCGAACATCCCGAGGTTGGTGATGGTGAGGGTCGGGTGTGCCCGCTCCTCGGCGGAGAGCTTGCCGCTCCTGGCCCGCTCGACGAGGGGTGTGGTGCGCTCGACGATCTCCGCCAGCGAGAGGCCCTGGGCGTCGCGGAGGACGGCCACGGTGAGCCCCTGCTCGGTGTCGACGGCGAGGCCCAGGTTCACGCCCTTCCACTTGATGATGCGGCCGCGGTCGTAGCTGCGGTTGACCTCGGGGTGCTGCTCGATCGCCTTCAGGCAGGCGAGCATGAGGGCGTGGGTGATGGTGGCGCCGTGCTTCTCCTTCAACTCGTCCTTCCGCTCGAAGAGCCGGGTCACGTCGACCCCGTTCGTCATGTAGAAGTGGGGGATGACGTGCTTAGAGGCGGTGACGCGGCGGGCCTGGGTCTTCGTGCGGAAGGGGGCGTCCTCGACGTCGGCCTCGTCGGGGCTGGCCTGGATGGGCGGGAGCTCTTCGTCGGGCGAGGGCCTGGCGGGCGGCTCGGCCGCCTCGGCGGCGGCCAGGACGTCGTCGACCGTGATGCGGCCGCCCTCCCCCGTGCCGGTGACCTTTGAGAGATCGACTCGCCGCTTCTCGGCCACGGTGCGGGCCATGGGCTCGACGCTGGGCTTGCTGGGCACAGGCTTCGTGGTGGCGGCCTCGACGTCGGCCGCGACGATTCGCCCGCCTGGGCCGCTGCCCTTCAGGGCCGAGACGTCGACGCCCTTGTCTTCGGCGAGCTTGCGGGCGTAGGGGGAGATGGCGATGCGGCCCTCCGCGCGCGGAGGCGCGGGCCTCTCTTCTTCTTTCGGCTTCGTCGGCTTTGGCTTGGCCTCGGGCTTCTTGGGGGCCTGCTCCTTGGGCTTCTCGGCGGGGGGCGCTTCGGCCGCCTCGCCCTCGTCGGCGATGTAGGCGATGACCTCGCCGACGGGCACCTCGTCGCCCTCGCGGTGGACGACCTTGGCCAGCAGGCCGTTGTGGAAGCACTCCAGCTCGAGGGTCGCCTTGTCCGATTCGACCTCGGCCAGGACGTCGCCCTCGTGGACCGCGTCGCCCTCCTTGACCTTCCACTCGACCACCTGGCCGGTTTCCATGCTGTCGGAGAGCTTGGGCATGGTGACTTCATACATGGGGTGCCTCCGCTAGATCAATGGGACATATGGGACCTATAGGACCTATGGGACCTATCCGCCCAGGGTCCTATGGACCGCCTCGACGACGTCGGGAGCGTGCGGGATGCAGGCCTGCTCGAGTTCCTTCGCATAGGGGAGGGGCACGTCGGCCCCTGAGACCCGCTGGATGGGGGCGTCGAGCTGGTCGAAGGCGATCTCGCAGATGTTGGCGGCCACCTCGGCGCCGATGCCGCAGGCGGGCGGGCACTCCTCGACGATGACCGCGCGGTGCGTCTTCGCCACGGAGTCGGTGACGGTCTCCTTGTCCCACGGCCGCAGGGTGCGGAGGTCAACGACCTCGGCGCGGATGCCCTCCCCTTCCAGCTTCGCGGCGGCCTCGAGGGCGACGTGGGTCATGGCCCCGTAGGCGACGATCGTGGCGTCGGCGCCCTCGCGGCGGACGAGTGCCTGGCCGAGGACGGCGGGTTCGAGGCCGTCGGGGACCTCGCCTTCGAGGTTGTAGAGGCCCTCGTGTTCGAGGAAGATGACGGGGTTGTCGTCGCGGATGGCGGCCTTGAGGAGGGCCTTGGCGTCGGCGGGCGTGGCGGGATAGACGACGATGAGGCCGGGCGTGTGGACGAAGTGGGCCTCCAGGCTGTGCGAATGCTGGCTGCCGAGCTAGTGGCCGCCGCCGCCCGGCATGCGGATGGTGACGGGCAGCGTGCACTGGCCGCCGAACATGTAGCGCATCAGGGCCAGGTGGTTGCAGATCTGGTCCATGGCCACGTAGGCGAAGTTGACGGTCATCAGCTCGGGCACGGGCCGGAGCTGGCCGAGGGCGGCCCCCGTGGCCATGCCCACGATGGCCGCCTCGGAGATGGGCGTGTCGAAGACGCGCTGGGGGCCGAACTCCTTGAGGAGGCCGCGGGTGATCTTGAAGGAGCCCTCGTAGAGCGCCACGTCCTCGCCGAAGAGGATCACCTTCTCGTCGCGCTGCATCTCCTCGCGGAGCGCCTGGTTGAGGGCGTCGCGGTAGCTCAGCTTGGCCATGGGACCCTCCTTCTATCGGACCTATCGGACCTATAGGACCTATCCGACATACAGATCCTCATGAAGCTGCTCCTTCGGCAGCTCGTGGCCCGCTTCGGCGAACGCCACGGCCGCCTCGAGGACCTCCTGGACCTTCTTGTCCAGCTCCGCGAACTCCTCGTCGGGGGTGTCGAAGTCGTGCTGAATGGCGGCCTTCATCCTGGGGATGGGGTCGCGCTGCTTCCAGAAGTCGACCTCTTCCTTCGGGCGATAGGTGGCGGGGTCGGACATCGAGTGGCCGCGGTAGCGGTAGCACTTGGCCTCGATGAACGAGGGGCCTTTGCCCGCCCGCGCGTGGGCGATGGCTCGCTCGGCGACCGACTGCATCTTGAAGAAGTCCATGCCGTCGACGACGTGGGTGGGCATGTCGTAGGCCTGCCCCGCCTTCTTAGCCATGGACTCCTGGGCGCTGGAGCGCTGGACGCTGGTGCCGATGGCGTAGTAGTTGTTCTCGCAGACCCAGATGACGGGGAGCTTGTAGAGGGAGGCCATGTTGAGGGCCTCGTGGTAGACGCCCTGGTTGGTCGCCCCGTCGCCGAAGAAGCAGAGGACCACGCGGTCCTGCTTCTGGAGCTGGATGGCGTAGCTGAGGCCGACGGCGATGGGGCACATGCCGGCCACGATGGCGTAGCCACCGAGGTAGTTGATGCCCGTGTCGAACATGTGCATCGAGCCGCCCTTGCCTTTGCAGCAGCCGTCGGCGTGGCCGAAGAGCTCGGCCATGCACTTGCGCGGGTCGCCGCCGCGGATGAGGTAGTAGGCGTGGTCGCGGTAGGAGCCGATCACGTAGTCGTCGGGCCGCAGGTGCCACAGGGCGCCGACGGCGACGGCTTCCTCGCCCGTGTAGAGGTGGCAGAAGCCGCCGATGCGGCCCTTCGTATACTGCTCGGCCACGCGGGTCTCGAAGCCGCGGGCGAGCCGCAACTGGTAGTAAGCCTCCATCAGCTCATCTTTTCGCATCGCGGATCTCCGTCCCTCAAGCGTCGTCGAGCGGGTCGAACAGCTCTTTGGGCGCGCCGCAGACGGGGCAGACCCAGTCGTCGGGCAGATCCTCGAAGGGGGTGCCTGCGAGCACGCCGCCCTGGGGATCGCCCTCCTCGGGATCATAGACGTAGGTGCAGATGCGGCACCAGTATTTCTTCACCCTGCCCCCTTGCTTGATCCCATCGGACAGATCGGACCTATAGGACCGATAGGTCCGATCTGTCCGATCGGTCCGATGGCATTCATGGGATCTTCTTCAGCAAGTCCAGGAACTCCCCCGTGTTCCGCACCGCGTCGTAGCCGAGCTTGTGGACCACCTTGCCCTGCGAGTCGAGGATGACGATCAGCGGCGGGCCGGGCACGTCGTAACGCTTCACCAACTCGGCGTTCTTGTGGTCATCGACGTCGATCGCGAAGGCGCGGAAGCGCTCGAGCTCGGCAGCGATGCGCGGGTCGGAGAAGGTCGTGCGGTCGAGCACCTTGCAGTAGCCGCACCACTCGGCCGTGAAGTCGAGGAGCACCGGGCGGCCCGAGCGAAGGGCCAGCTCGACCTCTCTGGGATCGCCCTGGACGAGGGGGCTCGCCTGGACCTGCGGCACGTTGCGGAGCAGCCCGTGACTCGCCCCCGCCTGGAGGACCATGAGCATCATGGCCCCGGCCGCGAACACCGCCACCCAGCCGAGGAAGCGCTTCGTCCGCTCGGCGAAGCCGCTCTCGGCCGTCAGCGCATCCATCCCGCCCAGGAACACCGCGCCCGCGAGCACCACGGCCGCGCTGCCCAGCCAGTAGGCCGTCTCGCCGGTGACCGGGCGCAGGAAGTAAACGGCCGCCCACAAGAGCACGAAGCCGAAGAGCTTCTTCACCCACACCGTCCACGCGCCCGCCTTCGGCAGGAGGCCCGTGGACGCCCCGGCGACGATGAGCAGCACGCCCATGCCCCAGGCGAGGGCGAACATCCTGAGGGCGCCGAGGACGCGGTCGCCCTCCCGCGCGATGTCCACGAGCATGCCCAGGAGCGGCGCCGCCACGCACGGCCCTGCCACCAAGCCGCTGAGGACGCCGATGAGCAGCACGCCGGCCACGCCCCGCGTCTTCCCCGCGAGCCGCTCGCGGAGCCCGCCGAGCGACCCTGGCGCCTGGATCGTCACCACGTCGAACATGCTCAGGGCCAGCAGCACGAAGGCCGCGGCGATGGGCACGAGCAGGTAGGGCGACTGGAAGGCGAGCCGCACCGACGCGCCCAGGCTCGCCACCAGGACGCCCAGCGCCGAGTAGGTGAGCGCGATGCCGAGCACGTAGACCATCGAGAGCAGAATAGCCTGCCCCCGCGACCGCTGTCCACGCCCGCCGATGACGGCCATCGTGATCGGGATCATCGGGTAAACGCACGGCGTGAGGCTGATGAGCAACCCAGCCACCAGGGCGGCGGCGAGATGCTTGAGGATGCCCGCCCAGCCGAGGCGCTCGCCGCCGTCCGTCGCCGCAGCGACGGGGGCGGCGGAAGCCGCGCCCGCGACGATCTTGAGCTCGTGCTCGATCGCCGTCTTCATCGGGCGGAAACACATCGTGTTCGTGCAGCCCTGGTAGGCCACCGTGCCCTTCAGCACGATCGGCTCGCCGGACCGCTCACCAGCTCGCGGCACCCCGCCCGTGGCCCGAAGCCGCACGACGATGTCGGCGGAGCCTTCGTAGGCCTCCGTCGTCGCCCCGGGCTGGTCGGAGTTCAGGTCGGGGATCGTGGCGGCTTTCGGCCAGGCGATGCCCTCCTCCTTCGCCCCGGCCAGCGTCGCCCACTGGAACTTGATCTTGTCCTTGTAGAGATGCACGTCTTTGCCGAGCACGAATCGGACGGTGAGCGCGAACTGGCCGCCCGGCGGGACCTCGGCCGACGAGAGCTTCGAGGTGACCTCGAAGGGCGGCGCGAAGTCCTCTTCCGCGGCCGCGAACGCGGCGCCGACGGCGATGAGCAGCAGGATAGCAGCGCTACGGAGCATTTGGCACCTTTCCCTCGGAGCGGCGGCGCTTCATCACCGACCAGCGGCGGCCGTCGGCCGCCATCAGGTCGTCGGCCTCCTTCGGGCCCCAGGAGCCGGCCGGGTAGGATGGGAGCGCGGCGACGCCCTGCTCGGCGCAGCCCTCGAGGATGGGGGTGAGGAAGGCCCAGGCCATCTCCACCTCGTCGCTGCGGGTGAACAGGGTCGGGTCGCCCGCGGCGGCGTCGAGGAGCAGCCGCTCGTAGGCCTCGGGCGGCTGGCCGCCGAACGAGGCGGCGTAGCCGAAGTCCATCTTGAACGGCTCGATGCGGATGCCCGCCCCCGGCGTCTTGACCTGGAACTGGAGCGAGATCCCCTCGTTCGGCTGGATGCGGAGGGCGAGCACATTGGGCGCCATCGGCCCGAAGGGCGGCGCGTTGAAGAGCACGTGGGGCACGGGCTTGAAGTGGATGCCGATCTCCGTCACGCGGGCGGCCAGCCGCTTGCCCGTCCGCAGGTAGAAGGGCACCCCCGCCCAGCGCCAGTTGTCGATGTAGACCTTCAGGGCGGCATAGGTCTCCGTGAGCGAGTCAGGGGCGACGCCTGGCTCCTCCTTGTAGCCGGGGACGGGCCTGCCCGCCGCTTCGCCGGCCGCGTACTGGGCGCGGACGACGTTCGCGCCCACGCAGGCCGGCGGCGTCGGCCGCAGGGTCCGGAGCACCTTCACCTTCTCGTCGCGCACCGAATGGGCGTCGAGCGAGTCGGGCGCCTCCATGGCCACGAGGCAGAGCAGGTGCATCATGTGGTTCTGCACCATGTCGCGGATGGCGCCCGCGTGGTCGTAGTAGCGGCCTCGCTGCCCGATGCCGTCGGTCTCGGCGACCGCGATCTGGACGTGGTCGACGTACTTGGCGTTCCAGAGCGGCTCGAAGATGGCGTTGGCGAAGCGCAGGACGAGGATGTTCTGGACCGTCTCCTTGCCCAGGTAGTGGTCGATGCGGTAGATCTGGCTCTCGGCGAAGGCGCCCTGGATGCAGGCGTTGAGGTCGCGGGCCGAGCGCAGGTCGCGGCCGAACGGCTTCTCGACGACCAGGCGTGCCCAGGGCTCCGCCTTCGCGTCCGGGCACCGCGAACTGGCGAGCGGTCGGGCGAGCCCCGCCTGCCGGATCTGCTCGACGACGGGGGCGAACACCGAGGGCGGGGTGGCGAGATAGAAGAGGCAGTTGCGCGGCGCGCCTCGGGCCGCCGCGCCCTCCTCCAGGCGCCTGGCGAGGGCGGCGAAGCTCGCGAGGTCGCCGTAGTCGCCGCGAACGTAGGAGAACCGGGCCGCGAAGCTCTCCCAGGCGCCGTCGGCCTCGATGCCGTCCTGGCGGGCCTCCGCCACGGCTTCCCGCACGTGGGAGCGGAACCCGTCGTCTGTCATCTCCGTCCGCGCGAAGCCCACGACGGCGAGCTGCGGCGGCAGCAGGCCCTGCTGGAAGAGCCGGTAGACGGCGGGCAGGAGCTTGCGGCTCGCCAGGTCACCCGAGGCCCCGAAGATGACGAGGGTGAAGGGGTGCGGGGCGTCCCGCTTCGGCGGCGGGCCGCCGTGGCGCTCTGGGCTCATCCTTCACTCCTCGGGAGCCATGGCCCCGCACGATGTGGCCGACAAGTGCCCGAGCTTTCATGTTAAGGCTCTTCCCGTTTTCGATCAAGCGAATCGAGGGCGCCGTCAGAGGACGCGCAGGACCTCTTCGAGCGAGGTGGCGCCCTCGGCGGCCCGGCGGATGCCGTCGGCGGCCATGGTCGTCATCCCCTGGCTGACGGCGAGGGTCCGCAGCTCCTCGACCGAGGCGCCGCGCCGGAGCGCCGCGCCGATCTCGGGCGTGACCTCGAGCGCCTCGGCGATCACCTCGCGGCCGCGGAAGCCCGTCTGATGGCAGGCCGGGCAGCCCGATGGCGCGCAGAAGCCCTTCGGGAGCGACGCCCAGTCGAGGCCCCCGGCGGACGCGAGCTCGGCGGCCATCTCCAGGGCGCTCCCGTGCGGCTGGGCCTCGACGCGGCACGCGGAGCAGAGCCGGCGGATGAGGCGCTGGCCGATGATGAGCTTCGTCGAATCGGCCACCACGAACGGGTCGCTGCCCATCTCGACCATGCGCTTGAGCGCCCGCGCCGCCTCGTCCGCGTGGAGGGTCGTGAGCACCAGGTGGCCCGTCAGGGCCGCCTGGTGGACGATCTGGAGCGTCTCGTGGTCGCGCACCTCGCCCACCATGATGACGTTCGGCGCCGAGCGGAGGAACGAGCGCAGGGCGACGGCGAACGTCACGCCCTCCCGCTCCCGCACGGGCACCTGCACGACGCCGGGGAGGAGGAACTCGACCGGGTCCTCGATGCTCATCAGCTTGCGCTCGGGGCTGGCGAGGTGGTTCAGGCAGGCGTAGAGGACCGTGGTCTTGCCGTGCCCCGTCGGCCCTGTGACCACGATGGTGCCCCAGGGCGCGCCGAGCGCGCGCAGCAGCCGCTCCCTGTCCCGCGGCGCGTAGCCGAGGTGGTCGAGGTCCAAGAGCCGCACGACGACGGGGTCGAGGACGCGCACGGTGAGCGACGGGCCGAGCGTGGCCCAGAGGAACGACACGCGCAGGTCGACGAGCTTCCCCGTGTCGGCCAGGCGGACCTCGATCCGGCCGTCCTGGGGCCGGACCTTCTCGTGGACGTCGCAGGCGGCCATCGTCTTCCAGCGCTCGTCGATGGCCGGGAGGAGCCGGATGTCGAACTCGGCGACGGTGTGGAGCGCGCCGTCCACGCGGTATCGGAGGACGGCGACCGAGCCCTCGGCCCCTTGCTTCCTGTGCGGCTCGAGGTGGATGTCGCTCGACTGCATGGCGACGCCGAGGCGGATCATCAGGCTGACGGCGCGGGCGACGTCGCTGGCATCGGGCGGGGCGACGTCGCGGGCGCCGAGGGCCTCGACGCGCTCGCGGAGGGTGCGGAGGAGCGGCTCGAGGTCGGCGGGGAGGTCGATGCGCGGCTCGAGGCCGCGGAGGAAGCGCTCGACGTCCTCGCGGTAGAAGCGCCACTGTCGGCCAACCTTCATCCCCTTGATCTTCCCCTCGCGGAGCCATCGGTAGAAGGTGGGCCGCGAGGTCTTCAGCAGACCGATCGCCTGGGCCATGTCGAGGAGTCCGCTGGGCTGCTCTCCTTTGCTGGCGGAGGGTGGGGGTTCGTTGACCTGGCGATGCTGGGTGCGGGTCTTGCTGTGGCTTGCCATGGGGGGCCTCCTTTCTGGCTATCATTGTATATCATGGGGATTATGATATGTCAAGAGAATGTTCGGGGCAGGCGCAACCCGCCCGATGGGACCTATGGGACCTATAGGACCTATGGGACAGGTGGGAGCGGCAAGGCCCCTCAGTCGGCGTAGAGGCCGTTGCGGCGACGCTCCTCGGCCTTCTCGCTGATGACCGTGCCCTCCCGCAGGTCGAGACCGAGGCGGGCGACGAGGGTCTTCAGGTAGTCGAGGTGGGGGCACTTCGGGCCGTGGTGGCTCGCCTTCGCGATGCAGGAGGAGAGCTGGACGACGATGCGGTCCTTCTCTATCTCCTCTCGCTGCTTAATCTTACGCTTGAGGTGGGCGAGCTTGCGGTGCAGGGCGCGCCCGCAGCAGCCGCCGCAGGTCAGGTGGAGGGTCCGATAGGCCTTCTCCCGCGGATAGTCGGCGAAGCCGCCCGTCCGCTCGTGGAACGCCTTCTCGCAGAAGTAGCCCGAGCAGCGCTCCTTGACGAGGTGGCACTGGACAATGACCACGTAGTCTTTCTCGCCGAGGTTGCTCATTCGATGTCCTTTCCAGACAGGAGGTTACATCAGTTTCCTCCCCAGGGCTTCCTCGTAGATGGCGAGGACGTTCTCCAGTGGGGTGTCGGGCTGGATGCAGTGGGCGGGGGCGAGGATGTAGCCGCCGCCGCGGGCGAGGACGTCGAGGCGGTGGCGCGCCTCGGCCCGGCACTCGGCCACGGTGCCGTGGGGCAGGGTGTGCTGGGTGCTGATGAGGCCGCAGAAGGCCAGGCGGCCCTTGCACAGGGCGCGGATGCGCTCGGGGGCCATCCCCTTCGGCTCGGGCTGCATGGCGTCGAGCACGTCGAGGCCCATCTCGATGAAGGTGGGCATGATCTCGTGGGTGTCGCCGCACGAGTGCATCATAGCCCTGGCTCCGAACTCGTGGGCGAGGTCGTAGAAGCGCTGGAGGCGCGGGCGGAAGACCTCGTCGAAGTCCCTGGGCGAGAACATGCGGCCGTTCTGGTTCCCGCAGTCCTCGCCGAGGCAGAGGATGTCGGCCTTGCCGCGGGCGGCCTGGAGGCCGCGGCGGAGGACTTCGTAAGAGAAGTTGACGCGATGGTCGATGATGGTGAGGCCCACCTCGTCGCGGAGGGCGATGTCGGTCACCACCTGCTCCATGCCGCGGCCGCGGGAGACGCCGTTGAGGATGTCGGGGTCGCCGGCGCCGCCGAGGCAGACGGCGAAGTCCTTGAGCCGCTCGCACTGGGCGGGGATGACGGAGTAGTCGGAATCGTCGGGGCTCGGCCAGGGATAACGCTCGACGTCGTCCATCGTCTTGAGGGCGGCGAGGGGCAGGAAGGCGGCCTCGTCGTAGGCGC
>Ga0299915_10004609_pt1 | contig 10056 bp, 7 predicted proteins | sample RVTome_13_FD_200263 | JGI IMG/M metagenome (GOLD analysis project Ga0299915, IMG submission 200263) | Soil microbial communities from uranium-contaminated site in the Upper Colorado River Basin, Wyoming, United States - RVT92D227 (version 2) ...
ATCGTCGAGAAAAAAGACGAGAGCCTGTTCATGCAACGCACGGAGGTGAGGAGCAGGCATGGCGATTCTCACCTCGGCCATGTCTTCCCCGACGGCCCGCAGCCGTCCGGGCTTCGCTTTTGTATGAATTCAGCAGCCCTGCGGTTTATCCCTAAAGAGGATTTGAAGAAAGAGGGATACGGGGAGTATCTGAGGCTTTTTGATAAGGGAAAATAGTACGAGAGCACGCGAGTCAGTGAATCACTGATTAAGACATCCGCTTAGTCATAGGGGGATGCTCACGCCAATAAAAAAGGGGTTAACCGTCTCTGGTTAACCCCTTTTTATGTATTCAACTGACTTTCAGCGCTGATCTTTATGATGAGCGAGGAATTAAGCTCATCACTTCTTCTTTATCTCCTCCCTCACCAATCTGAACCCGAGCCAGTCGCGGCGGCTGTCGGCATCACCCTTGATGCGATCGGTGCTGCGCAGGCGATCAGCGACATTCTTCCAGCTCCCCCCCCGCACGCTGCGGACTCCAGCAGCCCCCTGCAGCATGCCGAGGATGCGTGCGTAGCCTGCGCCATAGAGATCCATGAACTTGTCGTTGACGTAGGCGGGATTTCCTAATCTCTTTGTTGCCTTGAGATAGGCATCCTTGTCAAAGCTATCGAGGCACCACTCCCAGACATTGCCCGACATGTCAAAGATTCCCAGTTCATTAGGGAGCTTGCGGCCTACTGCATGGGGGCCGCCGTCGGCGTTTTCCTTATACCACGCCAGGGCATCCACCGATTCCCCGCCGGCGTATGGCTGGTTTTTCCCCGAGCTTCGGCAGGCATACTCCCACTCCGCCTCCGTGGGGAGCCGGAAGAGATACCCGGTCTTTGCCGACAACTTTCGCGCAAACTCCACGGCCTCATTCCACGAGACCTCCTCGACAGGGCATTGGTTCCCGCACCGCTCGGCATCCGAGGGGTTGTTTCCCATGAGGCGCCTCCACTGCTGCTGGGTCACCTCATGCCTCCCGATCCAAAAGCCGTTCAGACAGACCTTGTGGGGGGGCTTTTCGCTATCACTGCAGCCGGTCATCCAGTCGCCGCACCCCATCTCAAAGCACCCCTCCGGCACCCAGACAAAGCTCATCCCCAGACGCGGGTCTCGCCAGACCGCGCCGGGCTTTATTGAGCGCTTTACCGCCCGCTTTTTCTTGACGGCCTTAGGTGGGATCGGTTTCTCTGGAGGTGGCTTCTCCTCTGTCTTTGCCGGCTCTATCGGCGCCTGCACCACTGGTGCCTGAACTGTTGGTGCTTGTGCAGCTGGCGCTGGCGCGGCCGGTGTCTGTTCCGGCGGCACTGCTGTCGCCGTTACTTCCACCAGATAACCGGCTACGATCACCCCCTGCGCCTTCTCAATCTTAGCCACAGAGGATTCCTGCTCAACGCTTGTTATGGTAAAGCTTGCCACATAGACGGGCTGAGGTTGTCTGTCTTTGCCGACGAGGACGGTGTAGAATACCTTCCCCTGATCACCGACCTTAAGGCCTGCCTCAGAGCCTACATCAATCCGGATATTTCCCCCTTCTACAGCAGCGATCTCTCCCTGCACTACGCCCACGGCCTGGGCTGCGCGAACCGGATAGGCGGCACAGATGAGGAGACACCCTATCACCAAGAGATGGCACAGGAGTTTTTTCAGTGGTCGGTCCATGGCATCAAGCAACGGATGCAGCTGCATTATTCTGTGCCCTGTTCCGTTGAGGGGGTCTTATAGAACTTATCTTGCCCACTGTAATGGGAGACAAGGAGATAGGCCAATAAAACGAAGATAGCTGCGAGCAGGCCAATGGCAGCAAAGAGGATCATCCTCTTCTTGTCGCCCTTTTTCGACTTCATCACCACTGTTTTTGCCTTAATCCCCAACCCCTTTATCCGCTCCAACGCGCCGAACTCGGCGGCGACGATGGTGATGTTGTCATGACCGCCCCGCTTGCGGGCCATATCGACGAGCTTGTTGCATGCCTTCTGGAGATCGGCGGTGTTGTGGACCGCGGAGAGGATCTCTTGGTCTTCCACCAGGTTTGTCAGACCGTCGGTGCAGAGCACGAGGCAATCCCCGTCTTCCAGCTCTATGCCGATCGGATCATCAACGGCTACATCCTCCTTTGTCCCGATGGACCTCGTCAGCATGCTGCGCATGGGAGATGTTTTCACCTCCTCGCGGGTGGCCTTGCCCTTCTTTACCATGTCCTCGGCAAGGGAGTGATCCTCGGTCACCTGCCTGATCTCCCGCTTCCGAATGTGGTAGGTACGGCTGTCTCCTACATGGCCGATGAAGGCATTGTGGTTGTCGATAAAGGCCGTGGTGAGGGTCGTCCCCATATTAACTGACTTCGCCTCACCTTTCTTAAAGACCGCCTTGTTGGCCTCGCGGAAGGCGTCAACGAGAAACCGTTTGATATCCTTAAGCGGCTTTCCGGTCTTTGCCTTGGCGGTCTTCGCCCAGTCGGATTTTATTGCGGTCGCGAAGAGGGCCTTCACTACCTCGACGGCGGTCTCGCTGGCCTCTTTGCCTGCGACCTGCCCACCCATCCCATCGGCCACGATGAGGAGGGCATAGCGATTGGCTGAAGCTGCGACCCCTTGGGAAGTACCCCCTTGGGGTACACCCTCCCTTGGTGTCTCCTCTTCAGGAAGCTCCACGTAAAAGCTGTCCTCGTTCGCCTCCCTCACGCACCCGACATCTGTCTGCTTGCCGATGGAGATCTTCATATTGGAAACCCCTTAGTCACTGTTTTTCTAATCGGATTTTTTCATGCCTTTTTTGAGCGCTTCACGGCGATGACGATGATGGTCGCGGCAAGGGCAACTACCAGCGCGCAGAGGATGATTGCCAGCAAGTAGAGCCAATTCATCCCCTCGCGAAAGGCCTCCAGCGCTGCCGTGGGCAGCACCGGCTTCAAGGTCGCGAGGTAGAGTCTCTCTACCTGCGCCCTTCCCTTGGCAATCTTCAATTCAACCCGGAGTCTATGCCATGAATTATCGAGGGATTTGCGCGATTGCAGGGTGATACGGTATTGGTTGATCAGCTGCCTGGCAATCGTCTGGTAGAGGACGGACAGTTCACTCGATTCCTGGGCAAAGAAGGCCCTGCCGCCTGACCCGTCGGCCATGGCATCAAGGGCATCGACATCCACCTCATTCCCCAGACCGACGGTGATGAGCGGAACACCCATACGGAAGGCCTCCTGGATGGTTCCTTCTCTCGTGGCCTTGCTTCTGTTCTCCTTGCCATCGGTCAGGACAATCACCGCCCGGCGGCCGATAAAGGGGGAAAGGAGCTGCAGGGACTTCATGACAGCATCGTTGAGGGCGGTATCCTTTCCTACCTTGATCTTATCAATTTCCTTAAGCAGGGGGCCCTTATCGGCATTCGGACGGGAGATGACGGTGACATGGTCATCGAAGCTGACCAGGCCCACCCGGTCGATGGCCCTCATCTCCTTGATGAAGTCCTTTGCCGCCTTCAGGGCGTCCTTGATAGGCTGCCCGCGCATGCTCCCGCTCCTGTCGATGGCCAGGACCACGGCAAGGGGCTCGTCCCCTTTCTCTAAAGGGAAGACCCCCTTCACCTGAACAGTGCTGCTGTCCTCTTGTACTGTGAAGTTGTTGATGTTCAGCCCTTTTATGGGGGTGCCGCGCTCATCGGCAACTGTCAGGTAGATATTGATCGCCGGGAACCGCTCGATGTTGATCTGGTTGAGGCTCAAGACGACGCCGGCAAGGCAAACAGACGGGATGAGCACGAGCACTAGGGCCGCAACGAACCGGACAATGACGGCGAGAGGTTTGCCACAGTTGAGCCTAGTCATGATGTGATCCTTTCTTTCTCTCTCCTCTCTTGAATATTACGCCTTTAAGAGAATCCCGCCCTGTCGCACAGCGACATCCCGTATTCTCTGATTTATGCAAAGCGGAGCGGGACTTTCTCCTCCATCGTGGGTGCAGTAGGGGCCTTCCCGTTGATGGTTGCGGGAAAGCCCCCTCTGCGCACTGATCCGATTATAGCTTGGAGAACTTCAGCTTGATCGCGCCCAAGACGATCTCATCGCCGTCTTTAAGCTCCCTTGTCTCCACGGTGGCCTTGTTGACCTTGGCCGGGTTCGTGAGGCTCTTGTTGGTCAAGACATACTTTCTGTTCTTGAAGGTGATCTGCGCATGCTCCGCACTGACCGTGGGATCACCGAGGGCCAGATCGCCGGACTCTCTTCCGATCATAGTCTGCCGCTTGAGGATATATTTCTCTCCCTTATTGGGTCCGCTGAGCACCTCCAGCTGGGCAGGGATAGCAGGGACCTCCACCGTCCGCTCAGGAGCGGCAGGGGCAACCCGCTTCATCTCCGCCGTGCTGATCGGGCGGGTAGGTTCTATCGTACCACCCTCCTCATAGGCAGGCTCCATGGCAGCAGGTTTGCGCAGCATATAGACCAGGATCCCGATCAGGATCAGCACGATCACCGCGGCGCCGATAACGATAATGGGCAAGAGGTTCCCCCCGTTTCTCTTCAGTTCCTTCAAGTATGGTGTCTGGGTCTGCGCCTTCATCGTCACAATCCCTTCAACCATGAAACTCTGCCCCGGGGCCGGCAGCTCGTCGGTCTTGACCTCGATGGTCTGCTCGCTCTCATCCCTCATCGTGTACATGCCGCTCTTGAACCCGGCCTGCTCGGGGGACACATCAACCACTACCCCCTTAATCCTGACCTGGAGGTTGTAATACTTAGAGGGATTCATCTTGATGTCGCTGATAAAGACCCCTTCAGCGGCCAAGGCGATGACGGCAAACACCAGGAGTAACAACACCAAACCTGCACCAGAATAAAACATCCTTTTTGTTTTCATATTCTCTCTCTCCTTTTTTCTAAAGATTTAATCAACTGCCATTCCCTCCCTTCCCATATATCTCTTCAGTGCTGTTAAGAGGGCCTCGACGCTCTTGTAGCGGTCCGCAGGCCTCTTGGCCAGCATCTTGAGGGCTATCCTTTCCAGCCCGAGGGGGATCTTGGGGTTTAAGGATCTCAGCCTCGGTGGCGCGGATTCCCGGTGCTTGATAAGGACCTTGAGGGGGTCGGCGTCATCAAAGGGGCGCTTGCCCGCAAGCAACTCATAGAAGACCACCCCCAGGGAATAGATGTCCGAGCGGCCGTCAACCTGCCGTCGTGAGATCTGGTCCGGAGACATGTAATAGGGTGTCCCCAGGTACGAGCTGCGCGTGCCCACGGTACCGAGGTAGGCTGCATGAGCGACACCGAAATCCATCAGCACCACCCTGCCTTTGAACCTCTTATCGGGAATCATGATATTCTCCGGCTTGATATCCCGATGGACAATCCCCTTTTGGTGGGCATAACTGAGTGCCCGGCATACCTGCATCACGGTCCTTATCGCCTCTCTGACAGGCATCTTACCATATCTGTCCAGGTATACGCGCAGATCGATGCCCGGCAGGTATTCCATGGCGATATAGATGAGGCCGTCCTGCGACGTTCCGTATTCGAAGAGACGGATGATATTTTCATGGAGGAGCCTTTGCCCGAGCTGCGCCTCGCGGCGGAACCGCTCGACAAACCGGCGGTCATTCTGAAATTGATCATAGGGGACCTTTAGGACCGCCAGCCCCCCGTTTTTGGCATGGACTGCCTTGTAGATGGTGGCCATGCCGCCGCTGGCGATCTTCTCCACGATGCGGTAGTTACCCAGGAGGGCCGCCTTTCTGAGCGCGCTTCCCCTGACCGGGTGGGAGATTATAACCGGCTTGGGCTGCACCCTGGCCCTCGGCGGCTTCCTGGTCATGGGACGCGCACGGGGTGCCCGGCTTATCCTTGCGGGGATAGCCCTCATGATCATGGCCAGGATAACCATCCCGGCGAGCAGGAGTACTACCAGCATGATCACCCACGGATTAACGAACTCGGTGAGGAGCGCCGGCAAGGGCAAGGCTATGCCCTCGCCCTTCATGACTGGTGTCCCCGGCATGCGCACGAGCACGTTAGGGATACGGGTGGTGCGCCCGGCCTGGACGCTGATCATCTGTTCGATCGCTTCATAGCCCGCAAGCTCCAACCTGAGCTTATGAGAGCCGACGGGGATGGCGTTAATAACGGTATTTGTTATCCCGATCCTGGCCTCGTCAAGATAGATGGCGGCTCCCGGGGGTCTGGATGAGATATAGAGCGAGCCCGATTCAAGTGCGAAGGAAAGACCGGGAAGAGAGACGAACACGAAAAAGATGAGCAGTAAATAGCGTCGCGGCTTTCTCGGCATACGAATGCCCCTGTCTACTCTTGCTTCTTCTATTTTGAGCAGGGAATGTCGTCTTATACCTTAGTGTACCACATTCTTTACGCCTGGGCAACAAAAAGTCTACCTCAGCGCTCCTCGCGATTGTTCATACCAAGGCGGTCCACGCTGCCTTGACAGGGTTGCCGATTAGTTATAACGTAGTGTTTACTATACGTTGAGCCATGGAAAATCTCGCTGTCATCATCTTGGCTGCAGGAAAAGGGAAGCGGATGCGATCAGGGCTGGTCAAGGTTCTGCACCCCCTGTTGGGCAGGCAGATGTTGGCCTTTCCTTTAGAATGCTGCCTCAATGGATTGCATCCGAAAAAGACCCTCGTGGTCATTGGGCATCAGGCTGAGCAGATCCGCGCGGCCTTTCCCGATTCGCGGATCACCTTTGTCGAGCAGCAAGAGCAGCTCGGCACCGGCCACGCCGTATCCATGACCGAGCCGATGCTTAAGGATTTTCCAGGGACCATCCTCATCCTCTCCGGCGATACCCCCCTCATTACTGCCCAGACCCTCTTGGAGATGGTGAAACACCACCGGGGGCAAAAAGCAACGCTCACCGTGCTGATTGCGTACAGGGCAGACCCCACGGGCTACGGGCGCGTGCTCAGGGGCAAAGGGGCCGGGGGCAAGGTGCAAAAGGTGGTGGAGGAAAAGGACGCCACGCAGCAGGAGCAAAAGATCAAGGAGGTCAACACGGGGATCTATTGTGTTGAGGCCCCCTTTCTCTTCCAGGCTATTTCTGCCTTGCGCTCGGACAACGCCCAGGGGGAGTACTATTTGCCGGACATCATCGAGAGTGCCCTCAGCAAGAAAAAGAAGGTCGCGACCTTCATTGCCGCTGACGCGGTGGAGGTCATGGGGATCAACACCAGGGCGGAGCTGGTCCAGGCAGAGGATATCGTGGCGGATCGGGTGCGTCGGCATTGGATGGCAGAGGGGGTGACTATCCATGATCCCGGCAGCGTCTATATCGAGCCTACTGTTCGTATCGGCAGGGACACCGTCATTTTCCCCAACTGCTATCTGCGCGGCGAGAGCGTGGTCGGCGAGGGGTGCACGATCGGCCCGCAGGTAGAGATCATCGATTCACAGATCGGGAACCGCGTCGAGATCAGATTCTGCACCATGATCACCGCGAGCCGGATCGCGGACGAGGCCATCGTGGGCCCCTTTTCTCACCTGCGCCCCAACTGTCAGCTGGAAAAGGGTGTTAAGATCGGCAACTTCGTGGAGGTGAAAAAATCGAAGATCGGTCCGGGCACCAAGGCCAATCATCTTTCCTATATCGGAGACTCCGAGGTCGGTGCAGGGGTGAATATCGGTGCAGGGACCATCACCTGCAACTACGACGGCTATCACAAACACCAAACTATCATCGAGGACGGCGTCTTCGTGGGGAGCAATACGGCCCTTGTGGCGCCGGTCACGATCGGGAAGGGTGCATCAATAGGGGCAGGGACCACCGTTACCAAAGACGTCCCCCCCCATGCCCTGGCAATAAGCAGGACCCGGCAAAAGAGTATCAAGGATTGGGTTATAAAGAAGGAAAAAAACAAAGAGCGGCAGGAATAACGGGATCATGTGCGGCATAGTCGGCTACGTGGGGGCGCAGGACGCGCCCTCGATCATCCTTGGCGGTCTCAAACGGCTGGAGTACCGGGGGTATGACTCCGCCGGACTGGCAGTGGTGCAACAAGACGGCACCATCGGAGTGCGGCGCGAGGTGGGGAAGCTGGTCAAGCTGGAAGAACTGGTGGCTGCCGAGCCGGTGAGCGGCAGGGCCGGCATCGGCCATACCCGCTGGGCCACCCACGGCGAGCCGAGTCAGCGCAATGCCCATCCCCATGTCGGCGCTACGGCCACGGTTGCCGTGGTCCACAACGGCATCATCGAGAACTTCCGGGCGCTGAGAGAGGAGCTGGAAGCCAAAGGGTGCCGCTTCACCTCGGAGACCGACACCGAGGTGGTGGTGCACCTGGTCGAGCGGTATCTCTCAGAAGGGAGCACTTTGGAACAGGCGGTGCGCCGGGCCTTGCCTCACCTGCAGGGGGCCAACGCCTTCGTCTTTCTGTACAGCCGTGAGCCAGATTGTCTCGTCGCCGCCCGCATCGGCAATGCCGGCGGCATCACCATCGGGTTGGGGAAAGGTGAGATGTTCGTCGCCTCAGACATCCCGGCGATTCTCGAGCACACCCGCGACATGATCTTTATCGAGGACCGGCAGATGGCGGTGGTGAAGAGGGATGAGGTGAAGGTGACGACGCTGGCTGGAAAGCCCGTTGCAGCTCAGGTGCACACCATTTCGTGGGACCCGGTGGCAGCTGCCAAGGAGCCCTTTCGCCACTTCATGCAGAAGGAGATCTACGAGCAGGCCCGCTCCGTCACCGACACCATCCGGGGCAGGGCCGATTTTGAGGCCGGCCAGGTGCGCCTGGAGCATCTGACCATGAAGCCAAAGGAGGCCCAGGCCTTAGAGAAGGTGGTGATCGTGGCGTGCGGAACCTCGGCCTATGCCGGGCTCGTGGGCAAGTTCATCATCGAGGCGTTGGCCCGGGTGCCGGTGGAGGTGGACTACGGATCAGAGTTTCGCTACCGCGACCCTATCATCACGAAGAACACCGCCGTGCTCGCCATCACCCAGAGCGGCGAGACCGTAGATACCCTGGCGGCGATGGAGGAGGCGCGGGGCAAGGGTGCGCGGTTGTGGGCCATCGTCAACGTCATCGGCAGCCAGGCGATGCGCATCTCCGACGGCGTCATCCTTATGCACGCCGGGCCGGAGATCGGCGTGGCCTCCACCAAGGCGTTCACCGCCAGCCTGGCGGACCTCTATATGCTCGGCTGCTACCTCGGTGAGCTGCGCGGAACACTCGACAGCGCGCGGCTGCGTGAGCAGGTGGACCACCTGGCGCTGCTCCCTGATCTCGTGGGGCGCGTGCTCGAGCACGGCGATGAGTACGAGCAGCTGGCCAACCAATTCCACGACCGCGAGCACTTCCTCTACCTGGGCCGTGGCATAAACTACCCCGTCGCCCTGGAAGGTGCGCTCAAACTCAAGGAGATCTCCTACATCCATGCCGAGGGGTACCCGGCCGGCGAGATGAAGCACGGGCCTATCGCATTAATCGACGAGGCGATGCCGGTGGTCGCCATTGCGGTGCGAGACCACGTCTACGAGAAGATGATCAGCCAGATCGAGCAGGTCAAGGCGCGGGGGGGGATCGTCATCGCCCTGGCAACAGAGGGAGATGCCGATATAGCTGCCAAGGCCGACTACATACTCTCCGTCCCTGCAGTCACACCCTTGCTATCGCCGGTGGTCAATGTGGTGCCGTTGCAGCTCCTCGCCTATTACCTGGCCGTGCGCAGGGGGTGCGACGTGGACCAGCCACGCAACCTCGCCAAGAGCGTCACTGTAGAATAATTTTTCATGGCGATGCGCCACCCTCGGACCTTAGGAAATCCTCCCTTACCCCCCTTTGTTAAACCGAAGGTGACCCTTTGGTCAGGGGGGATGGCCGGAGGTGGCCCTTTGGCCAGGGGATTTGAAGCTTATTTTCCAACAACCAAATCTACAGATTACCGATGACTGATCCACAAGCCAAAAACGACCTGCTGCGCCAACTCAACTCCCCCCAGCAGGAGGCGGTTGTCGCCACAGACAGGGTTCTCTTGGTCTTTGCCGGGGCAGGCAGCGGCAAGACCAGGGTATTGACCTATCG
>Ga0299915_10004610_pt1 | contig 10055 bp, 8 predicted proteins | sample RVTome_13_FD_200263 | JGI IMG/M metagenome (GOLD analysis project Ga0299915, IMG submission 200263) | Soil microbial communities from uranium-contaminated site in the Upper Colorado River Basin, Wyoming, United States - RVT92D227 (version 2) ...
CCAACGGTAGCCAATTTCTCAGATTGCCGGAGACTCCTTTCCAACTCCAATTTGGCTTCGGCTTCTTGAATAGTCCTTTCTTGAGCCTTTTTCAAATCGACCGCCATTTGATTAAATGCCTGGGCCAGGTCGTAAAGTTCTCCCCTTGTTTTCAAATTGATCCGGGTATCGAGATTGCCTTTTGCCATATTCTTAATCCCGTCCATCAAGTTGGACATAGGATGAGTAATCCATTTTCTTGTGCCAAAGAGAATCAATGCTACCGTACCTCCAATGAGCACGAAGATCGTGACGAAAATACTCCATGTCGCTTTTTCAATATCTTCCTCCATAAAAGTTATATGTTGGATTATTGAGACCCCAGCAATGTTTTTACCTGTTCCGTCCTTAAGAGGAAAATTATATGAAAAAACAGGGAATTTTTTGTAGACTCCGAATTCCTCCTGAGGACGATCCTCCTTGATGGATTTCTTGACCAACTCCAAAAAAGGTTCGACCCCTTCCCCTAATGAATGAGAGCGGAAAATGAGGTCTTTGCCATCGTGATAGACAATGACGCCTAATGTCCTCTCATATTCATCAACGGCATTGATCAGATCCTGGACGTCTTCCATCTTCCCGGGCAGTGATATCTTTTCAAGAGAAACCTTCAGGGTACGACCAATGCTTCTCACCTCTACCTTCATCTTTCTAATGAGGATATCTTTACGGGACAATGTACGGAAATACCCGTATCCTGAGAGTACAAAGATAATTATAAGGGAAATGTAGATGGTCAGTTTGGTGCCAAGTTTCAAGGATCGACCTCCATCGAGAACTCGCCATTATTTATTTAGCAGTTTGGCTTTGAAAAGTCAAAAATCTCCTCCGAATTCCTAATTCTCATCTGGTGAAGAGTGATGATGTTGTCCTGGTGAACCAGGATGCTCTTGGTCTGGCTAAAAAAGAAAAGCCTCAACCGAAGGCGAGGCTTTTCGACAGCAAGTCTGGCGTCCCCAAGGGGATTCGAACCCCTGTTGCCGGCGTGAAAGGCCGGTGTCCTTGGCCGACTAGACGATGGGGACAATAAACATTAAATTCCAATAACCAAATCCCAAATTCCAAATAACGCCCAATCACCAATTTCTAAATAACTAATACTTCTATACTTTGGTTATTGTTATTTTGGTCATTATTTGATTATTGGTGCTTGGAATCTGGTCATTTATAATTGGTGGGCCGTACTGGACTCGAACCAGCGACTCTCTGCTTAAAAGGCAGATACTCTACCGCCTGAGTTAACGGCCCTTCCGTTCAGAGTAAGAGAAAACTTGTTGATTTGTCAAGTAAACCCCGTTAGAAAGTCTTCGACTTTCCAACGGGGAGGCTCACACGGGGCATTAAACCCCGTGTTCGCTCTAAAAGGCCTCTGGCCCGGAAGGCCTCCGGCCCGGAGGGAATTAAATCTTCATCCCCGCTGCAAGCAGCGGGGCTTTCTAACGGGGTAAAAATGGAGAATTACCTTCTAAGAGATTTCTTTAAGAAGGGGTTTTTAACCTCTACAGTCTCATCTCTTTCTGAACCAACAGAAATCATCGAAATTTTTGTACCGATCAATTTTTTAATCCTTTTGAGATACCGCTGCGCATTACGGGGAAGATCTTTAAAATTTCTCACTCCCTTGATCTCAGTTTTCCATCCCCTCATCTCTTCATATACGGGTTCAGAGTGTTTCAATATTTCGAGGTTAGAAGGAACATGGTAAAAGACCTTTCCATCCATACGATACCCCACACAAATCTTGATCGTATCAAAATCATTTAAGACATCCAATTTGGTAATCACTATTTCCCGAATGCCGTTGACCCGGATGGAATGGTTGACCACTACCGCATCGAACCACCCGCATCTCCTCGGCCTCCCTGTAGTCGCACCATATTCCCCTCCCCTTTGACGAATTTTCTCCCCCAATTCATCTTGAAGCTCTGTGGGGAACGGTCCCTCCCCGACTCGGGTGGTATAGGCCTTAGCTATCCCGATCACAGAATTGATCATCGTAGGACCAATTCCTGAACCTGCACAGGCATTTCCTGCCACGGTATTCGAGGCGGTCACATAAGGATAGGTGCCGTGATCCATGTCTAACAGGGCTCCTTGCGCTCCTTCAAATAGGACGTGTTTTCCCTTTTGAATTTCCTCATGGAGGATAAGCGACGTATTCTTCACATATTTTTCAAGTCGATTCTTATAGTGAAGGTATTCATCAAAAATTTCTGAGAACTCAAAACCTTTATCCTTTAATACTTGTGTTAAATAGACATTCTTCTGGATGAGATTTGCTTCTAACTTTTCTCGAAATACCTTTTCATCGATGAGGTCAACCACCCGAATCCCGCATCGAACCACCTTATCTTCATATGCAGGACCTATCCCCCTCCCTGTGGTGCCAATTTTGAAAGTTTTTTCTCTGGCAACATCAATTCTCCGATGATAAGGGAGGATGAGGTGGGTTTCCTCACTGATCATTAACTGAGAATCATCTTTGAAATATCCTCTCTTTTTAATCTCATCTATCTCTTCAATTAGCACGGCCGGGTCCAACACCACCCCATTACCGATAATGCATTTTTTATCTCCGTAAAGGATACCTGAAGGGATGAGATGGACGACAAATTTTTCTCCCTTTAAAACGATCGTGTGCCCGGCATTATTTCCCCCTTGGAACCTCACCACGAGATCGGCATACTGGGTCAACAAATCAACGATTTTCCCTTTCCCTTCATCTCCCCATTGAGCTCCGACGATAACGATGTTGGCCATTCTAAATCAGCCCTCCACTTCTTCAAAAATTAGTAAACCCCGTTAGAAAGGACGGGGCTTTGAACCCCACCCTCAATAAGGAATGAACATTTTTTTCTTCATCCCCACCATAAATGGTGGGACTTTCTACGGGGTAAATGATAAACCCATCTTTTAAAGGCTGAGCAAAAATGCCTAGTTGCAAGTCACCCGAAATCCAGAGGAATGAGACGTACATTGAAGTACGCCGCAGTGACAAAGGATGAGGGTAACGCCGCAGATGGGTATTTTCCATCAGTCGCTATAATTGAATTTGACGAACCGAGATAATATTCGGCAACCTCAAAATCTCGCCCAGCATCCCCGGCGGTAAGGGAGCATCCAGGTGGAGCAGTGAGATCGCATTGCCACCCATTCGATCTCGCCCAAACTGCATCGTCGCAATATTGATATTTCGACTTCCCAAAGCATTCCCAAGATTCCCGATCACCCCGGGTTTGTCATAATTGTTCACTAACAGAATATATCCCTCGGGAAGGGCTTCGATTAAAAAATCATTAAGCTTGACGATCCGCAATTCTTTCCTTCCGAAGAGAGTCCCTGCAATATAATTTTGTTCCATCTTCGATCGGGCAGTGAGGGCAATTAAACTCGCGAAATCTTCCGCCTCAGCACTGGTAGACTCTGTGATTTTTATTCCCCTTTCCTTCGCCATGATTGGAGCATTGACAAAATTCACGGTCTCCCCGACAAAAGGTGTGAGGAGACCTTTTAAGACCGAAATGGTGATCGGTTTTGTCCCATATTCGACTGCCTCGCCGTGATATTCGATCAGCAACTCTTCAATGGCGTAATTAGAAATCTGACTTAAAAAGCTTCCCAACTTCTCCCCCAGCCGAAGGTAGGGTCTTAAGAAAGGGAGGATATCCGGACTGACCGCTGGCATGTTGACGGCATTGCGGGCCTCTCCCAGAGTTAAATAATCGACAATCTGTTGGGCAACGGCTATCGAAACATTCTCTTGGGCTTCGCCTGTGGCTGCTCCGAGATGGGGGGTGCCGATCACTTCCTCTAATTCAAGAAGAGGGTTTCCAATGGCTGGTTCTTTTTCAAAAACATCTAAGGCTGCCCCAGCCACCTTCCCCCCCTTAATGGCATCGTAAAGATCCTTCTCATTGATGATTCCCCCTCGAGCACAATTGATCAAAATCACCCCGTCTTTCATCTTATCAAAGGTATTTTTGTCAATGAGATTCCGTGTTTCATCCGTTAAGGGAGTGTGGACAGTGATGAAATCAGACCGGCTCAGCAGTTCATCGAGCGATACCAGGTCAACCCCTTTCTTCTCCGCCACCTCTTTTGAAAGATAAGGGTCGTAACCGATCGCCTTCATCTTTAGGCCTCTTGCACGATCGGCGACGATCGTCCCGATGACCCCAATGCCGATCAGCCCAAGAGTCTTATTATAGAGTTCCACTCCCATAAACTTCTTCTTCTCCCATTTACCAGCTCTCATGGAAGCTGTTGCCTGAGGAATTTTCCTCGAAATAGAAAGAATCATGGCGATCGTGTGCTCTGCCGCAGCAATGGCATTCTCTTGGGGGGTATTCATCACGACGATACCCTTCTTCGTCGCAGCGGGGAGATCCACATTGTCTAAACCAATCCCCGCTCTTCCGATCACTTTTAAGTTGTGACCTGCTTCGATAATATCCTTCTTCAATTTCGTCTCACTTCTGATGATAATCGCGTCATATTCTGGGATGATCTTCTTCAACTCTTCCGGAGAAAGTCCGGGTTTGAGATCATATTTGATTTTCTCGGCCTTCTCCAATATTCCCAATCCTTTTTTAGATAACGGATCGCTAATTAAAACTCTTTTAATCTCCTCCATCTCACATCACCTCGACCACCTGGGCCTCCCTTCATTTCATCAATATCTCTTCAGCTGCTTTCACCCCTGTCCCCAGTTCAAATTGATAGCCCATCTCCTTCAAAAGCATCTCCAGGGCTGAAATGACCATCACCATGTCCAGTCGCTCATAATATCCCAGATGGGCAATTCGAATAATCTTGCCTTTTGCCTGATCCTGGCCTCCTGCCACGGTGATTCCAAATTTCTCAAAAAACAGGTTCTTCAATTTCCCCCCCTGTATTCCCTCTGGAACTTTGACGGCTGTGACAGCATTGCTCGGTGAATCAGGAGCGTAAAGTTCAAGGCCTAAGGCCTTCACTGCAGCACGGATAGCATCCGCTAACTTTTCATGGCGCTGAAAAACTCCCTCCAGACCTTCTTTCCGAATCAGATGGAGTGATTCCCTGAGGCCCACGAACAAAGAGATGGCCGGGGTAAAGGAATTCTGATTTTTCTGAGATGATTTCAATTCCTTTTTAAAGTCAAAATAGAATTTGGGCAAGTTTGATCGTTCCACAAACTTCCATGCCTTATCGCTTAAAGCTGCGAAGGCAAGTCCAGGAGGAAGCATCAAGGCCTTTTGAGAACCACTGATCAGAACATCGATCCCCCATTCATCCATCGGGAGATTGAACACGCCAATCCCTGTAATGGCATCGACGACGAGTACGGTCTCTTCATGTTTTCTTACAATCTCCGCAATCTCACGGATGGGATGTTTTGCTCCGGTCGAAGTTTCACTGGCCTGAGTGTAAACTGCTCGAGTGGAGGGATTGGAATCCAGGGCCTTTTGAATCTGTTTCGGATCCACTGCCTTTCCCCAATCCACATCAATAGGAATAAACTCAATTCCATAAGCCTTGCAGATTTCTCCCCATCTCTCACCAAACTTTCCCCCACGAATCACCAGGGCCTTGTCCCCTTTGGAGAGGATATTAGAGACTGCTCCTTCCATGGCACCCGTTCCAGAAGAGGTGAAGATCAATACCTCATTTTTCGTCTGGAAAAGGTATTTCAACTCCTCCCTGATCTCAGCAAAGATTTTTTCGAACTCTGGTTCCCGGTGGTGCATGATGGGCTCTGCCATCTTAAGAAGCACCCCCGGTGGAAGCATGGTTGGTCCGGGTGAGAACAAATATTTCTTTTCCATATCAGACCCCTTTCAATTGAGGAAAACCAAATAATACTATTTTATATTAATCCTTATGTCAATACTCTCTCTTTTTTGTTTTTGAAAACCTCCCGCCTAGAGGACAACGCTTTCCGGATATGGAGCCCCACGGGCAAAGCCCGTGGTCCCCTTTCCGACGCCCATGTGGGGCGACATCCCGGCCACACGATAGCGCATTCCTCCACGGCCAAAGGCCGTGGTTTCCTGCTGCCGGGATGAAGGACCATTTCATATAATGCCCCTTTCTGTCTCTTTCTGGCCGGGAAGTTAATTGGGTTGACTTTTAGTGAATTATTTTCTAATTTTTAAATGACCTATGGAACCGGTGGCGACTAAAACATTGGCTGAAATCTATCTTCAGCAGGGCCATCTTCAGGAGGCTTATGAGATTTACAAAGCCCTTGCTGAAAAAGACCCCTTTGACCAAGAGATACAGAAGAAGGTGGAAGAATTAAGAGAGAAATTACACCCCTCCCCTCCTTCCAATTTTCCTTATCCCCCTACCAAGGAAGAAAGGATCCGCCATCTCGAGAAATGGTTGGCCAATATCCAGAAAGGGAGAAGATCCTAATGGAGAACTCTCTGTACGAGGAACGTTTAAATTCTATCCGAAAAATCATGGATTCAAGCCATTTGGATGGAATCCTCTTCAGCAGTCTTGAAAATATCCGTTATCTTTGTGGCTTTACCGGCACTGATGGTGCCTTCCTCATCACCCAAAAAGAATCCTTCTTTCTTACTGACTCCCGATACTGGACACAGGCAGATGAAGAGGTCAAGGGATCCCAGATTATCCATTATAAAAAGAAAATGGAGGGAATCGCCTCTTTCTTGTTGGACTTAAAATTAAAAAACATAGGGTTTGAATCCTCCTTCCTCACCTACTCCTCCCATCAATTCCTTTTAGAAAGGTTGGCTCATCAAACAAATCTCATTCCTCTTGAGGATGAATTAAAAAATCTGAGGGCTGTAAAAGATGCCCAAGAACTGACTCTCATCCGGAGGGCCATTGATATCTCATCTAATGCCTTTTTTCACATTATGGAAATACTTAAAGAAGGCGTTCTGGAGAAAGAGGCCGCCCAGGAGATGGAATCCTTTATGAAACGGAATAGCGCGGATGCGATTGGATTTGATATCATCATCGCCTCTGGAAAACGATCCGCTCTCCCTCATGGAAAACCAAGTGGTAAACGAATTGAAAAAGGAGATTTTATCCTGATCGATTTTGGTTCAGGATTTCAGGGTTACCACTCTGATCAGACACGCACAGTGGTCTGTGACAAACCCTCCTTAGAACAGCAGAAAATCTATCAAATAGTCAAAGAAGCTCATGATAAAGCGATTGAAAAGGTTCGGCCGGACATCCCCCTTTCTGAGGTGGATGGAGCAGCAAGGGATCACATTCGCAATCAGGGATATGGAGAATATTTTGGTCACGGAACAGGTCACGGTATAGGCCTTGCCGTCCATGAGGATCCCGTGGTCAATAGTGAAAACAAGGGGCTCGTTCAGGAAGGAATGGTTTTTACAATCGAACCCGGCATCTATATGCCTGATTGGGGAGGAGTCCGAATCGAGGATATGATTCGAGTCACCTCTCATGGAGCAGAAGTATTGACTTACCTTCCTGATGAGTTGAGGGAGATTTAAAGAGGCCTCTGAAAAAGTCCAAAAATCTCCTAAAATCTGTGTAATCAAAAAAGCGGGTAGTAATTTTCCAGAGCTCTCTTAAAAATACCTTGACAATCATCAATCATTTTTTATATTTTGAAACTTAATAAGTAATCATTTATTTAAAAAATCCAACTGCGGCGCGGGCATAGCTCAGTTGGTAGAGCATCGGCTTCCCAAGCCGAGGGTCGCGGGTTCGACCCCCGTTGCCCGCTCCAAATTTGTTTTCAAATAGATTGTACTTGCTTTTTAGAAACTTTTTGGTATACTTAACATTCAAGTCACTTATTAAGGAGGAGGAAAGAGTATGGCAGGAAAGAAACCACTGACTAAAGCCCAAATCGTTACATATTTTGCGAAGAAGTTTGACCTTTCCAAAAAGGTGGCTTCCTCAGTCATCGATGAGATGGCAGGGTTAGCCATTGCCGAAACCAAAAAGGCTGGAGTCTTTACCTTCCCCGGGATCGGCAAACTTGTCCTTGTTAAGCGTAAGGCACGTGTGGGAAGAAATCCGGCCACAGGTGAGCCGATCAATATCCCAGCCAAGACCGTAGTGAAGATGCGTGTTGCCAAGGCTTGCAAGGAAGCGATCGTTCCACCAAAGAAATAAATATTGAGATTTCTGAAAAAGGTTAGAAATCTCTGATTACATAGATCAAGAAGCGATTACACAGATTAGAAATTCTTTTAAAAAAGAAATCTGTTTAATCATTTATTAAATCTGTGCAATCAGAGGTCTCTGATAAAGATTGTAAGGGTTTTTCAGAGACCTCATATTTTTAAGTTGATACAGGCAAACTTAATTAAGAACCCTTCTGTTTGGAGGGATTTCTACATCCATACTTTGTGGATATTGAAATCTTTCTGACAAATTTACAGCGGGGAAGGATTCCTTTCCCCGCTGTAAAAAATTTTAGGGGGAAAACCCCTTATTTTTTTCTCTCGACTTTGAGAGAGACTGTATTATAGCGGTCTGGACATTCTACTTCTATCAGATCCTTATCCCACCATGGGTATTTCCCACCAAACTGCATCGCATTAAGGTAGGGAAAGATATCGTGATAAAAAAAGCCACAGAGTCCACCTGAATCGTAGCAATTTAATTCAAACTTCTGTCCTACTTTATGATTGGCATGGCAGGACCCTTTCAAACCAGTAACGGTCGCAATAAATTTGATGCCAATCTTTTCCTCTTCTTCCATAGGGAATCCCTCCGTCAATATAATTTTTTTTCAAGTGGGCTCTCTGGTAACGGGGATCCTTTTAAACCTGATTGACTCCGATGAGTTTCATCAGGATTGTCTTCATAAGGTCATTCCTCTTTTTCGCCCATCTTTGCATCGAAATATTCATTTTCTTAGCGAAGGTTCTTTCAGTCACGGCCACCAAATTAATGCCAATGTTGAGCAACCCTCCTGCCAAGGCAGCATCAGCAAGAAATGCAGCTACCCCTGCATCACTCATCGCATTCGGGTTCCCTTTTAAAACAAGAGTCTTGGAATACTCCAAGAGTTGAATGGACTGTTGACATACCAATTGTGGTGTAAGCGTGGCGTTTTGATAAGCTTTTTGAATCTCCCTGACCCGATGGAGGCGCTCTTTCTCTGAACCTCTGGGAAGGCGAAAAGCTTTGATGACGGCCTCAAAAGATTTTGAATCCTCCTCCATCGCCCGAAAGAGCCTCTTTTGAATGGTCAAGGCTTTCTTTCTTATCTCCTCCATTCTTTTCTGTTGTGCTTTACCCTTCTTGGAAGAAAGTCCTGCTACCATGGCAACGAGAGAAGCAGACAATGCCCCGGCTAAGGCAGAAACACTTCCTCCACCAGGCGTAGGGGTGTCTGCGGCCACTTTTTCTAAGAATCGTTTGAGTTCCATAATCCCTCCTCCTTGTTTAGTAACAACGTGTCCGTGCCCCTGCCTACCGCAGGCAGGCGTTCTCCGTGTCCGGAAACTAAAAATTACTCGAATTCTAAGATGCGTTGTTCAATGACCTGGCGAACCGAAAACTGTGGGTATTGCAAATAATTTTTGGCGATACCTTCTAAAACACCTAAGGGTATCAATCCTACAATCTCTGATCCTTCTATTTCTACCCTTCTTTTCTTGGCTTCTTGCCTGATGAATTCATATACTTTTGGGATATTCGTTACCCGATAATTGGTCAGGTTCATGGAAACTTGAACCATTCCTTTATCCTTCAGATTGACTCCCATCGCCCTGACATGGGGAAATCCTCCATCTTTGAACCGAACTTTTTGGGCAATCTCTTTGGCTAAGGTGAGGTCTTTGGTTTTGAGGTTGACATTATAGGCTACTAAAGGGAATCGAGCTCCCACTACTGTAGCCCCGGACTTTGGATTGAAATGATCGGGCCCTTCATCAGGCTTCCATTTAGGGTCCTTTAGTTTCTCCTGCAACCCCTCATACTCTCCCTTTCGAATGGAAGGCAAATCCTTTCTCTCCGGTTGGACCGCTGCCTCTTCATAAAAAAAGACAGGAATCCCCCTCTTTCCCAAT
>Ga0299915_10004611_pt1 | contig 10053 bp, 10 predicted proteins | sample RVTome_13_FD_200263 | JGI IMG/M metagenome (GOLD analysis project Ga0299915, IMG submission 200263) | Soil microbial communities from uranium-contaminated site in the Upper Colorado River Basin, Wyoming, United States - RVT92D227 (version 2) ...
GGCCCCGGCGCTCCTCGAGCGCGTTCCGGCCGAGCCCTTCGAGATCGACGTGAACCGCCAGGTCTATCCGCCGCTGATGGCGGAGGGGTGGGTGCGAGGGCACATCACGGCCGGTTACTGGAACGATCTCGGCACGCCCGGACGGTACCTCGCCGCCAACGAGGACGTGCTCGCCAGGCGCGTGAACCTCGGGCGTCTGCACGGTGCCGATCCCTTCGTCGGGCTCGATCTCTTCGGGCACCCCGGAGTCTGGATGGGTGCGGGCGCGCACGTGGATCCGGGCGCGGTCCTGCACGCGCCGGTCATGGTGGGCCCGGGTGCCCGGCTGGAAGCCGGCGCCACCGCCGGGCCGTTCGCGATCGTCGGCGCGCACGCCCGCCTCGCCGCGGGCGCGAAGCTGGCGCACGCGGTGCTCTGGGAAGGGACGGCGCTTCGGCCCGGCGAGGAGGTCGTCCGCGCGATCGCCGCGGGGGACGACCGGGTCCCTGCCGGAGACGAAAGCGCAATCAGGGGACGATGATCCGTACCGACGGCCCCGTGCGCACCCGAACCCACTCGCGGGCAGCGTACAGGTCGCCGTCGACCGTGAAGCGCACGGGCCCCTCCACCGCCAGCTCCCGCGCGACCGCGTCCATCGCGAGCGACCGTCTCCAGGGGCGGCCCAGCCAGATCTGGGGAAGATGCGCCGCCACCTGCACCGTCGAGCCCGTCACGCCCACGGCGTGGAAGAAGCCGGGCTGCTCGTCGCAGCGAGAGAAGGGCGTGAATCCGAAGCCGATCTCGGGGACCGCGCCGGCGATGACCGCCAGGTACGGCTCGTCGGGCCACTCCTCGCCGTCGGCGGTCACGCGGAGGAAGTCGCGCGCCTTGAGCGCAGCGGCGAAGCGGCCGCCCACGAGGGCCGAGCCGATGGCGCGCAAGAGGAGCGCGGCCGCCATGGCGGCGGTGGGCCGCCCGGTGCGGTAATACTCGTCGAGGAACGTGACCACGGCGCCCGTGCCGAACAGGAAGCCGTAGCGCGGTGGCACGCCCTCCGCCTCCACCGCCAGGAGATCCCGCTCCACCGTCTGGAACGGCAGGCCGGCGCGGCGACGCTCGAGCAGCGCCTTCAAGATCGACTCGGGCGAGCCGCGAAGCTTGTGGGAGTCGGCGACCGTGTTCATGGCCCCACCGCGCAGCAACGCCACCGTTGGCAGCGGGGCGCCCCCGTAGGCCCGGGCGAACGCGGTGAGGACGACATGTCCCGTTCCGTCGCCGCCGTTCACGCCCAGGACGTCGATCCGGGACGACCTGAAGCGCTCGACGATGGGCGCCAGCTCGTCGACCGTCGCCGCGGTGGCCAGCTCCCCTTCGCCGTCCACGAGCGCGCGCAGGCGCTGGTCGGTGTCGGGCGAGCGCCGGTTGCGCCGGGCCAGCGGATTGCTCACGATGCCGATGCCGGCCATGTCCTCCCTCGTCCCTCTCCGACCGCCCCTGCAGGTGGTGCTCGTCAGTCCCCAGATCCCACCCAACACCGGCAACGTCGCGCGCACCTGCGCCGTGACCGGCTCGCGCCTCCACCTGGTCGGGCCGATGAGCTTCTCGCTCGACGAGAAGAGCCTGCTCCGCGCAGGTCTCGATTACTGGGCATCGCTGGCGCCCCAGGTCCACGCGGGGTGGGGCGAATTTGAGGCCTGCGTCGTCCGGGGTCAAACCGAAAAGCTCCACCTCTTCAGCGGCAGCGCAACGCGAAGCGTATTCGACGCCCACTTCGCGCCCGGAGACCTCCTCGTCTTTGGATCCGAGCAGACCGGGCTCCCGCCGGCCTTGCTCGGCGCATACCCCGAACGGTGCGTCGGCATTCCCATGCTGTCAGGCCAGCGCAGCCTCAACCTCGCCACTGCCGTCGGAATCGGTCTCTACCAGGCGCTCCGCTGTGCCGCGCTCATGAGCCCGCGGTCGTAGAGCGGGGGCTTGGGGGGTACGCTCACACCCCCGACAGGCTACCCGGGCGAGATCGAGGTAAGATCGCGTTGCGCATGTCCTTGCTCGAAGGCCCCGGTGACCTGGCCGCAGTTCCTCTCGCGGCCGTCCTGCTCGACGCTCTGAACCAGCGTGCGACGGGGGTCATCACGGTCGAGCATGGAGGTGGCTCCTCGCGGCTGTACTTGCGCGACGGGGTGCCCGTGGGCGCTCAGTCCTTCGGAGGGTTCAAGCCGCTCGGCAAGGCGCTGCTCGCGGAAGGGGTGATCGACGTCGACATGCTCGGCGCGAGCCTCGCCGAGATGGCGCGCACCGGAAGGCAGCAGGGTGAGGTGCTCATCGCAATGGGCGCGGTCACGCGGGAGCAAGTCGACCGGGCGCTCGCGGAGCAGCAGGCGGCATACCTGACCGAGATCGCCTCGCTCGCCTCCGGTCGTTTCCACTTCGACGCCGCCACCCCCGTGCCTGCCTGGACGGCAGGCATCCGCGTGTCGCCGTTCAAGGCCATCGTCGATGCGCTCGAGAAACCGCAGGCGGGACCGCTCGTCATCTCGGCGCTGCAGCCTGCGGCAGGCGGACCCATCGCGCTCGCGGCCGGTTACGACCGGCTCGCCGGCGCCTTCGGCTGGAGCAAGGCCGAGGCAGATCTGGTGGGACGGCTCCAGGGGCCGAACACGCTCGACGCGTTCTTCGCGGAGCCTGGCGTCGCGCCCGAGCGCGCGCGCGCCGTGCTGGCCGCGCTCCTCCTCCTGGGCCTTGCCTCCAGCCGCGAGGCTTCCGCCGACGTGGTCGAGACGGTGCCTGGTGTCGTGGTCGATCTGGCCGACGTGGCCGGTGTTCCACTCGAACCGGAGACGCCGGCCTGGCCTGGCGAGCCCTCCGGCGCGGCCCGGCCGGCCGCGCCAGAGCCCGCACCGCGGCCCGCCCGACGGAGTGACCCCGAGGAGGCCAGGCGCCGGCGCCAGCGGCTGCTGCTCCGGGCGATGCAGAACATGGGCGTGGGGCCGCTCTCCGGGCATCCGCCACCTGGCCCACGCGAGCCTTCTCCCGCCACGCAGGCCGGAAGCCCTGGAAAGCGTGTGGCAGCGACTCCTGCCGAGGAGGAGTTGCGCCGGGCGGTGGAGGCGACCCAGCCGCGGGCGCGCGAGGCGGACTTCTTCGAGCGGCTCGGAGTGCCGCGCAGCGCGACGCGCGACCAGGTGAAGGCCACGTACTACCAGCTCGCGAAGCAGTTCCACCCCGACCGCTTCGGCTCTCCGGCGCTCGCCGACCTCGGCCCCCAGGTCAAGGGCCTGTTCGCCGCCTTCAACGAGGCGTACGAGGTGCTCTCGAACGATCGCAAGCGCGCTGACTACCTGGCGCGCACCAGTTCGGCAGCGCACGCGGCCCGGCCCGCCGACGGGCAGGGTGCGGCGGTGGACTTTCAGAAGGCGGAGGCCTGCGCGAGGACGCGGGACTTCGTGAAGGCGCGCGCGTTCTACGAGGCGGCGCTGCGCGCCGAGGCGAAGCCCGAGTATCAGGCCGCCTACGCCTGGACCCTGGTCCAGGATCCGCACGGTGACCGCGCCCGGGCACGCGCGCTCGCGGAGTCTGCGCTGCGTGACCCAGGTTGCCTCGATCGCGCCGCCCTCGTCTGCGCCGTCCTGGCGCGCGACGAGGGAGACGACGGGAAGGCGGAGCGCCTGCTCCGCCGGGCCCTCCAGGCGAACCCGCGGAACGCCGAGGCCGAGCGCGAGCTGAGGGCGCTGGAATCGCGGCGCGAGCGAGCGAAGCCCACCGGCCTGAGCGGGCTCTTCAGGAAGAGGTGAGCATGCGGCGCCGGATCGACGAATGGGGGAGGATCGTCGAGCAGCTTCCGCCGCTCGACCGCGCCTACCATATCGACTTTCGGTTGCTGTCGGATCGGCTCGCCGAGATCCCCGATGACGTGAACGGGATCCTGAAGCTCTTCGATGGTCACCGGACCCTGGCGCAGGTGCTCGAGGCGACGGACTTCGGGGGGCTCGCGGCGGCGAAGGCCCTGGCCAAGCTGTGGTCCGAGCAGATCATCCGGGCGGCTCCCGCCCCGGCGAGCACCGCTGCCCCGCCTGGTCCGCCTGCCCCGCCGGGTCTGCCCGGTCCGCCCGGTCCGCACCGCGAAAGGGAGTCCCAGCTTGGCCCAGCCGAGGGAGCTGAATGGTTTCGCGGCCCCGTGGACGAGCCGCTGGCTCCCACGGCTCCCGCGTCGAGGCACGCCCCCGGGAGAGGTCTCGCGCTCGCTCCGAGCTTGCCCCCGCGCATCGTGCGGTTCCCGGCCAAGCGGAGGGAACCGCGGCCGTCGCTGCAGATCGAGACGACCTCCTTCCACCAGCTGCCATCGGCGGGAACGGCGGAGAGGACTCGACGGGCTTCCTCCGGCACCGCTCCTTGCCAGCGGTCGGCGCCCGTGGCGATCGCGCCAGGAAGGCGGTCTCTGGCGACGGCGCTCCTGCTGGCCGCGACCGCCCTCGCCGGGGTTGGGATCTGGCGGATCGTGACCAGCCGTCCGGAGGTCTCCGCCGGGAGCGGGGCGCCGGCAGCGGCGGCCCCGGCCGCGCCTCTCGAGCCCCCGGCTCCGGTGCCGGCGCGAGCCCCTGGAAACAGCAAGTGAAGGTACTCGGGATCGAGACGAGCTGCGACGAGACCGCCGCGGCTGTGGTGGAGGACGGCCGGCGCGCGCTGTCGGACGTGGTGGCTACCCAGATCGAGCTGCACCGCCGCTGGGGCGGGGTCGTCCCCGAGCTCGCCAGCCGAAATCACGTCATGCAGGTGATGCCGGTCGTGGACGAGGCGCTCTCTCGCGCGGGCGTCGGGCCCGGTTCCCTGGACGGAGTGGTCGTGACGAGCGGGCCTGGGCTGGTGGGGGCCCTCCTGGTGGGCGTCCAGGTTGCGAAGGCGCTCGCGCTCGCATGGGACAAGCCCCTCGCGAAGGTGAACCACCTGGAGGGCCACCTGCTGGCGTGCTTCCTCGCGGAGCGGGCCCCGGCGTTCCCGTTCCTGGGGCTCGTCGTCTCGGGCGGCCACACCTCCCTCTATGCGGCGCAGGGATTTGGACGCTATCGCCTCCTCGGCGCGACGCGCGACGACGCGGCAGGCGAGGCGTTCGACAAGGGCGCCAAGCTGCTGGGGCTGCCCTACCCGGGCGGAGTGGCCATCGACGCGCTCGCCAGGACCGGGAATCCGGTCGGCCTGCGGTTCCCGAGGGCGATCGTGCGAGGCAGCGAGCTCGACTTCAGCTTCTCGGGGCTCAAGACGGCGCTGCTCCACCACGTCCGCAAGCATGGGCTCCCCGAGGGGCAAGGGCTCGCGGATCTCTGCGCGAGCTACCAGGAAGCCATCGTGGGGGCGCTCGTACACAAGCTCTTCCGGGCTGCGCGCCGGCTCTCGTTCGAGCGCGTGGTGCTCTCGGGCGGAGTGGCCGCGAACAGCCGGCTACGGGCCGCCGTGGTCGAGCGCGCGAGCGAGTACGAAGGGCTCGAGGTCTTCCTGCCTCCGCCCAGGCTCTGCACCGACAACGCCGCCATGATCGCAGCAGCCGGGACCCAGGCGCTCCTGCGTGGCGAGCGCGAGGGCCCCGGCCTCAACGCGGATGCGGGGTGGAGGCTATGAACGGAGTGCGCGCGCCCTTTTCGGAACAGGCTCTGGGGGAAAATCACTCAGACTCGCCTGTGCCAGCGTTCTCGAGCACGAAGAACGACGAAAGGCGAGTATACCCCTCGCCGCGCCAGCTCCTCGAGAAGTATGGCCTGCGGGCCAAGAAGAGCTGGGGCCAGAACTTCCTCGGGGACGAGGAGATCCTCGACCACATCGCGCGGCTGGCCGTGGACCGTCCCGGGGAGCGAGTGGTGGAGCTCGGCGCCGGCCTCGGACACCTCACGGCGAGGCTCCTCGCGCGTGGCGCCGAGGTGATCGCGGTGGAGCGCGATCGAGACCTGGCCGCCGTGCTGCGGGGGGAGCTCGGCGAGCGCATCCAGCTCGTCGAAGCCGATGCAGCGCGGCTCGATTACCTCCCGCTGGCGCGCGGCGACAAGCTCGCGGTCGTGGGGAACCTTCCCTATCACCTGACGAGTCCCATCCTCTTCGGGCTGCTCGATCAATCCGATCTCCTGTCGCGCGCCGTCCTCCTCGTGCAGCGCGAGGTCGCCGAGCGGCTCGCTGCGGAGCCAGGCACGAAGGCGTGGGGTCTCCTCTCCGTCCTCTTGCAGCACCGGGCCCGGGTCTCCATCGAGCGGCGCGTCCCGGCGGGCGCCTTCCTGCCGCCGCCGAAGGTGGAGAGCGCGGTGCTTCGCCTCGCCTTCGGACCTGCCCGCGCTCCCGTCGCCGACGCGGCGCGCTTCCGGCGCCTCGTCAAGGCTGGGTTCGCGCAGCGCAGGAAGGTGCTCGCCAACTCACTCGCCGCGGGCCGCATCGCGCCGGTCGACGCGCTGGCGCTCGCCCTCGGCAAGGCGGGCATCGACGCACGCCGGCGCGGAGAGACGCTCACCGTGGAGGAATGGGCGGCGCTCGACCGCGCGCTCGGTGCTACCGAGTGATCCGCGGACAGTCGGGGAGGCTCGCGTAGTCCTCGAGCGCGCGAGGACGCTCGCGGGCGGCGGGGGCGGGCGATCGCGCACCCACGCCGCGCAAGACGTGCAAGCCACAGACGCCCGCGACGAAGGTGGGCCTCGCGCAGCCCCTCACGCGACACCGCCCGTGCTCGCCTACTCGATCCAGCATGAGCGCCCGCCCGCGATCTCCGCCCGCCCACGCCCCACTGTCGAGCGGGCGCTCATTTCCTCGACGCATCGGACTCGCCTTGGCCAGCACTGGCGCTCGTCAAAGCCCCACCCCTCGCGCCGCCGCGAGCAGAAGGCTCATGTTGCGCGCCCCGTTCTCGCCGAGGTACCGGCGAAAGGCCACCGGGTCGAGCCTCATCTTCTGGATCGTCGTCTCGACGATCGCGTCGTATCCGCGCGCGCTCGGCTTCTTGAGCTCGAGCGCGATTTTCAGGATTGCGCGATGAAAAGCGGGATTGACGTCCGGCGATTCGACGCGCGCCGGAGTCGCGGCCGTCACCGTGACCTTACGCCCCCGCGTAGTCACCGTCCGCGATCCACCCATCGCTGGCCCGCCTCCTGTTTCGGAGAAGTACCTCGAAGGGAAACTGCACCGAACCGAGTAGACTCGTGACGATATATGACATGCCATGCAACGTCAAGCCGCGTTGGTGCCTCGGGCGGAAGCGGCGACGTTCAAGCGATGGAAGTTACGTAAAATCCGAAAGATAGAGCCATTGGACAGCATGGCTGGCCCGTGGCAAGCTCCGCCAGCTTCGCCGTATGGAACGATCCCGCTATATCTCGATCGAAGGCCCGGTGGGGGCGGGCAAGACGACCCTTGCCTCCCTGCTCGCCGCGCGCCTCGGCGGGCGGCTCGTGACGGAGCCGGTGGAGGAGAATCCGTTCCTCGCGAGCTTCTACGAGGACCGCCGCAAGCACGCCTTCCAGACCCAGGTCTTCTTCCTGCTCTCGCGATTCCAGCAGCAGCAGGGCCTGTTCCAGCAGGACCTCTTCAGCCAGGTGACGATCGCGGATTACCTCTTCGCGAAGGACCGGATCTTCGCGGCGCTGAACCTCGATCCGAACGAGCTCGCGCTCTACGAGCAGGTCTACGCGCTCCTCGGCGGTCGCACCGTGAAGCCCGACCTCGTCGTCTACCTGCTGGCGCGTCACGAGGTGCTCCTGCAGCGCATCCGCCGCCGAGGGCGCGATTTCGAGCGCCATCTGGAGCCGGCGTACCTCCAGGCCCTGGCAGAGGCCTACAACGATTTCTTCTTCCATTACGAGGAGACGCCGCTCCTCGTCGTGAACACGAGCGACATCGACCTCGCCGGCTCGTCTTCCGACGTGGACGCCCTCGTCGCCGTCATCCGGCGCCATCGCAAGGGGACGCAGCACTACAACCCGGCGCGCTGATCCGCACGCTACAATTCGCCGCTTGGCAAGGCGGCGCCACGCGCGATAGAGATCTACTGGTCAGGGCGGGACCTGGTGACGGGCCTGCACCGGAGGTAGACATGTCCAGCCAGTCGGCGGGGGGGCGCAAGCGCCTCACCATAGCGGATTTGCGCAGGATGAAGGGGGCCGGCGAGAAGATCGCCATGGTCACCGCGTACGACGCCGCCGTGGCGCGGCTCGTGGACGACGCGGGCGCGGATGCGATCCTGGTGGGTGATTCGGTCGGGATGGTCTTCCAGGGTCACGACTCGACCCTGCCCGTCACGCTCGACCACATGATCTACCATGCGTCCGCCGTGCGACGGGGGCTCATGCGGTCCCATGGCCACGCGCACCTCACCGCCGACATGCCGTTCGGAAGCTACCAGGCGAGCCCGGACGATGCGGTGAAGAGCGCCATCAGGCTCGTCGCGGAGGCCGGCGCCGAGGCCGTGAAGCTGGAGGGCGGCAGCGAGTACGCCGAGGTCATCCGCCGGATCGTGCGCGCTGGCGTGCCGGTCATGGGCCACATCGGTCTCACGCCGCAGTCGGTGCACGCGATGGGTGGCTACGTGGTGCAGGGCAAGGACCCCGAGAACGCGCAGCGCCTGCTCCGCGACGCGAAGGCGCTCGAGGAAGCTGGCTGCTTCGCGATGGTCCTCGAGTGCATCCCCGCCGAGCTCGCTCGGTTCGTCACCGGCCACGTCCGGATCCCCACCGTCGGCATCGGCGCGGGCCCGCACTGCGATGGTCAGGTGCTCGTCGTGAACGATCTCCTGGGGCTGGACGGTGCGTTCAAGCCCAAGTTCGTGAAGCGGTACGCCGAGCTCGGCGGGTCCATCGAGGGCGCGGTCGGTGCCTACGTGAACGAGGTGCGGGGGGGTGCCTTCCCGAGCGACGAGCATAGCTTTCACTCCCCCACGACGCTGCGGTTGCTGCACGCGGTGGACGAGCGCCCCGACGATGCCCAGGTGATGGGGGCGCCGGTCTAGCCCTCGCTTCGAGATGTCGACCGAGCTCATCCGCGACCCCAGGGAATGGCAGCGGCGCTGCTGGTCCGCCCGCGAGCGGGGGCGCCGCCTGTCGCTCGTGCCGACGATGGGGTTCCTGCACGAGGGGCACCTCTCCCTCATGCGCGAGGCGCGCCGTCTGGCGGACGCGCCCGGGTCAGGGGCGCCAGGTGAGGCCCGCCCTGCGGGAGACCACCTCGCGCTCGCCAGCATCTTCGTGAATCCGGCGCAGTTCGGTCCGGCCGAGGACCTGGCCCGCTATCCGCGAGACCTGGAAGGCGACCTCGCCAAGTGCTCCGCGGCCGGCATCGACTGGGTGCTCGCGCCCGAGCGCCCGGGCCAGATCTACGCCGAGGGCCACGAGACCTGGGTCGAGGTGGAGCGGGTCTCGCAGGGCCTGTGCGGCGGGAAGCGCCCCGGCCACTTTCGTGGGGTGGCGACTGTCGTCACGAAGCTCTTCAACCTCACCCGCCCGCACGTGGCGCTCTTCGGCGAGAAGGACTGGCAGCAGCTCCAGGTGATCCGGGCCCTGGTGCGCGATCTCGACCTCGGCGTCGAGGTGGTGGGGATGCCCATCGTCCGCGAGCGCGACGGGCTCGCGCTCTCCTCGCGCAACGCGTACCTGTCGCCCGAGGATCGCCGCCGGGCGCTGTCGCTCTCCCACGCGCTCTTCGAGGCGCAGGAGCGCGCGGCCGCGGGCGAGCGCGATGCGGCCGAGCTTGCGGCGGGGGCGACGCGGAGGCTCCTGGCCGCGGAGCTGCGCGTGGACTACGTGGAGGTGGTCCATCCGACGAGGCTCGCGCGCGTGGCGCGGGCCGAGACGGGAAGCCGCATGCTGGTCGCCGCCTTCGCGGGCGCGACGCGCCTCATCGACAACGTGGCCTTGCCATGAAGAGCCAACTCCGATGAAAGGGCGAGCCAAGGCGACGCCGGGCGGCGACGACGTGAAGGTCGTCGCCACGAACCGGCGCGCCCGCTTCGACTACGAGGTCGAGGACACCTACGAGGCGGGGCTGGCGCTCACCGGGAGCGAGGTGAAGTCGCTCCGCGCCGGGAACCTGTCGCTCTCGGACTCCTATGCGCTGCCG
>Ga0299915_10004612_pt1 | contig 10052 bp, 7 predicted proteins | sample RVTome_13_FD_200263 | JGI IMG/M metagenome (GOLD analysis project Ga0299915, IMG submission 200263) | Soil microbial communities from uranium-contaminated site in the Upper Colorado River Basin, Wyoming, United States - RVT92D227 (version 2) ...
TTCTTGCTGATGGACGTGGGGTCGATATCGATATGGATCTTTTCGGCTTTGGCGGCAAAGGCATCGACCCTGCCGGTCACCCGGTCGTCGAAGCGGGCCCCGACAGCTATCAGGAGATCGCTCTCGGTCACCGCCATATTCGCGCGATAGGTCCCGTGCATCCCGAGCATCCCCAAAGCCAGGGGGTGCGTGCCCGGGAAGCCGCCGAGGCCCATCAGGGTCAAGGTCACCGGAATATTAAAGGCCTCCGCCAGCTTGATCAGCTCCTGCGTAGCGCCGGAGATAATGACCCCGCCGCCGGCATAGATCACGGGCCTCTGCGCCTTGAGCATCAGGTGCAGGGCCCGCTGGATCTGCGGCATGTGGCCGTCGAGCGTGGGCTGATACCCCCGGATGTGCACCTCCTGAGGATATTTGAACTCGGTGGCACCCGAGGCGATATCCTTGGGCAGATCGATCAGCACCGGGCCGGGCCTGCCGGTCCGCGCGATATAAAAGGCCTCCCGCACGACGCGGGCCAGATCGCGCACGTCGGTGACCAGATAGTTGTATTTCGTGCAGGGCCGCGTGATCCCTACTATATCCGCCTCCTGGAAGGCATCGTTGCCGATCAGGGGGGTAGAAACCTGCCCGGTGATGCAGATGATCGGGATGGAATCCATATAGGCCGTGGCCAGACCGGTGACGGTGTTGGTGGCGCCGGGACCGGAGGTCACGAGGCAGACCCCTACCTTGCCGGTGGCGCGGGCATAGCCGTCAGCGGCGTGCACCGCCCCCTGCTCATGCCTGACCAGGACTAATTTGAAATCCCAGCGGTAAAGCTCATCGTTGACAGGCAGGATGGCCCCTCCGGGGTAGTTGAAGATCACCTCCACCCCCTCCCGCTTGAGGCATTCGAGCAGGATCTGGGCGCCGGTCTTCTTCATCCCTTTGCCTTCTGCCGGCGATACGCTGCCATGATCGCTTCCATCTTGTCCTTTAAGGCAAGCTTTTTCTTTTTCAGCTCCTCGCGCTGCTGCCGCTCTGTAGGGGTCAGGAAGGATTTCTTGTCCAGGTCCTCCACCTTGCGGTGGAACCAGTTATGCTCCTCCTTGAGCTGGCGGAACTCCGCATCCTCATCCAGCAACCGCTGCGTCACTTCGTCGTCTTTCATCAGATCTGTCATAAATGGCCCTCGCGTATCAGGAAATGTTACTATATTCATCCTCTTTTTGTCAATTCATAAAGAACCGGCGCCTTTTGCAAAATCTCCTGTAAAATTGCAATAGATCAATGATATTGGAGTGTTACAGGTGATTTGACAGGTAAGGGCCTTCCCTCAGCAAAAACCTGCCCTTGCTCAGATATGAAGCAGGTTAAGGATTTGTTGAAGAAATCCGCCGGCTAGCCCCTTGCAGGGGGGTACACTGAGGATGTTTCTTTGTGGAAAATCGGCAATACCGAAATCCTTTAGACGACGCCGGACCCTGCGGATTTTTGTGATCCTTCCAAGAGGAGATCAAGTGGGCTTTTCAATGCTGTCGTCATGTCCCGCATGACATGGGTATAGATCATGGTCGTCTCAACATGTTTGAGCCCGAGATACTGAGGAGTTAGCGGTACGCAAACAGACCGACACTTGATAAAATATTCCAGGAGAGTATACTCAGTGATAAACCAAAGCGTGAAAAAAATGGCTGAGGCTGTCGAAAGATATGTGTACAGGCAGAGCGAGATTGCCCGGCACCTGAGTCTGCACGTCTCTACTGTGAGCAATATTCTCCGTGTTAGAGGTTGACACCATAACAAAAGACCTGACCCTATGCTACTAATACTTAAAACTAATTTCACCCAACCGTTAGGTACAAGCGATTTACACACAATAACTACCTGAGCATAAACTAAGGTCTGAAGCCTATGCAAACATCACAATCCAAATTGAGTCTACCGCAGATTAAGAAAGTTGGCCTGCGGCGTTTTTCGCTCTTTACTGCGAATCCAGATGTTGAGTTCGAGTGCGGCAATGGCGTTTTGTGCCTAATTGGGGCCAACGGTATCGGAAAATCTACGCTGCTATCTGCCATCAATTTCTGTTTAACCGGCATCGTGTCCGAGCCGGGGCGGGAGTTTAGGTCCATGGAGGAGTATTACGAATACAGCCTAGGCTATTCTGCTAATTATTTTCGAGGCCGCATCACCGAGAGTGACCGCGAAGAAGCGGAGATTGCGCTTTGGTTTCAAGTAGGAAATTACGAATATAAAATAAAGAGAGGGCTTTTCGAACCAGAGGAGTTGCGCGAATTATGCATAACGAACGTGCATGACGGATCGCCTGAGTTCTCGAACGCAGAGAACACGCAGGGCGAGCTTCATCAACAGTATACTATTAAGCTTACTAAGCATGTCGGCCTCTCTACGTTTGCCGAATTTGTATTTCTTCAACACTTCGTTTTTACATTCGATGAGCGACGGTTGACGCTGTTTTGGAACCAAAAGATTCTCGAACGAGTACTGTACCTTGCATTCGGACTTGCTCCTGATATGGCAAAGAAAGTAGATGCCATCAAACGTGAGTTCGACTCGGCAGATTCACAGGTTCGTAATCGACAATGGGACGCAACAAAAACGACTAAACGGATAAACGAATTGCGAACCAAGCTTCAGGCTGCAGCTTACAAGCTTCAGAACTACGATAATTTGGCATCAGAACACGAAAAGTTGAGTCAAACATTCAACCGAGAAATGGATTTACTCGATTCAATCACGAAACAAATAAGGGACGCCAATCTGCGTCTATCTGGTCTTTCAGCCAACGAAGCTGCATTGCGTGACGAATATTCACAGTTTTTCGATAAAGGGTTCGAACGGCGTCCGCCTCTGGCACAACATCCCCTTCTCACTAAGGGGATCACCGATCATGTATGCGCATTGTGCGGAGCTATAGGTGAAGACGCAGAGCGCGGGTTACGTTCAAAGCTGAACGCGAAGGTGTGTCCTCTTTGCGATTCCGCAATTCCAACCGAAAAGCACCCAAAGGAAAAATTCGAGCGGTTAAAAGAAATCGATAGCGAACTCGTGAAAATAAAACATGGCATGAACGAACTTTCGAATGAATTGGAGCGACTTAAACGTGAAGAATTGGATATCAGTACCAAAGTGCAAGACACAAAAAAGCAACTCTCTATGTTTGAACAGGAGAATGAGGACACAATGCTTTTAATGAAGCAAACTGATGGTGCAGAAACATTGCTGACTTCATATAGTGCTCAATTGGAAAAAATGCTGGAGGAGAAGAAAGACGCTGAAAAGCGTCGCACCAAGTGTAGGGAAAGACTTATTGACCTCCAAAAGAAGCTCCAAAAGCACTATCTCGCTGGCGAAAAAGAGTTTGTGCCTGCTTTTACTGATCTTGCACACCTCTTCCTCGGCATGGATATGCATGTGCGTATGGAAGCAAGTGAAGCCTCTGGTTTGAATTTGGTCGTAGAAGTTCGCGGAACGACCCGTCGTCTACCTCATAACCTCTCAGAAAGTCAACGGTTCTTCCTGGACATAGCATTGCGAATGGCACTTATAAAGTTTATTTCTGACACGAAAGCAAAAGGCACTCTATTTCTTGATACGCCTGAAGGGTCGCTTGATATCGCTTACGAGAAGCGCGCTGGTGATATGTTAGCAAGGTTTGTAACTGCTGGGCACCGCGTCATAATGAGTGCTAATATAAACACCTCGAATCTTTTACTCGCCCTAGCCAGAAGTTGCACGGACGAACGTATGCGCATATGTCGGATGACCGATTGGGCGGAGCTCTCCGAAGTGCAGAGGGAGGAGGAAGGCCTGTTCAAGGAAGCTTACGCCAAAATTGAAGAAGCCCTCAAGAGTTAAACTTTGATGCATCTTAAACCTCTATCCACTTTCGATTGTTTGTACCTTGGAAGCCGTCTTCAGCGTTGGCTGGGTGGTTTTTCAGCCGCAGAGTTGCATCTTCTTGCTTACTTGGCATGCCTGCTTTCATTATACCATAAGATCCCCGTCGCGGATTGGGGCTATGGATTTGTCGGAACCGAGCACGGCGCACCATTCAGCCTGGAGATTAAGGTTGCAGCACAAGAATTGGAGAATCGAGGCTTCTTCTACTCCACGCAAGATAAACTTCAAATGACCGTCGCTGCTGAGGAACTCCTGAAGGAACTTGAAGGCATGAGTCTTTACGAAGAACGGACTGATTGTCTAAATGCTGCTAGTTCAAGTATTGTCGCCTTTTCGGTCGGCACGGTTCGCGAGGCACTGAACAACGAGCCAGAACTACAACGGGCAAAGCAAATGCCCACCAATCGCGTGTTGCTCGAAGAACCAGGGATCGATATCATTTACGAACACTTTGGGTTATTACGAGAAGCGTTAGGTGATCGCATAAAAGACCTGCGGTTGCCTGCCGTCGCTTGGCTCACGGCATTGTTTCGATACGGCAAAGAAGAGGCACAAGAGTATGATTAACTTTGAAGGGCTTAAAAGAGTTTGTGAGGAAATCCACGCGGTGATGGCGGAAGCGGTTTTTGGCAAAGACGGCGTAGATGCAATTTTTGAAATTATGGAATTTGTACGAGAATTGTATAGACACGTTGAACCCCTGAGAATTAAAAGCTCAGTAATCGTATTTCGACAAGTCCTCAGTTCAGCTGGAACAGGAGTCACAGCCGGTGGGCAGCTATGCGATAATTTAGGCCTACTCTGTCAACAAGCAGAAAAAGGTATAGTTTTGGAAATACGAAGTGATGGCCGGCAATATATCCACACCATTAGTTCAGTTAATCCGAAGAAGTTAGCATCGACGGCAGTAGTATATGAATACCAGAATGGGAAGGAACACTTTTTCGCCGGAGTGCAGCAAAAAGCCGTCCCAGTTCTCGACCGGACCGCAATGAGTCAGTTTTGTGGAAATACATTTTTTACTTTGCGTGAGGCACTCCAGTATTATGCTGCTGCCTTTGTGCTTCAATCATCTTGTTTGATTTTTAAATCTGTATGGGCCGATGAAAATCGCTTGTTTTTGAGATCTAAACCAGAAGTATACATGCGACGCTCGCTGACGCAATTTTTGAGAAGTAATCTCGGTGCGGGCTTTGAAGTGCGCCCAGAACAAATTATGGATGAGACTCATCCTGTAGACATTAAAGTAACGAAAAAGTTGAGTAACCGATTAATGATAATAGAAATCAAATGGCTGGGCGATTCGCTTAATGAGGAAGGCAAAATAACCACATCTTACCGTGATGCGCGGGCTAAGAAAGGAGCCAAACAACTTGCTGAATATCTTGACCAAAACAAAGTACAGGCACCACTAAATGTGACCCAAGGATACTATGTTATCATTGATGCACGTCGTCATAGCCTGCGGGATGACTCTAGGGCCATCACGAAAGCTTATGGATTATACTATGCCAGTAAGGAAATTGACTTCGATACTGAATATCATAAGATTCGCGATGATTTCGACCCGCCTTATCGCATGTTCACGGAACCGAAATACATTGATAATTGATTATGATTGATCTAAGAACTGACTTTCCACTCCGGGATAAGGGCTTCTCTACCGCCCTCACCCTCGATGAATTCCCGCGTCACCGCTGGTATTTTGCAAAGGAAGGTTTTTCACCGAAAATTGTCGAGGAGGCCATTAATAACGATAACGTTTTACCAGGTGAAGTCATTTTCGACCCTTTTTCCGGTAGCGGAACTGTACCGCTCGTTGGTGCGCTTTGCGGGTTGCGAGCGCGAGGCATCGAGATTAATCCATTCTTGTATTTTATTTCTGTTACCAAGTTGCGTCAGGTACCACCTGACGAATTTCGCGCTGCCACCCGACAGATTATGCTGGCTCTAAAAAAGCCTCTGCCCTCACCGCTCGAGGGTTTTTCAACATTTACTAAGGGTAACGCTTGGGGCCGTTGGCTTTTCCCCCGCTCCGTCCTTCGATGCTTCGAATCTGGCCGTCGCGCGCTTGTTAATATTGATTTAAAACTTCGAGACTTACTACAGCTGGCACTTATCGGGGCAGCAATGGATTGTTGCAATGCCATGCGAGACGGAAAATGTCTTCGTTACATTAAAGGCTGGCGCGAAAACGAGGCAAACGGTTCCCTATTCCTCAAGAATTTTGAACAGCGCGCCAAAATTATTGCTACTGACCTCACAATCTCACCGCTCAACGATACGCAGGCTTCTATGACAGAAGGCGACGCGCGCAAACTTATCTCAACTCCTTCTCTTGAAAAGTTTCGCATTTGCGTCACTTCCCCACCTTACCTTAACTCATTCGACTATTCTGACATTTATCGTCCAGAACTCTTTCTTGGTGGCTTCGTCGACTCTAACAAATCTCTTATGAATATACGTTTACGGACAGTCAGATCTCATGTCCAGGCCAGTTGGGAAAGGCCAAAAAAGGATAATTTTGGAATCCTTTACAACGACTGTATTGGGAAAATCAGAGAAAATGCAAATGACTTATGGGACCGACGAATTCCTACGATGGTGCAAGCATATTTCGAGGATATGGAGGTAATTCTTCGAGGACTTCGCCTGCGGGCACATGATAATGCAAGCATGTGGCTTGTTGTTTCAACATCTGCGTATGCAGGAGTTGAAGTGCCTGTTGATTTGATTTTGGCAGAAATCGGTCAACGAGCTGGTTGGTTTCTGAGAGAAGTTGGAGTTCTCCGCTATCTCCGCAGTTCAAGTCAGCATTATAAAAAGGGAGAGAACAAATCTGTGCCGTTACGGGAGAGCGTGGTGATTCTCGATGCATCGAAGTAGATAATTGGGACGGTTCTATTGTTCAGCGGGTTCAAGAAGCATCAATAAATAGACCTGTTCCCTTTCCCCTAGTCCCCTTTTCCCCTGAATTTGTGTTATTCCGAAGGACCGCACCATTCAATTTAACAGCGCGTCACAGGCCATGCTTCAATAGTTTCATAGGCTTATGTGCGCATATAAACACCTCTCAGGCAACCGAGCAGGCTTCATAATTTTTGTTGGTAGCCCGTTATGCTACTTATAGTCCGTGGACTTATGATCATCATTACAGTTATATTATAACGCATGACTAACGACAATGCACAGAAGCTAAAGGAACGGTTTGGGCAACGGTTGCGGAAACTGAGAAAGGAACATGAACTATCGCAGGAGGAATTAGCATTGTCATGCGGATTGGATCGCACCTATATCGGGGGTGTAGAAAGAGGCGAACGAAATATTAGCCTTGTAAATATAGTCAAGATTGCAGAAGCACTAAAAATAACCCCAAAGGACTTTTTTGAATAATGGCATCCACAAGCCCATACCTCCGCGCAATCCTATCTCGCCTGAAATTTTTGAGAGAGAAGGCCGGTATTCCTTCATCGGAGCTTGAAGAAAGGCTGATCCTCGGGCCAGGCTGGATTGAAAGATTCGAACGAGGAGAAACGACACCCAGTCTTGATATGCTTGTTGCCATTCTTTATGCTATCGGTTCCGACTTTTCCGCATTGGTGAGCGGAATTAAAGACCATCCGGAGTCCGCAGAAATAGAACGGCATATTTATGTCACACAGGACCAAAACGATCTTAAAGTTCATTTCAAATACGCAAACTACGATGCAATTTATGGACTGAAGGATGCTACTACTGAACAATTTGAAAAGGTAATCAAGACGCTACGTGATGGACTCTCCCGATTGAGCGGGTCGTCATCGAACAATGAAGCGATAAAAACAGACTCTGTGGCAAAAGCTTTTTTAGCTGCCGTTAGGGTATGGCCTCGCGCCAACCCATCCGACCTTTGGTGGTTTATTGTTTACCGCGCATATTGTGATCCATATAATCATCCTGCACAGTTTGCGCGATTAGATTTCACTCAAAGCTGGAAAAGGACCGGCGGTTGGGCCTTGGAAGAAGTGCTTGTAAGACATTATGGGCATTTCTTAAACCCGTATGGAATAGAATTACTTATTGCGACTACGGAGGAAAAAGAGCGTTATCTGCGATCGATAAGAGTTGCCGAACGTTTGGAAGCCGATAAAATGGACGTGCTGCTTATCGGGATCAAGAAAGAGGTAAAGCATATTTTCGGCGTGGCACATGTAAAAGCAAGCTTTGCCGAACGCCGAACAGATGATGTCCCGATGAGTAAAGCTTTGGTCAAAGCGGGCTACACATCTCCATTATGGACAATGGACTGTAAAAGCTCCCCTTCCGAGAATCCAGTGAATAAAGGTGAACTCGGAGATAATTTAGAAAAAGGTGCAGATAGGCGCAGCGCAAAGAGAAAAGATATTGAAGATGACGGGTATTTTTCAGCGTGTTTCTCTTACAACGCAAATACCAACCCAACTCCTCCCAAGCAAAAGTCAAAAGCTCGTATTCACGTTTGCAACTTCAATAATCCAGATGATGCATTCTCTAAGTTCCTCATCGAATCGTGGCAGAATTTCCCGCATATCTAAAAAGAGGAACGTCGTTTTTTTCAACGTATTCAATCCTCTTATTGGAGGCAGCAACTTGTATCGGATCAATCTCAAACCCTATATAAGTACAATTAAGCTTTATTGCGGCAATCCCTGTCGTACCTGATCCTGAAAAGGGGTCAAGCACAACAACATCGGGACCGATGCGATTATAAGCCGCGATGCAGCGTCTTGGCAACTCTTCCGGAAATCGCGAATAATGTGCTTCTCCTTCGATTTTTTCATTCGAGAATTCCCACACGCTTGCGACTGGTGGGGAAACCCGGAAACTATGGTCCTCTTTCTTGGCCAAAAGATAGATTGGTTCATGTTGGCGATGAGGGCGGCGGCACCTACCTTCGGGCATGGCATTCTTCTTCCTCCAAATCACCTCACCCCGAAAAAGATATCCTGCATTGCATAACTCCACGATGAGTCTATACGGTAAGGCCAATAAATTACCATATTGCAGCCAATGAGTTTCTTTGTCGATGAAAGCTTTTCTCTTGGCACGAGGTTTAACGTAGGCCGAATTGTTAGGCGAGAGACCGTTCTTGTCTGGGCCAAGCGAGCTATATATTTGATCATCAACGCTCCAATTAACAGGTGTGTTATATGCGTCTCCGATATTTATCCATAGCAAACCGCTTGGTTTTAATTTCGGTAAACATAAGGTAAAAACAGATTCCAACAGGTTAAGATATTCCCTCGGATCATCTTCAACGCCAGCGCCTTTTGACATTCGCTGTCCCCAATATGGCGGACTAGTAATAATTACGTCAAGAGACGCATCAGGTAGCTGAGGAATAAGTTCAAGGCAATTTCCCTCTGCAACTCTATTTTTTGAAAAGGGACCAATCATTTCGGCCATCACCTTAATCCCCCTAAATGCTACTTATAGTCAGCATACATGAGATAGCTATTTAAAGTCAAGAATAAGATTTATTAAATTTAGTATGTTAAAATCAAAAAAACCCAACGTGGCGACGCAGCGGACCGCCGCTAAATACGGCGCCCGCGGACACCGGGCGCTACGTTTCAAATCATACAGGGAAATAGCTTCACGAGAGGGATTGGGAGAAGAAATAAAAGGAGACGGGTCTATTTAATTTAAAGGTCAGTATTTTAAAAACAGAACCGTCCCTATAAACTATCCTCCGCAAGGGATTTATGAACATCGCGCTGGAAAAAGTAAAAACGATCGGAAGCGGATTGTTGAGGCCTGAAGGGGTCATGGCCCTAGACGACGGCAGCCTGTATGCTGCGGACGGCAGGGGGCGGTGCGCACGGATAGAAAAAGACGGAAGCACCTCGTTTTTCGGAAACGTGGGAGGCCTGCCTAACGGTCTGTGCATTGACAGAAACGGGAGCTGCATCATCGCAAACATAGGCAACGGCGAGGTGCAGTCGTTGAATCCTGACGGCAGCCATAGAGTTTTGATGACGGAGGCTAATGGTAAAAAGATGCCCTCGCCCAATTTCCCTTTCATGGATTCCAGGGAGCGAATATGGGTCTCCAACTCGACGGCCCACCAGGATATCGCAGCGGCGCTTCAATCACCGGCGCCGGACGGATGCGTTGTTCTCATC
>Ga0299915_10004614_pt1 | contig 10050 bp, 10 predicted proteins | sample RVTome_13_FD_200263 | JGI IMG/M metagenome (GOLD analysis project Ga0299915, IMG submission 200263) | Soil microbial communities from uranium-contaminated site in the Upper Colorado River Basin, Wyoming, United States - RVT92D227 (version 2) ...
TGGAATCAGTTTGATGGGTATGATTTAACTGAACCTCATATATCGGTGGGGGAGTGGTGTGAAAGTGGACCCATCTGTCGGGAACGGATTCTTGGGGAGTTCAATTCATCCCATGACTGAAGTCATGGGCTTTCTTGAACCCACATCATAAGCTGAAGATCCTGAGGCTCTCGGAGCCTTTCTTAGGGTATAAGGTGAGTTCGGGGAGTTCACGAGACCTTGAGACGAGCATGTTGCGGTCCTTCGTCTCCTCGAACGCGCGCTAGCATGGCCCGAATCAACGCCCGATGAAAAAGCGACTATCACCCACCTTGGCGAAGTGGGCGAGTCGCCTAGATGAAGCAGGAAACCTACCTATCTTTACGGATGTAGTTCACAAAATGGGGTTAGGACTTTGTCTTCCTAAAATTTTTATCGATTTGAACGATGCCCCTGGATTCCCAATATTTTACAACACCGTTCTGGGCGAAGAAAGTCGACATTTTCTCGATAGTGGTCCTCGCCATGTTTAGCTTCGCGGCGATGGTGTCGACTGTCCACATATTCCCGTCACGGATTAATTCGAGATAGAGTGGTATCGTACTGTCGAAGATGGAAGTCGACTTCTCCTCTTGCTCCTTGATCTTCTCCCCTACAAACCTCAGAAGCTCCTCCGGGTTCACGGGCTTCATTATGTACGCAGATGCGCCGAGGTTCAGAGATTCCACCGCATTGTCCATGGTGGGGTACCCAGTCACCATTATAATCACTGTTCTGGGCGATATCATGTGTAGCTTCCTCAGCACCTGGATGCCAGACATGTCGGGTAGCTTCAAATCGAGGAGAACGAGGTGAAACAAACCGCTTCCTGCCTTCTTCAGCGCTGTTTCGCCATCGATGGCAGTATCTGTTTCGTATCCCGCACTATCCAGAATAATCCTTAGAGTATCAGTGATGCCCTTATCGTCGTCGACTATAAGTATTTTATTTTTCTTGACGGTCATCTTTATCGCCTTAATATGTTATGTTTGGTGTTTTAGACTTTTCTACTATTTTGTGTCTCCGTTCACGTTCCTTTTAATTTCTAAGGAATCATTATAAATCTGGAAACGATAAATATGCGCTATAGAAGTGGCGACATCGGGAAATGGGTGACAACATCAATGCATTTGTAGTAACCGGCGTTGTTTGCGCAATATATTATCTGCTTTCTGAGCCTTTCCATTTGAGTGACTTTGTGCGTTTTTTCCTTGGTTTTTCGGTCGCCCTTGTCGCCTATGCTCTCTCCATCGAGTTTTTTAGGAGTATGAATAGGAGTGAAGAGAGCGTTTAAATGGGTGAAGAGTAAACTTCATTGAGGGCTAATCATGTCCGCTAAGAGAACCGATTATTACAAGCTACCAGAGGTAGAAGCGCTTTTTCTCAATATCCTTGAGAAAAAAGAAAAAGTTGATCCTGCGTTCGATTTAAAAATTGGTTATAGGTACCCCGATGTCGAGGAGGCGATAAAGTTCGACGCGCCTAAAACCATTGGTTTCTTGGAACAGCTATATAATGCGGAGATACTCGACAGAGAAGTTTACGATATGGAACTCAGCTGTCCTTACTGTAACAGCTCCAATGTCTCCGTATACTATCTCTGTCCACACTGTCAGGCGTCGAAGATAAAAAAGACATTGTTGCTCGAACATATGACCTGTGGTTATATGGGGCCGGTGGCCAGTTTAGGCGAGCCGCTAATTTGCCCAAAATGCGGGAAGAGAATGGCTGAGGGAGAGTATCGTAACACTGGCAGTATATATGAATGTGAGCAGTGTAACCAGCAGATAGACACACCGTTCGTGAGCCATTGGTGCAGGGTCTGCGGTAAGAAGTTTAACTTCGACAATTCCATCTATCAGGCGGTGTACTCATACTTCCCCCGCGAGCTGGTCAAAAAGGACATGGAGAGCGGTATTCTGTATATAAGCAAAATTGCCGATGTTTTTAAGGAACTGGGTTTAACCCGCCTTGGAGACACCAAAACAGAGAGTAAGTCGGGCCCTCCTGAGGTCTTCGACGCTGCCTTCGAGGGAAACGGGGCAAAGATTTTCCTTGATCTATTATATTCGGAGGCACCTATTACTGAGTCCGAACTCATTAAGGAGTACGGGAAGATCTTGAACGTGGACAAGAACGTGTTCGTCATCGCAGTGCCGGGTCTAGATAAGAGGGCATCTGTTATCGTTAATTCCTACAACATAAACCTCGTTGAGGCCCCCAAACCCTTGGAAGCCCTGACGAAGCTGAAGGCAGTGCTCATCGAAAAGCTCCCTAAGATGAAAGTCAATATAAAGGTAGAGACGCCAGCGAAGAAGAAGGGCTAGGGTTTCGGAGCTTAGCTTCTCAGGTCACAAAAGTCATGAAAGCCAGCGTGTTTATCAGCAGCATTATTATGCTATGCTTAAGCCCTGGGAAGATTGTTCCTTCGCTCAATTTAGCCGCAATTAAGCCACCGAACAGCCCCTCCATGACGCTGAGGTCGAAGAGCAGTATCCTCAGTTGTTCCTTGGTCATCTGCACCTTTAAGATAGGACTCTTAATAGAGAGTAGGCCGGAGATGCTGCCGTATAGCATCACCATCATGGCTAGGAAGACGACGAGAGTCACATACACTATCATGAGGTAAGGCCTAAGCTGGTCGTTCCTATCAGCTTTTGCGTCGAGCACCTTCCTCAGGAACGACGATGTCGAGAGGAAGACTGACTTCATGTCCCCACCCAGGTGTATGGCCGAGAGGATGAGCACCGTCGTCTTCTTGGCCATGTCGGTGCCTACCCTCTTTGAGAAGTTCTCGAAGGCCTCCTCGATTGAGACCCCCCAGCTCATCTGGCCGACGAGCATCCGAAGCTCTTTTGTGATAAACCCATACTCCCTCTTTGACGACTCCTCGATCGACTCGATGAGGGTCATCCCTGACATTAGACCCTCGGATATTTCCTCTAGGACTCTCGGAAGCATGCGATCGATCTCGTTCCGGCGTCTATCATGAAGTATCAGTGTATATGCTGGCAGGATCAAGCCCAATATTAATCCTATAACGGCGAATATGTGCAGAGTAAATTCCGGGATTATCTGGGTAGCGTATAGGGTATAGCCAAACAGCCCTACGATGAGGGCTACCGTTGCGCTTATGCCACAAAGAGCGATCTGGAAGCGTCTATTGAAGAAGAGGTCGACATTTATCTCAGGTAGCTTCACCAATTCGATGTCATCCCATCTATGAGAAGAATTACACCTACGGACATCAGAGGAAAGAGTATGTAGGTCATTAGGGTCATTATCTGGACCGGACTCAGTCCGGCTGCGACTTCGCCTCCGAAGATTCCCATTAGACTGAGAAGAACGATGAGGATGATTGGAAAGGCTACCCCGATTGTGGTATATATCTCAGCCGCGAGGCCGAGCTTATTCACGATACTGGTTAGCTCGCGTCTCCTGACCTCCATCTCATGTTCAGCTGTCTCGGCGAAGTACTGCTTCAGGTCTCCCCCGGACTTGTTTATTCCGAGAAGCCCTACGAGGACTTTAGAATATTTTTTTGAGGGTGTGATCTGGCTCTCAGTGTCAATAGCAGTTATGATGTCTTTCCCAAAGAGCCCTATGTCTCTGACTACAGACTCGGCGCTATCCGCCACATTGTAAGTCTTACCTGTATCAGCAAGGGCGCTAAAAATATCCTCGGTTGTCATGCCAGAGCCGGCGAGGATCCCCATAAAGTTGATTATGTAAACAAGGTTCTGGTCCAGTTTGCTCTTGATGGCGTCCGCTTTGTATATGGGATAGTACATGAAGATCACTACAACAATGATCATGGTGGCGAGGGGTATGCCAACGAGGTACTCTATCAGCTGGAGAGTCTGTAGTTGTAGATTTAGAAGAGTGTTAAGGGTCAATACCAGAGGTATACCTATGGCTGCCGAGGCGATCAAAGCTACTATGCCCCAGAAGATCATTGAGCTGATATAGACGATGTGGCTCATCCTCATATGGGCTCTTGCTAAGCTCACCTTCAACGCGCCCGTAAAGGGAAAGAACCTTAAAGGGAAATCTCCCAAGATCCGGTATCCTATGTAATGGATATTTGAAAGCTGAGCGCTGAACTTCGGGCCTTTGTTCTTCATCATCGGCGCTCATTTCCCTGGATTGAATCACCGACGATTCCTGGCGTCTTCGCGTAATCCCTTATGAACTGTGAGACTTCGATGAAGGTTCTCTTGTTCTGGTTTACCATGAAGGTCAATAAATCGGTGCGTGTTTTGATGTCGTTCTGCGCATCTTCGACGGTGATACCCTTGGCAATAGCCGCTTTCTTAAGGAAGTAGCTCTCGGAGGGCATGCCCCACTTGTCTTCTTTCGGGTCCCACTTGAAGAGGACCTCATGGATGATCTCACCCTCGTCGTCTAAGCCATTCACCTCGTCGCATGAGATGACTCTCCTCGTGGGCTTGCCATTGATCTCTCGGCGGGCCATTATCACGATCATGTTGAGGCTTGCTATCATCATGCGGGGGATGTTCATGGGCTCCGTCTCCAGCCTGCGAAGAGCAGAGTCCGCCGACTCAGCGTGCAGTGTAGCGAGGCCAAGGTGGCCAGTCGACATAGCCTGGAACAGAGTGTAAGCCTCCGCACCTCTGATCTCTCCGACTAGGATATAGTCGGGGCGCTGCCTCATAGAGGCCTTGAGGAGGTCGAAGAGCTCAATACCCCCAGAGGAGGCTGTCGCTGGACGAGTGACGCCCCTGATCCAGTTCTGATGGTAGAGCTGAACCTCGGGCGTATCCTCGATCGTGACGATCTTTGCATCCGGCGCGATGAAGATACTCAGCCCGTTCAGCATCGTTGTCTTACCCGAGGCGACGCCACCGCAGACGAAGACGCTGATCTTGTTCTCGACGAGGTACCAGAAGAAAGCTGCCATCTCAGCTGAGATGGTGCCGTTTATTATGAGGTCGATGATTGTGAGCGGGTCCTCCTTGAACTTGCGTATAGTGTAGGTAGAGCCCTGCTTCGTGGCATACCGACCATAGGTAAGCTGGACCCTGCTACCTTCGGGTAACGAGGCGTCGAGGAGTGGGGTGGCGACGCTGATCATCCTCTTGCCCTTGTAGGCGAGGCGGATGATGAATGAATCGAGTTCCTCGTCGTTGTCATACTTTACGTTCGTTGGGATAGACTCGTACTTCCTGTGCCAGATGTAGAGGGGGATCTTAGGACCGTTGCAGCTGACGTCCTCTATCATGGGATCCTTCATCATTAAGTCGAGCTTCCCATAATCGAGGTAGTCCCTGATAATGTAGTAGAGCATGATCTCTGAAACTGGATCATCTAGGGTGAGCTTGTAGAGCTTCACGGCCTCCTCCATTCCATTCTTCATTACGGCGATAGCCTTGTCCCTACCGCCTATCTGCTCCAGGGGGGTGTTGAGGGTCGTCCTGAGGTGGTCCTGGATTATCTTCAGGCTCTCTGCGTCCTTCTCTGACAGGGTAGGCTCCACAGCTAAGTATTTGATCTGGTGGCTCTCCTGGTCGAAGGTGATCGTGGAGTAGGCATATGGCATGCGAACCGGATAGATCTCGAGGAGCCGGGTTCTTTCCTTGACGTAGGCTCTTATGGGTGGGAATAGGTCATTATCCTTCTTTATCGGGGACGAGGTCTCGGCTACTGGCTCGAACTCCTGTTCCGTTGTGACCATACTTTTTTTCCCCTTTTGCTTGTCCATCACGAGAGTTTTCCTTTCGCATGTATTAACTCTACCTCAATTGGTTTAAAAAAAAGATATGAGTTTAGGTGGTAAAGGCTGACGGAGTGACAGCGACTAGTTCGTAGTAGAAGCCAGTGGTTGCTGTAGCCCTGACGACGTATGAAGTAGACTCGTCTAGCGTATCTACTGTGAATACGAAGCCTTTTGCGATGCCTATATCTAGAGACTTAACATTACCGGTGGCTGGAGTTACTGTTATATCATTAAACGAGGACCCTGCCTTGTTTAATTTCATTGCAACTGACTCAATCGAAGCTGCAACGCTTCCTGTGTTCCTTATAGTAACATTTATTTCCGTGGCGGAATTCCAGTTTATGGCATCTATTCTTAGTTGTGTCTGCGCCTGCCCCGACTGCGATCCAACCATACTCATGACCCAAGAGTATGTCAACACCGAGGCGGCGACTGCAATCGCAATCAACAGAAGTGTGGCGATCAGAGGACTTATTGCCTTCCTTTTTCTTACGTTCATATTTTCAACTCAAATAAGAGCATCATCCTTCCACTATTTAAATATTAATATGTCAGTGCTACATACATACAAACTGTATTTGTGATATCATAAAAAGTAGGTAAAAATTCCAAAAAAATTCGATCCCCCGTAATCGAAGCTTATTTTGTTAGAACATTTTTCATCCACTCCTCTTTTCTAGGACAATAACTTTAATTTCTCCCTTGTAAGTTGATTAACTCGACATTGTCCTCGACGTACAATACCTTCAACGCCCGAAGGCACATCTTTATAACACTCGTTTCATGGTGCATGTTGTTTGCCTCCCAGATCTACTTCAACATGAACCCTTCAACTTCCATCCTGCTCAGGATCAGCATCCTTTCAACTATAATGATCGTATCATCAACAATATGGGTGAGAACCGAGCAGAAGGGCACCCTACATGACTGGCTAGGCCTAGACGAGCGAAGGATCACGCTCCTGACCTACACGGCCCTCGCCGCGGTACTGGTCTTTTTCACGCGCAGCTCCTTCAAGGAGGCCACCATACTCGCGGGGGGTTCGCTCGTCCTCCCCGTGGTGGAGGAACTCTATTTCAGGTGCTACCTCCTGGGATCGACCGTGAGGGGCTGGCCGGACTTCTACTCCCTCAACCTTGGGGAAAGAGGTAGATTCGTGAGGAAGGCGACCAAGCCCCTCGTACTTTCATCCGTCGCCTTCGCACTCGTCCACGACGACGTGATCTCGCTCATAATCAAGGGTACAGCTGCCGGATATATGCTCCCCGTCCTTATCCTGCTGAGGGCCACGTTCGGCTTAGCCGTAGGCGGGATGTACATACTTCAACGAAACCTGGCCGTCCCCGCCGCCTTTCACGTCGCCTTCAACCTCTCCTTCTACATCCTAAAATAAATGAAACAGAAATGCTTCACAACGATTTCCTTACAAGCTATACGGGCCATCTAATCCACTTAACCTTCTAAACATAATTTAGGAAAGTAAATAGATATTAGGAAACCTATATAACTTAATACTTGATTTCATACGATTTAAATACAAAGGAAGCAGCTCACCGATGCATGTTACGTTTAAGAAGACGAAGGCAGTTGCACCTATCGTATCGACGATAATGCTGATGGCCGTAACGCTATTCGTGATGAGTATTGCACTGAGCTTCGTGAACAATACCCTCACGCGCCGTGAGGGTGAGAACGACTTCGAGTCCGCCAAGATATTCATGAAGAATGTGGGTCTCCAGATCGACGACGTAGCTTGGACCAAGGGCAGGGTGGATACCGTCCACTTCACGTCCCAGTACGGGCAAGTAGAGTTCCTCTCAGGCGATCTACCGGAGAGCGCGCCACTCAAGTACACTGTGACCTACAACTACCTTGATGAGTATGGAGTAGAAATATCCTATGAAGAGTACTACTACTCTAGTATCTTAATGTACAACTTGCCTATCGATAAATCTTTTCTGGGGGAAGGATACGACGAAGCAATCCTCCCGAAAAACGTCAATTCCGCACGAGAACTGAAACCCGTGGCATCAGGGACAACAGCCCCTGTCGCGAACGTTTTCGCGATCCAGAAAAGCAACGTGGGCGCTGACCAGTACCTGCGCATCGTGTTAGTTCCTGTGATGAGGTACCACGAGTACTATGTTTCCTCCTCAGGACCCCAAACTAACCTCGGATACTCAACTACGCCGATCAAGATCAATATCCAGAAGGTTACATGGAACGGCGTGGAAGACGGGACATATGGGTCCTTCTCAGTCACAATCGAGAACCCTGGGTACAGTCCCGTCGACTTAGATAGACTTGACCTCAAGAACGTTGAATCCGAGTCCACATCAATTTACCCTCTCACAGGCATAACAATAGATGCCGGAAAGTCGTTGACGATAACGAAGTCTATTGAATCCCCCTTTAAATGGGCTGAAGCCAGCGAATACCTCATTGAAGTTTACATTAACCCAACAGACCACGCAAGCTACAGCTCAACAACACCAACCGTCGAAAGACATATCAAGCTCTATCTGCCTGAACTCATCCTCAACGTGGGCATACCCCAACCAAAGTCCATAGTCATGACGGGCGACGGCATCAAGTCAACTAACTATAATAGTGTAACAAGCATAACAGTGAAAGTCGAGTTCCCACGAACAAGTAATCCTGGTTTCCCTGATGATCATTACGACAACTTATTCTTCAAATTCAACCCCACAGAGACCACAATCCCGATGAGTTATCAATATCAGGTTGAAACATACATTGGGAGAGTCAAGCTAGACTACGGAACATAGGGTGAAAGCAGATGGCTAACGTCGTCACAGAGAACCTTCTCCTCCTAATCCCCAGCATGATCATACTCATAATATTCCCCGTGATCGCCACTCAGGTGACTAACAACTACTACAGGGAACAGAGCCTGATCCTGGTAGAAGCGACTGGGAATGAGCTCGGGAGCGCCCTACAGCAACTTACAATGCTTATGAGCTTAAGAGAGACCCAGTTCTGCACAGTCAGCCTAGCTAATCCCATCGGTCCCACTATTCAAGACCAGCAGTACCAGATAACCGCTACGCAGGAGGGAGACACCCTCGTGATGCACATTAACCTACCGGGTATCCCGGTTTATTATGATCACAGAGTCACGCTATCGGACGGAGTAACATGGGATGGCGGAACCCTCAACAGCAACTCCCCAACAGCCGGCATAGAAGCTTCAAAGGATGAGGGCGGCATCCGCCTCAGGTTCAGGTGATAAAATGGCGTCATCAACCCCTTCCTTCATAGTCTCGTTCTGCATCATGACGACCGTCCTTACAGCAGCAATCGTGTTCACCACCCAGAACCTTTCAAACGCATACAATTACAGCATTGACCAAACCTTGACGAGGAAAGCCAAAGACACCCTCCTGAACCTTGTGGAAAACCCCGGCGTGCCAGCCAACTGGGCGTTGGACGGCACAACGCCGACGATCTTCGGCTTGAAATCGCTCGAGGCGCCCGGCTCGAATCCGAGCCCCTTTGGCCTGATGAGGCTAATGACCCCAAACTCGGTTTACAACTACGATGACAAAGATTATTATAATTCATCCACGAACGGGGGCAGCTTGTTCCTCCAAAAAGACATAGTCCTCGATTATGAGCACCTAATAGGCTTAGTTGATCCCAACGGACGCTATGGCTTCCAGCTCGTGGTCACTCCCCTTCTCAACATAACAACGAGCTTCGACGAAGTAAGTAAGATTTTGAACGTCAAGGTGACGAGCGCCTCAAGCGACATCGGCGATGCGCAGGTGTCAGCCACCCTCTACAGGCTCGACCCCAACACTCTCCCCGACACCATGACAATAGTGTCAGAAACCTTGAATCCTATACCATCGGAAGAGACTAAATACGATCTGAGTGCTTATGAGGAGACCTCCTTCGTATACCTGAGGGCCATCTATAAGGATTTAGCTTCAGCGTCATGCTTCATAAAACCAGGCGTCAGCCCCACAGCCCTGCTCCCGATCGTGACTGATTATGCTGCAGGCGAAGTCTCAGTCACTCCTTCTGGAAGCTACTCAGGTGATAGTTTCGAATATGCCGCCAGCTTCCAATTTATAGTCCCGAATAATCAGCTTCGCTTCAAGCTTTTTGAAAACGATTTCGTAAACTCTGGTGAGGAGGAACCTAAGATAAGCCTTTCGGATTACAAGTCCACCCCTGGCTATCTATTGATCTTCTACAGGATCGATTCTACACCAGATTACGGATTGTCCGTCATGCCGTGGGGCCTCAACCCCCTAGGGTATAGCCTC
>Ga0299915_10004615_pt1 | contig 10049 bp, 10 predicted proteins | sample RVTome_13_FD_200263 | JGI IMG/M metagenome (GOLD analysis project Ga0299915, IMG submission 200263) | Soil microbial communities from uranium-contaminated site in the Upper Colorado River Basin, Wyoming, United States - RVT92D227 (version 2) ...
AAGCGGACCAGCGTTTCGTCAACAGCACACGAGACATGGTGAATACTGTTCAGGTTGTCCGTGGGCTCGAGCAATCAAGCAAGAGTGATTACGAGGTCAAGTCGACGTTTGAAACAGCCAGTGGAAAGACCAACATCACAGTAAAGAAGAACAACAATACAGTCATTGTTGTCGTGGCGGTAGTGATTGGGATTATTATCTTCCTCTTCCTCCTGAGCAGGTGACGAGATGAGCATAATCATCAAGAAGAAGAATCCTGTGAGTCACGCCATGAAGGTTGCCGTAGCTACCATCGCGATCTTTGTCGTTGTCGCTCTGGTTGCCCGATTGACGAGGAAATCGGACCAACAGCCTCCGGATCCGCCTCAAGCTCTTGGTCAGCTTCTGACCGCAAGCTCATCCTTGTTCGTTCCCAGTATCCGATTACATGTTCCCACTGACGCCCGTGAGAGCGATTGGACCAACGGCCTCGCTGAGTCCACGGGCGGGAGAGCGGAAGTCCAGGTGGATTCCGGCCGGGCGGATGTGCTCACCGAGAACTACGCTGTCGAGGTTGATTTCCTACGCAAATGGAAGGAGGGGTTGGGACAGGCTCTTTACTATGCCGATGTAACAGACTTGATCCCTGTTTTAGCGATCATAGCCCCGGACCGCGTCGATGAAGATTTGCTTAAGCAGATTGATGCTCTCTGCATTGAAAAGGGTGTGAAGCTTGTGCTTCTCGTCTCTGACAAGTGAGAAGACAAGCTAACAAGAACCTCCACCTTACGGTTCTTCAACTGGCGTTGCACCGGTGAAGGTCAAGCGTGACGTTCCGGTGAATTCTGAGACTACATCGGGGAATCAAAGACAAATTGTCCGGGACGACTCCGGGAGACTAACGACGAGTTCTGGCTTCGGTTGGGGGGTGATTTTGAGATTTCCGACCCTTCGACCCTTCGACTGGGCCCAGGGCAGGCTCGCCCTCCTGATAGCCTGATACCTCTTTTTCTCTGTGCCCTCTGCGGCCATTTTGTGGCAATTAGTGCCAATTCGTGGTAATAATCCGCCAGAATCCCCCTTGTTTTTTCTGTCCCCCCAATAGTCCGTGCAATCCGCGTAATCCGCGGTTCCCTTCGTGTCAACCTCGGCCTCTGCGGTTATTGGGGATTTTCCTTGACACCCAACTCCGCACGGTGTATAATATATATCAAACTAACAGAATCAGAATAGTAAATGGTATGCAGTATATGGTATATAGCACGTAAAAGAAGGAGCAGGCCTGCACAAGCACAAGGTTCCTGAAATTCCCCCTATTACTCCGTGGCCGTGAGTCAATTATGCAAAACAAAGCCAATGTCAAAATGGGCAATATAAACATAAGTACAGCAAAAACAAAGGCTTATGCCAAAGAACAACGAACAGTGAACAACGAACATTATTCAAAACAAACCCAATCAAAGCCAATTTCAAATGCAGAGACAGCTTACTCTGCTTACCAGACGAGAGATTCCCACCCATTCGACTGCGCTCAGGGCAGGCTTCCTCGCAATGAGGCGATGTATGTCGCATTCTGGGCGGAATGACGCAACGTTGCGAGGGACGAGGGGCATGGGTTCAAAGGGTATGTGCGAGGAGGATTTTGAGGGCGATAGCGATAAGGGCGATTCCGCCGAGGGCCTCAATTTTGGATTCGAAGAAGTGGCCGAAGCGTTTGCCGATGCAGACGCCGAGGTAGGATAGGGCGAATGTGACTGTGCCTATGATTGTTACCGCCAGGGCGATGGATGCTGTGATGAAGGAGAGCGTGATGCCGACTGCGAGGGCGTCGATACTGGTGGCGACGGCCAGGGCGAGCAAGGTCAGGATGTTGGAAGGGTCAAAGGTCTTTTGAGCGGATTTGATTTTGAAGGATTCGTAGATCATTTTTCCGCCGACCGCGGTGAGGATGGCGAAGGCGATCCAGTGGTCGTAGTCGGCGATGTGCTCTTTGACGGTGAGGCCGGCGAGCGAGCCGATGAGCGGCATTATTGCCTGGAACCCGCCGAAGAACAGGGCGATTCGCAGGGCGTGCTTCACGTGCAACTGCCTGTAGGCTGAGCCGCTGACGATGGAGACGGCGAATGCGTCCATTGCAAGTCCGACGGCTATTACGACTATTGTTACCAGTTCGGTCATACGGCGGCTCCAGGGAGCGAATACATCATTTCGTAAATGGCGCGACTATGAGACAAAAAGATTGTAACTGTTTTGATAGATTTCTCCACTCGCTTCGCTCGGTCGAAATGACAGAATAGTCATAGAACTTATGAAATGCGGTGCGACGCGCTAATTGCTTGCCTCCGGCATAATGTCGAATACTGTGATTTCGGGTCTGGCGCAGAACCGGACTTGCGGCGCGGGGAGCGGCTCGATTCCGATTCCGCGGTTGACGTAGAGCACCGTGCCGCCGACGGTGTACATTCCGGCCTCGTATTTTTTGCGGAACTTGGAGAGTGTGATCACTGCGCCATAGAGGGGCAGGGCAACCTGTCCTCCGTGGGTGTGGCCGCAGAGGTAGAGGTCGAGGTTGAGGTCTCCAACGGACTCGATAAGGTCGGAGAAGTGATAGAGAAATACGCTGAAATTCTCTTTTGGGACGGGGCGAAAAAGGGCCTTAAATGCGGATGGATTGTCGCAGCTCAGGCCGGAGATGTAAATGGTCTGCCCGTTCTTGGTGATGGGGACGGTTTTTGCGTTCAGCAATTCGAAGCCTGTGCCGGAGTACAGATCGAGGTCATTCCGGGAGCGGGTCTCGAAGTTGCCGCGGACGGCGAGCTTTGCGAGGGAGGCGTTAAGATTCTTGAATGTTTCCTTGAAGGTCGGCAGGGCGGCGGCAGTGTTGAGGGCATCGCCGGTAAAGACGATGACGTCCGGCTGCAAATGATTGATCATTTCGATAAGGCGTTTTTCATTTCGCATTTTCTTGTCGCAGTGCAGGTCGGAGATTTGGACGATGCGAAAGGTCGTTTGGCTTAGCTTGTCGGTGCGGATGGGGATGGTTGTGACCTGGATCCGGTAGAGCTCTACGAAATGGCCGTACAGAAAGCAGATTATTCCCAAAAGGGCGAGGAAGTGGAGGACGAGGATGGGCTTTTTCAGAAGGATGCGGGTTCTTCGCTTGTGCTTGAGCCTTGCGACCGCGAAGAACGTCAAGACGGCCGCTTCGAGGAAATAAATGCTGGCGGCGACAAGGAGGAATATCAGCAGGGCAATGATTTCTTGTGTCGTCATAGTTGCGTCCACTCGTTTTTGTGGATTCCTGCCTTCGCAGGAATGACAATCGCGAAGATGTCGCCAAGTTTTCGAGTGCAGGTCACTCGGCTTTTATTATACCTTCGCTTGTCAGGTCTTCGTTGATTTTGCAGCCGGGCTTGACGATGAGGAATTCGTTTTCGTTCCATTCGCCGTCAACCATTCGCTGCATCAGGCCGGCGTCGCCTCTTAATTCGTCATAGTCCCAGTTGAGGAATTCGGCGCAGGCCTTTGTGTATTGCCTGTAGGGTTCGGAGTCGGCCAGGCCCCAGTCGATGTACGTCGCCCAGTTGTATTCCTTTATCCAGGTCTGCTCGACTTCCATCAGGTATTGTGCGTTGTCGTCGCCGTATTTCTGCTTGTACTCTTCGAGGAGTCTCTCGTAGCGTTCTTTTGATGGCTGTTTGCCGGACTCAATCCAGCCGGGGCTGTACCAATAGACGCCGCGGTGGGAGTCGAAGTATTCCTTGTAATTCTCCTTCGAGCCGAGCAGGAGTGTAATGCAGTCGTGGCCTCGTGGAACGACGATTGGTATTTTGGCGGAGAGGCCGACGATCCCGTTGCTGCACAGGCCGTAGCCGAGGAGCGTGGCGTCGTATGCCCGGCCCTGGATGTCTATCGTGGTTTCGAGCGCCTTTTGGACCTCGGTGCGAAGGCGGTCGGGCTGGTCGTGAAGGCCCTGCTCCATCAGGACGACATCGACGAGATTCCTCGAGCGGGCGGAGCAGAAGTACGCCTCTCTTTGCATTACCTTACAGACTATGAACTGAAGCCTCATACTGCATTTACTATTTGTGATTGTCTATTTTCGATTTGCCATTCGCTGTTTTGTGTTTGTGGGCCGAGAAACGAGCCGCTCAAGGGTCGCTCGACTCTGGGCAGCGCGTCTATTAGATAGTAAGGAAAAACAGTGAGACATGACTACTCTATTCTCATTTTCTTGAATAGGATCCCCCAATACTCTGACGTTTCGTCGTTTAGACGCGCTTTTCGAATCTGCTTGGCATGATAGGAGATAAGTTTTCTGTCGCTGATAAGTGACACAATGTTTTCGCGATCGTGAGCTTGCTTTTGTTCTCCCAAAGACTTGAATATGTCCTTGTTGGCCTTGAGCATCTGGAGTAAGGGGCAAAGTACATCGGGGTCGAGACCCTCACTTATCAGGTGTTCCCGAACAGGGGTATTCTGAAGTATCTCATTGTAGTGTTCTATCGCTCCGATTGCGCCTTTGCCGCAGGAGACAGCTTTGGATTCGAGAATTTCGTTGGCGATGGTCAGGAACCAAGCCGACTTGATTGGATTGTCCTGGCCTCCGGCCAACGATTGAAGTAGTGAATCGGCGAGGTCTGCGAGGCTTTCATAGCACACGAGGGCGTCAAGCAGGTCCTTTACTACTTCGACGTTTCTGGCAAAGGCGCAAGTCGGTGCTCCCTTCCTATCGCGGTCGTGGATGACAAAATCTCTGGTCCATTCATCAAAACAGGCGTGTATCGCACAACGGCACGCCTCCAATACGCCGTCTTGCTCGAGCTTTGGAGCGTGTTCTGAGACAAACCATACTACATCCGTAAGACATTCTATTCCTTCGGTGGGGTCATTTCGCAGATACTCAAAGGCGAAGGGTAGAAAGTAAACTCCTTCTTCGTAAGCAGCAGCCGGTAAGCCAACCTGGAAGATACATCTGTATTGCTTCCAGGTCATATCGGCATCGGGAATCCTCAAAACCTCATGTAGATCCGCTCCTATCCAATCATGGCGGGGGTCAGAAAGAGACGCGGGTCGAGAATACGGTACACTGAATTCGGCCTTTTCCATTTTTTACCCTTGAATTACTTGCGTTGGTTAACACCCAAATATCCTGTTCGAGCTGCTGGTCATGATTATGCCTAATGTTTGTTAAGGTTTGCAGAGTTTGCAGGGTCTCTTGCCGGCGTTTATCGCTTCGTCCCGGGTCTTGTAGCCGGCGAGATTGCCGGACGAGATTCTTGCGGCGGAGCTGCAGCCGGCAAGGTGAAAGACCGTGCTGTTTTTGGATGCGACGTATTTGTATTCGGCGGGCGGAGGCTTGGTCGGCTGCGTAGCGGGTTTTTGCGCGACTGTTTTGATGTCGTTGGTGTCGGCGACTTGCTTACCCGGAGGATTGGCGGCAGTCCAGTTCACGATGAACTCTTCGGTCTGCTGGAGGACTATCTGGGTGATTGCGGCCGGGGTATGTTGCGAGGCTGCTATCTGCATCGGGGAAGATTTGTTCCAGACATCGGCCTGGACAGACGGGCCGGCATCCCGGCCGGGAGTGTTTGGGAGCGGGGCCTCAAGATAGACGATTCTTGAGAGCGATGTTTGAACGTGGAATACTCGCTGATTCGACTCGTCGAGTTTGAGCAGGTCTATGTAGATTCCAAGCCGCGGGCTTATAGGCTTGTCGTAAGGCTTGGTGGTCAGCACTTTGATGCCGGCTTGCTGGAGCTTCTGCCCGACTTTTTGTCCGAGCTCTTTGCAGATCGGCTCATATTCCTCAGCCTTTGCGCCCAACGGTGCGACGGTGACGTAGAGGGAGTCGATCCGGGCAAGTTCAGGGTGGAGCCGGGCGATGAGGTAGGGCTGCATATCCTCCGGCAGTCTCGGACCAGCCACAGCCGAGATAGATAGAACGACAGCGAGAACTGTGACAATGAGACGGCACGTTGTGCGATTCATCGTCTCCCTCTCTTTCTGCAATTAGGTTTTCTATAATATTGCTCAAACTGACCGGTTCATTGCCAGGAATCAACATACACCGTTATATGATAAATAGTTATGGAACACAGAGCCATAATTAACTCAAACTGACCGGTTTTTAAGAAAACGGCACGACAAGTCCTTATTCGACAGCAATATAGCACAGTGTGTCATTCCCGCGAAACTTGTCCTCGACCTGATCGGGGAGCGGGAATCCACTCACCCGCCACACTACTGGATACCTGCTTTCGCAGGTATGACAAGGCGAATCGGTCAGTTTGAGTAATTAAAATAGCCATCCCGACAACGTCGGGATTCCACAATTTTGCATTTTTAACTTTGATTTTTGCATTCTCAAACTGACTGTCAGTCAGTTTGAGGATATTAGGCTTGCGCCCTGTGCGCAAAAACCTTGTTGGCGACGTTAGCCGGCGCTTAGCGCCTTATTAACTGCTGTTTTCATTTTTTCCAGGCCGGTTTTGGCGACCTCGAGCGCATCGAGCTTGTAATAGTTGGGGTTGAACAGTTCGAGCGAGAGGACGGCGCTGCTGTGGTTTGCGCGGAGGTCTCGTATAATCTGGGTGAGCGGAGCGACGCCGTCGCCGGGATAGACGCGGTCGCTGTCTTTTATTACGCCCCGGGGCGGATCGGCGGGGTAGTCGTTCAGGTGGAAGACCTGGATGGCCTGTGCGCTTAGCTGTTTTAAGCCGTGGAAGTCGGATCCGCCGTTATAGATGTGAAATACGTCGGGCAGTAGGCCGGCCTTTGGATGGCCGGCCTCGATTACGACGTACATCGCCTGGCCCAGGCGGTGCAGGTTCCTGGAAGAACCCCAAATCTCGATTTGCGGGGTGACGCCGAATTGATCGCCGAGATCGAGCAGGGCGCGGTAGCGTTCGGCCGCCTTGTCGAGGTCGAGCCCGGGTTCGCGGGTGGCGCCTGCGGGCGGGGCGGCGATGCGTTTTGCGCCGATCTGGGCGAGGAGGTCCATTTCGCGTTTGGCCTGCTCGAAGCCTTTGGCTCGCTGGGCGTCGTCGTCAACGATCCACTGGAAAAAGGAAATTGCGCCTTCGACGGTTATTCCGAGGTCTTCGATGCGTTTTCGCAGGTCTTTTGGAGAGCCGCCGGAATCCTTGTACCTGTTGACGCCGTCAACCCAGGGTTCGATGGAATCGTAGCCGGCCTTCGCGGCGATTTCGACTTCTTCATTGAAGGGCAGCTTCTGGCCGCGAATAGTACCGGTGTTGAGGCAGTAGGTGAAACCGGCCGTGCGCTTTGGGGCGTTCCCGGCGGCAACTGGAAGGGCCGCTGCGCTGAGAACAGCCCCTGCGGCGGTCAATAAACGACGACGTGAGAGATTGGTGTGCATTCTTTTCTCCTGTGTTACGGGTGGCAGCCGTGCCGGTTGCCGCTAAACAGTTTTATATTGGTTCAAGCAAGCTTAGGCGATAAGGGCGAAGGCTTCCGTGACGGACATTCCTTCAGTGATGCCGAGGGCCTTTGCTTTTGCGTTCGCCTTTGTGACCTTTCGATTTGGAAAACGCTCGAGAGTTCCTATCGGGTTATCCGGCGTGCTTTCTATGATTGCCGCAGCGACGCCGTAACGCTGGCACGCCTCGACGTCAATGGCGGGGCAGGCCAAAAAGCCTTTGGATCCCGCCGCGAGCAGGATGTTGAAGCCGGGCCATTTGGTCTGGACGCCCTCGACCGGTCCGTTGGGCGTTTGAAAAGTTCTTGTATGAATCTCCATAACCTGCAATCTCCGTTTCTTCCGCCGGTAAGGCGAGTATCAATGTGCGACCGGCTTGCCGAGCAGCTTTCCGATCTCGGCGAGCCTTTCCTCGAGCATCTGCTTTGTTTTGGCCTCGACGTTAAGGCGGAGCAGCGGCTCGGTGTTGCTGGGGCGGCAGTTGAACCACCAGTCCTTGTAGCCGACGGTGACTCCGTCGAGCTGGTCGATCTGCCCGTCGCAGTACATTCTCGCAAGCTCTTCCATCCTGGTCTGCTTGTCCTCGACCTCGAAGTTGATTTCTCCGCTGGCGTGGTATCTTCGCAGCGGTTCGATCAGGTCGCTGACGGGCGTCTTTGCGGCGGCGACGATATTCAATATATGCGCCAGTGTAATGAGTCCGGAATCGGTGCAGTAGTTGTCGCGGTAGTAGAAATGGCCTGAGAGCTCGCCTCCGAAGACGGCGTGGGAATCGCGCATAGCCTTTTTCATATAGACGTGTCCGACGCGCTCTCTGCGCGGAGTGCCGCCATACTTGATAATCTCCTCGGAGACGACTCTGCTGCTGCGGAGGTCATAGACGACTGTCGATTTGGGCGTCTTCTCGAGGAAGTAGGGGACCATCAGGGCGGTCATAAGGTCGCAGGTTACGGTATCGCCCTTTTCATCGACCATCATCAGCCTGTCGGCGTCGCCGTCGAAGCAGAATCCGAAGTGGCAGTTGTTTTTCCGGACGGTTTCTTTCACCTCGCCGAGGTTCTCTTCGACCAAAGGATTAGGCTCGTGCTTGAACTTGCCTTTGTGCTCGAAGTTGATTGAGATGATTGCTACCGGCAGGCCGCTGAAGACGGCGGGGACCATTTTGCCGGCCATGCCGTTCGAGGCGTCGATGGCGATTTTGAGCTTTGCCTTGCTCGGCCGCAAAAATTTGAGGATGTGGTTTTTGTATTCCGCGGTGAGGTCGCGCTTCTCGACTGCACCGGCGCCTTTGCCTTTTGTGTGAGGCATAGCCATCGCGATGTGCTGAATGTCCTTCAGGCCGGTGTCCGCCCCGACGGGCCTGGCCTGGATGCCGGAGATCTTGAATCCGTTGTACTTGGCGGGATTGTGGGACGCTGTCACCTGCACGCCGCCGCAGGTTCCGAGGTGGTTGACCGCAAAGTACATTTGCGGCGTGTCGATCATACCTATATCGATGACGTTCGCCCCGGTTGCGTTCATTCCTTTGATGATGGCTTTGGCGAGGGCTTCGCTGTGCGTTCTCATATCGCGCCCGACGCAGAGTGACTGGGCGTTGGCCTGGCCTCGGTCGTAGCCGGTGAGCATTGCGCGGAGAAACTGAGCCGTGGCGCTGCCGATTTTCCAGGCGTCTTCCTCATTGATCTGGTCGGGGTAGATGCCCCTGATGTCGTATGCCTTGAAGATTGCGGGATCCATTCGCAGACTCCCTTGGTTTATTTGCGACAAATCTCAGCTTGTTCGGCCCGCTGAGCCCCGTTAGAAATGGTAAGATTTCTAACGGGGTGAGCATAGAGCCTTTTAATGACAATATCGCGGCTACTATATATTCGCGCAGGCCGGATGTCAAGAATCAATGACCGTGTGCGATTACAGTCTGTGTCCTACCTTGCGGCCCGGCCGAACCAGTTCTGTGTTCGCAGGCAGATTCTTACGAGCATAAGCATAACGGGGACCTCTATGAGGACTCCCACGACGGTCGCGAGGGCTGCGCCGGAGGATAGGCCGAAGAGCATTGTTGCCGTGGCGATGGCGACCTCGAAATGATTCGAAGCGCCTATCATGGCCGAGGGGGCTGCGTCCTCGTAACTCAGCTTCAGAGGCTTTGACAGCAAGTACCCGATCCAGAATATCAGGTTGGTCTGAATGAACAACGGAATAGCAATCCACAAAATGGTCAGCGGATTGGATAAGATGACCTCGCCCTTGAACGAAAATAACAGAACCAGAGTAGCGAGCAGGGCTATTATGGTAACGGGGGTGAGAAAGTGAAGGAATCTCTCCCTGAACCACGGTTCTCCCTTCACGGCGATAATCCATTTCCGGGATAAGTATCCCGCAACAAGAGGCAGGGCAACGTATATAGCGATTGACAGCAGCAATGCCTGCCAGGGTACGGGGAGCTTTCCGACTCCCAGCAGAAAACCTCCCAGCGGCCCATAGAAAAAGAGCATGGTCAGTGAGTTGATAGCGACCATAACGAGCGTGTGTCCGTCGTTTCCTTTAGCGAGGTAGCCCCAGACCAGGACCATCGCTGTACAAGGGGCAATTCCGAGCAGGATACAGCCTGCCAGATAGCTTCTCCACAAAG
>Ga0299915_10004616_pt1 | contig 10048 bp, 6 predicted proteins | sample RVTome_13_FD_200263 | JGI IMG/M metagenome (GOLD analysis project Ga0299915, IMG submission 200263) | Soil microbial communities from uranium-contaminated site in the Upper Colorado River Basin, Wyoming, United States - RVT92D227 (version 2) ...
GGCGCTTCCCACTGGACCTTCGGCGTTCGTCCGAATTCACCGCTCCACCAGACGATGGTGCTGTCCAGCAGGCCGCGATCCGACAGGTCCTGTAACAGAGTCGCCATGCCTTTATCCATTTCGGGCAGTTTTCGACGCATGATCTGGAAATGCTGCCGGTGCGTATCCCAGCCCTGATAATTGATAGTGATGTATGGAACGCCGCGCTCCACCAGCCGCCGCGCCAGCAGGCAGGATTGGCCGAAGGTGTTGCGGCCATAAAGATCTCTCGTCTGGTCTTTCTCCTGCGCAAGATCGAACACCTTGCCCGCGTCGCCCAGGATCAGCTCATACGCTTCCTCACCGGCCTGGTCGAAGGCCTTCAACGACCCGTTTTCTTTCATGGCCTTCCCGAGCGTGTTCAGCTGCTGCAGCAGTTCGCGCCGGTCCCGCTGCCGCTGATCGGAGATGCCCTGGGCGACGACGCCTTCCACGACGAAGCGGTTCTGCGCCGGATCGCCGCCGGTGGCGAAAGGTTTATAGCGCGTTCCCAGGAATCCCGCCTCGGAAAAGCGCCCCTGCGGTTCGGTCATGACAATATAGGGCGGGATGAGACCCCGGTATCCGGCGTTGTAACCCCTGAACAGCGAGATGACGGCGCCGGCGCACGGGTACACCTGCCGGTCGCCGGGCCTGCGCCCGGTCTGGACCATGTAGGAGGCCGTTTCATGGGAGTTCACGCCGTGGATCATGCTGCGGATGATGGAATACTTGTCGGCCTGCTTGGCCAGCAGTGGAAGCAGCTCGCCAACGATCACCCCGTCTACATTGGTGGGGATCGGTTTGTTCAATGGACCGCAGTAATCGTAGCCCGCAGCCGGTTTCGGATCGAATGTGTCCAGGTGCGACGGGCCGCCCCACATCCAGATCTGGATGACCGATTTGGCCCTGGCCGGCGGAGCGGCGGCACGGGCGCGCAAACCTGAGCCGATGGCCAGCAGCATCCCGGCCGCCCCGCACAGGCTGCGGCGCAAGGCCGCACGCCTGGAGATGCGCGCGCCGCCCACACCTGAGGTCGGGTCCCTCGAGTCCGGATTCGGCCGTCCGGAGTTCGGAATTTGTGATGTGCTCATGTTGTCACCACGCCTTTCACTTTCATGCCGCTGCGCCCGGCTTCCGATCAGTGTCGGTAGAGAAACTCGGCGCTGTTGATCAGAGCCCAGGCGAGGTCCACCGCCGCCGCCCACCTCCTGCCGGCGGCGGATTGGAAATGGGCGCCCACGATCTTCAGCTCCTCTTCCGTCGGAAAGCGCGAAAGAATCGTCAGATAGAGCCCGCCGACAACTTCACGCGGATTGCCGCTGGACTGGACCAGGAATCTCAACTTGGGGCTCTGCTCGATCTTGCGCTGAACATGACTCGAATTCAGCAGGTGCAGCCGCTGGGCGGCCGTGGGGCTGTTATTGCGCTCCGACTCAAGACCGGTGTCACGCGGCGGCCGGCCGAACACTTCGAGGAAGGGGCTGGTGATGCTGGCGTCCGCGAGCGAAATCGAGCGCTGGTCTTCCGGAATGTAGGTGAACGGCTCCGGGATGGGGCTGGAATACTGTTCCGTCGTGCCGGTAATCTGGCACAGGGCGTCAATCAGCACCTCCGCCTCGAGGCGGCGCAGCGCATAGTGGGCAAAGTTGGCCTCGCCCTCGGGACGATCTGTTCCGGGAATCGAGGAAAGCTGATATGCCTGCGAATTGAGAATCAGCCGGCAGATGTGCTTCAGGTCGTAGCGGGCCGTGACCAATTCTCTCTCCAGGAAGGCCAGCAGCTCGGGATTGACGGCCGGATTGTCCGGCCGAATGTCGTCCGGCTCATGTATGATGCCGCGCCCCAGCAGCCAGGACCAGGCGCGGTTTACAACGTTGCGTGCGAACCAGGGGTTTTCCGGAGTGATGAGCCAATCGGCAAAAACCTCGCGCGGATCCCGATCCGGGGACAGACGGGCAGGCTTTCCATCGGGAAAGACCGCCGCTTGCGGCGCGCCGGCAGCAGATTCGGCTGCGGCCTTGCCGACATCGAAGGAGACGATCTCTTCCTTCCATTCCGCCGTGGACTTGTACCCGATCTGCGAGAAAAAGGCGGCCATTTCGGCCAGCCGGTCTTGCGGCCACTTTTCTGCCCGCGAACCCATGAAGGTCAATGCCACCGCCTGCGCGATGGCCTGAGGTTCCCTGCTCTGGACGGCACGGTAGAAATTAACCTGGGGCGCCCGAAAATTGCTGCCGCTGGCCGTGAGCATCTCCCGGACGAACCGGTCATACGGCAGGTTTTCCTTAAGGCAGGTCCGGATCCAGCGGTGATACGCCTGCACCGCATTGGGCCACAGGTTGATGGGAAACTCCGACTTGACCCGCAGCAGATCGCTCCATTTCATCGCCCAGTAATCCGCATACTCGTCACGCTCCAGCAGGCGGTCGATCAGGGCGCTGCGTTTGTTGGGATTCCGGTCCGACAGGAACGTTCTCGCCTCTTCGGCGGTGGGCAGCGTGCCGATGGCGTCCAGGTAGGCGCGGCGGACGAACACGGCATCCGAACAGGCATGGGCAGGTGGAATGCCCAAACGCTTCAGCCTGCCGAACACCAGCTCGTCGATCTTGGTACGCGGCGTTGGAGCGGCGGGGCTTTCATAAGGGCTCCGCACCGCCTGGGGCGCGGCAGTCGCGATCAGCGCGGCCAGCAGCAGGGCCACCGGGATCAACGACTTTATCACCCTGTCGGCCATACCGGATTTGGGCCCTCAGCTAAGTTCTTTCGTTACATACCGGCATATGTAGTGCCGGGATCTATCGCGTCTTACGATAGTTTCCGCGCAACGCAGATTACCAGGGATGCCACAATAGCGTAAACCCCTGCCGCCGGCCCCAGGTTTCACAATAATCCCGTAAGGCGAGGTCAGCGTATCTTGGATTTTGAATTATCCTCTGCACTATGGCCACCCTCGCGCCTACGTTACCCGAGTCCCGGCCGGGACGCGGCGCTGGCCAATCCGCAGATTCAGGCCGTTATCAGAAGGCTCGGGCTCCCTTCGTAATAGGGTTCAATCGCCAGTCGATGCAAGGCGCCGCGACGCAGGCGATGCCGGTGTGCATCGTCGAGGAGCGGCAACGCAGCGGATGCCCGCCTGCCGCCGCAGTAGAAAGCTGGTGAGGAATGCGGGCTAGTCTACCCAGCGCTGCACCGCCGAAGCGCAGGACATGAGAAAAATTGGGGATCGGATGCTGTTCCGATACCCTTGCAGCCGTGCACGGCCCAGTGCGTTCAGAGCCGCGATCGTGAGATCGCGGAATGGGCCAACGGCTTACGCGCGGAACCGCGTGCTCACGCCCGCGGCTCTGAACGCCTCGACAGGAGCAACGGCGCTTCATGCAGCCGGTGTCAGAACACGCCCATCCGGGCCAAACCGCTGATTCCCAGGGCGCCAAGGGCGACCGTCGTGAGCACCGCGCTGAGGACGATGTAAACGAGGAGTATCACGACGATGGATGCAATCACATAGATGCCCACCTTGTCCTGCGGGGTCTTCATGAGGTGGGGCAGGCCGAGGTAGAGGAGATATAGCCCGTACAGGCCGAAGAGCATCCCCAGCCATCCGATCATCGGCAGGATATTCAGAACGCCCCCCACCCAGGCCGGCGTCATAGAGTACGCCACCAGCTGCATCGCCCGGCCCAGGCTCTTGCAGGAGGCGAAATTCGGCGCCAAAAAATCTATGACCAGGGCCGAGAGGTAAACACCTGCAACCGCCGCGACCAGCTGCACTGCTCCGGTGGCCACTCCGTACCCGAGGTGTCGGCCGACAAAGGGTCCTCCGACAAATCCCCAACCGATTACGGCTGCCATTGCCGGCAGAACGGCCAGGGGCAGAACATAGCCGGTCAGAATCTGGTTCATGCTGGGGGCTTCTTCTGCGACGACAGCCCATTCCGTCTTCGGGCTCATGATGATATTCCGCGCGCGGTCTACGAGATTCATAAGGCCTCCGCTAGTTGGTGTGAAGGTTCGAAATGCTGATGATCACTTTTATTGCTATCTCTGGCGCGAAGCAAGGAAAATCATGCATCCATGGGATCCGCGAGGCCGCCACCGGGCGGCACTCAATTGCGCCGCTTGTTTTGACCTTCTTTCGAAGGACAATGCACCAGGCATGGACGGGCCTGTGCAGGCCTTCCCGCAAATCAAACGGGGATGCACGGTGCGCTCCCCTTGATTGCGTGCTTGGGTGCAACTTACTCCATGTCGGGCTTCCAAACCTCCCATACTTTGCCCACCAGGTCAGGGCCGGGTTTGAGCGTCAGCTTGCCCGGTTCCCAGCCGGCCGGGGTGGCTTCCTTGCCGCCCGTGGCACGCACGTGCTGAAAGGCCAGGATCTGGCGCACGGTCTCGGCAAAGCGGCGGCCCACCGGCGCGGTCAAAACCTCCATGGCCTGGATGACGCCATCCGGATCAATGATGAAACGCCTGCGCAGTTCCGCTTGCCGCTCCAGAATCCGCATCGAGTTTTACTCAAGGAGGATACTGCCGAACGGCGGAATTTGCACACACTTTCCTGTCCGGACGCGCGGTTGCTTCCCGCCGAGGAAACTCTTCAGTTGCATATATCCTCCAGCGCCTTGGGAGCCGGTGGCGGCGACGCTGAAAGCAGGCCGACGCGACCGAGGATATTACGGAGCTCCGGCTGGAGCGCTCTTGCGGATGCGCTCGTCCATCATGCGCACCAATGCTGCATTCGACATGGGCTGCCAACCATGTCCTTTCATGGGGCGGCCGTACTCAAAGGTGGCCTGTGCCGCAGGATCTTTGGCAATCTTCAGGAAGTCTTCCAACAAGTAGGCCGCCAGGTTGAGATAGTAATTATCCATGTCGCCGACATACACGTGGATCTTTCCCACGAGGTCCATTCCGATCCGGGACCAATTCGTCTCCAGGTTATGGCGGAGATCATATCCATGGTCGCGCATGTAGAAGGCGACTTCCCTGTCTATCTTTCCCGTGATGTTGTCCCACAGCGGCCGGGGATAACCATCGGGCCCCACCGGGCCGTAAGCGGCGAGCCATGCGGCGAGCTGCTGTCCGGATCGTGTTTTGCTGCCCAGGACTTCCTCCAGCCGGCTCATGTCGCGCATGGTCAGCGTAACCTGGCCCTCCGGATTCCTGGACAGCGGCCGCTCCAGTTTTGCCCAATCATCGAGCGGCATTTCGAATGCGTTGTCATCCTGGTAGATGTTTGACATCTGGTAGCGGCGGAAGTCGACCGGGTCCGGATATAACGCCCACGTGCCGTTGAAAAATGTAGGATGGAAGACCTGGAGGGCGAGCGCCTCCCACCCTCCGGTCGAGCCGCCGGTAAGCACGCGGGCGTATGGCTGCGGAATAATGCGGAACTTCTCCTCGAGATAGGGTATCAGCTCCTGGAGCAGGGCGTCGCCGTAAGGACCGTTGTTCGCGGAGTTCACGGCATACGAGTCGTCATAGTACGGAGTGGGATGCTGGAAGGTTATCGCGATCATGCGCGGAAAGTCATCGGCATTCCACGCTTGATAGAATTCATATCCAGTCTCGCGCGCATTTCGATTGAGCCGCGCCTGGCGCTGCGTCTCGGATTCAGGGGGCCCGGGCTGCGCGGTAAAACCAAACGGGGCGCCGAGCCCGAAGTGGCCCTGGATGTAAATCGCCGGGTACTTGGTGCTCGGATTTTGATTGTAGCCTTTCGGAAGCAGCAAGGTCGCGCCGATGTAAATCGGATGACTCCAGAACTCGGATAGCATTTTGCTTCGGATCTTTACACGTTTGACCCACTCGGTGTCAGGCGGGGAATCGGCGGGCGGCAGCTTTTTCGTGAGATTCAGCTTAACATCGAATCCCTTGGCAGGATCAAGACGCATCTTATGGACATCGCTGACCAGATTGCCGGCGGACCGGTTCCAACGCTGACCTTCCCACTGATCCATGTGAACCCAAATCGTGTGGCCGTCCTTGCGGTGAACCTGTGTATAGACGTTCAGCAAAGCCTGAACGTAATAGTCGCCGGATGGGAGCTCGTTCAGGCTTGAAAGTGGGAACCCGAGCATCGAGGTGTCGATCGCGACGTTTTCGCCCGGCTTCAGTGCACTGACATCGCGACCGAAAAACGGCGCCGATCCGCCGTAAGATCCAGCCTGGAACCTGGGCTCCCGCTGGTTGTCTTTGGAGATGATCAATAACATGCGTCCCGTGATCGGACCGGGATCCAGGGAGGCGGGGTAGGCGATCTCAAACCTGGCAATTCCGGATTGCGTCACACCCGGGGTGACCGAGAGCAACAAAACCGTGAATAGGGCAATCAACTGGATCACAGATCTCCGTTTCATGAATAACCTCGCTTTCAGGCCCTGCTGCCGAAGATCCACCTCGCCTGATGCATACCGGCGCCTGCGTGGGTTGGATCCGCGGATCTACTCAATCCAGGCGCATCTTTCGGAGCAGCGCGCGGTAGCGGGCATCGTCCCGCACCGGGTCCAGGAAGGGAAAGCTCTTGATGGGCATGATAATCGGATCGCGAGCCTCGATGGCCCTGTCCATCCATTCGAATGCGGCGTCCCAATCAGCAAGGCCGATGTGGGCCAGCGCAAAAACCGTGGGGGGCACATAACCCGCCATGGCGCACTCCTCCGCACGCCTGATCAGCCGGCGCGCATCATCGCGGCGTCCAACGCATCCGTAAACGTAGGCCAGGAAACCGAGCGTGAACGGTATCCCACCGGACAATTCATTCGCCTTCTCGAGTGCGATCACCGCATCGTGTCCCGCGCCAGTGTCATTGAGGCCGATGCCGAGCGCCCAGTGACCCGGGAAGTATGTGGGATCGAGCGCTATCATATGCCGGCCCTCCTCGATCGTGCGGTCCGGCCGCCGGGCAAGATAGGCCATGATGCTTAACCACCAGCGTACGAATAGCGACAGCGGGTCGCTCCGGAGCACGACATCGATCTCGGCCATCGCTTCGTTGACCAGGCCATGCGGCATGAGGCCGCAGATGGCGTAACGCAGGCGCACCACCGGGCATTCTCTGCTCAGTTCGAGCGCCCGGCGAAATTCGCGGTCAACCTCGGGCCAGTTGTAGTCGAGCTCTTTCCGGAGCATGCCGAGCAGCGCGTGAGTCCGGGCGAGCGTGTCGTCCAGCTCCAGGGCGCGCATGGCGTGCCAGGTGCTCTGCGAGAAGGCCTCGCGCGGCGGCACGTTGCCGAAGAGACCCAAATACCAGAACAGCTCTGCCAGCGCGTCGTACGCGAGTGCGGAATTCGGGTCCCGGACAATGGCCCGCTCGTAACACGTCTTCGCCTGCGCCAGGGCCTCCGGCGTTCCCCGCGCAAAGTAGTAGCGTCCTTCGAGATACGCCGCGTGCGCCTCGGCATCGACGGCAGAATGCAATCGCTCGGGCACGTCACGCCCCAGTTCCAGACGCAGCCGCGCGGCAATCGCCGTGGCGATCTCGTCCTCGAGAGCCAGCACATCCGTCAGTTCGCGATCGAATCGGTCGCTCCAGAGGTGACTGCCGTCGCTTGTGGTGACAAGCTGTGCCGTTACGCGCACCCGGCGACCTTCGCGGCGCACGCTGCCCTCGAGGATGCTGCCAACGTCCAGCCGCGCTCCGGCCTCACAGATGTCGAGCCCCATCCGGCCGACGGCGAATGCGGAGGTCCGCGCGATTACCCGCAGCCCGGGAATCCGGGTAAGCGCGTTGATGATCTCCTCGGCCAGCCCCTCACATAGGTAATCGTCCTGCTTTGCGCCGGTCATGTTGGTGAACGGCAGCACCGCAATGGATGGCTGCGCGCGGCTGGATCGGGGAGCAAGGCACGCCTCGATGGCCTCTTTCATTTCAACTGCGGACTGGAAACGGCCGGCAACATCCTTGTGGAGGCAGCGCTCGACCAGCTGCGCGACCGCGGGGGCAATTCCCGCGATCGCCGCCGGGGCGTCCCGGAGGATGGCCGCGAGAGTGCCCGCAAGGGAGTCGCCCCGGAAGGGCCGCCGGCCCGCCAGCATCTCATAGAGGATCGTGCCGAGGCTGAACAGGTCGCTGCGCGCATCGACGGTGCGCCCCGCGGCCTGCTCGGGTGACATATAGGACGCTGTGCCCAGGATAACGCCGCTTGCGGTGACCGTCTCGGCTGTGCCTTCAGTTGAATCAGCCTGTCCGGCCAGCTTGGCGAGTCCGAAGTCGACGACTTTCACGCGGTCTTCGACCGGCATCATGATGTTCGCGGGCTTCAGGTCTCGATGCACGATACCGGCGGCATGCGCGGCTGCAAGGGCATCGGCCACCTGAGCCGCCAGCCGCAGGGCGCGCTCGGCGGGCAATGGGCCGGAGGCGATCAGGCCGGCGAGCGTCCCGCCTGCGACGAACTCCATGGCAATGTAATCCAAGCCCGCATCGGCATCGATCTCATAGATAGTCAGGATGTTGGGATGATTGAGCGCGGATGCCGTCCGCGCTTCCCGCACGAAGCGCCGCTTCTGTTCGGTGTCTTCCATCCGGTCCGGACGCATGACCTTGAGTGCGGCCAGGCGGCCAAGCCGCGTGTCCCTGGCTTTGTAGACGACGCCCATGCCGCCCTCGCCAAGAAGCTCCAGGATATTATAGTGTCCGATGGTTCGTCCCGTCAGCGCTCCGGTCGCCATGATGATCTCCCCGGTGCCTTACAGCACGTCTTGTGTGCCGCAAGGCACTGAATTTGAGATCGGTCGGAATCGAGTAACCACAAAGCTCTCAGGCGTCAGCATTCAACTCGCCGGTCACGGGGATTCTATCACGGAATGGCGGGCATCAATGCATCAGCGAAGTTACCGAAGCGGAATCCCAAGAGGCATATGCTCCGTGGTCGAAGGAGCAACCCGGCCCAGCGGCGGGCACGCGCAGCGGGCATTACACGCGGTTTCGTCCGCTGCAGCAAGTGGATCGCTCCTTACCGTTCCTCCAACTCCCTGCCAAGACTCTGGGGCAAGCCGGCCTGCAACCCCGGGTAGTTCTCGATTATGCGCAAGATATCCGCCAGGTCCTTCTGCCTTTTGCTCCTCCTGCGCTGCTTGTCCATGTAGGCCCAAACTTTCCCCCGAAGCACGTCTTCAAGTTTCGCAACGGATATCTTGTATCCCAGCACGTCACGCTCTTTGGCGTCCGCGACGAACTCCTGATAGCGAGGGTCGGTCTGAAGCTGAATTCGCAAGTCGGAATCCTCAATACTAAGATTCACGCTGTGCTCGAAGCGTTCGACTCGCATGCCCCGCTTCACCGCCGCTTTGCAAATAGAGTCGACATTCTCAATCGCAGCCACGATATCTACATCAAGGCTTACCACAGGCTCGACGTAGGCGTTCACCGCCAGGCCCCCAATCAGACAATACCGTGATCTCGTTTCCGCCAGAATATCCAGAAGTGTCTGGATGATATCCGATTTCCCATTGGCCACCGAATTCAGGAATTCTCTACCTATCATCTCGTTTCACCCCTAGCCAGGATCTGTTGCATCCACCCGCCAGTGAGCCGGGCCAATCCACCGAGGCGCCGATGAATCCGGCAATGGCTTCTGCGTGGAATCCCGCCAATCGCTTTTTGATCTTCCGGATTGAGCACAGACAAAACCTGCACATAACGATCTAGATTGCAACTGTCAAAAGAATCTGTTTTCTTGGGCCAGAAGGGCCACATTGGATGTTCGCCTCCGAGTTTGACCAGAAGGCTCCGATTGCCGAATTCACAATTAAGCCGACCGATATATCGCTCCCAATCCCATTGGCAAACGTTGTCCTTTGGGTCGGCCTGGCATGAATTATCAGCCTGAATTGGATAGCATTCAAACTCTATCTCTCACTCGACTCACGCCGCTTTGGGACTGGACAGGTGCAGATCGATAAGGAGATTATAGGTCAATGCATCAGCGGCCTGCTAGGAGGCGCATCCATGCCGGGCGCACGGCCTCGAGCGCGGCTATCCGGCCAAGCCGGGTGTCCCTGGCGTTGTATAGGAGGCCTGTGC
>Ga0299915_10004617_pt1 | contig 10047 bp, 7 predicted proteins | sample RVTome_13_FD_200263 | JGI IMG/M metagenome (GOLD analysis project Ga0299915, IMG submission 200263) | Soil microbial communities from uranium-contaminated site in the Upper Colorado River Basin, Wyoming, United States - RVT92D227 (version 2) ...
ACAAGTCCCTCATCACCGTACTGCCTCACGCCAACGAGAGCACCCGGGGGGACCCGGTCAACGTCGGCGGCAGCACCGGCCTCGAGAATCAGTACTACATCGATGGCGTCAACGTGACCGATACCAAGTTGGCGGAGCGGGCCACCAGCCTGCCGTCCAACTTCGTCCGCGCGGTGGAGGTCAAGACCGGCGGGTACGAGGCGATGTACGGGCGGGCGCTGGGGGCGGTGGTGAACGCCGTCACCTACTCCGGCACCAACGACTTCGAGGCGAACGTCTTCGGCTTCGTGCAGCCGAGCGCGCTGTCGCTCGACCCGCGCCTCGCGCCGGTCATCACCGAGTCCGGGGCGGTGAGCTACGACGTGGGGGGGCGGGTGAGCGGGCCCATCCTTCGGGACCGGCTCTGGTACTCGGCGGCGCTGAACCCGCGCGTGGACCGGGTGGACAAGGAGATGACGGGGCACGGGTTCTTCGCCGACCGGACCACGGCGCTGCGGTTCGCCGGGAAGCTCACCTGGCGCGCTAGCTCGATCACGGGGCTCGAGCTGTCCGTCTTCGGCGACCCCACCACGCACGATGCTGTCGGTGGAGCGGGGAGCGCCGTCACGACCGTTCTGAACCCGGACGCCCTCTTGAATCGGCGGACTTCCGGCGGCGTGACGAGCTCGCTCCGCGCCACCGTGACGCCGAGCCCGTCGGTGCTGCTGGAGGCATCGGTGGCGCGGCAGTGGGATCGGTACACGTTGGAGGGCGCCACACGGCTCGGTCGGTCCGAAATGGTGTTCCATGACAATGTGACAGGCTCGGTCGGCGGGGGCTACGGCTACTCGCAGCACGATGACCGGGGCCGCACCAGTCTGACGGTGCGTGGGACCTTCACCTTCGGCGGACACACGCTTGTCGCCGGTGCCGAGTACGAGGATGCCCTGGTGGCGACCGAATACTCCCAGCCAGGACTCGGCATCCTCGTCCGCCTGGATACCGCCCTCTACGTGGCAGACTACCAGCATTATCAGGGCCGGTTCCACAACCGGTCTCCGGCAGCCTACCTGCAGGACAGCTGGCGGGTCACGGATCGGTTCACGCTGAATGCCGGCTTGCGCTGGTCGGGGCAGTTCTTCACGAGTGCCAGCGGCCGGATCGTGCAGCGCATCCCCGACGAGTGGCAGCCCCGGACGGGCTTCAGCTGGCAGGTCGGGCGCCTCGGCGCGCAGCGCGTCTTCGGCTCCTACGGTCGGGTCTACGAGACGCTGCCCGAGCAACTCGCCATGAACTGGTTCGCGGACATCCCCTGGATCTCTCGCTTCTACTCGACGGACCCCAGGCAGCCCGGCGCCGTCCCCGACAGCGTGCTGGACCTGACATTGACCGAGGCCCAGGGCTCGGTGTCCGTCCCGGGTCTCCACGGCGACAACTTCGACGAGTACACCCTCGGCTACGAGCGGCTGTTCGGTGCGGGCACGCGGCTCACCGTGCGGGGCCTGTACCGCCATCTGCGCTCGGCCTATCTGGTCGGGTACGATCTGTCGCGCACTCCCTGGTGGGAAATGGGGACCCCCGGTGAGGGTACCTTCGACTTCCTCCCTGCACCGCGTCGGGACTACACCGCGCTCGAGATTGCCGTCGAGGGTGCGTGGCGAGGGGTGCGCCACCGGGCGTCGTACGTGCTGTCCCGGACGTGGGGCAACTACACCGGGCTGTACTCGTCAGACATCAGCTTATCGAATCCTGGGCAGAACCATGGGTTCATGACTCCGGAGCAAGCGGTCAACAGCTCCGGGCTCCTGCCCAATGACCGGACCCACGTGGTCAAGGTGAGCGCCGCCTACACCTTCGGATTTGGGCTCGAGGGGGGAGCGTTCCTGTCCGCGGAGTCCGGCTCGCCGATCAACGAGTTCGGCCCCGGCGCTTGGGGCCTGGCCACTCCCACGTTCCTGGTGGCGCGCGGGAGCGCCGGGCGCACTCCCGCCCTGTGGAACGTCGATCTCCGGATGGCGTACACGCTGCCCCTGCGGCGCGGGCCCCGCAGCCGCGTCGTGCTGGACGTGCTGCACCTGGGCAATCCGCGTCGCGCCACGCGGGTGGACGAGGCGGTCTACCCGATCGACCCGGCCTCCCCGAACCCCCAGTACAAGCTGCCCGTGGCGTACCAGGCGCCGATGGCGGCGCGACTCGGCTTCGAGATGAGCTTCTGATGCGACGGCTTGACCTCGCGGCGTGTGACCGGAGCTCGGGCCCATGACCCGCGGGCAGACGCTGGAGCACTCGTGACGGACGATCTCGCCCGTCTGACGGCCGCCCTGGCCGATCGCTACGCCATCGAGCGCGAGCTGGGGCAGGGCGGGATGGCGACGGTGTACCTCGCCCGGGACCTCAAGCACGACCGCGCGGTCGCGGTCAAGGTCCTCCGTCCCGAGCTGGCGGCCAGCCTCGGCGCCGACCGCTTCCTGCGCGAGATCAAGACCACCGCACAGCTCGCGCATCCGCACATCCTGCCGCTGCTGGACTCAGGGGGCACGGGGGCACAGGCGCACGGGGGCACAGGCGAGTTTCTCTACTATGTGATGCCCTACGTGGAAGGCGAGTCGCTTCGCGACCGGCTCACCCGCGAGAAGCAGCTGGCGCTCGAGGACGCGCTGCAGCTCACGCGTGAGGTGGCGGACGCGCTCTCGTACGCGCACAGCCGCGGCGTGGTACACCGGGACGTCAAGCCGGAGAACATCCTGCTCCAGAGCGGGCACGCGGTGGTGGCGGACTTCGGCATCGCAAAGGCGATCGCGGCGGCGGGCAGCGCGCGGCTGACGGAGACGGGGCTGGCGGTGGGAACGCCGGCGTACATGAGTCCCGAGCAGGCGGCGGGCAGCCAGGACCTGGACGGGCGCTCCGATCTCTACTCGCTCGGCTGTGTCCTGTATGAGATGCTGAGCGGAGACCCACCGTTCTACGCGTCGACGCCGCAGGCGGTGCTCGCGAAGAAGCTGAGCGAGCCGTTGCCGCGGATCTCGGTGGTGCGGGAAGCGGTGCCGGCGGACATCGAGGCGGCGCTGGGCAAGGCGTTGGCGCGAACCCCGGCCGACCGGTTCGCCACGGCTGCCCAGTTCGCCGCCGCGCTGGGAACGGCGAACGCACCGGCGCAGGGGCGCACCGGCGCACCGTGGTCGCCGCTCGCTTGGTGGCGTCGTCGGGCCGTGCGGTTCGCGGCCGCGGCGGTGGTCCTGGTCGTCATCGCCGGAGCGGTCGCGGTGAGCCGCTGGCCACGTCCCGGGGGACACCCCCGCACGGCGATCGCGGTCCTGCCGTTCGACAATCTCAGCGCCGAGGGGCCGAGCAGCTACTTCGCCGGCGGGCTCCACGACGAACTGCTGACCCAGCTGGCGAAGGCGGCGGCGCTCTCAGTGCGGGCGCGCACCTCGGTGACGAGCTATGCGCGCACCACGAAGCCGCTGAAGCAGGTCTCCGACGAGTTGTCGGTCGGGAGCATCGTCCAGGGCAGCGTGCAGGTGGTGGGGAACCGGCTCAGAGTGATCGTCCAACTCATCGATCCGGTGTCGGAGTCACACGTCTGGGCGGAAACCTATGACCGCACGCTGGACGACGCCTTCGCGGTGCAGAGCGAGATTGCGCAGCGGATCGTGGCGGCGGTGGGGGCGACGCTCACCCGGGCGGAGGCGGTGGCGGTCGCAACGGCGCCTACGGCGAATGCCGAGGCGTACCGGCTGTATCTGCAGGGAGAGCAGTACTTCTACAGGCCGGGAGACGAGCGCCGGAACTACGAGGCTGCCCAGCAACTCTACGAGCGGGCGCTGGTGCTCGATCCGGATTTCGCGCTCGCGCACGCCGCGCTCTCGTATACGCACGGGATGATGTACCAGTACAGGTACGACCCCCGCCCGGAGCGAGCGGCGCGCCAGCGGTCGGAGGCGGAGACGGCGCTGCGACTCGCGCCCGCACTGCCCCAGGCGCACATCGCGATGGGGGTAGCGATGTACGTCGGCGCTACCGACCCCTCCACCACGACCCTGCGGCGGGCACTGAGGGAGTTCCTCCTCGCGGCGGAGGGGATGCCGGGGTATGGCGAGGTGTGGTTCTGGATTGGCTCCTCGTACTCGGATCTGGGCGACCTGGATGGCTTCCAGTCCGCGTACGACAGAGCCGTGGCGCTGGACCCGCGCAACGTCCCCGCGTTCTCGCAGCTCGGCTACGAGAACTGGCAGTGGCATCGCTACGCGGAGGCGGTGGCGGCGTTCGACCGGGCGTTGGCTCTCGCGCCGGATATGGCTTTGGCGAAGTACGCCAGGGCCATGGTCTTCGTGCAGTGGCGCGGCCAGCTCGACACCTTGCGGGCCGTGCTGGAGCACGGGCCGGAGGACTACGGGGTGACGTCCGCGCTCCGCGCTCGCGTGCGTCTGGCGCTCTGGGAGCGGCGGCCTGATGCGCTGCTGGCCGTCCTGCCGGAGCCGCAGCGGGTCATTTTCGCGTCACAGGAGGCGTACGAGCCGGGGTTGCTGTGGGTGGCCTGGGCCCATCAGCTGCGGGGGGACAGTGCGGCGGCGCGGCGCGCGTTCGGCGGCGCCTTGGGGCAGCTGGACTCGGCGCTGCGGGTCCTCCCCGGGGACGGGCGGGCCCGCGTGAGCCGCGGCCTCGCGCTGGCGGGCCTGGGTCGGCGAGCCGAGGCGCAGCGGATAGCAGAGGAGATGCGGGAGTGGTCCCAGAAGGTCCCGGCAGGGGCGGGTATCAGTGGCGAGCTGCGTGCACGGATCCTGGCACAGGCCGGATTCACGGATGCGGCCCTGCTCATCCTCGAGCAGTCGATGGCGGGGGTGAAATCGTACCTGAGCGGGCCCATGCTGCGGCTGGACCCGCGGTGGGATCCGATCCGCCGCGATCCGCGGTTCCAGGCGCTGATCCGGAGATACGGTGGGTAGCTGCGGGGCGCCCCGGTGATGTCCGGCCCGGCGCTGGAGCGCCTAGTCGCCGCCCTTGCCGACCGCTACGCCATCGAGCGCGAGCTGGGCCAGGGCGGGATGGCCACGGTCTACCTCGCCGAAGATCTCAGACACCACCGCAACGTCGCGCTCAAGGTCCTGCGCCCCGAACTGGCCGCCGCGATGGGTCCGGACCGGTTCCTGCGCGAGATCGAGATCGCGGCGCAGCTCGCCCATCCGCACATCCTTCCGCTGCTCGACTCCGGCGAGGCCGACGGCGCGCTCTTCTACGTCATGCCCTTCGTCGAAGGGGAGTCCCTGCGCGACCGGCTGGAGCGTGAGAAGCAGCTGCCGCTCGAGGACGCGCTCCAGATCGGTCGCGAGGTGGCCGACGCGCTCTCCTACGCGCACGGCCACGGTGTGATCCACCGCGACATCAAGCCGGAGAACATCCTGCTCGAGGCCAGGCACGCGGTGGTGGCGGACTTCGGGATCGCGCGTGCGGTGAGTACGGCAGGCGGGGCGCGGCTCACCGAGACGGGGCTGGCGGTGGGGACGCCGGCGTACATGAGCCCCGAGCAGGCGTCGGCCAGCGCTGACCTGGACGGCCGCTCCGATCTCTACAGCCTCGGCTGCGTGCTGTACGAGATGCTGATCGGGGAGACTCCGTTTACGGGGCCGACGCCGATGGCGATCCTGGCGCGGAAGCTGAGCGAGCCGTTGCCGCGGATCTCGGTGGTGCGGGAGACGGTGCCGGCGGGCATCGAGGCCGCCCTCGCCAAGGCGCTCGCCCGGACGCCTTCGCGCGGGCGCTTGCGGGCGTCCCGACCGGTGAGGGCTCGCCAGCGGTCTGGTCCACGCGTCGGCGCCGGGCGGTCGTGGCGGCGGTCTCGATCCTGGGCCTCGCGCTCGCCGTGGGTGCGGGAGCCATCGTCCTGCGGGACGCACGGGTGCGGCACGCGCGGAACGAGCTGCTGCCGCAAGTCGTCCGGCTGGTCGAGGCACGGAACTACCCGGCCGCGTTCCGCCTGGCGGTTCAGGCCCGGCGCTCCATCCCCGACGACGCGGTCCTGGCGCGGCTCTGGGGTGACATGTCGCGGTTCGTCGCGATCACCTCGACGCCGCCCGGTGCGGACGTCTACATGCGGGAGTACGCAGGCCCGGACGACGGCTGGACGCTTGTCGGTCGCACGCCGCTAGCGGCCACGCAGGTGCCGATCGGCTTCTTCCGCTGGCGCATCGAGAAGCCGGGCTACCGCACCGTCGAGCTGGCGTCGTCCGGCATCGCCCTGCCGGGCGCGAGTCCCGAAGCAGGTGTGCACCTCGTTACCGCCGGCGAGCAGGCGGAGGATATCGTGCGGGTCGCCGGCGGCGCCGTCACGCTGGACGTGCCCGGGCTCGTGGACCTCCCCCCGGTGACCCTCCAGCCCTACCTGCTCGACCGTGCGGAGGTCACCAACCGCGCCTTCAAGGCCTTCGTGGACAGCGGCGGCTACGAGAGACCCGAATACTGGCGCCAGCCGTTCGTCAGGGATGGGCGTCCGGTGGACTGGCGCGAGGCGATGCGCGAGTTCCGCGACGCGACCGGCCGTCCCGGACCGGTCGGCTGGGAGGGCGGCTCCTATCCATCCGGGGCGGGCGACCTGCCGCTCGGCGGCATCAGCTGGTACGAGGCCGCCGCCTTCGCCGCGTTCGCGCACAAGGAGCTGCCCACCGTCCATCACTGGAACCGCGCCGCCGGGACCGAGTTCAGTGGGTACATCCTCCCGCTCAGCAACTTCGCGCACCGCGGCGCCGCGCGGGGCGGAACGTACGAGGGCGTCGGCCCGTTCGGGACCTACGACATGGCCGGCAACGTCCGGGAATGGGTGTGGAACGCCCAGGGGGCGAACCGATACATCCTGGGCGGCGCCTGGGACGACGAGTCGTATCTCTTCAACGAGGCCGATGCCCGATCGCCCTGGGACCGCTCGCCCGGCAACGGCGTGCGGCTCATGGTGCGGCTCGGCGCGGAACCGCTTCCACCTGTCGCCCTCGCGGACCTGGGGCGTCAGGAGCGCATGGCGTCCGCGGGCAAAGTCACCGACGAAGCCTACCGGCTCTACACCCGCATCTACTCCTATGATCGGTCCGACCTCCAAGCCCGCGTGGAGAGAGTCGACTCGACGGCCGAGCAGTGGATCGTGGAGCACGTCTCGTATCGAGCAGGTTACGGCAGCGAACGCATGCCGGCGCTCCTGTTCCTTCCGCGGACCGGCCGGCCGCCGTTCCAGGCGGTCGTGTTCTTCCCCGGCTCCGACGCGCTGCACATCTCCAGTCCCGCGGGGGTCAGCGCGGCGTCGCTGGGGTTCCTGGTCACCGGCGGGCGGGCGGTGCTCTACCCGGTGTACCAGGGCACCTACGGGCGCGGGATCGGCCCGCGGGACGACAATCCCGACACGACGATCACCTACCGCGATCACGTCATCGCGTGGTCGAAGGAGTTCCGGAGGTCCGTCGACTACCTCACGACGCGCCGCGACATCGACTCGGCGAGGATCGCGTACTACGGCGTCAGCTGGGGCGCGGCGATGGGGCCGGTGATGGTCGCGCTGGAGCCTCGGGTGAAAGCCGCCGTGCTCGAGGGAGGCGGCTTCTGGAACCTCCCGACGCAGCCGGAAGTCGATCAGCGCACCTTCGTGCCACGAGTGAGGGTGCCGACCCTGATGCTCAACGGACGGTTCGACACCTTCTTCCCGTTCGCGACGTCGCAGCGGCCGCTCTTCCTGCTCCTGGGTGCGCCGCGGGACCAGAAGCGTCACGTGGTCTTCGAGACCGGCCACTCCGTCCCGCGGCGCGAGGCGGTGCGGGAGTCGCTCGACTGGCTCGATCGCCACCTTGGCCCCGTAGCCCGGATCCCGGAGGTCCCACGATGAACCTTCGCGCGCCCGCGTTCCTCCTTGGGTTGGCCTTCCTGGCCGGATGCGCGGACTCCGACTCGTATCTGGCCCGGCGGGCGCGCTTCGAGACGCGCCTGCTGGCCCGCGGGCCGGTGCCGGTGCCGCCGGGCTTCCCGGACACCACCGTTCCTCACCTGAATCTCGACTCCTGGCGGCCCTGGACGCGGTGCGGACTGGACTCGGTGCCCATGCCCCGGCTGACGGGGTCCCTGGACTCCGTGACGTACCGCTCGGGCGTGTTGGAACTTCCCGCCTGGGTCTACACGCCGCCGCGGCCGGCCCGTCAGCAACTGCCGGCCGTCCTCTACCTGCACCCGGGGTTCAACCTGACGGCCGGGACGGCGGCGTGCGCAACCCCGTTCATGACGGCCGGCCTGGTGGTGATGTGGCCCATGTACCGCGGTGAGAACGGGAGTCCCGGCAGCTTCGAATTGGTGATGGGTGAGGTGGACGACGCGGCGGCGGCGCTCCGGTGGCTTGCGGCGCAGCCGCAGGTGGACCCGAAGCGGGTGTACGCGTTCGGCTGGAGCAGCGGGGGCGGGATCGCCGCGCTCCTGTCGCTCATGGATGCCCCGCTCCGGCACAGCGGCAGCTCGGGCGGGATGTACGCGCAGAACCTCAACGAGATCGCCCCCTACGACACCACCTCTGCGGCCGAGTGGGAGATGCGTTCGCTGCCGGCAAACATCCGCTGGATGCGGCATCCGCACTACGCGTACGTCGAGCAGGGGGAGGACGACTTCTGGGTCTCCTCGCTGGCCCTGATCGAGCGGGAGTCGCGGGGCCGGCGGACGCTGCTGCACCTGAGCATGGTGCCCGGGACCCACTTCAGCATCTACCCGGAGGCCGTGCGCCGGTACCTGAACGAGATCCTGGCGGATGGGCGCGCCCGGTGATTCCAGGGCTCGTCGCAGCGCCGCGCGGGCGGCCGCGCACGATGCTGCGATCCCCGTAGCAGCCGAGGGCGACGCCCGGCTGCGACGCCGGCGCCTGGCTTCTGCCCGCTAGGACAGCACGTCCTCCAAACGGGCGCCGCAACCGCGCTGCAGGGCTCCCCGAGCGCGCGCTGTCAGTTCATGGAGTTAGGCGGGCTCAGCCCCCGGTGTGCTTGGGCCGAAATCGGACATTCGCCAACCCCTCGAAGTCCGCATCCTGGGTCCACAGCGTGGCCTCGCAGCGCCGTGCCGTTGCCAGCACCACGCTGTCTGCGAGCGGGAGCTTCTCGTCCGCACTGAGCTTGGCCGCCGAGAGCGCCAGGGGGCCGTCGAGGTCAATGACCTGGCCGTGCTGCATGAGCGCCACCGCCTGGAGCGCCGGCCCCTCGCCGCGCTGCTGATATACGCGCTTGAATACCTCCAGCAGCGTGATCGTCGGCACCACCAGCTCGCGGGTGTTCTGGATGGCGGAGGCGAAGTGGCTCGCATTGGGACCGTCGGCGAAGTACTCGAGCCACGCCGAGGAGTCGATGACGTTCACACGCGGTCTCGGTCGCGAGGCACCGTGCTGTCGACGCCCTTGAGGAATCCCCGCATCGCCCGAATCGGCCGCACCGGGATGAACTCGACCCGGTCGAGGTACTGGAGCGCCTCGATCTTCTGGCCGGGCTTGAGTCCGAGCGCCTCGCGGATGCGCTGGGGGATGACGACCTGGTACTTCGGAGAAACGGTCACGACGGTCATGATGGCTCCTGGCGTATGACGATACGGCAATCTATCGGAGAATCGTATGACGGTCAATCGCCAGGGTTGAGACTGCCCGACGACCGAACGTGCTGCCAGGACACCTTCCCTCCCGGCCGCCCTTCGCAGCACGCGCATCCGCTGCCTCGCGGGGTGCCCCTTCGTCTGGCGGCCCTCCCGTCCGGCCTGTAACGTAGACGCCATCCCGGAGCCCGGACTCCCGTGACCGAAACGCTCCAGCGCCTCAAGACTGCCCTCGCCGACCGCTACGTCATCGAGCGCGAGCTGGGGCAGGGCGGGATGGCCACGGTGTACCTCGCGGAGGACCTGAGGCACCACCGTAAGGTCGCCCTCAAGGTCCTGCGCCCCGAGCTGGCCGCCGCCATGGGGCCGGACCGGTTCCTGCGCGAGATCGAGACGACGGCCCAGCTCACCCATCCCCACATCCTCCCGCTGCTCGACTCCGGCGCGGCCGACGGCGCGCTCTTCTACGTCCTACCGTAC
>Ga0299915_10004618_pt1 | contig 10046 bp, 8 predicted proteins | sample RVTome_13_FD_200263 | JGI IMG/M metagenome (GOLD analysis project Ga0299915, IMG submission 200263) | Soil microbial communities from uranium-contaminated site in the Upper Colorado River Basin, Wyoming, United States - RVT92D227 (version 2) ...
ATATGATCCACCGACCAACAATGCAGATTTCTATGACTTCTGCTACAACCTGGCGTATCACTACAGGACCAACGCCACCATCCTCTCCTATGAGATTTGGAACGAGGAGAACAACACCGGCTTCTGGACCGGCACCATTGACCAGTTCAAGGCCATGGCCGAGCAGGGCGCTGCGGGCCTGCGCGCAGGCAAGCCGGGGGTTCCGGTGATCATCGGCGGCACCATGGGTTGGGACACCACCTGGACCGCCGCCTTCGTCTCCGGCACCTGGGAGCAGAACTTCGACATTGACGCCTTCCACGGCTATGCCGAGTGGACCGCGACCGACTCCGTGGAGACCTGGATGGCCGGCTTCAGCACCACCTATGTGCCCTTGATCAACAACAACGGTGAGCAAGAGCCCATCTGGTGCAACGAGGACGGCTACTCCACCTATCAGCGCGATGAGAACATGCAGAAGGCCTACTTGGTGCGCTCTCCGTTCACCATGATGGCCGGCAACGACGGCGCGGGGGAAGTTGACGCCTACTGCATCTACGAGATTCGGGATGAGGACCCCAATGAGCCCATCATCGGCGCGGAGGATAACCGCTATCTGGGCATCACCGACTATCTGGGCAACAACAAACTCTCCTTCAACGCCGTCAAACAGGTGGTAGCCTTGCTGAATGGCAAGACCATCACCACCCCGGTGAATTCTGACATCACCACCACCGTTACTTCGGGGCGAGCGACTAAACTCTACACCTATCGGGTGAATCGCTCCGACGGCCCGATTGTGGTTTGCGTCTATGACCGTGGGACCCGTAAAGCCCTTACTGTCCAGTGCGTGCTGGCCAACACCTCCAAGACGACCTGCACACGCTATAACCTGGACGGCACCACCACGGATTGGACCTCTCACTTCACCGGCGGCAACACCATCAACGACATCGCCATAGCCGACAAGTACGACGTCAAACTCTTCTCAGTCCAATAAGCCCGCCCCGGGCCGATTTGGCCTAACCTGAAGGCTTGAAGAGCGAGGCCCGCCTCCGCGGGCCTCGCTCCTTCTTGCCACCTCTCTGAACCGTTGGGCAGAACCTTGCTTGCCCTGCTTGCCCTGAGCGATGTCGAAGGGAGCATCGCCGAAGGGCGTTCTGCCCTGGCTTTTAATGCTCGCCGCACATTGACCTCATCCTCCGCCTCCGCTATCTTATCCTGCGGAGATAGTTCATGACCCAGCCTCCCAGGACGATTCATGGTGAGCGAAGTCGAACCATTCTGGCCACAGACTGCGGCTCAACCACCACAAAGGCCATCCTCATAGAACGCACTGCGGACGGCTGGCGGCTCATTGCCAGAGGAGAAGCGCCGACCACCGTCGAGGCCCCTTTCGATGATGTCACCGTCGGCGTCTTGAACGCCATCAGCGAACTGGAAGACCTCACCGGCCGGCGCTTCCTCGATAACGGGAAAATCATCACTCCCGCCGGCCCTTCCAGTGGCACAGACCTCTATCTCTCCACCTCCAGCGCCGGCGGCGGCCTCCAGATGCTCGTCACCGGTGTCGTCAAAACCATGACCGCGGAAAGCGCCCAGCGCGCCGCCCTCGGCGCCGGCGCAATTGTGATTGATGTCCTCTCCGTTGATGACGGCCGCGCTTCCCATGAGCGCATCGAGCGCATCCGCTCCCTCCGTCCCGACATGGTGCTCATCTCCGGCGGCACAGAAGGAGGAACCACCACTCACCTCCTCGACATGGCGGAAACTTTGCGCGCCGCCGCGCCTCGCCCGCGCCTGGGAAGGGATTTCAAACTTCCCATCATATACGCGGGCAATTCCGCAGCAAGAAGCGGGGTGGGGGAGGTCCTGGAGGGAAAGGCCGCCCTCACCTTTGTGGATAATCTGAGGCCCGTCCTGGAGCAGGAAAATCTCGGCCCCGCCAGAGAAGAGATTCACCGCCTCTTCCTGGAACACGTCATGGCCCAAGCCCCAGGTTATGATAAACTTCTCCACTGGACCAGCGCGCCCATCATGCCCACCCCCATGGCCGTCGGCGAAATGGTGCAGGCCGCCGCTCGCGCCCACAAGGCCAGCGTCATCGCGGTTGACATAGGCGGCGCGACTACGGACGTCTTCTCTGCTTTCGAGGGAACTTTCAACCGCACCGTCTCCGCCAACCTGGGGCTTTCTTACTCCATCTCCAATGTCCTCGCCGAAGCGGGCGCCGCCAATATCCTCCGCTGGCTGCCCTTTGAATTGCCCGAAGAAGAACTCCGCGACCGCCTGCGAAACAAGATGATTCGCCCCACCACAATTCCGCAAACGCTCCAGGATCTCTATCTTGAGCAGGCCGTCGCCAGAGAAGCCCTCCGCCTTGCCTTTGCCCATCACAGCCTCCTTGCCTCGGGCCTCAAAGGCGTGCAGCAGATGCGCACCATCGCCGACATCTTCGCCCAGACGCGCGCGGGAGAGACTCTGATTGACATGATGGCCCTCGACCTCATCGTCGGCTCCGGCGGCGCCCTCTCCCACGCCCCCATGAGAGAGCAGGCCGCCCTCATGCTGATTGACGCCTTCCAGCCCCAGGGCCTCACCCGTCTCGCTGTGGATTCAATCTTCATGATGCCCCAACTCGGCGTCCTCGCCTCCGTCCTGCCGGAAGCCGCCCAGGAAGTCTTCGAGCGCGATTGCCTCATCTGGCTGGGAACGGTCATCGCCCCCGTCGGCGCCGCCAAAGAAGGCGAGGCCGTGATGCAATACTCTTTTCAAGCCGAAGGAGCACCCGAAGTTCGCGGTGAATTGACTTTCGGAGAACTCAAGCGGCTTTCCCTGGGTGTAGGCGAAACCGCCCACCTCCGCATCGAACCAACGAGGCGATTCAACCTCGGCGCCGGCCCCGGCCGCGCCGTGGAAACAGTCGTCCACGGCGGAGTCGCAGGAATTATCCTCGACGCCCGCGGCCGCCCCCTTTCCTTGCCTTCAGAGGCCGAGAGGAGACACGCCGCTATCCTGCGCTGGATGACAGAATTGGGGTTTCCATCAGTTGAGAGTTCAGAGTTCTGAGTTGAGAGTTTAGAAAAGGCTGAACCACAAAGACACGAAGACACAAAGAAGGCCGTAGGGGCGGCTTTGTCCCTCGACATTGCTCGGGACGGTGACCCGTTCGACTCTCGCTCAGGGTCACCCTGAGTGAAACCGAAGGGTGAGCCTGTCGAACCGCAGCCGCCCGCATGAAGTCTGGATGTAGGGCGGGGGTGCCGCTTGCAGTGAGCGAAGTCGAACTGGCCCCCCGCCGAAGAAGTTGAGGTCATCTTCCGTTGGGCAGGAGTTTATCTCCTGCCCCTGCAGGGCGGCGCTGCACCGCCTGCCGAAAAGAACTTGTAGGGCGGGGCTGCTAGCCCCGCCGGAATCCTCCGCGCTCTTCATGGGCTGCGAAGCCGCTTGTCCTGCGAAGCCTCGCTTGCCCTGAGCGACTTGTCCCGAGCGAAGCCGAGGGAAGCCGAAGGGGCGAAGCAGGATGGCGAAGCAGGCTGCGCCCTCGGGCTCCGTAGCTTTAGCGAAGGAGCCTCTGCGGTGATAATCTGTAGGGCGGGGGCCCCCCTGGGCTCCGTAGCCTCTGCGAAGGAGGCGCCCCCCGCCGAAGAAGTTGAGGTCATCTTCCGTTGGGCAGGAGTTTATCTCCTGCCCCTGCAGGGCGGCGCTGCACCGCCTGCCGAAAAGAACTTGTAGGGCGGGGCTGCTAGCCCCGCCGGAATCCTCCGCGCTCTTCATGGGCTGCGAAGCCGCTTGTCCTGCGAAGCCTCGCTTGCCCTGAGCGACTTGTCCCGAGCGAAGCCGAGGGAAGCCGAAGGGGCGAAGCAGGATGGCGAAGCAGGCTGCGCCCTCGGGCTCCGTAGCTTTAGCGAAGGAGCCCTTGCGGTGATGAATTTGATCAGTTCTTTGGTGAGCGAAAATGCCTACCGCCTACACGCCCGGTCTTAGGATAACCGAAGACACGGTCCTACAGCGCGAGCGCCGCCTTCCCATCAAAGGCGAGGTCCTCGTCCGGGTCGGCGCGGCCGTCGAACCGCACACCCCCATCGCTCGCTCCCTCCTCGAAGGCGCCATCTATTCCTTCAAAGCCGCCGAACAACTCGGCCTCTCCCCCTCCGAACTCCCCGCTCTCCTCAAAAAGGGCGTCGGCGACAAAGTGGAAAAAGATGAACTCCTTGCCGAAGTAAGAGCCCTCTTCGGCCTCTTCCGCAGCGAATTGCGGGCGCCGGTTGAAGGAACCATCGAGCACATCTCCCCGACCTCCGGCTACATCGGCATCCGCCAGCCGCCCCGGCCTATCGAGGTCGCCGCCTATCTGCGCGGCAAAGTAGTTGAAGTCCTGTCCGAAGAAGGCGCAGTAGTTGAAGCCCGCGGCGCCTTCCTCCAGGGAATCTTCGGCGTTGGCGGTGAGAGGTACGGCCCCTTGCGCATCGCCTGCGATAACCCAAAGGAGCCGTTGGCGGAAGCCGGACTGTCAGAGGGAATGCGCGGCGCAGTCCTCATCTGCGCTTCCGGCGCATCTCCCGCGGCCCTCGAAAAGGCCGCCCAAATCGGAATTGCCGGATTGGTCGTGGGCGCTCTGCCGGACGAGATTCTGCGCCAATTCGTCGGCTATGACATCGGCGTCGCCATCACCGGCCAGGAGAAGGTTCCTTTCACCCTCATCTTGACCGAAGGCTTTGGTGAAATCCCCATGGCCGACCGCACCTTCCGCCTTCTGAAATCTCTGGAAGGAAAGACCGCCTCCATCAATGGCGCCACCCAAATCCGCGCGGGCGTCATCCGCCCCGAAATCATCGTTCCCAGAGAAGACGCCGCACCCCTCCACGGAGACCAGGCTTTCTACACCGCCTCCAGCGAACTGGCCATCGGTGTCAAGGTGCGCATTATCCGCGAACCCTATTTCGGCAAACTGGGAGAAGTCACCGCGCTCCCTCCGGAACTCCGCCAGATTCAGACCGGCGCAAAGGTGAGGGTCGCTGTTGTCCGTCTGGAAAAGGGAGATGAAGCGGTAGTGCCCCGCGCCAATCTCGAAATCGTTCAAGGCTAGAAAAAATGCCTCCGGGATTCCGCCGCTCGCAAATCTTGCTCTTGCTCGTCTTCATCTTGATCCTGGCGGGAATCACCCTCCTGGTTCGCCATACCCGTTCACCGGAAATCGGCCTGGGCCGGCCGGAACCCGAGATTCCCCTCTATCCCGGCGCCACAGAGGTCGTTCGGCATATGAATGAAGTCATCGGTTCGCAAATCCTCGCCTTTCAATCAACAGATTCCTATCCCTCCGCAAAGGTCCTGGATTATTACCGCCAGACCCTTGAAGCAACGGGCTATCGGCCCGCCCGTCCTCTCCAACCCGCCTGGCAGCCGGCCGAAGTGAGCGAGAAAGGCCGCAGCCTGGTATTGAATGCAAACTGGATAGACCCCGAAGGCCTGCGCCTCCTCGAACTGAGAATCTCCGCCCGCGAAAAGTTCAACCGCGACCCCGAAAGCGGCCGCCTCATCAACACCGAGGTCCTCCCCGGCCAGAAGGTGGAAATCCTCCTCTCCCGAAAGGTATTCATATCCTCAGGGCAAGGCGAAAGTCATTCACCGCAGAGAGCGCAGAGTGAAAATTGATCAGATAACAGAACAAATAATCGGCGCCGCCATTGAGGTTCATCGGGCAACGGGCCCCGGGCTGCTCGAGAGCGTCTATGAGAAGTGTCTGGCGCGCGAGTTTTTGCTGCGAAAGATTCCTTTCGAACGGCAGAAACTCGTGGCACTCAGTTACAAAGGCGCGCGCATTGAAGCAGATTTTCGGCTGGATTTTCTCGTAGCAGGTCAGGTGCTTGTTGAACTCAAATCTGTTGAAGTCGTTTTACCAATCCACGAGGCCCAGGTACTAACATACCTCAGGTTGGCGGGGCTGCGAGTCGGCCTCCTGATTAACTTCGATGTCAAAACACTCCGAGCAGGTATCAAGCGCTTCGTGATGAATCTGGAAGATAAGACTTCTCCGCGCTCTCCGCGTCCTCTGCGGTGAAGGGACCAGGGAATGAGCGATGTTCTGATCGGTCTAGACATCGGCACAACCAACCTCAAGGCCGTCGCCGTCTCCCTGAAGGGCGAACTCGTTGCCCAGGCCTCCCGCCGCACCCCCGTGCAACAAACCGCCCCCGGCAGCGGCCTCCATGACCCCGAACAACTCTGGGCGGGGGTGCGCGACTCGCTGCGAGAATTGACCTCCGCGCTCTCCGGCAAAGCAAAGCCCATCGCCCTCGCCACCGCCAGCATGGGCGAAGCCGGCGTCCCCCTGGACAAAGACGGAAAGATACTCTATCCCATCATCATCTGGCATGATGTCCGCCCCCAGTCCCAGTGCGAAAGAATGGAGTGCGAGTTCGGCCCCCGCGAGGCCTACCTGCGCACCGGACTCCCGCTGAATTCCATGTGGTCGGTGATGAAACTGATGTGGCTGGCCGACAACGAGCCCGCCGTCTTCTCCGCCGCGCGTCGGTGGCTCAATGTGGAAGATTTCGCCATCTGGCGGCTCACCGGAGAATATGCCACTAGTTACTCCGTCGCCTGCCGCACCATGGCCTTCAATATCACCCGCCGCCAGTGGGATCAGGATATCCTTTCTTATGCAAAACTCCCTTCCGACATTTTTGCATCGGCCCATCCCAGTGGAACAGTAGTGGGGAAAGTGAACGCCCGCGCCGCCTCGGAAACCGGCCTGCCCCAAGGCCTGCCAGTCGCCACCGCAGGCCACGACCATCTCTGCGCCTCTCTCGCCGCCGGCGCGGTGGGCCCGGGCTTTGTCCTCGATTCCTCCGGCACCACCGAAACCCTGGTGGTGACCCTGGATAAGCCGAACTTCTCCGAAGAGATGATCGAGGCCGGCTATCCCCAGGGCTGCCACGTCCTGGCCGACAAATACGTCCTTTACACCGGCCTGCGCGCCGGAGCAGTCACCCTGGAGTGGCTGGCGGGAGTTCTGGGAATTGATGTTCCAACCCTTGTCTCGGAAGCGGAGAAATCCCCTCCGGGCGCAGCCGGAGTCTATTTCATGCCCCACTTGCGCGGCGGAGGCACGTCGAATGTTGATCCCAACTCCACCGCGCTTTTCTACGGCCTGACCGACTATTCCAACAGGTCCCACCTCGCCCGCGCCGCGCTGGAAGGAATCTGTTACGAAATCGCCCTCAAGTTGGATTTCGTGAAAGAGAAAGCGGGAGTGAACCTGGCGCGCCTCCGCACCGTCGGCGGAGGCTCACGCTCGAAACTCTGGAATCAACTGAAGGCTGATGTAATCGGCCTGCCGGTAGAAGTTCCGAAAGTGAGAGAGGCAACCGCCTGCGGCGCCGCCCTCCTCGCCGGAATCGCCGTCGGCGCCTTCAAAGACTGGCAAGAGGCCGCCCGCCTCATCCCCGCCGAAGAGTCATTCCAGCCCGACCCCTCCCGCCACGCCGACTACCGCCGCCGCCTCAACTCCGTCTATCGCCGCCTATATCCGGCCGTAAGAGAGTTGAGCGGTCAGCGTTAAGCGTTGAGAGTCTCTCCCGTTGGGCAGGAGCTTGTTTACCCTGAGTCCAACCGAAGGGCCTCCTGCCCGCTACACGGCGGGGCGTTTACTCTGAGTGAAATCGCTTGCCTTGAGCAGGGTCGAGAGGAAGGGCCGCCCCTCCGGATCGGCTCTGGCGGAATCGAAAGTAAAACAGGTGAACATTGTCGAATGTTATTAGACTGCTGGAAATCGCTCTATCTATTGTGCTGCTGTTCGGAGCCGCGTATGCAAAGGATGAGCCTCCCCAGCACCCATCAGGCGCTGCCCAGATGACAGCCCGGTCGGAGAAGACCATCACCAATCCCGTGGCTGCGGAGGCGGCGGATCCCTGGGTGCTGCGCCATGACGGAGCGTATTACTACTGCTGCGCACGGCGCGGCGCGATTGCGGTGAACACCGCGCGCACGCTGGAGGAAGTTCTACAGCGCAGCGGCAAGACCGTCTGGAAGGCCGAACCGGATAAGCCCTATTCCAGACACATCTGGGCCCCCGAACTCCACCATATTGACGGCCGCTGGTATATCTACTTTGCCGCCGATGACGGCAAGAACGAAAACCACCGCATGTATCTCCTGGCCGGCGCCAGTGACGATCCGCTGGGGCCTTACTCTTTTGTCGGCCGGCTCGCGGTTCAGCCCGACCGCTGGGCGATTGATGGCACGGTGCTGCAGTATAAAGGCAACCTCTACTTCATCTGGTCCGGCTGGGAAGGCGATGAGGACGTGTCGCAAGAACTCTATATCGCCCGCATGAAAAGTCCGGTGGAACTGACCGGCGAACGGGCGCTCATTTCCCGGCCCGAACATGACTGGGAACGCAGCATTTTCCCGATCAATGAGGGGCCGGCGGCGTTGGAGCATGGCGGCCGCATCTTCATCATCTACTCGGCCAGCGCCAGTTGGACCGACCACTATTGTCTGGGGCAAATCGAACTTGTCGGCGCCGACCCGATGAACCCCAAGGCCTGGAGAAAGAAGCCCACTCCAGTCTTTGCCCCGACCGACAAGGTCTTCGGCCCGGGGCATTGCTCATTCATCAAATCGCCCGATGGGCGGGAAGATTGGATTATCTATCACTCGGCAAAAGGTCCCGGCTCCGGTTGGGACCGCCAGGCCCGCGCCCAGCGCTTTGAGTGGACGGCTGACGGACAGCCTGATTTCGGCGAACCCCTCCCCGACGGCGTCGCCCTCCCCGTCCCCTCCGGCGAGTGAAGCGCCGGTGCAGGCAAGCGTCGGCAGGTTGGTAGCCGCAGAATAGTCCGCCTACGGGCGGACTACCTGCGAAAGAGGTCATTATCCGCTGGGCAGGTCGCCGCGGCGACTTGCCACTTCATCAGCAACAAGAAACGAGCATCCGGCAACAGTCTGTTGAGCGTGAAATCACCGTGCCCTAGCGCGCGGGAAGACTTTTTCAATACCCCTGCTGTCCCCTATTTGCCACCACATGTATAGAATCCGATATTTTGTCCCTTGAAATTAAGTTCGAATCTCTTGGTAGGTAGGCCAAGGTTATTTGCGTACTCTTCGAGCGAATCGAGCCAGTTTATGTCCGGTTTCGGAATAATCGGTTCGTCTATAACGCAACACGGCAGAAGAACAAAATCCTTTTTATATTCGGCAGCGGCTTCAATGATTTTCATATTCGAACCGTGAGCATGGAGACCAATGAGCAAATCAAAATCTTCCGCCATCTCCTTCTCGAAGTTCTTATCTATTCTGGGTATAGATTGTTCCCTGGAGATCTTATGCTTCTGTTTGTCCAGATCTCTAAATCTTGTTGGCAACGATTGCTCATGCGGATCAATGACCACGCTGTGGAAACCACTCTGATTGAGCAAGAAAGTAAGCAACCCCTTGCCGCCGCCAATATCAGCAACTCGGCACGGTTCAAAATGCTGAACAATCCACTCATGCAAGAGTTGAAATCGGAATCTCTTCAATTTTCGCAATTCTTTTTTCATTGAAGTATCTCAAGAACTCACCCGGGGGAGGGGAAGAGATGTCGGCAGACGATCTCTGCTCGCGCTCTCGCAGGCTTGTTTCCCTACGCGCGGCTCGCTTCCTTCTGGAAAACCCGCCGAATCTTACCGGAAATGCCTCTTAGCAAAGCCCTGCCCACTGCCCTGGGAGAACAAGCCCGAAAGCAGGCATTCACCCCGTGGAAGTTGAATAGGAGGGTGCTATTATTCCTGTTGAAGATGCGCACCACAGCAGACCGAGAAGACTCACCGGAGGGCGGATAGCGTGCTGGCGACGCCCCATATGCTGGCAGGAGCGGCGATTGGGAAGGCGCTTGGCCGGCGGCCCTGGCTTGCGCTGCCGGCGGCCTTCGGCAGCCACTTCCTGCTGGACTGGACGCCCCATATTGACTCCCATGGCCTCTTTGGCATCAAGGGCGGCGGGCTGGCGCGGCCGGAAGTGGCGGCCGCGGCCCTGGACACTCTCTTGGGAATTGCACTGGTCCTCTTCGCCGTCAGGGGCCA
>Ga0299915_10004619_pt1 | contig 10046 bp, 7 predicted proteins | sample RVTome_13_FD_200263 | JGI IMG/M metagenome (GOLD analysis project Ga0299915, IMG submission 200263) | Soil microbial communities from uranium-contaminated site in the Upper Colorado River Basin, Wyoming, United States - RVT92D227 (version 2) ...
GCCCGAATCGCCAGGTCCACTCTCTTATAGGGAACAAGGGCTGAGACGATGAGGAAGAAATCCTGCTGTTCTCCGCCCGGAGTGAAGAATGTCGTGTCAACGGGCGGATGGATTACTGTCGAGTCTCTCCCATAAAAAAGCGCGATTCGCTCCGCGACGGTCTTCGAAATCGCCACGAAATGGTGCACCCTCTGGCTCGTCCGCCTGTCCCATTGTTTGAGCCAATCGAGGACCGGCCGGAGCAACACTCTTCTCACGTGTACCCGCCCGAAATACTCTTCCTGAAAGACCCATACATACCGCATCGGAGAAAAACAGTAGCAGATGTGCGTTGCTCCATCGGCAGGACATGCCCCTTTTGCAACGCAATGGCTTGTGCTTATCACTAAGTCGTAGCCCGACAGGTCAAGAGACTCCACTGCCTTTGGGAAAAGCGGCAGCAGATACCTGTACTTCGACTGTGCCAGGGGCAGGCGCTGTATGAACGAGGTCGTTATCTTCCGCTGGCTGATGGTGTCGCTGATTTTCTCCCTGTCCAGAAGGAGCGTGAAAATGTCCGCTCGTGGGAAAAGCTCGAGGATGGCCTCGAGGGTTCTCTCTCCGCCTCGCATGCCGTTGAGCCAGTCGTGAACGATGGCCACGCGTTTTGGCTGGATTGACATAGCCGGTCTTTCAACAAGCTGCCGTCGGGTGGCGCCCGCCATTAAGGAGCAACTTTGCCGTAGAGAGAAACGACCTGTCGGGCCGTCTCACTCCATTTGTACCTCGCCGCTTGTTCTTTTCCTTTCGAGATGAGCCGCTGGCGGGCGTTTTCGTCGGTGAGAACCGCGATGACCTTTTCCGCCGCTTCTGAAGGACTCAGCGGGTCAGTAAAAAGCGCTGCGTCACCCAACACCTCCGGAAGCGATGACCGATTCGACGCCACGACCGGCGTACCGCACGCCATCGCCTCGAGCGGCGGCAGCCCGAAGCCCTCATACAATGATAGATGCAGCAGCACATCCGCCTCCCGGTATGCCTCGACAAGCTCCTTGTCCGAGAGGTAATCCGTCATGAATACCTTTCCCTGCAAGTTGTTCTGTGAGATGTAGTCTCCCACCTCGGGGTATCTTGGGTCCTTCTCACCAACAATCAGCATCGAGCATTCGAGGTCTTTCCGCCGCTCGAGAACCCGTGCGAAGGCTTTCACCGCCGTCAACACGTTCTTGTAAGGGTCCTGGCGTCCGACACAAAGCAGCATTCTACCTGAGATGCCGAATCGCCGCCTGATGACACCCTTCGCCTCTCCCGGGGAGAACATCTCGTCCACGCCGAGGTGAACGCGGTGCACTTTCTCCCCCGGCACGCCGAGGGTGTTGATGATGTCGCGACGGGTGCACTCGGAGTCCGCCATTATCGCGTCCGCTCGGTTTGCCACCCGCCTCATGATGCGCTTGTAGATGGCGAAGAACCGTGTCTTCTTCGAACGGCCCGTGTACTGCGGAAAAAGAAGCGGAATCAGATCGTGAATCGTGACGACTGTCCGCACGCCCGATCCTCGCAGGGGAATCATGAAGTTCGGCGAGTGAAAGACATCCACCTCGAGCGACTTCAGCTTCCCCGGAAGCCTCGCCTGGTTGCGAAGGGAGAACACCGAATAGGGCAGCATCTCTGCTGAGAAATTGCCACGGTCGCGCGCACCGGTCTCCTGAAGCTCCCTCTCCATCAGCGCAGGATCATCAAACAAAAGGACATATCTGTTCTTCCGGTCAACAATCCCAAGATGCCGGATGAGATTTCTCGTGTACACGCCAACGCCCGACAGTTTGGGAAATATCCATCGGGCGTCTATCGCGATGGTCAATGCTTCACCCATCTTCGGAACCAGCCCTCAACCAGCCATGGCCGCCTCGTACACCCGGTACGTCTCCTCCGCGCAGCGCTCCCAGGTGAATTTGGCAGCTCGCCTTCGCCCTCGGTCGGCTAAGTCGGCCGCAACCCGCGGGTCGCCCGCCACTGTCGCCATCGCTTCTGCCATCGCCTCCGGATCGTGCGGGGACACCAAAATTGCTGCGTCTCCGACGACTTCCGGGAGCGAAGCGACGTTGGAGCAAATAAGGGGCGTTGCGCAGGCCATCGCCTCCAGGCAAGGCAGGCCGAATCCCTCGTAGAAACTGGGGACCACGGCCATTCGCGCCGCGGAGTACAGGCAAGGCAAATCGGCCTCCTCGACATAGCCGACCATGACCGGCGCCATTCCCGCTGGCATATCGCGAATGCGTTTCATCGTTTCCCGGCAGAGCCATCCCCTCATCCCTGCCGCAACCAGGAGGGTGCGCGCGTGGCCTCTCGATTTCTCCCGGAAGATGCGGTACGCCTCCAGCAGAGTCATCAGGTTCTTTCGCGGCTCGAGTGTCCCCACAAACAGAATGTAGTCATCCGGCAGGTTGTACTTTGCCTTGACCGCCGCCAGAGCTTTCTTGTCCTCAATGCGACGAAACGCCTCGTTCACACCGAGCGACGTCACTGCCATTTTCTCCCTCGCAGAAGGGAAAAATTCACACACCTCGTTCGCTGTGAACTCGGAGATCGCGATAACCTTATCAGCCCGTTCAATGCTGCGAGGGACGTGCCTTGTCAGAAAAGCGAGATTCTTCGGCTCCGTGAATTGCGGAAATCGCAGGAATGACAGGTCGGGGATTGTCACGACGACTCTCCCCTTTCGCACGGGTCTCGCCACGAAATTCGGGAAATGAAACACATCGGCATTGCCCACGAACGTGTCCGCTTTCGGGAACGATAGCCTCTTCCAGAGGAACTGTACCACGCGTCCCGGGGGAAATCGCACCGCCTTTTCAACAACACTTCCGTCTTCCAGTCCAAGTCGTCGTTTCCGTGCTTTGCGGCTGAAGTAAAAGGCCTCAATGGTGGCGTGAAGGTGAAGGCGCGACAAGGCGCGCACGAGGTTGGACACATAGTACCCCACCCCGGTCATCGGCATCAGGAGGTTCTGGACATCAATGGCTACGCGCACTGCCGTTCCACGCCTCTCGAAAGGTTGTCGGTATCCGCACAATCGTTTTTCCGGTTGGGACAAGGAGGGACATGGGTGCTCGAAAGGAGAATGTCCCCCGCGAGAATGCGCTATTCTCTCTCCAACTTCTCGCGAATCGCGTAAGTCGGCTTTGCCTGCGTCTCGTGGTAGAGTCGCCGGAGAACCTCGCTGAACAAGCCAATGCTTACCAACTGGATGCCCAGGATCGTGCACAGAGGAAACACAATCGTGAAAAGAGGCCTGTCCGAGATCGGGGGGTCCGGAAAGCCGATGATTACCCGCAGGGTGAACGCCCAAATGCCCAGCACAACTCCGACGGTCCCGAAGAGCAACCCCGGCAACCCGAAGAACAGAATCGGCCGATGGAAAAAACTCAGCATGAACTTCAGCGTCATCAGGTCAAGCGCGACCTTGTACGACCGCGAGAGGTTGTACTTTGATTTTCCGGAGGTTCTCGCAGCGTGCCGCACTTCCATCTCCGCGACTTTCACGCCCATGTTGCTGGCCAGCGCCGGAATGAACCGGTGCACCTCCCCGTACAGGCTGATCTGCGACAACACGTCCCGCCGATATGCCTTCAACGTACAACCATAATCGTGCAGCTTGATCTTACTGATTCTCGAGGTCAACCAGTTCGCCATCTTCGAGGGCAGCCGACGCGACAAGAACGGTTCCCGCCGGTTCTTCCGCCATCCGCTGACAATGTCGTAGCCTTCCTGGAGTTTCTCAACCAGGCGAGGAACATCTGTGGGGTCGTTCTGCCGGTCCCCGTCCATGGTCACGATAATATCACCCTTCGCGTGGGCGATGCCTGCTGACAAGGCGGGCGTCTGACCGAAGTTCTTCCGCAGGCGGATGACACGGACGGCGCCGTGTTTCTCGTAGGCTTCCTTCAGCCTGGCAAACGTCTCATCAGTGCTCCCGTCATCTATTGCCACCACCTCGAACCGAATCCCCGTCGGGCGCATCGCCTTCTCGATATCCGCCATCAACGGCAGCACATTCCCCTCCTCGTTCAGGAAAGGGATGACAATGGACACGCTCCCGCTCACGTCGCCTTCAGGCGGCGGGCTCTCTGCGTTTGCTTCGACACTTTGTAGCCCAGGCGTCCTCGCCTGCAATACGTTTTTTTCAGGAATAGCGTTCACCGAACCTTCTCTTGATCCTCCGCAACAGGAAATTCGTCTCGTGTCCGCCACAAACCAACTCTGCCCTCGCTTGTGATGCAGGCTTCCAGCCTGCCCGATCCCCTGTTCCCTGCTCAGCAGGAGCGAAGAGAGAGGATTATGCAAATCCACAATCCGCAATCCCCTGTCAGCCCCTAAAACTACTTGACCCTCCCTGTCTTGTCAATTGGTTTCCGGGGGGGGGCCACGTATGAGGGGGTATGCCTGCCCGCCTGCCCGTTGGGCCTCGGCCAGGGAAGCCAAGCTGCCTGTGCGGCCAGGGATGCCCATGCCACTTCAGTCTCTGCGCTCTCCGCGTTCTCCGCGGTTAGTCCTCTGCTGCGGGTTCTCAAGGACCCGGTAGAAGCGCTTGGGGGCGAGGAGAGGTGGGACGCCCGTGAGGGAGCCGTCGTCGAGCCAGGAGGTGCTTTGGTTGCCAAAGGAGGGGAAGTTGGCGATGGCAGTGTGCCAATTGAACAGGTCGTCGGTGTAGAAGATGGAGTAGGTCTTGTCGGCGAGGGAGCTCCAGGTGAAAACAGCTTCATCCGTGCCGGGGACACGGTCGAGCTTGTTGATGTAGAACTCGTAAGCGCCTATGTCCACAGTGAAGCTCTTTCCGCCGAACATGATCCTGTGCATCCCCGCAATGTCAAACTCCGGCAAATCGGGACTATTGAACCCCGCATCAATGCACGGCGAATCCGCCCTCAGCCGAAAATCCGGCCAGGGCGAATACGTCTCAGGCGAGTCGAGCAGAGCGGACATGTTGGATTGCTCCGGCCTGGCAAAGAGGGGATCGGCGGAGATGTTTCCTTCCCCGGGCCAGCCGCCTTCGACGCACGAGTAGCTCGCGGAGATGTTAGCGACCTCGCCGGGAAAGGCATGTTCGTTGCCGAAAACGATCGTATTGAGAAGTGTGGCATGGGCCCCGCTGCCACACCTCACAGCCTCCTCGTTTCCGAAAATGATGCAGTTCGTCAAGAAAATGTGGTTACCGGATCCAGAGCACCTGACGCCTCTCCAGTTTCCCCAGATGACGCAGTTCTCGATCCGGCAGGGATACCAGGGTGACCCGTCAACGCCCCCCCAGAAGCCGCCGCATAGCCATAATCCCTGGATCAATGTGTCGGCGCCCGCGTGGAGGGCGAAGCCGTCGGAGGCCAGCCAGTGGGGTATGAGCACCGTCCGTCCGGCCCCGGTGCCTTTCAGCGTGCACCCAAGCTTCAGCCCCAGTGCTCCCGTGTGGACATAGAGTCCCGGGTCCACAACAATGGTGTCCCCCGGGGAAGATGCGTCCGTGCCATCCTCGACGGTCTTGTAGGGTTTGTCGTGCCCGACCTCCAGAGTCGCGCAGAGGCAACGTCCCTCCATGACCAGGAAAACCCAGGACAACCCGCAAATCCACTTAAATGTCTGGAACACCCTATTCATCACCACCTTGAGGCAACTGCGTTCACTGCGCGTTCTCCATGCTCCAGTAAAACCGCCAGGGAACGAAGGCTCGTGGGACCCCTTTTTGAGAGCCCTCGTCGCTCCAAAAGGTGGTCGCGTCGAACCCGCGGACACCATGCTCAGTTCTGCTTTGTCTCTGGCTTTCGCGCTGGCTTATCACTGCGCAAGGCGCCGCAGCGTATTCTCAAGCTATCCCACGAACGGCGGTCCGCACGGCAGCCCGTGATCTGATTGCAGAAATGGCGTTGCTATTTCTGCTTCCAGACCCAGTTGCCCCCTACGGGCATCTCGATCCACTCGCCAGGGCGGGCGTATTTCTCTCGCCACGCTTTCGCATAGGCAACAGCCTGCGCCTGAGCAGACGTGCCGTCTATGCGGGCGCGAATCTCGTAAAGGAGCTTTCGGTCGGCGTTTTCGGCGGCGATGGTCGCGCGGACGGCCTTGGCGTAATTGGCGTCGGACATTTTCGCGGAGGGGCGTTCCTGGACAAGCCCGTTGCGGTTCTCGCCAATGCTGCCGTCGGCTTTGTATCTGCTGAGGGTCCCATACCGTTTGCGCATTGAGTCAAGCACTTGCTGTAGCCGCTGCTGGTCTGGAGTGGTTTCCGCATAGGCGACGCCCACGCCGAGGAGTCGCAGGAGGATATCGCCGGCCCGGCTTTCCTTCGGCTGCTCGGCGGGCGGAGCGGGCTTTTCCTCTTCCTTTGGCGGGGCAGGCTCCGGCTTAGTCTCCGGCGACGGCTCGGCGCCGGTGATGTAGTCGAGGTCCTGGACGGCGTGCTGGTAGATGTGCAGCTCGACCTTCACCTCGATTTTAATCGGTTCCTTGGGGAGGTTGATGTCCACCTGCGGCCGGCAGGAGGCCAGTTGAAGGCTAACCACCACAGGCGGAAGGACCAGGCAAAGCAGGATAATGCGACGCATGATTTTCTCCTTTTTCGATAAACCCTTACGGACTTGCGTGTACGCTTTTCCCTATTCTAAACAATCTCAGCGCGTTTGTGCTATAAATGCTATCTCGCGGGTGTGGCCAAAGGTAACTGGCGGCCGTGCAAGCCGGGCCTCCACGCGAGCCGCGCCATAGAACTGCGGCCATAACTCCTTGTACCGCCGGCATCCTGCCGGCTGTCTGGGGGGCATCTTGCCCCCCTATCGCGGTGCTCCGCGGTCGAGCGGGTGGCTCTGTCCACCGCCTTCTGAGGGCGGGACGCCCTCAGGACAGCCGCCGAGACGGCGGCGTTACCCCTCGCGAGCCCTCTTGCTGACATGCCAACGATCCACAGAAACGTAGCCACACCCCTACCTCCGCCGTTGCAGAGACGCCAGCCCCTGCAACCGCCGGCGCTAATCTCGCTGGAAGGTAACGGGAATCGTTATTGTTATATCGAACTCCTGTTTGGCGCCAGTTCCCTCGAAATGCAGCCGGATGTCCGGGCCCGTACCCCCACCCTCGCGCGGTTCGAGAGGCGGGTACTTGACCGTCGCAGTCGCCACCCGATACCGAAATTCCTTCAGCCCCTCGACGAGCCCCTTCCATTGTTCGACAGTGTAATTTCTCTTCAAGCTCTCGATGGTGGATTTGCCGGCGGGCATGGATCCAAGGAGCTTCTCGACGTCTTCAACCCGGATGATGCCCCCGGGCGCGATCGCAGAAAACTCCCCGCTGATGGCGTCCCACATCCCGGCTTTGCCAGCCACCTCGATGTCTCCTTGGACGAGCCCGTCCATGTAGAACTTCTCCCGCTTGACGCCGAGTCCTTTCATCAGCCTCTGGAGGTCGAGGTCCTGAACGTGAAGCTTGCCCTCGTACCGCAGGACTTTCTTCTCTAAAACAGCGCTGGCGTTTCCGGTCACCTCGCCGTCGTAAGCCTCGCAGGACCGGATCGAGAATTCTATCGCCTCATCGTCTGAGACGGCGGACGCCAGTAACCCGCTGACCGACCACTTGGGGGCGGAAGTCCCATCTTCGGCCAGTTTCTCGCCGTACCCAACCCTCACGGCGGTTATGACCCCGCCATCGGGATAACTTTCAGTGGGCTTTATTCCAAAAGTTTGGACGTCGGAGGCGGCGGAGTATTCAAAGGGCGAGCGAACGTCCAATCCGGTTATAGTGAGGGGGTTACGCAAGGAAACCGTGGCCTCCGGAAGGCGTGCCGTGACGTCGCCACTAAGGCGAACCTCTCCGGTCGGCTTGATGCTCACCGACACACTGGCGTTTCCCGTCACCCCGCCCCACGCACCGGGCTCCTGTATCCTCAGGCGTTGAAGAATCTCGCCAAGCTGGAGCTTTTGGAAATCCACGTCCCCCTCCAGGGCGAGAGAATCATCCCTTAGAGTACCGGAAGACCGAGCGGTAATTCTCCCGCCATGAGCGATGAACGATGCGGTCGAGGACTCGAGCGACTGGTCTCGCAGGCGGAAAGAAACGACAATATCCGACGCCATCTCTTCCTCATCGTACAAAAGGCGGGCCGCTGAAAGTGTGGCGCCGGTGACTTGTTGCTCGGGCGAGCCGAGGAGCAGTGTTGAGCTGCCCTCCTCAACCGAATACTGAACCGGGACGTCGGCGGCGAGGTCCTCGACCACCAAAGGCGCGGCAAGAGGCAGAACAGCGTGCCCGCGCCTGACATGGAGGTCGCCCGACACAACCAGGGGGGCGCCGTCGCCAGCGAAATAGCGGAAACGAGAGCGCGCGGCGGCTTCTCCTTCAACCCGATAATTAGCAAGTTCGGGGAAAGGCTCCTTCAGTCGGGTGAGAAGGTCGCTCAGAGATAGCCGCTCGACCTCAAACGAGCCGTTCGCCAAGAGAGGTCCTTCCACAAGGGAAATCGAACCTTGGAACTCGGCGCTCACCAGGTCTGCCAACCGCAGTTCGCCTGCCGAGAGTTGAATCGTTTTTCCTGTGAGGTCTCGGTTGAGAACGAAGGAGAGGTCGGCGCCGACATCGCGCAACTTGACGGACGGCATGTCGAGAAAGACATTTCGCGCGCCGAGGAAGAAAGACGTGTCGCTGAGAAGGGGTCCGTTTGACGAGCTTTTCCCGAGCAGAGAGCACTCTAAGTTGAAGTCGCTTGTCTTGAAACGGAGCTTAGAGTCCCTCAGAGAGATTTGCCCGATTGCCGGGCCGAGGGGGAAGACCTCCGTGGGCTTTGCCTTTGTCCCACGGGCGCCGAGTGAAGCGAGGATGCCTCCTGTCCCCGGGCTGAGAAGAACGTCTCCTCCGCGGAAATCGAGGTCTCTCAGGACGATGCCCTTTGTGAGATGGATGCGATAGCCAACGGAGACCTCCTCGATTCTGACCGCAGAGCCTTCGTCGTCCCGCTGGCCCGAGAGCCGCAGGCCCATTATCCGAAGACGGGAAGCGGACTCGAGGGAAACGCGATCCAGCGACACCTCGAAGCCCGGGAGACTGCCCCGGAGGACGCTCAGGACAATCGCCCGGAGGTTGGCGAGGAGAATCCCAAACGCGACAGCCACGACCAGCAGGGTCGCGGCAGAGACGATGACCAACCTGCGTAGCCAGCGTCGCTTTCTCTTGACTGGTTTGCTCTTTCGGGAACGGTTTCTCATGGCAACGCACCTGTACACACATCATCACTCGCCGTCCTCAGGAGACTATAGCCGAACGGCCCGGCGGGAACAAAAGGCATTTTTCATCGCCCTGGCATCGTTAGCGAGGCCCCGGGCGGAACTCGATGCTTCCTCCGCCTTCAACAGGGGGGATTCTCGTGAACGGAAAACACACTCCAGAAAAGCGGTGAGGAGGAGGTGGGGGTGAGCTTGAAACGCGCGTGTTGGTGGAACTTTCGTTGCCAGAGGGATGGTTTCCATGTGAAGTACTTACAGCACAACTCAAACAGATGAAAGGGGCAGCACATGAGACAATCAGAGATCGCATACTTTGTGGTTGTTGTACTTAGCTCCCTTGCCGTAGCTGCCTTCGGAGATGTCGGAGACCTTCGGATCACGGAAGTGAATCCCGCTACGGGCGAGGTAGAGGTCACAAATCTGAGCACAGATGCTTTCACAACAACATCCAGCCTGCCTTTCCTACACCGCTTGAACGCCACCTCGAGTATCCCGAACGGGACGACTTTCGCGGCGGGGGAATCCCAGATGTTCACGGTGAGCGGGCTGAACGCCACGGACAGCGATCTGTGGCTTTACAGAGACACTAACTACGAAAGCTCGGACTCAATCATCGCCGGCCTGAAGTACGGCCCGGAGCCGGACGTGGGCCGCGTGGATGTGGCGGTAGCCGCGGGCATCTGGCCGAGCACGAGCGCGTTTGTGCCGGCTGCGTCGCCCGGCGAGTCGTCGCAGCTTATCGCCTTCGATCCTACAAAGCCGGAGAACTGGGCAAGCGCGGTGCCCCGACTCGGAACGTTTTTCGGC
>Ga0299915_10004620_pt1 | contig 10045 bp, 8 predicted proteins | sample RVTome_13_FD_200263 | JGI IMG/M metagenome (GOLD analysis project Ga0299915, IMG submission 200263) | Soil microbial communities from uranium-contaminated site in the Upper Colorado River Basin, Wyoming, United States - RVT92D227 (version 2) ...
CCGCAATATTATGGAAGGCATCTTTACCAATCTTATTTCCAATGCCATTAAATATACCCCGGAAGGAGGAAAGGTTATCGTTCAAGTGAGTGAAGAGGGTGGATTTGTAAACGCCTCTGTTTCGGATACAGGCATTGGGATTAAGAAAGAAGATCTTTCACGGATCTTTGATAAATTCTACCGCGTCAAATCATCGGAGACCCGTCAAATTGTTGGGACAGGGCTTGGACTTTCTATTGTCAAGAGTATTGTTGATGCCCATCTGGGTTCGATCTCTGTTGAAAGCGAGGAGGGGGGAGGCACGACCTTTACCGTCCTTTTGCCAAAAGAATCAAGTGCAACCCTGTGTGTATCCCGTAATTGAAAATAAGAAGTTTATCAATCCCCGCCTCTCGAATGGTCTCTTAAAACCGGGTGCTGCGGGGTCTCGATGACCCTCACCCGTTCGGACATCGTCCTTAAAAGGTGTCTGTCCCCTTCTTAATTTTTCACTCACCCATTTTACAAGCGGCAAAAATTAAATTATAAATATTGAGTGGGCTTATTATATCGATACATGGTTCTCAGGTCGTCATAAGAGAGGGTCGGAGAAGATTTGGAAATTAAAGAAAAAATAAAAATCCTATTCGAACGAATAGGGAACAAAAGAGAAAACCTCATCCCCATTTTGCAGCAGATCCAGGAAGAGTTTGGATATCTCCCGCCTGATGCCATGTTGGAGGTCGCACGGTTTCTGAATATCCCGGAGATCGATGTCTACAGCGTAGCTACTTTCTATAATCAATTCCGTCTCACGCCTCCGGGAAAGCATTCTGTAAGGGTCTGTATGGGGACGGCCTGCCATGTAAAAGGCGGGCACATTACCCTTGCAGCTTGGCAAAGAAGGCTAAAAATAGAGTCAGGTGAGACCACACCCGATCGCGAATTCGATCTCGATACGGTGGCCTGTGTGGGATGTTGTGCAATGGCACCCGTGACGGTGGTTGACAAAAAAGTGGAAGCTAAGGCTGATCCCACAAGGGTGGATGGTATCCTTCTCCAATTTCAACTTCAGAAAGAAAAAGAAGATTAGGTAAACCCCGTTAGAAAGTCTTCTACTTTCTAATGGGGAAGGCTCACACGGCGCAATAAGCCCCGTGTTCGTTGAAGAAGGAACAACTATCATCCTCGCTCCGATCAGGGGGGCTTTCTAACGGGGTAAACAATTGAAAGAATCTGCTCAACCAGTTGGAGCGTCCATCTTCGATGAGATAAGAAAACGAGCTGAGTTCCATTGGGAGAATCTTTGGAGCGACCAGACACCAGTCATTTTGGTTGGTACGGCCACCTGCGGGAGGGCCGCCGGCGCACTCGATGTCCTGCAGGCAGTGAAGGAAGTTGTTAAGAACCGAAATCTAGACTGCGGCATATTTGAAGTGGGTTGTCTGGGGCATTGCTATGCGGAGCCTCTCGTCATCATTCGCAAACCTGGATATCCTTCCATCTGTTATGGCCATGTCACCCCTGTATTAGCTGAGAATCTGGTGACCAACCTCATCTTGAATGATGATCCCAGCCTTGAATTTGTTCTTGGCGCCCTTGAAGGGAACGACCTCATTCCAAGCTTTTCTGATTTTCCCCGGGCCCAATATGAGAAACGAATCATTTTAAGAAACTGCGGCAGAATCAACCCTGATGAGATCGAGCACTATATTGCTAAGGGTGGATATCAGAGCCTGGTGAAAGCTCTCCAGATGAAACCGCAGGAGATAACGGAAGAGATCAAAAGATCCAAATTGCGAGGCCTCGGCGGTGCAGGTTTTCCGGCCGGCGAGAAATGGGAGGTCTGCCGCCAATCGCATGGTGAACCGAAATATCTGATCTGCAATGGTGACGAAGGCGACCCGGGTGCTTTCATGGACAGAGCCATCCTGGAAAGCGATCCTCATTCCGTCATTGAAGGAATGATCATTGCAGGCTATGCGATTGGTGCCCGACATGGTTATATCTATGTTCGCGCCGAATATCCTCTGGCCGTTCAAAAAGTTCAGAATGCCCTTCGTCAGGCAGCAGAATTTAAGCTTTCTGGTGAGAATGTTCTGGGGAGTGACTTCAGTTTCGACATTACGCTCTTTCAAGGCTCGGGTGCTTTTGTCTGTGGTGAGGCGACCGCCATGATTGCTTCGATAGAGGGAAAACCAGGAATTCCCCGACACCGCCCTCCCCGTCTGGCCACTAAAGGTCTCTTTGGAAAACCAACCGTTTTAAATAATGTGAAGACTCTGGCCTATGTGCCCCATATTGTCAAGAACGGGGCGGAATGGTTTTCCCAGATGGGCACAGAGAAAAGCAAAGGGACAGCCGTTTTCGCTCTTGCTGGCAAAGTGGTTAATACCGGCCTGGTTGAAGTTCCAATGGGAACCAAACTTCGTGAACTCATCTTTCAGGTGGGTGGGGGCATCACCAAAGGCAAGCGCTTCAAAGCGGTGCAGATTGGGGGGCCATCCGGTGGGTGTCTACCTGAGGAAGCCCTCGACATTCCCATTGATTTTGATTCCCTTCAGGAGAGAGGAGCCATGATGGGCTCAGGAGGGATGGTTGTTCTGGATGAAGATGACTGTATGGTGGAAGTAGCACGCTACTTTCTCGACTTCACGCAGAAGGAATCCTGCGGAAAATGTACACTCTGCCGCCTCGGGACAAAACAGATGTTAGATATTCTTGAGGACATAACCAAGGGCCGCGGTAAGATGGAGGACCTGGAGACACTCGAAGAGCTGGCAGAGGATATAAAGATGGGGTCCCTCTGTGGCCTGGGAAGAACGGCGCCCAACCCGGTGCTCACAACGTTGCGGTACTTCAGAGAAGAATATGAGGCACATATTAAGGAAAAGCGTTGCCCGGCATTGATGTGCCAGAGCCTTATGGCCTATTATATTCTCCCTGAGAAGTGTGCGCGCGGGTGTGATGCCTGTGTAGGAACCTGTACTGTGGAGGCGATCTCGACAGATAAGAAAAAAAGAATCAAGGTGATTGATCAGGAGAAATGCGTCAAGTGCAATACCTGCATGGTGGCCTGTCCACCGCAATATAATGCGGTCGTCAAACTGTCGCCCCCTGATCGAGTACCAAAGCAAAAGTAAATGTGAGAGGTTAAAAGTTGGAGGTTTGAGGTTAGATGCCGAAACCCAATTTAGAGGAAGTAGGGGCGGCCTTTACGGCCGCCCACTCGAGAGCCTACAGAGAGGCTCCCATCGGCCAACGCGGAATGTCTTGTAAGGATTCTAGAACATGTAGGGTTTGCTCCCCGAGCAAACCAGATTTTCAGCATATGCTATGAAGAACGTATCCCTCACAATCGATGGAAAGAAGATAAAAGCCAACGAAGGTGAAAACATCCTCTTCGCTGCTCTGGAGAATGGCATCTATATTCCCAACCTCTGTGCCATTCGGGAAAAGGCCGACCCTCCTGCTTCCTGTCGTCTCTGTTTTGTAGAGGTCGAGGGTTGGATAGAACCCGTCACTGCCTGTACGGAACCGGTGAAAGAAGGACTGGTGGTCCACACAAAAGGGAAATTTGCCCAGAGACTTGCACGCACTGCTGCTGAACTCCTTTTATCCAATCATCCATTAGATTGCTCTCACTGCTCAAAGAGCCGTTCCTGTGAACTCCTGAAGATTGCGAAACACCTGGGTATCAAAGTAAAGGCAAATAGATTCAGGAAGCTCGAAAGAAACCTTCCCATCGATGACAGCCTTTCCGTCTTCACGTTCGATCCCAATAAGTGCGTTCTTTGCGGTAAATGTGTTTGGGTGTGCCAGGAACAATTGGGTATCGGTGCCATAGGCTTCACAAGCCGTGGATTTAAGCGGGTTGTATCAACTTACCAGGATGTACCCCTCGCCGAGTCAAGGTGTTCCCAGTGCGGTGAATGCGTCAAAGTCTGCCCAGTGGGTGCTCTCACCTTCAAAGATTCCAAAAAAGTTCACAAGGCCCCCTCCTCTAACGCCAAGTTGTAAAAAGAAAAAGTCTTTACTCAGTGTTTTCATCCTTCTCGGACTGGGGTCCGAACAGATATTGTCGAGTTGTTCGTCAATGTTGTCGAATTCCGCTACTATTTGAAACCAATAGGGAAAGCGGTTCGGCCAGAACAAGTTTCGACAGATTTTTCCCCTGCCCCTAATCCCAGAATACTGCGCTATTTGTTTCAGAGGTGAGGGCCTCTTAAAAAACCAACAATAGCCAAACAAGTTGAAAATCTTACGAAATCAGATCGAAGAAGGCATAAAAGCAGCCCCTCATCTGTGGCTTAAGAATGAGTTGGCATGGCGCTTGCTACTTGATTTTTTCAAATGGCTATTTTAAATACGTATTTGAAAAACCCTGATCATAATAATTGTTTGGAGGACAAGATGAAGATCCCAGGGAAAGGTGCTGCAAAGACCTACAAAAGCCTGCTGGCGGCTGCGAGCGAGGTTTTCGCAGAGAAAGGCTACCGAGATGCAACGGTTGCAGAGATCTGCAAACGGGCCGGGGCAAATGTTGCAGCCGTGAACTACCACTTCGGCGATAAAGAAACACTTTACAGGGAAGCGTGGCGTCATTCCTTTCTCGAATCCATAAAAGCCCATCCGCCAGAGGGTGGCGTGAGTGACAATGCACCCCTCGAAGAACGTCTGCGAGGACGGGTGACGGCCCTTCTTCATCGGATTGCTGACGAGAGCAACAAGGACTTCTTTATTGTTCATAAGGAACTTGTCAACCCGACAGGGCTGTTGGAGGAAGTCATGCGAAAAGAACTCCGACCCCTGCATGAGAAAATGGAGACGCTGGTTCGTGAGCTCCTTGGCCCACGTGCCTCAGTCATGGAGGTTCGGTTCTGCGTGATAAGCATCATAAGCCAGTGCATTAATCCGATGGTTGCGAGAAGGGGGGGGAAGGGAAAGCGAGAAGTCAAAGATGGTCCTCCGGGAGTTGACGATATCGAAGCCTATTCTAACCACGTCATAAAATTCTCGCTGGCTGGAATTCGTGCCATTCGCAATGACACTGAAAAGAGTCGGAAGCACACCAAAGTCTAGCCAAGAAGTGAAGATGGTCTCAACAGGAGTGACACATGTATGTTTTCGGCCAGGCAATTTTCATTAGACCAATCCGGTGGTGCTTTGCGTTGTTTGTAGTCCTCATCCTTGCCGGGTGTGCTACAGTGGGGCCTGATTATTTGCCGCCCGACACGCCGGTATCTCCAGCCTGGCATACCCAACTCAAAGAAGGCCTGATAACCGAGGAGATGGATCCAAGAAACCTGGCGACATGGTGGACCACATTCAACGACCCGGAACTTTCAAGTCTGATCAACCGCGCTGTGGGAGGCAACCTCGACCTGAAAAAGGCCTGGGCGCGGGTCCGAGAGGCACGTGCGCGCCGGGGTGTGGCCAAGGCTGATCTCTTTCCCACGCTCGACGCCGTGGGTTCTGCCACATGGAGCCGTAGCAGTAAAGATACGGGGACAGGCAAGACCAGTGACCTTTACGCGGCAGGTTTTGACGCCGGATGGGAGTTGGATATTTTTGGTGGCCTTCGTCGCTCTGTGGAGGCGTCCGAGGCAGATCTTTGGGCCAGCCATGAGGACTTGCGCGACGTGCTCGTCTCTCTGCTCGCTGAAGTGGCCCTGAACTACATAGAGGTGCGCACCTTTCAAACCCGACTTACAGTGGCCGAAGCGAATCTGGAGGCGCAAAACGAGACCTACCAGTTGGCCCTGTGGCGGCATCAAGCAGGTTTGAGCGACGAACTGGCCGTTCAGCAGGCCCGTTACAACCTTGAAAACACCCGTTCCCAGATACCGACCCTGCGTGTCGGCCTAGAGGAGGCCATGAATCGCATCGCAGTACTCCTGGGAGAACAACCGGGCAAGATTCATGAAGAAGTGGAGAAACAAGTACCCATACCGGTCACATCGCTAAAGGTTGCAGTGGGTGTGCCAGCTGATGTCCTCCGGCGCCGGCCAGACGTGCGCCGGGCCGAAAGCCAGCTGGCTGCTCAGACAGCGAGGGTTGGTGTGGCTACGGCGGATCTCTATCCAAAGTTCACGTTGAGCGGCTCCATCGGCGTGGAAGCCCTTTCTTTAAGTCATCTGTCCTCCTCCGGCGCTTGGAGCTTAAGCGGCGGCCCTCGAATCACCTGGGCGATCTTCAAAGCCGGAGCTATTCGCCAAAACATAGAGGTGCAGTCAGCACGTCAGGAACAATACCTGATCACCTATGAAGCCGCTGTGCTCGGTGCCTTGGAGGAGGTTGAAAACGCCCTCGTGGCCTATGCGGAGGAACAACAGCGGAGACAATCATTGAGCGAGGCGACACAGGCGGCTCAAAAGGCGGTAGAGCTGGCACAGCACAAGTACCAGGCAGGCCTGACGGATTTCAGCGATGTCCTGGATGCCCAGCGCTCACTCCTGTCCTTTCAGGACCAACTGGCCCAAAGCGACGGGACCGTAACCTCCGACCTGGTCCGCCTGTACAAGGCTCTGGGTGGCGGATGGACATCAATGGCTCCCGATGAGAAGAAATAATTCTTGACACGGAGAGAAAAATGAAATCTAAGACTGATCCAGACTCAGATGTTACAAAGACCTTGCAAATTGATCAATCTTCCACCCGTAGAAAGGGTCTGAAGCGATGGCTTATCGTGGTCCTCGTGGTGGTAGTAGCCGTTGTAACAACTGTTGTTATCTGGAAGAGGATGGAAAATTCCAATTCGGTGCAGCACAAAACCCAGGAAGTGGTGCGCGGAAATCTCACGGTCATCGTCACTGCCACAGGCACCTTGCAGCCAACCAACAAGGTTGACGTGGGCAGCGAGTTGTCGGGCATCATCAAGAGCGTTGAAGTGGACTACAACGACAGGGTGAAGGTCGGTCAGGTTCTGGCAAAACTGGATACATCGAAACTCCAGGCCCAGGTGACCCAATCCAAAGCCGCCCTAGAATCAGCAAAAGCCAAGGTCTTGCAGGCGCAGGCGACCGTCAGTGAAACCCGAAGTAAACTCGCACAGTTCCAGAGGGTACGGGAATTGAGCAATAATAAAGTTCCTTCACAGTCAGATCTTGATGCGGCAGAGGCAGCGTTCGAGCGGGCCAAGGCTGATGAAGCCAGCGCCAAGGCGGCAGTCTCCCAGGCCCAAGCCACCCTCGAAGTTTACGAGACCGACCTATCGAAATCATTCATCCGCTCGCCCATTAACGGGATCGTCCTCACCCGAAGTGTGGAGCCCGGTCAAACCGTTGCCGCATCCTTTCAGGCCCCAGTTCTTTTCACTCTGGCCGAGGACTTGACTCAAATGGAATTGCACGTAAATGTGGATGAAGCCGATATAGGTAAGGTGCGGGAAGGCCAAAAGGCTACCTTCACCGTTGCCGGCTATCCGAATCGAACTTTCGAGGCACGGATCACCCAGGCCCGTTTCGGCTCGTCAACTACTTCAGGGGTTGTGACCTACGAAACCGTGCTGAAGGTCAAAAATTCCGATCTGTCCTTGCGGCCGGGAATGACGGCCACCGCGGACATCACGGTTAAGAAAGTTGAAAACGCCATCCTAGTACCCAGTGCTGCGCTACGCTTTACCCCGCCGATACAGGAGGAGAAGAAGCAGGAGAAGAAGTCTTCCGGCAGTCTGGTCGGTTCCCTGCTCCCGCGTCCGCCCAGTTCCGCGTCCAAACAAGGCGGGGACGTTCCCACCAACAAAAAGGAGCAGCGCGTCTGGATATTAAAGGATGGGCAGCTCTCAGCCATCCCTGTCACGATCGGGTCGACAGATGGAAGCATGACTGAAGTTGTGGCCGGAGACATCGAACCCGGAATGGCGTTGGTGGTCGATACCCTCGGTGCGGTGAGATGAACATGATTGCTTTTAGCCAAACGGACATTCAATCGGTTATCGAGCTGCAGGGCGTGACGAAAATTTACGGCACTGGCCAGGCGGCCATGCATGCACTTCGCGGCATTGATCTTCGAATCGACGAGGGCGAGTTCGTGGCAGTGATGGGACCGAGCGGTTCGGGCAAGTCCACTTGTATGAACATCCTTGGCTGTCTGGATACGCCAACCGCGGGGGTTTATGAGTTCAAAGGCATCCAAGTGGGCAAACTGGACCGCAACCAACGCACGCGGTTGCGTCGATTCTACCTTGGTTTTGTCTTTCAGGGCTATAACCTGTTAAACCGCACCTCAGCGCTGGAGAACGTCGAGCTGCCATTGATCTATCGCGGTGTCCCCGCCAGCGTGCGGCGAGCGCGTGCACTTAAGACTCTGGAGACAGTGGGTCTCAAGGGATGGGAGTCCCATACGCCGGGTGAACTCTCAGGAGGTCAACAACAGCGGGTCGCCATTGCACGTGCGATTGTGACTGACCCCGCTGTATTGTTTGCGGACGAGCCTACAGGTAACCTGGATACGGCCCGAAGCCGTGAAATTATGGATCTGCTCACCGGACTAAATGGTGACCGGGGGATCACCATCGTCATGGTCACTCACGAACCTGATATGGCGGTCTATGCGAAGCGCGTCGTCCGCTTTTTAGATGGTCTGGTTGAAAAAGATGAGCAAAATGGGAGGCCTACATAATGCTATGGAACACGGTTCTACTGGCCCTGCGTGAAATCAAGCGAAACGTCATGCGCTCAGTCCTGACTATCTTGGGCATCGTCATCGGCGTGGGAGCAGTCATCACCATGGTCACCATTGGAGGGGGTGCGACTGCCCAGGTCAAAGAGCAGATTGCAAGCATGGGCAGCAACCTGCTCATGGTCACTCCTGGGAAAAGACTTGGACCTGGCCAGTCTTCCAACACTGTTTTGTTCAAGGTGAGCGATGGGGAGGCTATTCTCAGGGACGTCAACTCGATTGCTGCCGTGGCTCCAGTCTCTTCCAAGAGCATCCAGGCCGTATTCAGCAATCAAAACTGGTCAACCCAGGTAACAGGAAGTGATAATGAGTATTTCAGGGTGACAAACAGATCTATCGGGAAGGGCCGTCCATTCAGCGACAGCGAGCTGCGCAACGGCGCAGCGGTCTGCATTGTGGGTGAAACTGTGCGCAAAAAGCTGTTCGGCGGGCAAGAATCTTTGGGGGGGAATATTCGTCTCGAAAAACTCTCGTGTCAGGTGATCGGCATCCTGGAACCCAAGGGGCAGAATACCATGGGTATGGACCAGGACGATATCGTTGTGATCCCATTGCGTACTTATCAGCGGCGCATTTCCGGCAATCAGGATGTTGCGATGTTTCAGGTCTCGGTTCAGCAGGGCGCCTCGACCGATAAAGCTCAGCGGGATATTCGGTTGTTGATGCGGGAGAGGCGTCATCTATCAAGAAGTGATGACGATAACTTCAATGTGATGGATATGAAAGAGATCGCCAATATGCTTGCGGGGACCACGCAGCTGCTTACGGCTTTGCTGAGTGCCGTGGCGGCCGTCAGCCTCCTCGTCGGTGGCATCGGCATCATGAACATCATGTTGGTGTCGGTCACCGAGCGAACGCGCGAGATCGGTATCCGCCTCGCCATCGGCGCTTTCGAGCGCGAGGTGCTCATGCAGTTCCTGATAGAAGCGGTGGTGCTGTCTTCCTTCGGCGGCTTAATAGGGATTGTGCTGTCCCTCACAGCATCCCTCTGGCTTGCCGGCGTGTTGCGCGTGCCATTCGTCTTCAATGGGGGCATTGTGGTTATCGCCTTTCTCTTCTCGGCGGCGGTGGGCGTGATTTTCGGCTACTTCCCTGCACTCAAAGCTGCCCGGCTCGACCCGATCGAAGCTCTACGCTACGAATAATATACGATCACTTCTTGCCCCAGGCTGTCCCGGTTGTTTTGCTGTTTCCTTTGGCCGGCATGTGCCCTGCCCCATCGGCGCCCTCACCTCTTTTCCTCTCCTCACTCACTTCCAAAAGATTCCAAAAAGGTGTATATTCAAACCGTCTACACCTTGGCCCCAACAACAGCACTTCAGTGATATTTTACTGTAAGTGAAAAATTAAAAGGACGGATCGAAAATGACGGATATGGATGAAT
>Ga0299915_10004621_pt1 | contig 10045 bp, 9 predicted proteins | sample RVTome_13_FD_200263 | JGI IMG/M metagenome (GOLD analysis project Ga0299915, IMG submission 200263) | Soil microbial communities from uranium-contaminated site in the Upper Colorado River Basin, Wyoming, United States - RVT92D227 (version 2) ...
AAGCGTACTGCCGCGACCAGGCGGCGCCAGAGGGATCGTGGCCTTCCCAGAACAGATCCAGCAGCCGCTCGTAGCTCAGGAGCGACGGGTCGAAGGTGATCTCGATGGTTTCGGAGTGGTCACCGATGCTCTGGTAGGTGGGGTTGGGGGAGTTGCCCCCCGCGTAGCCCACGCGAGTGCGCAGCACTCCGGGAAGGCCTGCCAGAATCGCAAGCAAGAGCGCCGATCCGATAGTGCGCTCCTTGTTCGTTCTTCCCCATCCCTTGAGGCGATTATTATTGCCTGGTGACTATGGCGCAGGGGAACCACCCGTTCCCATCCCGAACACGGAAGTTAAGCCCTGCCGCGCCGATGGTACTGCTGCTTGACAGTGGGAGAGTAGGTCGTTGCCAGGCTTTTTTATTTTGGTCAAACCTTGCGGTTGTCCGAAGAACCGTTGTCCCGCACGCCCCCAAGCTTCCGCCGCCATCGCTATCGACATCGTGGCCGGAGTGACACCGTGGGGCAGGGTGGCCTGCCGGCCGACCGTCCTGAAGACCTGAAGAGGTTGCGATTCCTGCTCTTCATCCCGCCGAGTCAACAGGCCCCAATCACCCGCCCTGCATCTCATCAAGGTCGATGATTTCCTGCTCGACGCCTGTGCCCGTTTCATCGATTTCTCGCGCCAGCGCGCGCAGCGTATCCGGCCCATGTGGATCGACCTGCGCCAAACGGGCACGCTGGGCCGGGTCCAGCCGATAGCCATACTTCACATACTTTTGGTGAATATCAACCGTCATAAAGCGCGGGGTGACAGGCACCACCAACGCAGAGCTTATCTCCTGGAGGATGAGAATGCCGTCAGGATCCAGATCGCCATAGTGCAGGAGCTCAGCGCCGCATGCCGCAAAGAACCGCAGAAGAGCCACCACCGCGGGGTTGGGGTGGCCGTAGCTGCAGACGACAGCTCCCAGGGAGAAGTCCGCCATCCGTCCGGCAAAGACATGAAAGGTCTCCTTGTTTTCGATCGATAGCACTGCGGGGTTGCCCGCAGCCGGCTCAACCGTATTGATCGACTTCACGGTCTCGAGGGGAAAAGTAAGGACTTGCCCGCCGCACTGCCAGGCTGTATTTCCGCTGAACGTAATTCCGCCCCGCAAGGCAAAAGTCACCTCGGGAAATGAACGGCCAAGCCCCAGTTGCTCCGAGACCGGGATCCCCCACACCGCGCGTGAAAGTCGGTCCGCGCCGTGCAGAAGCCGTTCAAGCCGCTTGCTCTCTCCATAGAGCCGGATGCTGAGCGCTCGAATGGGGAGCGCTCCAGCCTCCTCGCGCGACAGGGCGAGCACGCGGGAAAGGTCGGCAAGCTCGGCGGCGGAGCCCGCCGGCACGGGATGCCCAGCCTCCAGTCTGGGTACGAGGTAGGCGGCTATCTCTGCAAGGCGTCCGCCCGCCCACTGCGTCTTCGAAAGGAGCGATAGCATCTGCTTCGTTTCCTCTTCAGGAGACTGGACACCCAGTGCGTCGAACATCGCGCGCGGGTCCTCCAGATAGAGCGCTTCCAAGTCATCCCCCTCGCGGAAGCGCTTCCATCGCACCGAGACGATCCCGGCGTGGACAAGCTCCTCGGCTGCTTCGAGAAAATCGTTCCTGGCGGCCAGGTCAGATGTGATACCGGGAAAGTGCCTGGCCCAGCCGGATTTGCGCAGCTTGCGGCCGCCTCTGAAAGACGCGCTGGTGGGATAGGATTCCGCGAACACTCTCAAGATGCGAATTGCCAGCTCGGTCATTTCCGTGGGGCGTGATCGACGAAGATGAGCTCAACGTCGTATTTCCTGATCAAAGGCTCCGAGGTCACAAACGCCAGGTGCTCGATCTGAGCCTGGGCAATCAGGATCCTGTCGAAAGGATCGCGATGATGAAGGGGCAACTCAGCGACGCGAAGGGCGTGTACGTGCTCAATCGGAAGTGATAGGAATCCGTCGCGGGCCAGACGCGACGGCACAAACTCCGATGGCCGTTTCGGAAGGGACAGCTTCTTGATGGCCCACTTTATGGAGATCTCCCAGGAGCTTGCCGCGGACAGATACACCTCGTTTTCTGCGGCGCGGATTGCTTCCAGAGCCCCACCGCTGAGCAGATCGTGATCTGTCAGCCACCAGAGCCAGCACTGTGTGTCGAGCAGCAGCTTCACCGTTCGAAGCTCTCCCCGATATCCGTGGGCAATGGGGCGTCGAAGTCGGCCGGGACGACGAAAAGGCCACGGTCGAGGCCGGGCACACGCGGCGAGTCGGGCTTGCGATAGGGAACGAGGCGTGCAATCGGCTTTCCCGATTTGGAAATCAGCACCTCTTCCCCGCCTGAAACCCGTGCGAGAAGTTTTGAGAGATGAGTCTTTGCCTCATGGACATTGACCTGAACCATCAAAGAAATGTAGACTAAGTCATAGACTAAGTCAAGATTCAGAAGCCCCTCGGGTGTCATGGAGAATAGCGTAGTCGCGGACATATGCCTGGTAGTTCCGCCGTAGCACCAGACTGGTTCTATCCATATGAGGAGCTATGGACTCGATCTTTTCGGTGGGCACGGCTGTGACCACCTGCATGGCGAGCTTTCGGAAAAAGTCGATCATGTTGCCAATGCGCTCGTCGTCCATCTTGTTGAAGGCCTCGTCGAAGAGCACCAGACGAATGGCTTTGGGCGAGTCCTTGTAGAAGCGGAAGAAGCTGGCAGCAATGGCCACGTAGTAGGGGGTCTGCGTTTCTCCGCCGGATTTCTCGCGCAGCACGCGGGAGAGATACGATTCCAAAGCCTTGCCCGTCTTTGCATCCAGCGTGTCCATGTGGCGGATGCGGATATCGTACAGGAAATACTGGCGGTAGTCGCAGATCTCGCGCACGGCCGGGTCGTCGAGGTCGTGGGTGAGCACCTCACTGAACAGGCGCTCGATGCTCTCCCGTTCCTCGTCGCTCTTGAGCACGGAAAACAGAGTGCCATCCATCTCCCGAATCTCAGCGGCGGTGGAGATGGCGGCGAGCAGGTTGCGCTTCTCAGGATTTCGAATGATGGAAAATCGGTACTGGTCTTTGCCGAAGCGTATCGTCTCCAGAATGTGGTTGATCTCCTTGAAGCTCTCCTCAGCCTCTACCAGGTACTCGTTCAGCCGCGACACGAAATGCTCGCGGAACTGCCGTTCCGCCTCCTCCCGCGCGTGGCTGATCCGGTCACGGTACTCCGGCAGCTCGGTTTCGCGGTACCGCGAGAGCCTCTCCAGATAGTCGCGGGACCGGTCGTCTTCCAGCCCAAGGAGCTCGTTCCAATCGTGGTTGTAGCGCTGCTTCGCGGTCCGAAGATCCGTCTGCGCCTTTTCCAGCCGCGTGCGCAACCCGGCGTAGGAGGACTGGTAGCGCCGCAGCACGTCCACAAAGTCGATACGACCGCCGGTCTGGCGGCGTTCGTTTCGCATCCGCTCCTCGAAATACGTGGTCAGGTCCCCCTCTTCAGCCTGGTTTGCCGCAAGAAAGCCCGCAAGCTCTGCATTGCGCCGCTCCTTGTCGGCCTCCTCGCTTTCCAGCCGCACGGCCAGATTCTGAGCCCGTTCCCGTTCGGAGCCGATCTTCTCCCGCAGCTCCCCGATTGACTTCTCCGCGGTCCGCACGCTGTCCGAGACGGCAGACATCTGGGCTTTGATCGCTTGGAACGAGCTTGTATCAATGGAAGCAAGCTGCCTCCGTACTTCCTCGCGCTGGGCTCGAAGCGCGTCCTGCCTCGTCTGAGCGGATGCCAGCTCTTCGATGGCCGGAAGCTGACGCAACACGCGGGACAGCATGTCGATTCGCTCCTCCGCCTCTCGTTGTGCCGCCAGAAGCGCCTCGATCTGTCTTCCCAGCTTGTCGATCACCTCGCGAATTTCCTTCAGCCGACGCTCCCGCGCCTCCTTGCCGATGTACCAGCGCTCGTAAATCTCCTTGCGGATGCGGGTGGCAGTGTGCGCCGAGTAGCGCATGCACCCTGCCGTTATGGAGCGATCGAACCGCTTCAGGTTGGCGATGTCGGTCCGGATGACGTTCCCCATGAGGTGAGCGGCGTACCTGCGGGCGGCAGGAGTCTTTGCCTCCACCACCTCGGCAAGGGATCCGGGGTGCACCTCCTCGTCATGGATTGCGGCCATGTTTGGAAGCCCCACGCCCGCGGTCTTTGCCGGCAGGCCGTTGTAGATGTCGAGGGCCTTCTGGAAGTCCGCCTCCGGCACCAGTACGTTGAAGCGCTGCGTGCTCAGCCAGCCTTCAACGGCGTTGTGCCAATCCACATCGGTCACCTCGAGCAGGTCGGCGAAGACCGCTGCTGGTATGGCCGCTTTTTCCACGGCCTGCTTCAGTTCCGTGGTAGGGTCGGGGTAGCGAAGGATTCCCGCCGCGAGGTCCTTCTCTTCCGCCCACAGGCCGGCGAGCTCCTCCTTTTCTTTTCGCATGTCGTATTCTGCTTCAATCGCGGTGCGCGTAGTGCTCTGCTGTTCCGCCGAAAGCGTCTCCGTCTCCGCGGCGAGGTCCGTGGCCAGCGGGCGACCGAGGATAGCCTGGCACTGGGAAAACAAGAGAGCGCGGCGCTGGATGCGGGAATCCTCCTCGGCGATGCGTCGCTCCAGGTCGTCGCCGTCCCGTCGCAGGCGCTCGTAAAGGCGGTGCTGCTCGTTCTCGGCAAGCGCGAATTGCAGCTCCTGGCGCAACGCGTCCAGGCGCTCCTTTCTCTCCCCCTCCATGCAGAGGGCTTCCTCGGCGTTTGTCATTGACAGGCGCGTCGAGCTCAGAGCCTGCAGGGTTTCGGCGACACGCGCCGACTGCTCCTCTGCCTGGAGGCGGACGCGCAGATACTCTTGGCGCAGGATCTGCCGCGCCGCCAGGGCAACGTCTCCCGTAAGTGAAGCAATCTCCGCCAGCCGTTCAATCCTCCGCTCAACCTCCATTGCCTCGCGCTCTGCCGTCCGATAATTCTGCAGGTTTTCCTTCATGGCGCCCACGTCCACGTTGTGCTCTTCCAAGATGTAGTTGCACACGAAATCGTGGACCGACGTGAAAGGGGTAAAGCTGACCGATCTGACCACGGCCTCCAGGTACGGATTGAACTCGGCGCTCCGCCGGTGGACCCCCAGGAGGTGGGTGAGGCGGCTGTTGTACTCTTTCTTCGTTGCACATACCCAGCCGCCGCTCTGCTTGATGGCATCCCGGAAAACGCGTGCAGTCTGGAAACGGTCACCGTCGTACACCTTCACGTCGTCTATCCGTCCGCCCTCCAGGATCCATTCATGCTCCCGCGCGTCGCCTTCGGTGAAGGCTTCCACCATGATGCCCGCGCAAAAGCTTCTTTCGCCGTCCGCGAACTCCAGGATCACGTGGCTGATGCAGTCCTGGCGTACGTAGTCCAGCGCGTCGGCGCCGATCTTGCACCTGCAGTAGCTTTCCAGTGTCCGCGCTGCGCGGCGATCACTGGCTGCCGCGTTGAACCGGATCCTGCTGACTTGCGCAACAAGCGCATATTGGATGGCGTCTATGATCGTTGACTTGCCGCTCCCGTTGTCGCCGCCAAGACACGTTGCCGGACCCAGCTCTATGATCGAGTCCGCGAAGTAGTGCCAATTCACCAGGCGCGCGCGCCGCAGGATGAGCATCAATCCTCCTCCTCCTGTTCCGCCGGGTCCCCTGCCTCCGCTCCGGCGGTTTCCTTGATGCGGGCTGCGGCCTCTTCCACCGCCATCCCGTCCAGCGCAAATGGAATGCTTGGGTAAAGGATGATGGTTGTTTCCGGATCCGATTCGACTCCCACTACGCGGATGAGCCTCAACACCTGAAACCTGCGCAGCATCTCCAGGTAGCGCGTCTTCTTCCAGGTTCCCTCAGTCAGAACGCGGAACTTCTCCCGTATGTCCTGCTGGCGCACCGTGCGTTCGCCGTGCAGCGCAATCTCGCCGGCTTTTTCTTCGAACAGCAGTCGGAGAATCAGAAGCAGCAGTGTCTCGTCCTTGGACAGGGTGAAGCGGGCGGACGGCGGCCCCTGAAAGGCAACGACGCCCAGAATCTCATCGCGCCTGACCCCCCAGCCGGCGACTGCCAGATATTTCTCCACGAGCTCGAAGTTGGACACGACGAAACGATACGAGGCAGAGTGGTGCTCTATGCTTCGTACAAGGAAGCTCTCCGTGAAGAGAGTGTTCAGGGCGATGCGAAGCCGGTCCCGCTCGGGGTCGGTCAGTCTGCTGAGCTCATCCATTGGGATACCTTCTCACAAATCGGTGCGCCCGGAAGCTGAACCTTCCGACGGTGACCTCCTCTTCCCGCCAGTCCACGCTGAAGGGGAAAGTGCCGTCCCTGGCCTCCGCGTAGTTCGCGGCGTAGATCAACCGAACGAAATCGTCAACTCCGCCGACAATCTCCTCGGCTTCCTTCACTGCCCCGGGCGACGGACAGAATCGAGAAAGGAAATCGGCGATCTTCGCCGGGTTCAGCTGGTGGGTGATGCGCAGGCGCAGCTCCGCTGCCGCGATCTCCGCTTCCACGCCGTCCGCGCTCTGCCGCGCGAGCCCGCTCTGCGCCACATCGCGGTTTCGGCGCGCGTAGAGTGATTCGCGCACCAGGTGGCGCAGGCGAAAGATGCGGTGGCCAAGCTCGTCCGCCGCGGTCATCAGCGGCTCTCGCGTCAGAGCGCGGATGATGCGGGCAATCTTGCCTTGAAGGGAGGAATCCGCGTGAAGACGCGCGCGAATCCGTTCGGTGGAAATGCGCGAGTAGCGGCGGTTCTTGTCGTCGATTCCTTCCAGGATCGGATCTATGCTTTTCAGCTCATCTCGAATCTCCACCAGCATCTCCCTGACCTTCTCCCTGCTGGCGGCAACCGTTTCGCGTTGAATGGTGGCCAGCTTCTCCGCCGTGCGTGACATCCATGGCTCGTTCTTGAGAAAGCCATTCACAGCGCGGGAGATACGCGGCCGGTAGCGGGAGAGGTTGTCCGATGTCTTCAGGCGCGTGTATGCGCGATCCACCACTTCATGCATGTACACGTCGTAGTGGGCGTGAAGGATCTCTGGAATGGCTGCATCCAGCTTGAACATGTCCTGGACGTAGCTCTTGATGTTCTGTTCAAGCACTTTCAGCGACTCGACCAAAAGCCGCGTATGCCAGTGCGCGTTCAGAACCGCGTGCTCGCCATTGTCTTTCGCGGCGTCGCCGCAGAGCGAGGAATAGACGGCCACGATGTGGCTTTCGTATTCCACCGACGCGCCGCGTTCCGTCGCGTCCAGGGCTTCGAAGAAAGGGCGTGCATGGAGGCAGAGGGTGATGACCCGAGAAAAGTCGAGCTGTTCCTCTTCCGCCATCCAGCCGTAGCCAATGAGCTTGCGCAGGAACAAGCCCGCCAGGACGCGGGGCTCTGGTCCGGCCGTGGACGCCGTGCGGTCAGCCTCAGCCGCGGCCCCGTTTTCCTCTTCTTCATCCACTATCTTGTCCGAGGCGTCCAGACCAGCGAAGTACTCGGCAAACCGGCTCACCACCAGCTCGCGTTCCGCACTGGACCGGTATTCCGCGAAAAGCCTGTAGTACACGAGCAGGAGCGCGGCATAGTGGCGTCGGTTGGGCGAAGCAAGCGGGATGAAAAAGGACTCCGGCAAACGGGTGAACACCGACTCCATCATGAAACTCTATATCATATCAAGGGCAGAATTGTGAGGTCGATTGCGGACAAAGGGGAGATCTACTGGAGGGCTTCTCTTTTCAGAACAGACCGAAGTACCCATGCGCGGCTGTGTAGCGGACCCGGTCATTCTCTGGCAGGAACTCCAGCTCGTGAAAGCCGTGCCGGAGGTCGAGGGTAGCCTGCTGAAAGCTCCCGGTCATGGTAGAGGTTGTACAGCGTGGTAAGCCCGATGCCGATTCGCGTCATGATCTGCCGTTCTTTCTCGATAACCTCGGGCCCGTCAGGAGGGAATGGTTGCGCCTGAGCTGATTATCGGCAAGGGACTTGAGTCTGCGCCAGGAGAGCCCTTTGATAAGCCTGAGCGCCGGGGCCGGGGTAGCGTTCGACCTCCTCCCCTGGCTGATCGCGAAGGCTGATTTGAGTGGCGGGGGCTATTACTTCGCCGTAGCGCCGCAGACTCTACGTACCCCACGTTCGACGCCCTCCTCCTGGCGCGCGTCGGGGTCGGTGTGCGCTTCGGGAGCCTGCTCGTCGATTTCCTCCTGCCCATCGCGACGGACCGGGACGGCTTCGTGGACAGGGAGATATCCTCCTCGGTGGCCGCCCTCCAGGCCCAGGTGAAGAAGAGCAACGAATCCTCAAAGACCGTCAACTCCATGGGGGTCCTGTACGCGAGGTACGGGCTGTACGACAAGGCGGCCGCCCAGTTCGACAAGGTGATCAAGAGGGAGGAATACGCGGCCTCGCTGCTCAACCTCGGCACCATCACGTACCGCAGGGGAGAAAAGGACAAGGCAATCGCGCTCTTCGAGCGCGCGAGGGCGAAGCAGCCGGACAACCCATTGGTGCTCCTTGCCCTGGCGCGGGCCAACCACGACGTGGAGAACTACTACGCCGCAAGAAAGTACTTCGGCGACCTGAAGCGCCTGGACCCGGGCCTTGCGGAGCAGTTCGCCTACCTCGACCTGGGCGAGGAGGCCGCCAAGGCCGCGGACCTCAGCGGGGCGAAAGAGGCGGTCCTGTGGGCCGAATGAGGAGTCGACAGACGTAAGGCGACGCAAGAACGGTTCAGCGATTGGGTTTGAGAGCGGCAGAACACCTATGCATGAGCGGGCGGAGGGGCGCGAGGGGCGCAGCCCGGAAGCGCCGAGCGCAGCGAGGACGGAACCCCCGAAGCACGCGACCCGCCCGAGGGGCGGTACGGCACGAAGCACTGTGAGCGAGACCTATCCCCTCGGGCGGGGCACGCCCAACACGGAAGTTGACGCCTTGCTTCGCCGATGGTACTGCCGCTTGACAGTGGGAGAGTAGGTCGTTGCCAGGCTTTTTTATTTGTCCACGCGCTCTCGCCCCGCCGCAGAATCAGTTTCTGACTACGAGCTCAATGCCCGTCGCTTGCGGATCTGCTTCACCCAGCGCGAACCTGTTTGTCATGTATGGCTCTATGGTCATCACTTCACTTTGCCTGCGGACTCACTACCCGCAGCCTGGGGAAGTGCGCGCGGACCCTTTCTGGATCACGCGTGATGAGAACAAGGTCCGACACCGTTGCATGCGCTCCGATGAAGAAGTCGGGTAGGGGACTCGTTCTCGCACCCCCGGCCTTTCGATAGGACATGAAAGCCTTTCCTGCCAGAAAGAGCGCCTCTCTGGGTAGCTCGCTCCAGACGAGTCCGCTCTCTTCAACTGCTGCTTCCAGATCCTCGATGCGGGAAAAGCGGATCGATATCTCAGAATAGACGATGGGGTCAATAAAGACCGTCCCGTCTGCCCAGGCCTTCTCAAGCTCTCGGATCGACCATTCTGCCCAGACAGGGTCAGCCGTGAAGATATCGAGCAGGGCGGAGGAATCCACCAGATACGATGCCATCAGTCGGCCCGAGTGAGTCGCAGTATCTCTTCAGTGGACAGACGCACGTCTCCACGGCCCAGCAGCTTTCGGAAAGAAGACGGGGAGTTCTTCGCGACACGCATAACAATCCTGCCGTCTTCTTCTACGAAGTCGACCTCTGCTTCGGAGTCGATCTGGTATTTTCGTCGCAGTTCCTGGGGGATTGTGACTTGGCCCTTTGTAGTGACTCTCATCGTAATACCTCCATCGTAATAGTAATACCACATATTGTATCGTTCAAGGTCTCAGATCTGCACCTTTCAATAGAACTGCGGCGCTTGTGGCAGCGTCCACGAGGGGATTCTACACTCCAACAGCTTACAAGCGGGCGGAGGGACGCGAGGGGCGGGACGGAACCCCGTAGCACGCAACCCGCCCGAGGGCGGCACGGCACGAAGCACCTGTGAGCGATACACATCCCCTCGGGCGGGGCACGTCCAACACGGAAGTTGACGCCTTGCTTCGCCGATGGTACTGCCGCTTGACGGTGGG
>Ga0299915_10004622_pt1 | contig 10044 bp, 8 predicted proteins | sample RVTome_13_FD_200263 | JGI IMG/M metagenome (GOLD analysis project Ga0299915, IMG submission 200263) | Soil microbial communities from uranium-contaminated site in the Upper Colorado River Basin, Wyoming, United States - RVT92D227 (version 2) ...
TGGCCAGTGGATATTATTAATCCTTTCCCCCTCACCTATGTCGCCGAGCGACAGAGCGGGACTTATCCTCTCCTCGTGGAGACTGTGTCATAATTACATTTTGGCACCCTATATCCCTTCTCCCCTTAGTAAGGGGAGAAGGTGGAGGATGAGGGGTTACAATAAAAACAATAACTTATATGCTTTTTAGCTGGACCCCTCACCCCCTCCCTCTCCCCTGTCGCTGTGCGACATCCCCACCGCCATATTTTTCGTTAAAGTGGAGGGGGACTGTCAATGGGGAGAGGAAAATATTTGAATTACGACACAGTCTCGAGGGGAGAGGATATTATGTTGGATATCTTCTCCATAACAGGTTCAAAGCTTACTGATGACTAATCCAACAGCCACTCACGACCTGCTGCGCCAACTCAACCCGCCCCAGCAGGAGGCGGTTGTTGCCAATGCAAGGGTCCTCTTGGTCTTTGCCGGGGCAGGGAGCGGCAAGACCAGGGTATTGACCTATCGCATCGCCCACCTCATCCAGTCAGGCAAGGCCGCGCCGGAGGAGATCCTGGCAGTTACCTTCACCAACAAGGCCGCCGGCGAGATGAAGGAGCGGGTCTGCGCCCTGCTCGGGCCCGAGGGGGAAGGGGTGTGGGTGAGCACCTTTCATTCCGCGTGCCTGCGGATCCTGCGCGCCCATATCCGCCACCTGGGCCGCACACCGGACTTCGTCATCTACGACGGCGATGACCAGCAGCGGCTCATGGAGGGTCTGCTCAAGGCCGCAGGCGTCGGGCTGCATGCCTATCCTCCCCGTACCATCTTGAAGGAGATCGAGCAGGCCAAGAACCGGGGCATCGGCCCGCAGGAATACCAGCCGCAACAATTCAACCCCTACCAGAAAAAGGCGGCACAGTTCTACCCCCTGTATCAGGAGGCCCTGCAGGCGGGCAACGCCCTGGACTTCGGCGACCTCCTCTTTTTCACCCACCTCCTGTTGCAGCGCGAGCCGCAGGTGCGCGATCATTACCAGCGGCGGTTTCGCCACATCCTGGTGGATGAGTATCAAGACACCAACTACATCCAGCACCTCCTCATCAAGGACCTCATCGGCCCCGAGGCCGCCCTCTGCGTGGTGGGGGATGACGACCAATCCATCTACCGCTGGCGCGGTGCCGAGCCCGCGAATATCCTCGGCTTCGAGCGGGACTTCCCCGAGGCCAGGGTGATCAAGCTGGAGCAGAATTACCGCTCCACCCAGGTGATCTTGGACGGGGCGAACGCCGTGGTCTGCCAAAACCGCGGGCGCAAGGAGAAGAGGCTTTGGACAGCCAATAAGGGAGGGGCGCCCATCACCCTCTGCCTGGCAGAGGATGAGGAAGAGGAGGCCGATTGGGTGGCGCGGCGCATCGCCGAGGAGACGCAGGGGCGGTACGGCAGGAGCGCGGTCTTTTACCGGATCAACGCCCAGTCCCGGGCCATGGAAGAGGCCCTCATGCGCTGGGGCATCCCCTATACCGTGGTGGGGGGGACCCGGTTTTATCAGCGCCGGGAGATCAAGGATCTCGTGGCCTATCTCCGCGTGATCGTTAATCCCGGCGACGAGGTGAGCCTGAGAAGGATCATAAACGTGCCCCACCGGGGCATCGGGGCCAAGACCCTGGCGCAGATCGAGGAGATAGCGCGGCAAAAGAAGTGCACGCTGTACCAGGCCCTGTCAGAGGCCGCTAGGATGGAGGGGATTTCTCCGACAGTGCGTAAAAAGTCCAGGGAGGTCATCTCGTTATTCGAGGGTTTGCATGGGCAGATCAGCACCCTCTCCCTGTCTGAGCTGGTCTCTCTGATCGTGGAGCGGACCAAGTATATGGAATACCTCATGGAACAGGGGCCGGAGGGGCAGACCAGGGTGGAGAACGTCAAGGAGTTGATCGGCGGGCTCACGGGATCGGGGAGAGAAGGGGTGAAGGAGTTCCTCGACCACGTGGCCCTGATCACCGATATCGACGAGTATGAAGACGTGGTCCATCGGGTGAGCCTCATGACCCTGCACAGCGCCAAGGGGCTGGAGTTCCCCCTCGTCTTCATGGTGGGGCTGGAGGAGGGGCTTCTCCCCTATTACCTGCGCCTGGACAACGCCGAGGAGCTGGAGGAGGAGCGCCGCCTCTGCTACGTCGGGATGACTAGGGCCAAGGAGCGGCTCTACATGACCGGCGCCGTAACCCGGCACCTCTTCGGCATGGGGCAGCGCAGGATCCCCTCGCGATTTCTCCGCGACATCCCCAAGGATATTATCCAATTCGAAGGCAGACCAACCCCGCTCGTGCCTTCTTCCTGGGCGTGGGAGGAAGGGTTGTTTTCAGGGGAGAAGTACATAGAATATGACTGATACAAACGCAGTAGATGTTTTTACATCAACGGTTGTACGCCCCTCACCCCTTCCTCTCCCCAGCGGGGAGAGGGGAAGAATGAGGGGGAACCTTATATCAAGATATCAAAGGCGATTGTACTTGTTTATATTTATCCTTGATGGCTTACTCTTGAAATCTGCTTGTCTGGCCCTTTCTACTTCCCTTGACAAACACCTTAAATTAATTAGATAATTTCACTCAGCATCGGGCTTTACCCATATTTTTTGTCTCGCTTATGAGAGAGGGACGTGAAGATGAAAGTAGTCTGATGGAAGTGGAGGTCTGTGATGACTATTACTGATCGAATCGAGCTAAATCCTAAGGTGATGTTAGGTAAACCCGTAATCCGGGGGACGCGGATTACGGTGGAGCTTATCCTGAGAAAGCTGAGCGAAGGGGCGACCGATAAGGAACTTTTGGAAGCCTTTCCCAAGCTCACGGGTGAGGATATCCAGGCAGCTATCCGATATGCCGCGGATACCCTATCACATGAAGAGACGGTTTTTTTGAAATCACCCAAACAAGCCGCTCGTAAATAGTCGTGCGTTTCCTCGCTGATGAGAACTGTGACTCTGAAGTGGTCCGCGCCCTTCAGAGAGATGGTCACGACGTACTTTCTGTGTCCGACATAAGTCCAAGGGCAGAAGACGCTGTGGTTATAACTCTTGCAATTCGTGAAAAGAGAATCCTCTTGACAGAAGATAAGGACTTTGGCCAACTGGTCTATGCCCACGGGGAGGAGCGGGCGGGAGTGATTTTCTTGCGGTATCCGACCTCAGCTCGAAGGCAGATTGTCGGCGATGTTATACAGCTGGTGAAACAACACGGTGAGAAATTGTTTGGGTGCTTTGTTACGGTCCAGCCCGGCCGAGTCCGTATAAGCCATTACAGGTAGAAAGATCATCCAATTCGAAGGCCGTCCCACTCCCTTGGTCCCCTCCTCATGGGCGTGGGAAGAAGGATTGTTTTCAGGGGAACGTTATATTGAATATGACTAGTTTATTCGCAGATGAAGCATGACAAATCGTTGAGAAAAAAATTGAAGCGCGTTCAGTGACTTGTCCTAAGTCAAGACCAGGCCCAAGGTACAGGTAGTTATAAAGATCGGCAGCACCGAAGAGAGTATTCTCATTTATCTGATCTCGTAGGTCCTGTCCCTGCCGCTGTCCTGGAGAATGAACTGCAGGATCGTCTTTCCGATGCGGAACTTGTCGCCGTGGGATAGCTTTCTCTGCCTGATGTATGCCCCCCGCATGTATGTGCCGTTGGTGCTGTCCAGGTCCTTCAGGATGAAGGCATCCTCATGGAACATGATTACCGCATGCTTCCGTGAGGCCAGAGGGTCCTTGAGCGGAACAGCGGCATCCCTGCTCCTGCCGATCACGGCGTATGTCTTCTTGATCGGATATTCCATGCCCTCGGCATATCCTTCCAGGATCGCAACGGAGACCTGGTACCACGCCGGGATCCCTTTTTTGGGGCGCGATCGCGGTAGTATCTGCGTCTTAAAGCCGCCTGCTAGAGGTTCCATAGAGGGTTCCCTCCGTATCACGTGAACAGAGAAAATCGATGATAGGACACTGACGTGCAAAGGTCAAGGTCAAAGCACGCCCCCCAGTTCTCTTGACAAAGACATTAAATTTATTAGATAATTTTAAGGCGATCAGAGTCAGGCCGTGACTAAGGACACAACTGAGCGGAATACAAATATTTTCAGCTGTTATGTTACGTGATAATTAAATCGAGGGCAGCGGGTAACGAATTTGAAGTTTTATAAAGAATTATTAATAGGAATAACTGTTTTGATAGCGTATGTAGTGCTGAGGTATATCTTTCGTATTTTTTGGCATGATCTAGTTAATAATGCGTCTGACTACTATCGAACTCTTCTTTGGCTATTACTTACCTTAGTTTGCTTTGCTTGGTTTATTATAAATCGAAAAAGTCAGAGTTATAGTTGGCGTTATATAGGGCGTTTCGTAACCCCAATCCTTTTAATACTAAGCTTAATTGGCTTATTGTGGAGTCTATTTCGGAACTAACGTCTAAGAAAATAGAAAAATAAGAATGCGCGTCAAATAGAAATTAGGGACGGGCCTTGGCCTCGGATAACTTAATAAAGCAGGCCTAAAGAATTAACAACATTTAGCAAGAGGGGACATCATGGGTATCAATCGCATAGCTAAGCACAATAGATGGCAGTTGCTCGTTGTCGGCCTTGTCATCTGCCTTGCCGTGCTCTGGGCATCAGTCAACACGGCGTATGCGCAGGCAAGCGCGCAGCAGAAAAAGGACTTCCTCTGGACTGTAAAGAGCCCAAAGGCGACTGTCTATCTCCTCGGATCCTTCCACTTGCTCAAGAGCGACGCGTATCCCCTGGATAAGAACATCGAGGCGGCCTATAAGGATTCCCCAAGGGTGGTCTTTGAGGCGGATATCGACAATGTAAATACACCGGCGTTTCAAGCCAGGATGTTGTCCCAGGGCCTTTATCCCGAGGGGCAGACCCTCGAGCAGAACATATCCAAAGAAACCTACGCCCTGCTCGAGAAAAAATTGGCCGAGGTCGGGCTTTCGATAGATCAGGTGAGTCGCTTTAAGCCGTGGCTGTGCGCCGTGACAATCGCCGCTTTAAAGCTCAAGAGGATGGGGTTCGATCCCGAGTACGGTGTAGATAAATACTTTTTTAAGAAGGCAAAAGAAGACGGTAAGGAGCGGCTCTTTTTGGAGACCCTTGATTTTCAAATAGCCCTCTTCTCCGACCTGGGGGGCACCGAGGCAGAGGCGTTTCTGAAGCAGACGCTGAAGGACCTCGAGGTTGTTGAGACCATGCTCCCCGATATGGTGAGCGCGTGGAAAACAGGCGATGCCGCCCGGCTCGAATCGAGCATGACCATAAGTTTTAAAGAGTACCCGGCGATGTACGATCGCTTTCTTGCCCAGCGGAATAAACAGTGGGCCGGCTTCATTGAGCAATTGCTGGCGCAGGGCGGCACCACCCTGGTCGTCGTCGGGGCCGGGCATTTGGTAGGGCAGGATAACCTCGTGCAGCTCTTGAAGGACAAAAAATACACGATAGAGCAGGTCGCCGCATACACGGTGACTGCTGCAATCCCCGCGGAAACGTCAGCTCCTGCCCCTACCCTCGGAGCAGAGATCGCGGAGCAGGCACGGATGTTATCCCTTGCTATGCAAAGCGGGTTGGATCAGGCGCGCAACCAGCATCCCCGCATCCAGCAGCTGCCGCTCGATGTCTATACAAAGATCAGGGGCTTGCTGGCGGATGCCTTTGACCCGGCACGCCTTGATACCACGGTGCTTGGGCGGGTAGAGGTCCAGCTGAGCAGGGAAGAGACGGCGCAGATACGCGCCTGGCTCGACTCCCCGCTCGGCAAACGGTGCTCGGACCTTTTTACGGCTGCATTGCAGCCTCAGTCGTCGGCAGAAGAGCAGGAATTTATAGCGGCCACCAAAAAATCTCCGGTTCCGCCTGTCCGCTCGGAGCTGATTAAAGGGCTGGCAGCTGCTACCAGGGTAAAGGACATCCAGCTGGAGATTGCCGTCAATGCACAGCTTGTCATGACGACGGTTATCGGCACGACCTTCCCCGTTGCAGAGCAATGGCCATTTTCCAAGATCCTCGATGAGACCGAAAAAAACCGGCTGCTCTTTGAGCCGAGGATAGATCAGCAGACAACAGCGCTGCTCCTCTATATGCACAGCTCCCTATCCGACGCCGAGCTTGAACAATATCTGACCTTCGCAAAATCGGACGCTGGTGTCCGCTACTATCGGGCCGTGTTCAATGGGATGAGGCTGGCATTGATGGAGGCAGGCATCAGATTCGGAGCTGCCATGGCGGACCTCCAATGGGAGAGGAAACAGCTCACAGCCACGCCTGAGTGATCGAAAAGATGGATTTTTGTGTGGGGTAGAAAAAAGAGGTGAGATGCGGAGGGCCGTTGATAAACTGAGGCCTTAACCCTTATCCCCCTTTACCTCCTCGAAATCGGCGTCGACGACATCCGCGTCTTTTTCTTTTTTATCCTTTGCATCTTTGCCATCGGAGGATGCCTGTCCCGCCTGTGGCTGGGACTGTGAGGCCTTGGCGTACATGGCCTCGGCCAGCTTGTGCGCCTCCTGACCAAGCCCGTCATGGGCCTTTTTTATCTCGGCTATATCCGCTGCCCCCACTGCCTTGCGCGCCTGCTCGAGGGCCTCTTCTATTCTCTTTTTGTCACCGGCATCTATCTTGTCGCCGTGCTCTGCCAAGGACTTTTCCGTAGAATAGATCACGCTGTCCAGCTTGTTGCGCTCTTCCACCAGCTCCCGCTGGCGGTGGTCCTCCTCGGCATGTGCAGTGGCATCCTTGACCATCTGATCGATCTCCTCTTCCTTGAGGCCGCTGGAAGAGGTAATGCGGATGGACTGCTCCTTGCCGGTGCCCAGGTCTTTGGCCGTCACATGGACGATGCCGTTGGCATCGATGTCGAAGGTGACCTCTATCTGGGGCACGCCCCGGGGTGCCGACGGAATGCCGAGCAGCTCGAACTGACCTAAAGTCTTATTGTTCGCCGCCATCTCCCGCTCCCCTTGCAGGCAGTGGATGGTTACGGCATGCTGGTTGTCGGCGGCAGTCGAGAAGATCTGGCTCTTGCGGGTGGGGATGGTGGTGTTGCGATCGATCAGCCTCGTAAAGACCCCTCCGAGGGTCTCGATCCCCAGGGAGAGGGGGGTAACATCGAGCAGGAGCACGTCCTTGACCTCGCCCTTGAGCACGCCGGCCTGGATCGCCGCCCCGACAGCCACGACCTCATCGGGGTTGACCCCCTTGTTCGGCTCCTTGCCGAAGATCTCCTTCACCTTCGCCTGGACCCGGGGCATCCGCGTCATGCCGCCCACCAGGATCACCTCATGGATGGCCTTGGCAGTGAGCTTGGCATCCGCGATGGCCTGTCGGCAGGGCCCCTCCACCATGTCGATGAGCTCCGCCACCAGGGCCTCCAGCTTTGCCCGGGTGAGCTTCATGGTGAGGTGCTTAGGGCCTGAGGCGTCGGCGGTGACAAAGGGGAGGTTGATCTCCGTCTCCAGAGAGGAGGAGAGCTCTATCTTGGCCTTCTCCGCCGCCTCCTTGAGCCTTTGGAGTGCCATGCGATCATTCCGTAGATCGATCCCTTGCTCTTTTTTGAACTCATCGGCGATGTATTCAATAATACGCTGATCGAAGTCCTCCCCTCCCAGGTGAGTGTTCCCGTTGGTGGACTTGACCTCGAAGACCCCGTCCCCGAGCTCGAGAACGGAGATGTCGAAGGTGCCGCCGCCCAGGTCGAAGACGGCGATGGTGTCCTCCTTCTTCTTGTCGAGGCCGTAGGCGAGGGAGGCGGCTGTCGGCTCGTTGATGATCCTGAGGACCTCGAGGCCGGCGATCCTGCCCGCATCCTTGGTGGCCTGGCGCTGGCTGTCGTTGAAATAGGCCGGCACGGTGATGACGGCCTCGGTCACCTTCTCTCCCAAATAATCCTCGGCCGTCTGCTTCATCTTCTGGAGGATCATGGCCGAGATCTCCTGGGTGCTGTAGTCCTTGCCCTGTGCGCGGACCCAGGCGTCGCCGTTGTTCGCGTCTACAATCTTATACGAGCAGATCTTGGTGTCTTTCTGCACCTCGGCGTCGGAGAATCGCCTGCCGATGAGGCGTTTGACGGCATAGACGGTGTTCTCGGGATTGGTGATGGCCTGGCGGCGGGCTATCTGACCGACCAACCGCTCCCCCTTGTCGGTGAAGGCCACCACCGACGGGGTGATCCTGCTCCCTTCCGCGTTGACGAGGACCTTTGGCTCCCCCCCCTCCATGACTGCGACGACCGAGTTGGTCGTTCCGAGATCGATTCCCACAACCCGCGACATCTCAGGTTCCTCCCTATTCCGTTTCCGATTCCGTATTCGCGCCTGCGTCCTCAGGGGCCTTGGCCACCACTACCTTGGCCGGACGCACGAGCCGGTCGTTGAGCAGGTACCCCTTTTCCAGCTCCGAGATGACATGGCCTGGGGCGTATGCGTCGGTGGCCTGTTCCATGACGGCCTCGTGTCTCGCGGGGTCAAAGCGCTCTCCCTCGGCAGTGATGGGGGTGACACCGAAGCGCTGGAGTATCTGGAGAAACTGCTGCAGGGTCATCTCCACGCCGCCCCTGATCCCCTCTTCATTACCTTTCCCTGCGGCGTGCCCCAGGGCCCGCTCGAGGTTGTCGATCACGGGGAGCAGCGCCTTGAGCAGTTCCTCATTGCCGTAGCGGATCAGGTCGGCCTTCTCCTTGGCTACCCGCTTCTTGTAGTTCTCCAGTTCGGCGGCGGAACGCAGGAGGCGGTCATAGTTTTCCCGGGCCTCCTCTTTGGCCTTGCTCAAGGCGGTCTCCAGTTCCGCTATCCCCTCCTTGCCGCCGTGTTTCTTCTTTTCCTTACCTTCGTGTTCTGCGTGCTCAGCAGAAACCTCTCCCTGCCCCTTTTTTTCCTCCGTCATCACTCGGCCCCTTTTTTATATGTGCTTAAATTGGATAGTAAATAAACTTTTAAATCCCCCAAGCCCCTGGCCAAAGGGCCACTGGTCAAAGGACCACCTTCGGCTTTGACCAAAGGGTCACTGGCCAAAGGGCCACCTTCGGCTTCGGCGGCTTAGGTCTAGAAAGGGGGTGGAGAAATTTTTATGATTCATAGATGACGCCGCCATGCAAAATTACTAGAGATTGTCCCACTCGGCATTCAAGATATCGGTGAGGAGTTTGGCGGTATAGTCCACCACTGGGATGATCCGGGAGTAATTCATGCGCATGGGGCCCATGACCCCGAGGATGCCCATAAAGCGGCCGGGGTGACCATACGTGGAGGTAATAAGGCTGCATCCCTCGATGCCTGTCACCCCGCACTCCGAGCCGAAGAGGATCTGCACCCCCTGGGCCTTCATGCTGCGATCGAGAAGCTTGACCAAGACGCTCTTCTCCTCAAAGGCCTTAAAGAGTTCCTTCATCCGCTCCACGTCCGCAAATGCAGGTTCATCGAGGATCTTCGTCTGCCCTTCGATGTAGAGATCCCGCTGTTCCGGCGCCTCTACGGTCTCACCTCCCAACTGCAAGGTCTTCTGTAAAAGTTCGTCGTAGACCGCTTTCTCCCGCCGCATCTCTTCCGCGATGCGCTCGCGCACCTCGCGCAGCGTCAGGCCGACCAAGACATCGTTGAGGTAGTGGGTAATCTTGTTGAGCTCATCCTGACTGAGATCCTCTTCCATCTCCACCACGCGGTTCTGGACAAGACCTGAGGTGGTCACAAAGATGGTGAGGACCTGGTTGCGCTTGATCCTGATGAACTCGATCCGCTTGAAGATGGTCTCCTGCAAGGGCGGGGCCATGACGATGCCCGTGTAGTGGGAAAAGGCGGAGAGAATGCGGCAGGTCCCCCGCATGAGTTGCGACATGTCCGCGTGACAGGCCTCATAGGTTCCCTTGATCTCCTCCTGCTCCGGCGAGGAGAGTTCCTGCCGATCGAGGAGCATATCGACATAGAGGCGCAGGCCTTTTTCCGTGGGGATCCTGCCTGCCGAGGTATGGGGCTGCTGGAGCAGGCCCATATCCTCCAGATCGGCCATCACGTTGCGGATCGTGGC
>Ga0299915_10004623_pt1 | contig 10044 bp, 9 predicted proteins | sample RVTome_13_FD_200263 | JGI IMG/M metagenome (GOLD analysis project Ga0299915, IMG submission 200263) | Soil microbial communities from uranium-contaminated site in the Upper Colorado River Basin, Wyoming, United States - RVT92D227 (version 2) ...
TGGACGCCTCCACCCAATTGCGGATCTGCTCCTCGTCCCTGGCGTAGCGGTAACACATCTCGCCTGGGTGTGAGCCGAAGGGGGCCTCGATCACGGCGTCAACCAGGTAGTAGGGGATGATCGTCCGATCCGGCCGACGGCGAATGACTTCGGTTTCGACGATCTCCTCGGCGCTGATGATCAACCGCTTCGAGGCCCGGGCCATCTCGGCGGCAAACCCGCTGATGCCGTCGATCTGGGCGTTTCCACATGCGTCGGCGCGATGGACGTGGATCAATCCGACGTCCAGTATGAGCGCAGGAAGCAGAGCTATAGGGAGCCCAGTGAAGGGATCTTCAATGACTTTGGCGGCGCTGAATTTCAACGTGTCGGTGCCCAGCATCGATCTGACGGGAATGAATGGCACGCCCATCGCGGCAGCCTTGAAGCGCCAGGCGATGCCGGCATTGCTCCACTCGACGACAGTCTCCACTCTCCCGCTTTCAACTTCGCGCCGCAGGCAGTTGGAGAGACCGTAAACCTCGAGCCCGATGTAGGTAAGGTCGATCGCCTTGACCAGGCTTGCCCCCAGGAGCATGTCCAGCTCGAGAACGCCTTGCCCGGCGACGCGCAGGTCCCTCACCCCCTGGCGGACGATCTCGTGGACCAGGCTCATGGGGCACCTCACGGTCCCATAGAGCTCAGTGCCAATATAGTCGCCGGGTTTGATGAAGCGCCGGACCGCCTCGGCCTCGCTCATGCGCTTGTCGACCATTTCCTTACTCTTGGCGCGGTTCCACATGCGGAACGCCTCGACATCCGGCGGTTGAAGCAACTCGCCGACGCCGGTTTCGAGGATGCGGACCGACTCGGCACGAACGGCTTCTTCCGACTTCGTCAGCGGCCGATCCATGTCATCTCCCCTCTCTCCCACGCTACACCATCAGGAAGGCGTTGGACAGAAAAACCGCCCATCCAGATCAACTTGATCCTTTTGCTCCCCAAGCACGCACTCCCCTTTCCGGGGCCCGCTTCGGGCGTCTGAGCTCATTGTATGGGTCAGCGATGGGGGTTTCAACTGACTTTCGGCGGAAGGTGGGGCGAGGAGAGACACACGGCAACGATACGGATGAGGCTGCGGGAGACCAAACTAGTGCGGGGCTGCCCCAACCCATCCGACTGGCTTCCCTCGACAAGACCGCCTATCGGTGGCTCCGGCTCTCGGGGGGATCCCGCGGCTAGCAGGGATTTCGGTAGCGCCAATCACCCAACGGGTTCGTATTGGGTCAGCACGTACGCCGGTACCCGCTCCGACTTGCCCTTCAGCTCCAACTCTCGGCGCTCCCACCCGGACGTGTTCAGGCCCGCGGCATGAGAGGCAGGCTCGCTGATCAGGATTTCCCCCTGCCTGGCCAGCGACGAGAGGCGGGCCGCCGTGTTGGCTGCGTCTCCTAGCACGGTTATGTCACTCGTCCCGTCAGGCGACCCGACAGAGCCTACAAAGGCTATCCCCGTGTGCACTCCGGCTCCGAGTGCGATCCAGGGACCGCCCGAGTCGGCGTGCCCGGTCGCTTTCATGATCGCCTGTGCCGCGCGCATCCCGACCCGGGCGTGATCGACGCCGGCAACCCCGGGGACGTACATCGCTGCGGCTTGATCGCCGATGATCTTGTCGATCAGCGCGTCGCTTCCGACCATGATCCGGGTGGCCGTGACGTAGAACCGGTTGATCAACTGGCTGAACTCTCTCGGCCCCATTCTTTCCGCCAGAGCCGTCGATCCGCGCACGTCGACGAAGAGCATCGTCAACTCGATCTCGGCCCCACCCTGGAAATGCCTGGCGAAATCTTCGCACACGTTGCACAACCGAGGGTTCATTTTCGACGGACGTTTTCCGTAGACGGTCCTGGCGACCCACCCTCCAGCTCCGTCAAACGGAGCGTAGCAGCTCTTGCACCGGGGGAACCCGGGAAGAAGACGGAAGAAGTGCCGCTGCCGGCGCTCCTTCTCGAACTCCCCTGTGGTCAAGTACGCCCGCCAAAACTCTTCGACCTTGGACGATTCTTGGGTCTCTTCACTCATTGGTGTCGATGTCTCCGTTTACCACCCTCCGGGGTCGACGGCGCGGGTGCCCTATGAGCGGCACGCGTATCGAGATCCACCCATGATCTCGCGTCTGGAGTGTATCAGTCCCGGTCGGATCTTCGGCCTGGGCATGCCCCCACCGTTGCCGGGCCAGTCGTCTCCTACCCGTCGTCACGATTCTATCGTGAACGGGGTGATGCCGCGGTGCGGATGTCTCGCCCCACCCCGATCGCAACCTCGCTTCCTCTGTCCGTGACCAGGCCCCAGAGAGCAGGCAGATGCTGAGAATGGGACCGTCCTTGGAGCGATCGCTCGTTCCCCAGTGGAGGCCGAGGCTCCAGCGCGGGTCCGTCTGACATCCATCGAGCCAGACTGACAGGTCCTCCGCGGGTCTTGACTCGGGCGCCCGAATGTCATACATTGATGAGGGTCTCCTGCCACAATGAGGAACACTGTTCCACGATATGGAACAGCGCATCCCGGGTGAGTATGGGCCGGGGAACTCCACTGGGGCAGATCCAGGGGGCCGGCAGACACGGTCTTGATGGGCCCGCACCCGTCGGGCCGAGATCATGGCGCCCGCCTGACGCATCATTCGGCCCAACTCGTCCTTCTATCCAGGTACACGATCCGCTAAGGATCTGGCACCTCCTACCCTGCCGGCGGCGACCGCGATACAAGCACCGAGGAGCATGACATGAAACTCGATCTAGGGATCGAATCAAGGGATGGCTACTTGGCCTTGGAGCTGGCAAGGACCGCTCGCAAGCTTGTGGGAGAGGTCTTCCCAATCCAGCCCGGTGAAGACGTAGCACTCACCGCCGATACTACGACCGATGCCCGGGTTGTTAATGCCACGGCGGAAGCGATCTTCGCTTTGGGCGCCCACCCAGTGGTCATCTGGTACGAAGAACTTCGAGATGCAGCCGGCAGCCCGCCTGCGCCGGTGGCCGCGGCGCTGAAGGCGGCCCAGGCCTGGATTGAGTTCGCCCCACCCTATCTGTTACATGGCCCGGCGCATCGCGAGGCGCTCAGGGCCGGGTGCCGCTTTCTGTGTATGACTGCGATGGACGTCGATGGCATGGTCAGGACAGTCGGCCAGCAGGACCATCTGGTCCTGGGGGAACTCGAGCTGAAGCTCCGTGAGTTGTCGCAGGCCGCAGACACCGTCCGGATCACCAGCCCGGCTGGCACTGACATCGTCGTGAAAGTGGCAAGGGTCGAGCCTAAGGCCGCCCAGAAACCCGCACCTGGGATGGGCTATACACAGTTCCCGCCAGGAGCGTCAGGTTTCAACCACGATCTCGAAAAGGTGAAAGGGAAGCTGGTGTTCGATGGAGCGATCTATCCACCGAAAGGCATCGGTATTCTGGAAGCACCCGTCGTCATGGAAGTAGATCGAGGCTATGTGCAGAGTGTCCAGGGTGGACCACAGGCCAGGTTTTACAGACGATGGCTTGCAGGCTGGAAGAACCCGCTCATGTACCAAGTCGCTCACTTCTCCTACGGCTGCAACCCCGGAATCCGCCGGTGCTCCGGAAGGAGCGCCGAGGACGCCAGAGTGTTCGGCAGCATGGACATCGGCCTCGGGATCACATCCCTGGGAGCACCTACTCACACCGATGGCATTGTCCTTGACCCATCGGTGTGGGCCGATGATGTCATGCTCGAGGAGGAAGGGGAATACGTTCACCCAGATCTTGCTGGCATCTGCCGGAAGCTGGGCGTGCCGGGCTACTAGGGGCCCCCGGATGTCGGCGTGCTCGCCAATGCCTATCGACGCCGAAGGTGCGTCGCACCGGGGACCCCGCTGAATGCAAGCGGGAGCGGGCTGAATTGAGGCCAGCCATCCAGGACGGTTCGGCTCCCACAGCAAGACTGATGCTCGACAAGTGGAGAGGTGTGCGAAATGAGCGAGATGAGGAAGAAGTTGACCCTGCCCGCGCTGTTCAAGAAGAAGGAGCAAGGGGAGAAGATTTCAATGATCACCTGCTATGATTTCCCCACCGCCTTCCTTGAGGAACAGGCGGGCGTGGACATCATCCTTGTGGGTGACAGCCTGGGGATGACCATGCTCGGCTACAGCAGCACTCTGCCGGTAACCATGGAAGATATGGTGCGGCACTCACAGGCGGTACGACGCGGAGCGCCGAACACCTGGTTGGTCGTCGACATGCCCTACATGAGCTACCAACCTTCGGTGGAGGCTGCCGTCCGAAGTGCCGGGCGCCTGATGGCGGAGACCGAGTGCGATGCGGTCAAGCTCGAGGGAGGCGCGGAGATCGCCGACCGGATCTCGGCCGTCGTTGCCGCCGGTATCCCGGTGATGGGGCATTTGGGCCTTACCCCGCAGAGCGCCGGCGCGCTGGGGGGCTACCGACTCCAAGGCAAGACGGCAGAGCGGGCTCGCAAGATCGTCGAGGATGCCCGGGTACTCGAGGAAGCGGGTGCATTTGCCATGGTGCTGGAAGTCATACCTCAGCAGGTCTGCCAGTTGATCCACGAGGACGCACAAGGGTGCATCATCATCGGCCAGGGATCAGGCCCTCACGCAGACGGCCAGATTCTGATCTTCCACGACATGTTTGGGCTATACCCGCGCTTCAAGCCGCGCATGGCCAAGGTTTACGCCGATGCAGCGCAGCTGTTCAGCGGAGGCCTTCGGAAGTACGTGGAAGAAGTGAAGGTCCGGGAATACCCACGTCCTGAGAATTGGTTCGGAATGGCAGATGACGAAATCCGCCAGCTTCGCCGTCTCTTGGGCAAGGACGCCGACGATTGACCACGGGCTGCATCCGAACGACGGCCCGACAGCGAACCTCGCCACGGAGTGGTGCGGCCTGACTCGGAGGATTCATCCGCCTTCATTCCTTTGAAGAACACGTCATGCCCGGTCAAGCTCGACTAGGTCAGGAAGGTCCACACCCCTTCTTGATCGGGAGAGGCAGCCATGAGGAAACCGCGCAGTTTCGAAGTGCCAACGGTCATGAAGCACGGACTAGGAGCAATCGAAGGCCTGGGGGAGGAAGCCGCGACGCTTGGCCTCAAGCGTCCCTTGATCGTGACCGACCCGGCGATGGATCGAGAAGGGATCCTGGCGAAGGCCACTCGGTCCATGAGAGCCGCCAACATCGGCTTCGCACTGTTCGACGAAGTTGCGCCAAATCCGCCCGTTGCACTGGTGCAGAATGGGGCGGCCTTCTATCGCCAGGAGAGCTGTGACGGACTTGTCGGGCTGGGTGGGGGAAGTTCTCTCGATACAGCCAAGGCAATTGGCGTGGTGATCTCCAACGGAGGATCGATCCTCGAATACGAGTGGGCAGACCCCCAGCCGATCCGCACGAGGATCCCGCCCACGATCTGCGTCCCGACGACGGCCGGTACCGGGAGCGAGGTCACGCTGTGGGCGGTCATCACCGATCCCGAGCGGCAGATCAAGTTCAACGTTGGGGGTACTTCACTGATCGGCCCGTGGGTCGCACTGATTGATCCGGAGCTAACGTTGAGCCTGTCTCCCGCCATGACGGCCGGGACGGGCATGGATGCCCTGGCGCACGCGGTCGAGTGCTACACCTGCGACTATGCTCAGCCCATCACAGATGCGGTTGCGCTCCAGGCGATGGAGTACATCGGCCGGTACTTGCGCGTGGCATTCATTCAGGGCGACAACGTCGAGGCGCGTTACAAGATGTGCATGGCGGCAATGCTGGCGGGTCTGTCCTACGGAACGGAGAGCGCCGGCGCGGCGCATGCCATGAGCCAGACGGCCGGTGGAGTACATGATGTCCCTCACGGCACACTGACAGCCGGGCTCCTTGGTCCCGTCATGGAGTTTAACTACGTGGCCGCGCCTGAGCGTTTCGCACGGATTGCACTGGCTTTGGGAGAAGACGTCAGCAATATGCCGATCTCCAAGGCGGCAGAGAAAAGCGTGGAGGCCGTCATGAGCCTGACGCGGGATCTGGGGATTTCCTCAATGCAATCGATGGGTTTCGCCTCTGAAGAGATACCGGCGCTGGCTGATCTGGCATTCAAGGATCCCCAGACGATTGGCAACCCTCGGGCATTGACGTTGGACGACTATGTCGGGATTTACCGTAGGGCCTTTGAGCTTGGCGAGACCTAGCGTCCTGGCCCAGGCCCTGGATGGGTTCGTGTAGGAGATCGTTGTGCCGATTGCTGCAGCTGAATACTGGAAGCGCTTCGAGCGGGTTCTCGAAGCGGAACGGCTGGAGGCTTTCGATCTCCTGTTGGTGTATGCCCAGGGCTGCCGGGGCATGTACTCCAACCTCCTCTACCTGACCGGTTACTACAACTTCGACCCTTCCCTGCGCGGCGCGCTGCTCATCCGCCAGGACGGGACCGCCCATCTGCTCCTCGATTCAGAGTGGGATCTGGACCGCGCTGCCCGAACATCGTGGATCGAGCGTCGGGCGATGAGTTGCTCGCCCGACCTTCCGGCGGGCCTGGTCAGTCATTGTCGGGAGCAAGGCCTGACGTCGGGGCGGATAGGCCTGGCGGGGGATGAGTACATGCCAGTCGCTCACTATCGCAGACTGGAGGCCGGTCTTCCCGGCGTGGAGTTCGTTCCGGCGACCGCGCTGATCGCGAATGAGCGACTTCTCAAGAGCCCAGCCGAGATCGAGGCATTGCGCGTTGCCGCCGACATCACCGACAAGGCGATCCTCTCCGGCATCCTGGCTCTGAAAGAGGGGATCTCCGAGCTGGCCACCCTGGCTGTGTGCGCGAGCACGATGCTGGAGCTCCACGCGGATGAGTTGGCCTTTGTCCCTGAGGTGAGCTTCGGTGAAATGACCGAGATCGGCGGTGCGCCTGCCTCGTCGAATACTCTGAAGCGGGGCGACATGGTGATGTTCGACCTGGGGTGCGTGTTTGACCACTATGTTGGGGATTTGTCATGCACGTGTGTCTACGGCAAGCCGAGCGTCGAACAACAGACGATCTTCGACCTGGTCGTCCGGGCTCAAGAGGCGGCGATCAGGGCGGTGCATCCGGGGGCGACTGCGGCCGAGGTCGATTCGGCGGCGCGCGATCCCATTGCCCGAGCAGGGTATGGTGAGTACTTCAACCACGGGCTGGGTCACGGCCAAGGGCTCGACCATCACGAACCTCCGTTCATCGCCGGGGACGATCTCACGCCGCTCCGGCCGGGAATGGTCTTCAGCGTGGAGCCGGGCGTCTACTTGCCCGGGGTTGGAGGGGTGAGGATCGAGGATACAGTCCTTGTGACTGAGGCCGGATGCGAAGTGCTCTCCGCCTCGAATCAACACGCGCCGGAGATCCAATAGCGAGCGTGAGCCGGGCCGGGTGGCTCGAATCGCCCTTCCGACAAACGCCTGCGGGGGTCGGCAAATGGTTCAATCCCTAGACCGTGCCATAGGTTTGCTCGATGCACTGGCTGAGGCCGAGGGCCCGATGGCTCTCGGGGATGTAGGACGCGCCGCGGAGCTGCCCAACAGCACAGCGCGCCGGCTGTTGTTGACCCTGATGTCACACAGGCTGGTGAGTCAGGATGAGGAGACGGGCCTGTATTCCCCCGGGCCAAGACTTTTCGAAATGGCCTATCGTGTCATGGACAGAATGGACTTGCGAACCCAGGCAGCGCCGACTCTTGACCAGTTGAACCAGGAGACATCTCTGACAGTACACCTGGCAATCCTCGACGACGGGGAAGTCGTGTACATCGACAAGCGCGAGGCGAACGAGCCGGTTCGCATGTACTCAGCTGTGGGAAAGCGGGCTCCGGCACATTGCACTGCTCTGGGAAAGGCGCTCATTGCCTTTCTCGACCCGGGCCAGTTGCGACGGATCGTGAAGGCCAGGGGACTTCCGCGCTTCACCCAGAACACGATCACCACCTGGAAGGGACTGACCGATGACCTCAAGGTGGTTCGCGAGCGAGGCTACAGCCGCGACAACGCTGAACAGCAGGACATGATCTATTGCATTGGCGCTCCAATCCGGGATCACATGGGTAAAGTGATCGCCAGCATCAGTCTTACCGGAACCGTCTACAGCCACGCGATCGGACAGCTCGAAAGGCATGCCCCGGGTCTCATCCTGGGGGCGAACGCGATCTCGAGGAAACTCGGCAACGTCGATTCGAGTGCCACCCAACCTATCTCGCCACCCAGCCGCAGTCAACGAGCAGATCCGCGCCGGTAATGAAGGACGCGCCGTCATTGGCCAAGAAGAAGATCGCCTCGGCGACCTCGGTGGGAGAGGCGAACCGTTTGAACAGCTGGCCGCCCTCTTCACGTTTCACGATCTCCTCGAGTGCCAGACCTGTCAACCTGGATTGGGCCGCCAGATCGTCGCGCAGCATCGGGGTGTCGATATAGCCGGGGCTAATCGAGTTCACCCTGATCCCGTCCTGGGCAAGCTCCACGGCGAGCGCCTTGGTGAAAGCGAGAACCGCCCCTTTCGAGGCACAGTAGAGAACGTTGTTGACGGAACCGACGTAGGCTGACACCGAAGCAAGATTGACAATCGAACCCCTTCGATTCCTCCGCATGACTGGCACCACATGCTTGCACATCAGAAACGGGCCGCCGACATTGACGCCGAAAATACGCTCGAAGTCGTCCAGGTCGGTCTCGGTCAGAGGCTTGGTCAATACGAGCCCCGCATTGTTGACGAGCACGTCGATGGTCTCGAATTGGTCGACAATTTGTCCGACCAGTCTCTCAACCTGGCGTTCATCCCCGACATCGCACTTGGCGTAGACAAGACCTTCCCTTGCGATAGCGGTCTTCAGACCTGAGGCTCCGACCTGCTCGATTTGGTCGACTCCTACCACCTGATAGCCCGCTTGAGAAAACCCGACCGCGGTTGCCTCTCCAATCCCCCGGGCGGCACCTGTCACAAGTGCGACTCTCTTCCGGTCTGGCATTACTTCCTCCTTAGAGCGGTGCGGCATGGACCAGTTCGGTCACGAGCGGATCGAGGGAGTGGTGAGGCACCTGAGCCAACACGCCTTGTGAAAGAGTGTATTCTGCGGAGTGGGAATCCGGAGGTGTCGATCGGTGGCCCCGGCCGATTACTCAGCCTGTGCCCGGTCCTGGCCGCGCCCGACCATTGCGGATAAAGCCAGCAGACCGCGCCCTAGCGCATGGACTGGGCGAGCCCCACGGCCCGGCTGGCATCCGGGGCGTATCCGTCCGCGCCGATCTTCAGGGCGTAGCCTTCGGTTATCGGTGCCCCGCCGATGATCACTTTCACCTGCTCCCGGACCCCGGCTTCGCGCAACGCCTCAATGGTGGTTTGCATTGACGGCATAGTGGTCGTCAGCAGGGCCGACATGGCCAAGATGTGAGGCTTCTGCTCCAGGACTGCTGCAGCAAACTTCTGGGGTGACACGTCGGTCCCGAGATCCACGATCTCAAACCCGGCTCCCTCCAGCATCATCGCCACCAGGTTCTTGCCGATGTCGTGCAGGTCCCCCTTGACCGTCCCAATCAATACTTTGCCGGCCATGGGGACGCCTCCGGCCACCAATCTCGGCCTGATTATGCTCAGGCCGGCTTGCATTGCCCGGGCCGCAACGAGCATTTCCGGCACATACAGATCCCCGCATTCGAAACGTTGCCCGACCTCGGTCATGGCTCCGATCAGGCCATCCGCTAGGATGCTCTCGATGGGCAAGTCGGCCTCGAGCGCCGCATGCACACCGGCCTCGACCTCTGCCTTCTTACCGGCGATGATGCTTTGGCGCAAGGCTTGCAGGACCGGCTCCATTCATTCCTCCATTGACCGATGGACCGCCGGTGCAACCGGACCAGGCCAGCTGGTCCAGGGCTGCTTTCCTTGGGCGGTAATCGGTCATGTTCGCTTGATAAGCTCGAACCAGCGCCAGAAACCGCCGGTAGATCCACACGAGGGCCGTCCAGGGTCGGGTCGATCGCCGTGGGGCGGGGCGTCGGCCTATCGAGGTCGCTGTGGAGACGGCCTTTCCGGCGA
>Ga0299915_10004624_pt1 | contig 10044 bp, 4 predicted proteins | sample RVTome_13_FD_200263 | JGI IMG/M metagenome (GOLD analysis project Ga0299915, IMG submission 200263) | Soil microbial communities from uranium-contaminated site in the Upper Colorado River Basin, Wyoming, United States - RVT92D227 (version 2) ...
TCTTGAGGACGCCTTCCTCATCAATCACGGTACGGATGATTTAGGCGCGCTCCAAAGTGGTGATAATGCAGGTGTGAACGAAACTGCGGATATCTCCGCTTCAATAAAGTACGAAATCATGCCATTGGGATACGGCGTAAAAGCTGGAGACATTGTCACCAATGAAGTCGTGGATGTGGAAATCTGTGACGTTGCGTCTTGTGGAGAGTGTCAAGACTCTTCCTCGGGATGTGATAAGATTTTTGCAATCACTTCTTCCGCGGGTGGCTCTCCTTCTACCCCCGCCGATGTCGTATATAGCATTGATAAAGGCGCTACATGGTACGCACACGACATCGAATCTTTGGGTGCCGCGGAAGACCCCAATGAATTAGCATGCGTGGGAGACTACCTAATCGTTGTGTCATCGGACTCGGTTTCACTGCATTATTCACTAAAGAGTCAATACGATGGTCACACCGACCCCACCTGGACCGAGGTAGCAACAGGTTTCGTAGATGGACCAACTTGTATATACACAGACGGTAACGTCGCTTATATAGGTGGAATTAATGGGTACATCTATTACACCGAAGACCCAACCTCTGGAGTAACTGTTCTTGATGCAGCGACATTGTTCGCTACCACCTACAATGCCATTCATGGTATCGGGGACAGCTTTGTTATCCTTGTTGGGAATCACGGTGCAATTGCCTACTCTACCAATGGTGTTACATTTACCTCTTCTCCCACCTCACCCGTTGGGGTTGGGACACACTTAACCGCTGTATGGGCTAAGTCGGAATCAGAGTGGTGGGTTGGAACATCAGGTGGAAGGTTGTATTACACCCTGAATGGTGGAGAAACATGGACTGAAAAAGCATTCTCATCGAGCGGAACGGGTGGAATTGGGGATATCAAGTTCGCTACTGATTCAGAAGGCTTTTTGGCTCATAACGTAACCTCTCCTGCTTCACGTGGTCGCATCCTGCGCACTATCGATGGTGGATATAGTTGGTTCATCACTCCAGAAAAGGCAGGCAGCTTACCCGCTCAGGATAGGCTCAATGCACTCGCGGTGTGCGCCTCTGACCAGAACTTTGTGGTTGGGGCAGGACTCGCGGACAATGCATCGGATGGTGTGATACTAGTAGGTCAATCAGGTTAATAAAGGGGGCTAATTACCCCCTTTTATAAAAATCTTCTCGGACTGGGAGTAAATAATATGTCGAACAAAGAAATTGTTAGCGCGTTAAAGGATACCCACAAAGAAAAAGAGGAGGTATTCGAGGTCGAAGGTGTAAAGGTGCGAGCTAAAGCGGTAAGCGCGATGCTCATTCAAGAAGTCACCTCTCACATCAAAGACCCCAAACCTCCAATGTTTGCCAATCCTGATAAGGATGGGAAACTAGAGGAAAATCCTTTTGACCCTGCATATGTAGCTGAAATGCGCGATGCTATCGCAAGACGTAGTAGCGCAACCTCAGATACGCTGATAATGTTTGGGCTTGATTTGGTCGATGGTCTACCAAAAGATGACGCATGGCTCGTCAAATTGAGGCATCTCGAAAAGATGGGTCTACTTGATTTATCAGGGATAGATTTTGACGACCAATTCGAGAAAGAGTTTGCCTTCAAGAAGTTCGTTGCAGGGACAACACCTTTGATTATGGAGGTCACTAAGGCTAGTGGAGTGTCGCAAGAAGACATTGACACAGCCGTAGATTCCTTTCCAGGTAACGCGCCACAATGAGCCGATACTAGATGTCAGGGTCAAGCACCACGTTGACCCTGACATCGATTATTCACTGGATTTTCTAGGGTGGCAAGCCGCGGTTGCGGCGGGAGCTACGCTAGAAGAACTAGTGAAATGGGATAGTGGTGTATATTCACGGAGTTTTATGGGTCGTGTAATTGCATGGTATCAATTACATGGCGCTGTACAGGCACATCTGGATGATGCTATTCTTGCAAAACAGGAGCAAAAGTAATGGCTGTTACTGATACGCAACATAAAGCTATTGTGCTCTCATTGCAAAATGTGAGTCAGATTATCGCGGGCATCAATCAGATGACTAATGCCTGGTCACAGCATAGCAACCGTGTTACCAAGAACCAAAAAGATATGATTGCGTTGCTTAACCAGCAAGTCGACACAATGGGCGCGGTGGCGGTTGCTGCGATGCAAATGGGGAATAACACAACTCAATCCCTTACTGGAATGCAAAAAGGAATAGTCGCGTTCGGGATATCCGCCTCGCATGCTATCAACCACCTTGCGGGAGGATTTAGCTGGCTCTCGAGCGTCATTGGAGGTCTGGGCGGCTTAATTGGGGGGTCGTTGATAGGAGGTCCAGCGGGAGGGTTGATGGGAACTGCCGTTGGGCAAATAGGAGGTAGCCTTATTGGGGCATTCTTGAATATCCCATTGGCGATAGTAAAAACGGTTGGAGGTGCGATTAAGGGCATTTTAGATTCTGTTATTGGGTCTATTAAAGGTGTCGGTCAAGCACTTAATAATTTATTATTTGGTCCTGTGTCATTATTTGGACTCATACTAGGACAGGGATTCAGGTCAATGGGGGAGGGAATATCCTATACGATATCTCAGGTATGGGAAGCAACTGAGGCGTTCCAGCAATTGATTATTTCCATCGAGACCCTTACCGCTAGAGAAATAGCGAGGATTGAGGGTATCGAAGTCTCGATGGTGGCGACAGATTTACTAACAGAAAAGACAGAAAATCTATTTAATTGGCTCACCAAAGTATCTTTGACTTCTCCGTTTACCATGAAAAGCATCGCGGATGCGATGAAATTTGCGTCCGCGATGGGCTTACCTATTGGGGCGGTGCAGCAATTAACTCTCGCTACTGGTAACTTCTCCGCCGCGATGGGCTTAAGCGAAGACCACCAGTACCGTATCATGTATAACTTGGCGCAGATTTATCAACAGGGTAAATTAACTGGTCGTGAGTTCCGTGACCTCGCTATTTCATTCGTGCCTGTCTATGACATCTTGGGAGAGATGGCTAAAGAGGCGGGGATGACCACTAATGAATTTAAGAAACTCGCTCTTGAGGGTGGTGTTCCTGTAGAGGACTTCTTCAAACGCTTTATCGAATACATGAATAAGAATTATCCAGACGCGATGAAGAGAATGTCGCGCACTATGATTGGTGTGCGCAACAACTTCAAAGACTTCATTCAAGTCGTCATGGGTATGGAGTTCTTAGGACCAACGCTAGATAAGATTTCTGGTCGCCTCGCAGATATCATGGACAAGATACTTAGCCCTGAAACACACAGGCTTGCTAAGGACTTTGGTATCGGGTTATCGCGTGCATTTGATATTATCGCTGTTGGAGTGAACGAGGTCGGGGCAGCAACAAAAAATCTAATGAGCGCGCTTGGATTTGTAAAACCAACCGTAGAAGATATAGCGAATTTATTTGTAAAATTATTCCTAAATGCGCGCTATGCGCTTGGATTTATTGCCTCGGTTATAAATACTATTACTACAGGGATAAAGAATTATGTTATTCCCGCTCTCTCCACGCTAGGATTGATATCTAAAAAAGGGGAGAGTTGGGGATTGAATTTGATGTATAACTTCGCAAAGGGTATTATCGTTGGGGTGGCGAAATATCTTGCGATGGCAATCGTATATGTTACCGCGTTTATTAAAGGTGTATTTGGTCCTGGTAGTCCTCCTAAAATAGCCCCTCGTATAGACAAGTGGGGCGCTGACATGATGAACGAGTGGGTCGGAGGAATGATTAAAGATACTAATTGGGGCGAATTAGGGAAGATATCAAAAATCGTTGGCGATGGCTTGATACATGACCCTGGGGTTGGAATATTCCATCCGATTGCAAAGAATATAAAAAAGGGAATAGAGAATGTCATAGCACAGGTCACTAACTTTGTTACCGAAGCGGGGATGAGGCTCGCCGCAGCATTGATGAGTGGCTTTAATGAAGCCATGTTCGACGCATTAGACAACACACAGTCCGTGATAAAAAGTGCGATTAGTGCGCTTACAGATATAGGTCTTATCGATAAACTAAAAGGTCCTGAGATGTTCTACGACTTCTCAATGGACATGATTACTGCACTTGACCAGTTCAATAAGACTGGAGAAATAAGCGCGCATCTTATCGACGAGATATCTAGGCTAGGGATGGGATTAGGTCCAGAATTAGCAAAGCTCGTGGTAAAACAATTTGACCTTGTGCGTGCAATCAATAATGCGGAAGCTGCACAAGAGCGTCTTAATCGTGCAATCGAAGGTGTAAAGAGCGCCCATAAATCTGTTAGTTTATTAGTGTCGGACTATAACAAATTATTGAGAGCAGGAACAGATAAGGGAATATTAAAAACCAAGCTAAAAGAGGTCAATGCCGCTGAAAACGCATATTTCGAGGCGGAAAAAGAAAAGATAGCCGCCGAAGAAAATAAAAAGATTGCGGACGAACGCGTTGAACAAATGAAAAAACTTGTTTCTCTACAAGAGAAACTCGTTAATAATATGATTGAACTCCTACAGGCACAGTCAGACGCTAATAGCGCCGCGGGTGGCATGGAAGAATCGTTTGAGAATATAGCCACTTCTCTTAGTGATATGGCGGAGGATATAACTAAAAGCCTAGAGCCCATATTGAATTGGGAAAAACTTATTGGCGAGAACGAGCCTGGAATTAAAAATATATGGGAAACCGCGGGAGAACTATTTGCAAAAACATTTTCTGATACATTGGCTAGCGCGGATTTGGGGATTGCGGCGGACAACTTTGTCAAGAATTTCAAAGAGTCTATAGCTGATATATTCGGAATGGAAACATTGATTGGAGCAGAGACACTTCCAGGTATAACCATGCCAGGCGGACGAATTATAGAAGAAACGGCAGTTCGTCAGCCAAGTTTCTTCCAGCAATTTATGGATAATTTGTTCTCTGGAACTTTTGATTGGACCACTGCTGTCGAAAAAATAACAGCAACTTTAGTAAATATTATGGTGTTGAGTTTAAACAAATTAATTGGTCAATTAATAACGGATGATACCTTGTTGAATAATTTCGTGCGCCTTGGAATTGCACTTGGGGTAGCCATAGCAAAAGGTATTCTAGAATCAATGTTTTTGCTTATTCCTGGTGCGGGTGTCACAGGACTATTCGGGCTTGGGGCAAAAGCAGAAGAAATCGATACTATTATTAATTCCAAGATAAATTTACTTCCAGAGATAAGCGAAGAAGAAAAATTAAGTTTTGTGGGTGATATAGATGCTCAAATCGACAAATTATTTAGTATTGAAAAAGATGAGAAAGAAGTTGTTGTTCCATCGCATATAAAAATCCAGCCGAGTCCCGCGAAGCCTCAAGAAGATACGGATTTGATGACCACGATAGCTAATTGGTGTGCGGAGCTTATAAATCAAATCAATGCATTTATAGGGATGCCCTCAACGGGCGGCGAGGCGGAGAAACTCGTTCCAACGGGCGAGGGCATGGTAGACGGAATCGTGAGTGGGTTTGATGCACGGGCGTATATTGTGTCTGGTTCTGGAGGCGCTTTATCTTCCATTATTGCGGGGATGATTAAGGATATTAGGGCACTATTCAAGGTAGACAATGAAAATGCGAGCACTAATCCATTCATCAATCTCGGTGAACAGATTATAGAAGGAATTAAAAAGGGTATAGAAAATATGAAACAGGCATTGAGGGACGCCATTGCTGCGCTTGGGTTTGAAATGCCCGCATGGTTGGCTAGATTGTTAGAGTCTGGTTCTCCTTCTAAGGTCTTTATGAGACAAGGAGAAAGCATCATTCTTGGATTAGTTAAAGGCATCGACGATAATTCTAAAATCCTTAAGAAAAGAATCACGGATACCATGAAAGCGACTTCAAATATGGCGTATATAGCGGATAAAAGAATGATAGCGGAACATCGTGCAACGTCCTCAAATAGAATAGTGTCTGCACCCGCGGTAACACGTATAACAAATATCTCGTTCGGAGACGTGCATTTAGAGAATGGCATGGATTGGGCTGTCTTTAAAGCAAATGTACATAGGGCTATTGTGGAAGGTTAATATGGCTAATCCTATTCTTCGTATTTCAGATGGAACTTTATTCGGAACAATCAACCTTCTCAATCTCAATGGATGGTTATTAAAGGAATGGAAGCCGTCCGTTCCAGAACCGAAAGGTGGAGGCATATTCAGAAATAGCCCTCTTGTGGATGGAAGAAAACTAGCATATAAGAAAATGGATAATGTCTTTGATACATTCAATCTAATCGGCTCGCGAAACAGCCAAGACGACATGATAACATCAATACAAGAACTGCAAAGATTACTGGAGAAAGCGGCCTCGTATTGGACAACACATTGGCAGAATCAGCCAGTATGGATAGAGGCACGCGCACCGAACGAGACATACTCAAGATATGCAACCATCGTAGATTATAGATTGACTGGATTTGGAGGACCATTTCAACAACCATTTTTCTCCGCAAGTTGTGAATCCGCTACCGAAGCTATACTCGTAATTGAACATATGTTCTGGCAAGAGACGATACCTGGCGAAGATGGGAATTGTCTACAGATAAGCAGCCAGGCTTTTTCCCCAGATTATCCCAATCTATTGACCGATACTTTTTATCCATCTGCGTCTGCGCACGACGCTACATATAATACCGCACAACCAGTAGTTGATTTGAACGAGAACACTATTGAGGTAGGCTATATTCAAGTAAACGGGAAAAGCACCGCGGGCATTTTATTTGATAACGTCACTATCCCTGCGGGTGCTAAGATAGAAAAAGCCATATTAACGCTTAATTCTGGAGGTATAGTTGTTGGAACAGCCACGCTTATCATCTTCGGACAAGACCGTCGTAATGGAGCAGTAACTCCATTCGACGGCACAATAGAGGATTTTACCGAGCGATATCCTGTTCTAACGGGTGGATTTGCTACCGACGGGACATATGCACCAGGAACTCCTAGTCAAATAATAAGTCTTGCGGATGGTACATATCCAGGACCGATAGATGTAACCAATATCGTGCAATGGATAATAGGTACTGATGATGGCCCACCATCTACCACTTGTGAGGGGTGTACAGGATGGGTGTCTGGAGATATGTTAGGACTCTTCATACAGTTATATTCGTCTACTGGAGGTAGATTATTCGACTCGTTTGATTCGGGTGTTGATTTTGCAGAATTATACGTAGAATATACCGTTACAGGAGCTTATTACGGACGTGAGGCGACTTGTTCCCACGAAGTTTATGTGGCTAATAAACAGAACAAAGGCATAATATCTCACGTATTTATCTATGATGCGGATGGAGCAGAAATACCTGGTAATTGGTCAACTAACCTGTTGCTGGAAACATTGCCATACGACATACTACCTGACCCCGTTGAGGTTGGGGATATCATTTATTTTGGTAGTTCCGATGAAAGCACAGATGGTTTCGGTCCGTTCTGCTCTATCGTATTCGACCTGTCTGTTATTCAAGAAGGCGTTACTGGAGTATGGCGTTATTACGACGAGGTCTTTGGGTGGACATTGTTCAATTTTGGTTCATATGTTTATCTGTGCGGAGACCAAGAGATATTCAAGACATTGGGAGTTGGAAGCGTCGTATTTGAGCCGATGGATGGACATGCTCCAGACCATACGGTCAATGGAGTGACTGGTTATTGGGTAAAATTTGAGGTAACTGCTGTAAATACTCCCACAACTCCAGTTCAAGCTAATCGACATATCTATACCGTTACCAATCCCTATGTGGAAATCGATGAGTTACAGGTAACAGGGGATATCCCCGCTTTGTCTCGTATATTGATAGATATCGCCGCATGTGAGCAAAAAGCCGCATCAAACACGTTAGTTGTTGGTCTTAGGTCTCTTTCACGAGGGAATGATTTTGCGGCGTACTTAAATGCCTCAAATGTCCAAAACCCATCTGGCATTGTATTCAATTACACAGGAGGAACTTCCCTTGACCAAAATGGCGATTCTATTACAGGATATATATTAAATACCTTTAATTATGTACCTACGCTAGATACATGGAACAATATGTGTTCTTGGCATATTCCTAGTGAATTAGCCAAGCAATATCTAGGGGATTATCATGTGTATGTACGTGGGTATTTTAATGTCTATATGCGTGATATAACTAAAATAAGATTAAGGGTTGTGTTCGGGGATGGATACAATGTCTCTTACTCCGATATCTCGGGTGTTTATTGTTTCACTCTAACCGAAGATGAAGTTTTGGATTTAGGGAAATTATCCATTCATCCATCCTCTACCATTCGTCCAGATGATGCAATAGATATGATAGAGATTTATCTCGATACTTATGACACAGAAAATAATTGGGGATTCGGGTTTATAAGAGATATTATATTAATTCCCGCGGATGAATGGATTGGCAGTTTTAGTATGCCTGGTGCTGGCACGATGTACTACGGGAAAGGTGTGGACATCGACGCGATAACCGTTCCCAGACAGTATAGGGCTGTGGAGACCAGTATATTCGGAAATACTTATAGCAGCCCTGACCCGACTATAGGTCGTTCAATAGCGGCAGAAATGACCCGCATTTCATCTAGCGAACCTATCATTCAGGCTAATAAGAACCAAAGATTATGGTTCACGCAATTCTACGCGCACGACCTTGGAATATACGCCACACATCAGCATTGTGGAAAAGTAAGCATGCAACACTCCGCTAGATATCTATACGCAAGAGGGAATAGATGACGACTCCATCTTCGTTCTACGGTGCTGGATTGTCTATCGATGTAAGGACGCCTTATATTCAAGAAGCTGACCCAATTGGGAATTATGCTGAATACGTGAACAGTTACAGCCACGTTATATCTGCTTCTGGTGGGTATTTGTCCGCGACTTTCAAAATAGTGGGAAATGAAATCTTTACAGAGGATTGGCTTACACATGGGCTAGGAAGGCATATCACAGTTTATGGTCCTAGCGCGGAGATAGTCTGGCAAGGTTTTGTAAATCAACTCAATATCAGTATGGGGGGAGTGACGTTCTCTAGAGGCCCGTTGGTGGATATAGCTAATCGGGTAGGCGGTGTATATACGCCTATAATTGATGCAACCACAGACCCACCGATTACTGGAACAGCACTTGAAACAACTCTTGTAGAAGACAGTAACAGCCAAATGAAATATGGGATTTGGGAGAAATTATTAAATATTGGTACAGTCACAATAGGAGACGCATACTATATCCGTGATTTATATCTTGAGGAAAATTCACTTCCCGATGGAAATCCCTCTATTTCGATTGGAAATACTGGAGATTTTAGTGTCTCTATAGATTGTCGTGGATATAGTGATTGGTTGGAATATATTTATAATTTCACCGATAATCATCTCTCAATATATTTAAGCGAGATTGTCAAGAATATTTTAGGGAACGACCCGAATAGTGTTATATCCACAGATTACAGTAGTATCTCAGAGAATCTGGTTATCAAAGACCCATGGACAGAAGATAACAAGACCGCCAAGACACTCATCGATGAATTACTCGCCTTGGGTGGAGGGAGCGACGATAGATGGACATTCGGGATTTACAAAGACAGGAAGCCAATCTATGAACCTATCCCGACGGATATTGAGTATATTTATTACAAAGCTGGAACTACACAGCAAATAGAAACTATGCAAGGCACAATCGTAGAGCCGTGGAACGTACTGCCCTGTAAGTGGGTAGCAATACCAACATTTCTTTCCAGTCTAAAAAAGGGTTTTGGCGATATCAGGAACGACCCGAGGGTATTCTTCGCTGAAGAGGTCAACTTTACCGCCCCAGACCAAGTTACGATAAATGGGGCAAAAGTAAGAAAGTTAGCACAGTACATGGCTAAGTTAGGATTAGGAAGCGTATGACCCAAAAGATGACCAACGTTCAGACCATAAAGAACGACAGGGACATCGAATCTAAGAGGACAGAATATGTCAGATTATACGCGCCTACGACCTCATGGGGCAATATAGTCAGTATG
>Ga0299915_10004625_pt1 | contig 10043 bp, 9 predicted proteins | sample RVTome_13_FD_200263 | JGI IMG/M metagenome (GOLD analysis project Ga0299915, IMG submission 200263) | Soil microbial communities from uranium-contaminated site in the Upper Colorado River Basin, Wyoming, United States - RVT92D227 (version 2) ...
TTTATCTGCATATCTTAATCATGTGTTGCATCTGGGGGATGGCGGCTTCCTCGATGAACTTAATCATGGGCTACACGGGACAAGTGAACCTTGCCCATGGGGCCTTTTTTGGCATTGGGGCCTATAGCGCCGGCTTGCTCATGCTGAAATTGGGATTAAATTTTTGGCCCGCCTTGATTATCGCCTGCCTGATCACCGTGATTTTTGGATTCTTTATTGGTTTGCTTGCCTTTCGAACCAAAGGATCTTATTTTGCGATCGGGACGATGTGCTTCAATGTGATCGTAACCGTTATCATTGACAACTGGGAAGAGCTAACCGAAGGCGCCCGGGGGCTGCTCGGTATTCCCAAACCAGCTCCCATTCCCCTCCCTTTTGGCCAAGAAATCACTTTCACCTCCATGGCCGCCAATTATTATCTCGTCCTTTTCCTTCTCATCCTTACTTTGATCATCATTCACCGCGTCGTTAACTCCATGATGGGCAGATCTTTCATGGCCATTCGCGGGAATGAAGAGTTAGCAGAATCCCTCGGTATCAGTGCCTTGAAGACGAAGTTGGGATCATTGCTCATCAGCGTTTTTTTTGCGGGTTTGGCCGGAGTCTTCTATGCCTCCTATATTGGTTTTCTGAGCCCGGAGATATCCGACTATCATGTGACCTTCGAATTCCTAATCTTTTGCATGATCGGTGGCCTGGGAACGATGGTGGGCCCTTTGATCGGAGCTTTTATCCTGACCGTAATCAGTGAGCTTTTGCACGGAATTGCCTTTCCCCGTTTCGTTGCCTATGGATTCCTCCTGGTCATCATCGTTATCTTCCTCCGCGGGGGAATCGTCGGTGGAATCAATTTGTTATGGGTTAGCCTTACGGGTAAGGGGGGGAGATGAGCGCCAAGCTTCTCGAAGTGCAAGGATTATGCAAGGATTTTGGCGGGCTGAGAGCCGTTGACGATCTTGACTTTTATATTCAGAAAGGTGAGATTTTTAGCATCATTGGTCCTAATGGATCAGGAAAAACAACCTTGTTTAATGTCATTACCGGTTTTCATCAGGCCACGAGAGGAAAGGTGGTCTTTGCCGGGGAAAATATTACTAACCTGAAGCCTTTCCGGATTGCCCAAAAAGGAATTGCCCGAACTTTTCAAATCACTGCCGTTTTCAGCCGGGATACGGTCCTGGATAATTTGATTATCGGACATCGCCTGCGAATCAGAGCGGCTCTCCTGGGGACTATATTGGGGGGGCGTCGTCACAGCCAAGAGGAAGCAGAATGCCGGCAAAAGGCCGAAGAGCTATTGGAATTCATTGGGTTAACCCATGAACGGAAGATGATCGCCGGCAATCTCACTCAAGAAGCTCAAAAGCGGTTATCCATAGGCATGGCCTTAGCCACTGAGCCCCAATTACTTCTGCTGGATGAACCCACCGGTGGAGTTAATTTAAGGGAGATTAGTAGCCTGATCACCCTCATCGAAAAGATCAAGGCGAAAAAGATCACTATAGTCCTTATTGAGCACAAAATGAAGGTAGCGATGGAACTACCCGACCGCATAATGGTTCTTAGCTATGGGCGAAAGATTACCGAAGGGACGCCCAAAGAAGTCGGCCAGGACCAAAGGGTAATCGAAGCCTACCTGGGGAAAAGCTATGCTGCTAAGAGTGCATGAATTAGAAACCTACTATGGTAGGGCTCAGGCTTTGAAAGGGATCTCCATGGAAGTGGCCAAAGGGGAGTTGATCACCATTCTCGGAGCTAATGGGGCTGGGAAAACAACCCTCCTCAGGACTATTTCAGGATTTATCCAGCCCAAAAAAGGATCGGTTGAATTTGAGGGCAAGAAGATCGAACATTTGGATCCTGAGGCCGTCGTCAGGCTGGGCCTTTCTCACTGTCCCGAAGGGAGAAAACTTTTCCCGCAAATGACGGTATTTAAAAACCTGATCCTGGGCGCTTATGTTCGCAGGGAGGATCAAGAGGGGATCAAGGAGACCATGGAGAAGGTTTTTGATCTTTTTGCTGTACTCAAAGAAAGAAAGGAACAGCTGGCAGGAACGTTAAGCGGTGGCGAGCAACAGATGTTGGCCATCGGGCGAGCCCTGATGTCTGGACCAAAATTATTGATGCTCGATGAGCCCTCCTTGGGAATTGCCCCCTTACTCGTTGACCGGATCATAGAAGTCATCAAAGAAATAAACCGGGGAGGAACGACGATCCTCCTCGTGGAACAAAATGCAGCGGTCGCTTTAAACATCGCCGACCGTGGCTATGTGATGGAAACCGGAGAGATCGTTCTTGCCGGAAAAGCCCAACAGTTGCTGAACGAAGAAAAAGTAAAACAGGCATACCTTGGGGTGTAAGGTTTCCTTTGGTGGGAGGAACGTTAGAGAACATGGAAAAACCATGGCTTAAATTCTACGAGCCGGGAGTGCCTCATCATATCCAATATCCGGATATCCCTTTGTATCGGTTTCTAGATAACGCGGTAAGGGATTTTCCCGAAAAGGAAGCCATCATTTTTCAGGGCCGAAAGATCACCTATCGTCAGCTGGGAGAAGAGGCGGCCAACGTGGCTTCGGGCCTTGCCCAGAGAGGCCTGAAGAAGGGGCAGCGCATGGCCATTATGCTCCCCAATTGCCCCCAGTATATAGCAGCCTACTACGCCATCCTCAAAATCGGCGGGATCGTCGTCAATGTGAGTCCGATGTATGTCGAGAGAGAGTTGGAATTCCAGCTGAAGGATGCCGGGGTGGAAACCATCTTGGCTCTGAGAGATTTTTATCCCCGTTTGGAAGCGGTGAAGGAAAAAATCCCCCTGAAGACCATCATTCTAACGGATCTTCATGAAACCGGCGCTGAAGGGACTCGGCAAAAATCAGGAACAGCCATGGCAGAGGGGTTTTACGAATATGCAGAGGTAGTCGAAACGGGAAGACGCCTGCCTCCGCCTTCTGTTCAGGTGAACGCCGACGAGGTGGCCCTCCTGCAATATACGGGAGGTACCACGGGCTTCAGCAAAGGGGCCATGCTGACCCACCGGAACCTGGTCTCCGATGTCTTGCAATGTGTCAGCTGGAACCAGGATGCAGTAAAAGGACAAGAGAGAATGCTCGCGGTCCTTCCCCTTTTTCATGTTTACGGGATGACCGTGGCCATGAATGAGGCCATTGAATTAGCCGCCACCATCATCCTTTTGCCCCGCTTCAACATAGACGAAGCTCTGGAGGCCATCAATCTTTACCAGCCCACCCGCTTTCCCGGGGTTCCCACCATGTACATGGCGATTATCAACCATCCCCAAGTTAAAAAATATAACATCTCCTCGATTCGGGTGTGCAGTTCGGGCTCCGCTCCCATGCCCATCGAAGCCCAAAAGCGTTTTGAAGAGTTAACGGGCGCGAAAATTAGCGAGGGGTATGGTCTGACCGAAGCTTCCCCCGTGACCCATGCCAACCCCTTCCTGGGAAAACGCAAAATTGGCAGCATCGGATTGCCCCGGCCCGATACAGACGCCAAAATCGTCGACCTGGAAACAGGAGAGAAAGACCTTCCCCCGGGGGAGGAAGGGGAACTGTGCATCCGGGGTCCCCAGGTCATGCTGGGCTATTGGAATCGGCCGGAAGAGACCAAGAAGACTCTGCGCAATGGGTGGCTCTATACCGGGGATATCGGCCGCATGGATGAGGAAGGCTATTTCTACATCGTCGACCGGAAAAAAGACATGATCATCTGCAGCGGTTATAATGTCTATCCCCGGGAAATCGAAGAAGTCCTATACCAATACCCGAAAATCCAGGAGGCCTGCATCGTGGGGGTGCCGGACCCGTACCGGGGCGAAACGGTAAAAGCGTTTGTGGTTTTGAAAGAAAAAGAACAGGCTACCGCAGAAGAGATCATCGAATTTTGCCAGAAAAATATGGCCAGGTTTAAAGTTCCCACCGTCGTTGAATTTAGGAAAGAACTTCCCAAATCGCACGTAGGGAAAGTGCTGAGGAAGATCCTGCGCGAAGAAGAGGAGAAGAAGAAAAGCTCCATTCGCCCCGCCTGATCCTCCCATTCACCATTTTCCCAAAGGCAACTTGATGTCTACGGCTTGATATCGCTGCCGGCTTTGCGCCGGATCATCCGCTTCACCTTATATTCCAAGACCCCTTCGCCATTTTGATTAATCACCCGATGACGGAAGGTGACAATTCCCCTGTCCGGTTTTTGCGTTTCTCTCTTTTCGATCACTTCGACTTCAACTCCGATGGTATCTCCGACAAACACGGGCTTTAGAACTTGCAGCTCCATTCCTAAAAAGGCCATGCCCGTATGATGGAGGATTCCGGAAAGTATGCTTAGACCTTCCGCATAAGCAAGGGACAAAACTCCCGGGACAATTCGCCTTCCAAAGGCTGTCTTTGTTTCGACATATCCTTGATCCATGAAGAGAGGCTCAAAAAAGCCGCATAGCGTCATAAAATTTACCAGATCAGTTTCTGTTATCGTTCGTTTGTGGGTCTTAAATATTTTTTCCGGGGCAAAATCCTCAAAGTAAATGCCTTCCAACGACATAACTCCTCCTTTTTTATTGATTGGCGAATCTCGAATTGAATTGTTTGAAACTCGTCCCCCAAACTACTTCCAGAGCGAAAATAGCTCGTCGTACTGCTGGGGGAAGACGGCTTCGTAATCCAGATGAATGCGCACCGGGTAACGAAGGCCAGCCTCGTGGGTCTTGGCCAACCCCTCGCTTATCTGTTCTACCCTCTCGGGGGAGTAGGTGAAGGTAAACGCCATCTCGTCGTCCTTCGTCTGAGCCAGCCGCCTGGAGCCATGGCCGGGCAGCACCACGTAGCACCCCGGCTTCTCGATGGGGGTTACGATGAGGTCGGCGCAGGCCAAGCGGCCGTCCGTGGAGTAGGTGAGCCTGCCCCCTTCATGGTAGAGGGCGGCGTGGACCAGGCGCATGATTTGAGCCGGGTTGCCGGAAAGAAAGATGGCCTGGGGGTCGAAGGCGCAGGTGGTGAGCGGGGAGAAAAGAACCGCCCCATAAATATCATAGGGAAATTTGGGCATGGCCGCTTCGGTGCGCGCCCCCGCCTTCAGGGTCTTGTTGTACCGGTTCAGGCAAAGGTGTCCCTCGGCAAAGTAAGGAACGGGGGGTTTGAAACCCATGGCGAGAATGCTGGGCGCACAGCGCATGTCCTCATATCCCAGGCACAGAGTCTCCTCTTGCCGCTTGGCGATCGTCCATGCCTGGCAGAGGACGAATTTTTTCTTGTAGTCCTGAAGAGGGAATTTTGCGGGTACCTGCGGCTTTTCACCCTTCCGGAGCATTTTCACAGCCACCGGAGGGGAGGCCAGCTTCAGGTATACATTGAGATCCTGCAGGAACGAATCGAATTTACCCATCGGTTAGACCTCCAATTCAAAATTATTGCTATATTCCGCTCGGGACCATGTAAGCAACTTCCCGGTCAGCCCTGGGAAATCAAGCTTTTATAGAAATGGCGTTACCGCCAAACGTCCACTTGGCGGATTGTATGAAATTTAGGCGGGGAAGTCAAGGAACCCCCTGGACTTGTTGAAAACCGGACTTGACATTTTCCCCTAATTTGGTAGTATCCGCTCTGAAAACCTGAACTTACCAAAGTTCCATTAACCATAAACTTTTGGGGCGGCGTATGTCGCTTGGACGTCTAAATCCCATTTCTCTAAAGAAAGGTGGAATTTTTGTATTTATGCCGCTCTCCTATGTCAGGATGTTGATATTTTATCAGGCGAACATTGAATATCCCATGGATTTGAAGTTGTCTTAAAACCTACGTCGTCTTGGCTAAACTGTAAAAATAAAGGGCGTTCCTGAATCCAGGAGGATCTGAAACAAATTCCTGTTTGATTCCAGTTAGGCCTGGTTAGGGAATAGGCACCGAAAATAGGCCTTCCCGAAAATATATTCGATAAGGAGGAACCATGTTAAAATTTACTTTCTTAAAATGTTTTTTTTCGGCGTTAATAATTTTTCTTTTAGTTAGTTGCCTTCCTCATATTAAATTAGAACATATTCCTTCCCCTAAAAAAGATACCTTGGGAAAGGGAGTGATAGTTTTAGGTGCTATAAATGATTTACGAGAAAAAGATTCGGGTGGTGAGAACAATTTTAATCTTTTGGGGCGATTGCGGGGTGGTTTTGGAAATCCGATTCGCTTTTACGCTCAAGAGGGTTACGGGATTAACATCGCCTTAAATAAACTATTGAAGGATGCCTTGTTAGTTGCAGGTTATGAAGTGAAACCATCTGGCTCTGGCGAAAAAATTCCGGTTCTTGACGCTGATGTATTATATTTTTGGTGTGATGGATATATGGGATATCGCATCGCTTCAGTTATTAGATTAAAACTTTTTTCATTCGATAAGCGAGCTGTTTTATTGGAAAAAGATCTTAAAAATGAGCATACTTTCTTGATTGTAGCAACTTATGATGCTCTTCGAAAAGGATATCCAATATTAATGAATCAAATATTAAAAGATGCAGGAGACCTATTCAAATCCGAGGAATTTGCTAAAGCATATGAGCTGTCACAGAAGAAGTAACAATTAGAGGAATGATTTCCGACAATATGCATGCATCGAGCATTTAGATTATCCCCTTTCCTCTGGGCTTGGGGACGTACATAATTTTATAAGTTGACGACATCGCCTTGGCCATTTATCTGTAATCTGGATCGGCTCGTGGAATTCCGAGGTCTGATCGAGCAATTTATAAAGTTTTGTTCAAGCTGCCGTAGCTTTAACCGTTGTCATAAGAATCACTTCAATTTCAAGCGGGTTTGAAAACGTCCGGAACGTCAAAAGATTTATCTATCTCTTTGTCCTATATGGAAGACGGACTCATTCTGAAATTACTTTGTTTAATTTCTGACCCGGCTTCTTTTGGACAAGTAGTTAACCTAGTCAACCCGTCTTGGAAATCATAAACTATTTTTGATCTCCTGGGACAGCAAAGAAAGCGTCGGATCGCGTGCACCCATAAGAATCACCACGTCACCTGGCTTTACGTGCTGTTTAAGGGCAGCAATAAGCCCGTTGCGGTTTTGAGGCGCATAGGACATGACGCCGCGCTTGCTGACTAAGTCAGATAGATCTGCGGAAGAGATATCCTTTTTGACTGTGCCACCTGCGTAATAAATGGGCAGAAAATAAACTTCGTCGGTATCACGAATTAGCCGGGCAAATGTATCCACCAATTCGTCTTTCAGGAAACGGGTTGGGCCGTATCCGTGCGGCTGAAACACCGCAAATATCCGCGCTCCAAAATCGCGGGCCGTAAGAATTGCGGCCATTATTTTTTCGGGGTTGTGGGCATAATCATCAATAACTGTTATGCCCTTTGGCGTTCGCCAAATCGAAAACCTGCGCATAACGCCTCTAAATTCCCGCATGGGCTCAACCATTCCTTCAAGGTTGCAGCCCTGGCTCTCGCATACACAAAGAGCGGCAAGGGCGTTGGAGAGGTTATGGCACCCCGGCAGCGGCAATTCAAAGTCCGTCCCTTTTAAGGTGAACCGCACCAATGGCGTTACCGCCTTTACAGCTTCTGGCTTGCAATCAGCGCGGCTCAAAAGGCCGAACAGATGTGCGGCTTTAATCGGATTGAGTTCGGGATCGTCCGCATTTTTAATTACCAAAGGTGTTTGGCTTGCCAGCCGCTCAAAAAGATCAAGAGTCTGCATTACCGATTTGTGATCCTTGGAAATATTCAAGAACACGGCCTTCTCTGCGCGGTATTTCACCAATGTGCCGTCACTTTCATCCGCTTCAATTACAAGTATGCCGGAATCGCCTTTGAAGGCATTGCCGAGCAATCCTTCTTCGTTCAGTCGAATGAGATTTGCGCCCGTAATGACCGAGGGACTTTTGCCGCATGCCCGAAGTATTTCAAATATCAAAGCAGTTACCGTTGACTTGCCGCTGGTACCGCATACGGCAATGGTGCGGTGGGATGCGACTATGGCGGCGAGCACATCGGAACGGTGTAAAATGGAGATGCCGAGTCTACGGGCCGCGGCGATATCGGCGTTATCGTCTTCGATAGCGGTTGAGATAATTAGGGCCTCCGTAGCGGCCGTAATGCCGCTGCCGTCTTGGGGAAACAAAATGCAGCCGCACCGCTCAAGTTTTTCTTTGGTTTCCTTCATTTCGTCCGCAAAGGCGATACGATCGGAGCCGGTAATCGCATGCCCGCTCCAGGCAAGGTATTGCGCGATCGCGCTCATGCCCGAGCCCATTATTCCGGCAAAATGCAGCGATGAAAAATTCCGTCCGTCAATCGATAAGGACAAATGTTTCCTCGTGGCGTCAAAATGGTGGAGGAGATGTTGATTCTTAGAGCGCGAATTTGGGGTCAAGTCTATTTTCTTTGGCGATATGGCGCAAGGTAGATAAAAAGCGATGTTGGGAATTGGCATCAACGTCTCCTTTCAAATACGGGGAAAAAAGTGAAAAGTCGAAGTCCCATGTTCAGAGGATAACTCATCGCGATGTTAACAGCCCTTTTCAAAGAGGGGAGGGAGGTTCTAAAACAACTTGCCAAATATTCTATTCTATAAAAAGGGATCCGTAAATCCCTTATTCTGGGCCATTCTTCCCAAAGTGAAATACCGAGAGAGCGTTAGGCAAGGGATGAAGAAAAGCTCCAATCGCCCAAGTTGATCCTAAGTGAAAGAGGCTCCCCAAAGAAATTCCGCGAGCGAAATTTTTTCATTTACAAAGGCAGAAACGTCCAATAGAATAATTATAGAAATATCGTCTTTGAGGTGTGGTGTTTATAAATGAAAGTAATTAGAGAAGTTATTTGTTCCAAGTGCCGGAAAAAACAGGTAAACGATGTGGAAGATCTTTTGCGAAGTGACCTTTTCTGGCGGGTTTGTGAGTTCTGCAACCAATACGGATTAAAGATCGCTATCCGGCATAAACTCACTATGAAGGAATGGATGGAAGCTTTTTACAATACCATGGGTTTTAGAGTTGTACAGGTTGAAGCCTTATTAAAAGATCTTTTAAAGGACCGTTCTCACCTTTAAAGTAAATTTTTCTGCCAATCGGGGGAAGGATGGAAAGTACCTATATCATTTTTCAGGTGCAGTTAGGATGGATGGGCTTGGTCGGAAACAAAAATGGCCTACGGCGCATTTTCCTTCCTGGATTAAAAAAACAAGAGCTAAAGGAACGCATTACCTCAGAGTTTCCGGAAAGCAAGGAAAGTCCAGGTCCATGGGAACGGAGCAAAAAACAATTCAGCGAGTACTTTTCCGGGAAAAGGACCCAGTTTGACCTTCCCTTGGACTTGTCTGAGGCGACCCCTTTCCAAAAAAAAGTGTACGCGGTATTATCCCGAGTCCCTTTTGGAGAGGTACGCACCTATCGCTGGCTGGCTCAAAAGATAGGAAACCCGAAAGCGCTGCGGGCTGTGGGACTGGCGAATGCCAAGAATCGCTGGCCATTGGTGATTCCATGCCACCGAGTAGTAGGGAGCGATGGTTTTTTGACCGGATTTTCCGCTCCGGGTGGATTAGACCTGAAAGCCAGTCTTTTGAAGCTGGAAGGCGTACCCACGGAACAAGGACAGGTTCCGGTTGAAAAGATCCGGAAATAAAACCATTTCCCATTCCCCAATCCGCATTCCGAAATCTGAGATTATCTCTTACCTACCGTGGCAAGATAGATCGCTGTCTCCTCTTGCCCATCCGCTCCCACTAAATAGTTCACCTCATCGTCGAAAAAAGCCGCGATGCCACAGCACCCCAGACCCATGGCTGTAGCCGCCAGATATAAGTTTTGCCCGATATGCCCGCAATCCAAATAAATGTAACGATAAGCTCGCTGCCGGTATTTTTGCCGGGAACGGTGGATGACCGCCACCCAGACAAAAACAACGGCGGCTTCCCGGGCCATGTCCTGGTCTAAGGCTGCCCGGGCGATCTGCCGGGAAAAATCTCCTTGGCTTTTTCTTTCCAGGGAGAAATCCCGGACATGCAGGAAATAAATTCCTGCCTCCA
>Ga0299915_10004626_pt1 | contig 10042 bp, 17 predicted proteins | sample RVTome_13_FD_200263 | JGI IMG/M metagenome (GOLD analysis project Ga0299915, IMG submission 200263) | Soil microbial communities from uranium-contaminated site in the Upper Colorado River Basin, Wyoming, United States - RVT92D227 (version 2) ...
ATTCTGCATGGCATCGGCCTAGGACCGCCGAGAGAGGGGCAAGGCCCGTTTCGCCCAACTGACAAGCCCGGCTGCCAATCGGCGGCGAAATTCGGCAGGGTTCACGCGGTCGCCTTGGCTGATCTGCCGTGGCGCGTCGATCGCTGGCGAGACCGTGTGACTTCGCCGGCCAGTTCCAGGCCATCCGGAGTTAAGCGGTAGACGTGGCGCGGCGGTCTTCCCCGCTGTTGTGGGTCCCGCCAGCCATCCTCCAACAGCCCCTGATCACAGAGGCGCATGAGAAGCGGATACAATGTGCCTGATTTCAGGCCGGTCTGCTTTGAGAGCTCATAGCCATACGCCCACGTGCCTGGTCGTTCCATCAGAGCGGCCAGGAGGACTTGCGTCTGAGGGGAACTATTCTTCCGGCGGGCCATGGTGTAAAGTCTACATATATCGAGCCTGGATGTCAAGCCGATGGTACCAGGCCCGGCGGTGAGCAGTGCCACGAGGGTAATCGCTCCCAGCTAGGGCGTCGCGCGAGATTGCTCCTGAGTGAGGCATGCTAGGTGGCCGAACTGATTCCTGTCCTACAGACCGCCATTGGACCCGTGATCCTCATGTCCGGCGTGGGCCTTCTCATCCTCTCGATGACCAACCGGCTAGGGAGGGCAATCGACCGGGCGCGCCTCATCGGTGCCCAACTCACTGAAGTCAGCGCTGCAGAACGTCCACCGCTCGAGACCCAGCTCCGCATCCTCTGGAGAAGAGCACGGGTTATCCGCTCAGCCATCGCTCTATCGGCAGCCAGTGCTCTGGGCGCCGCACTGCTCGTGATTCTGATCTTCATAATAGCCATCACAGGGCTCGAGGCGAGCTGGCTTGTCGCCAGCCTGTTCATGCTCTGCATGTCAACACTGATCGTCTCGTTGGTGCTCTTCATCCATGACATCAATCAGTCTCTGGCCGCCCTCAGGCTCGAGTTGCAGACTCATGGCCTGGGCGATGCCTGAGCACTCGAAATGGCGGACCCGGCCAGGCCGGGCTTTTCGTTCGATAATAGCTTTGCCGGGCCGTTGCGCGTTAGCCCGTTGGCCGGACAGCGCCCCAAAGGACAGGTCCGGCCGGGGAAGAGGGGAGGTCGGAGAATGACAGCCGCAGCGTCAATCATCGCAGCGCTCGCCGCGATGGGGTTAACCTTTGGCACGGCATTCGTGGGATCCAGATTCCCTGTGGATGACTGGTACGCCGGGCTGACCAAGCCTGCATGGAATCCCCCGAATTGGCTCTTTGCTCCGGTCTGGACTGCGCTGTATTTGCTCATGGCCATCGCCGCCTGGCTGGTCTGGAGGGAGAGCGGTTTCAGCGGCGCGGCTGTTCCCCTGGCCGTCTTTGTCTTGCAGCTCATCCTGAATGCCGGCTGGTCATGGATCTTCTTTGGGCGGCATGAGATCAGACTGGCGCTGATTGAGATCGTGATCCTCTGGCTAGCCATTCTCTGGACGGTGTTGGCGTTCTGGCGTGTGAGTCCGGTCGCCGGCGCTCTGCTCGTCCCTTACCTATTGTGGGTGTCTTTTGCCTCGGTGCTCAACTATGCCATTTGGCGGTTGAACAGATGAGTCAGAGTCCATCCATCCAGCCGCCTGCGTCGCACCCCGCGAGCAGGCAACGTTCGCACAGAATAGGCCTTGCATGAACATCTATGACCATACGGCTTTTCAAATCAGCAACCTGGATCAAGCCATCGAGTTCTATGTGCAGAAGCTCGGCTTCACGCTTGCCTCGCGGGCGGAGAATGCAGCAGAGCAAGAAGCCTACGCGTTCCTTGTCCTGGGCGATTTGCGTCTGGAGCTCATTCAAGACCTGAAACACCCCACCCATGCCAAGCGAAGCATCCAGCCTCCCTATTGCCCTCACCTGGCGATCCAAACCGCCGACATGGCGCAAGCCGTCGCCCGGTTAGAGGAATCTGGAGTGACCATTCTCCGCGGCCCGCTGGAGATTGAAGGGGAAGAGAGCTGGGTGTATTTCTGCGATCCGGACAACAACATCCTGGAGTACATTCAGTGGTACCGAAGGAAGTAGCCGGGTCGCGGGGGCTCATCGCTCAACTCACTGGTCCGGCCGTCTCTTTCGCAGGCAACCATGAAAGGATGAATACAGAGCATGCCTCATAAGAGAATCCCTATGGATCGGGACAAGAAGATTGCCCTGGTTGCCCACGATAACAAGAAGCGGGATCTAATCGAATGGGCTAGGTTCAACCGCGATCTCTTGGCACACCATGAGGTCTTTGCAACCGGCACGACGGGGGAGGTGCTCGAGCGCGAACTTCACATCGAAGTCACGAAGCTCCAGAGCGGACCCCTGGGGGGTGATCAGCAAATTGGCGCAAGAATCGTTAATGGGGAGATCGACTTCCTGATCTTCTTCTGGGATCCACTCGAGCCCCTTCCGCACGATCCCGACGTGAAGGCACTGCTGCGAATGGCGGTAGTATGGAACATCCCCATTGCCTGCAACCGGGCCTCTGCCGACTTCATGATCTCCTCGCCCCTGATGGACGGCGAATACGATCGGCTCGTGCCTGACTACCATTCCTATCGGACCCGCAAGATTCCCTCGGACCGGAGACCACGCCGAGGGGATGACGATGCTGGCTGATCCGCCCGACCGACGCCCCTATACTCTCGGTAGGCCAAGAACAGGTCGCCGAACCTGGAGCTATGGGTAGGTCCACAAAGCAGAACAAAGCCCTGGTTCGCCGAGTCCTGGATCTGGTCTGCAACCGAGGCAATCTCAACGTCGAGAGCTTCAAGAAGCAGCTGGGATCTGTTTAGCTGCGCTCCGCGCACAGGGGAAGTCGCTTGCCAATAGAAAGTAGGCCTCATCGACCAGCCGCGGGGTGGCGCAAGCGCAGGATGGGTCATGGTGTCAGTCAAACAACGGTCAGGCAACTTGATGGTCCGATTCAAAACAGAGGAACAGGTGCTGGAATGAGGGCAAGGCCGCTCTTATGGCGCGTTGTCATGACAAGCGTGTTTCTCTTGGCTTCGACTGCATGCAGCAAGCAGTCAGAAACTCGGGTCCTATTCATCGGCAACAGCTACACGTCCTTCAATGGTGGCCTCGACAAAGGACTGGAGGCACTATCCTCTTCGATCGAGACGGGGCGAGTTATTGCTGATGGATACACTCTGGAGGACCACTGGAACGACGGGGAGGCCCTTCGGAGAATCCGCGACGGGGGCTGGGACTTTGTCGTACTCCAGGAGCAGAGCCAGCTGCCAGTCGTTGGCCGTGAGAGCTTCTTCAGATTCAGTCGACAATTCGATGCGGAAATACGGGAAGCCGGCGCCAAGACGGTTCTTTTCATGACATGGGAACGCCCCGACAGTATTAGCGCTGGAGTCAACACGGCCAACCTGGCGAACGCCTACAACTCAGTCGGGACTGAATTAGGGGCACTAGTGGCTCCCGTGGGTCTGGCGTTCTCTCGTTCACTTCATGAAAGGCCGGATCTCGCACTCTATAGCAGTGACGGACATCCCACACGAGAGGGCTCCTACTTGGCAGCCTGCGTACTCTATGGCACCATCTCTCGTGAGACTCCGGTCGGCAATCGACATTCCGGTAAGGGTCTTACAGCTGAGACATCAGCCTTCCTGCAACAGGTAGCAGCCGAAGCGTTGGGGTTCTAGCCGGCGAAACCCGGGAGTGCGCCCAGCAGCTCGCCGAAGCGGACCCGGCCAGCTGCGCAGCCTTCCATCCCTTCACATGCGTCGCAAGCCTCTTCTCACCGCCATGGTCTCGGCCCTCGCAATCCTACCTCTCGCAGCACTTGTTTCATGGACCCTCTTCGTCGAAGCAGCCCCGGCGCTGCCCCTGGCGTCGCCCTCCTCGGCCTGTGAACCTCCGTGGTTCGGGTTCTATCGATCCGCTTCGGCCTGGATCGCGTTTCAGTCTTCATCCAACAAGTGCTGGACGACCGAGAGTAGCCCTGTGGAGGTCGACCAGTGGTACGCCGACTTGGGATGGGAGTTCGGGGGACGAGTCGGTGGATACTGGAGCAGGTTCCACCTGGACCTCGGCCTCGTCTCGATCTATGGATGGAGGCGAGCCTATTCCTCGGCGGGGCCCGGCTCCGGCGCGTCAATCCTCATGCAGATGTATCTCGACATCGGGATCCTGCCCATTTGACACCAGCCCGCCCCTGGTCCGGTTCCGCCATGGCCGCCCGACAATTGACTGAGGCGGACGCAGTTTTGGCGCGATATCATGTTCTTGACAGCTTTGCTGCGTCGCTCAGCCCGAGGCCGCTGGGCGGCGGAGAGCCCGTCTGGCGGGCGAGTAGCGCCAGAATCGCGTGCCAGAGCCATGCCCGGGCCTCTTAAGCCATGAAAGGAACCCGATCGTGATCCGACGCATTCTTCTTGTCGCTCTTGCCGTCCGGGCCGCCCTCCTGCTGGCCATCCAATTGGTCCCGTATGGGCATCAACACACCAATCCGCCGGTGATCGCCGAACCCGCCTGGTCTGACCCGGTGATCCGGGAGGGCGAGATGCCTCCGGCCTACTACCGGCTGATGCATCGGCCGGCCAGCCTGACGGCCGCGGAGACGACCAAGCTGGCACAGGGACTGGCCGGATTGCGCTGAGTTGGGGGTCGACTCAAGGATGCGGCGCTACCCTCGCTACGAGCCACAGAGAGAAGAATGAAGGCAGCGATGTACAGACCGAATCCGTCATCGGAGTTCCGAGTCAAGTTCGACTTTCGCGTCGATTTCACCAACGGCGGTCATGTCCAGGGACAGGACTTCCTACTCGATATCGACGGGACGGTAGTTTCGGACGATGAATTGAAGGTCATGATCGTCGAAGCAATGAATCTGGCCCGAGCGAGAACCGTCGCCATCTACCGGAAACAGATCGTGCGTCGCGGAGAGCACGACGATGCCTGAGCAACGCACCCAGAGAAGGACCGCCCAGTACCTCCCTGGAGGGGATGCAGTCTCAGAGCGAGAATAGGATGGGAACTGCATTGCTGCGTCGCTCTTCGACACAATCCGAAGCGCGGTTGATGACCTTAGTACCGTGGAGCTTCGCGTCACGAAGAGCCAGATCGCATTCCGGCGCCAGGACTCCTCGCCGCTCTGGAAACAAGTCGTTGAGCCGACGCGATTGACACCAAGGTTGAAATCGCCCGATAACGTGTGGACGTTTCGGGATGGAAGCGCGGTTCGCTTCGAAGCCTACATCGACAATCCAACGATGATGAGGGCGCTGGAGCCGTAGGGTGGCCGCACGGTGTTGAAGTACCTCCTCCTCGGCAGCGGTTACGCCTTCGCTGCAACGATCCAGCCCGGACCTCTGCAGGCTTTCCTGGTCTCCCGAGTCGCGGCGACCGGTTGGAGGCGCACGCTCCCCGCGTGTCTCTCGCCGCTTCTCAGCGACGGACCCATTGCCGTGGTTGCGCTCCTCCTGCTCGGTCAACTGCCACCAGCTGCCCAGAATGTATTGCAATCGGCAGGTGGACTCCTGCTGGTCTACCTCGGCTGGGCCGCCTTTCGACAGTGGCGCAGCCCGGCCGAACCCGGCTCGAGAGGGTCGGGGCCTCGGACTTTCCTCCAGGCAGCACTGGTCAATCTGCTCAATCCGAATCCGTACCTCGGTTGGGCCTTCGTCCTCGGTCCCGCGGTGCACACTGCGTGGGCAGAGCATGCAGGGTACGCCGTTGCATTAATTGCGGCCTTCTATGGCACGATGGTCGTCATGCTGGCCGGGTTCATCCTCCTGGTCGGCACAGCCCGCTTCCTTGGCTCGAGATCTCAGCGAGCACTTGTCGGGGTTTCGGCTGTAGTCTTGGCGGGCCTGGGCATCTACCTGCTGGCCAGCGCGGTGTGGCAATAGCGCTCGCGGCCGTTGGGCCGTATCTGCACACCTCGGAGAAGGAATCCAGTCCTTCGCCGTGATGGCATCAATCCTGCGGAACGAATGCCAGCAAGTCTCGACCAGAGCTCATCAATCGAAGCTGTCCATCCGCGATCTGATACCTCTCGGAACTGCTCAATCGCGCGATGAACGCCTGCTCTTGGTCCATAGCTCCATCGGGTGCTATGCAAGCCATCAGCGTCGATTGGATCTCTCGGATTTCGATGCTGTCTCCGTGGATTTCATAGGAAGCACCAAAGCTGTTGCAGCCCGATGAGCCGTGAACCGACCCCCCTTCAAAGACCGCGGTAATTACGATTCCGGGCAGGGATTCCCTTCCGTCGAGGGATACGAGGTGCCATGAGGTGCCATCGAGAGGATCAGGTAGTGCATTCTCGACGCCATTGCAGCCGGCGAGTGCTATTCCGGCGAATCCGAGCACTACAGTTGCCAGGGTCCATTGGGGTTTCATGATGTCAGCTCCAGTACATGTCAGGTCTACATGTGTGACGAAATCGAACCCGGATGGGTTCCAGCCTCTCTCTGTGAGAAGCCGCCCGGCCCAACCACTCGCTGGAGCGGGCACAGCCACAGGGTGAGAATGGGATAGAGTAGGATTGCTGCACCTCTCAGCTTGAGGCCGCTGGGCGGACAGGCGCCGGGCTTTGCGAGACATGCGCGGAGATGCGAATCAGAAGGGCGTTGAGCGGCTTCATCGGGCTTCCGCCCTTGTTCTCATTTCGGCGATCCTCTTCTGTCTCTTCTTCCAGCTCAACAAGTCCGGCCCCCTTGGGGGCGTCAACCCTTTCGCCGAGGATCCGTACGATGCTATCGGCTCGTTCGCGGTCCAGACGGCGCTGCTGGTTGGCCTCCTGAGCTACGCCCGCGCTCTCCGCGTGCGAAGCGACGCATCTCAGGCCACCAAGGCCCGCCTGGTCCTGCGTGGCGACGGTCTCGTTCTGGCTGCTATCATCGTCACCCTGGTGTCAGACGTCCTGACGGAAGTGACCCATCGCGTTCCTCGGTCTGCGTGGGGAAACCTCCTGCTCGCCGAACTTGTCGTCGTGATTTTGATCGCATTCTCTTCATCCCTTGCGCCTGCAATCACTGCTCGAGCAGTCCCGACGACCCGCCCTCCGGATGATCTCACACCAGCAGATGCTATCGACGACCTGTGGGCACTCGTACGCCTGCCCGTCAGCGGCGCTCGGGCAGTCCTCGGCCGCTACTTGGGAGTGCGACCGGCCGTCTCGCACCGCAAGTGACATGTCCTGTCCATCGACATACCCTCGGTGGAATCCCTGATGTACGGAGAGTCAGCGTGACCAGAAGCGTGATCTACAGCACGATGGTCTCACTCGACGGCTTCATGGAGGGGCCGAACCGGGAGTTGGATTGGGTGATCGTCGACGAGGAGCTGCATCGATACATCAACGATCAGCAGCGCGCGATCGACACCTACCTTTACGGACGACGGATGTATGAGCTCATGGTGAGCTACTGGCCCACCGCCGATGCAGACCCGTCGGCCCCACCCTACATCCTCGAGTTCGCCGAGATCTGGAAGAACATGCCGAAGCTCATCTTCTCGACCACTTTGACCCAAGTCGAATGGAACTCCAGCCTCGTGACGGAGGATCTCGCCCAAGTGGTCACGAGGCTGAAGTCATTACCTGGCAAGGACCTGGCGCTCGGGGGGAGCCACCTCGCCTCCACCCTCATGCACCTCGACCTGGTAGACGAATACCAGCTCTTCGTCCAACCGATCGTCTTGGGAAGCGGCACTCGGCTATTCCCGCCTCTGAATCACAAGTCGGAATTGAAACTGGCTGAGGTGGTCCCATTCAGGTCCGGGGTGGTTCTGCTCCGCTACCAGCGCCCAGACAAGGCGCAAAGGCTGGTCGTCCGTGAAAACAGCAGCCCCCGATGACGAGCAGGTACTGCCGATGGATACGAAGCTAGTTGCCCGCTTTGCGGTCCGCGAGACCATGGGCATCCTCTTCATGGGAGTGGCCCTATTCTGGTCGGCCGGGGAAATCGGGTGGTGGCCAGCCTGGGCTTTGATTGCGGTCACTACGGCCTGGAGCATTGCCACGGCCGTTGTCATCCTTCGCCACCGCCCAGACCTCCTGGCTGAGCGACTCGGGCCGCGCAAGGGTGCCAAACGATGGGACACGACCATCATGGGTGTCCGCGGCATCCTGCAACTCGCAGTCTATCTCGTCGCCGGACTCGATCACCGATACGCCTGGTCGGCCGATTCCCCCGCGGCTGTCCAGACAGCCGCGCTCGTCGTCTGTTCACTCGGATATGGCCTAGTCGTATGGGCCACGGCTTCGAATGCCTTCTTCTCGCTGATCGTCCGTATCCAGACTGAGCGGGGCCACTCGGTCGTCACCGCTGGCCCCTACCAGTACGTCCGCCATCCGGCCTACGCTGGCGCCCTGCTCACCATCCCATCGGTGCCGATCCTTCTTGGCTCGTGGTGGGCCCTGCTAATCGGGGTAGCCGACGTGGCCCTGATGATCGTCCGCACCGCCCTGGAGGATCGCACCTTGCAGGCTGAGCTCCCTGGCTATCCCGAGTACGCTCTTCAGGTCCGCCACCGTCTTGTGCCAGGCCTCTGGTAGCTCTCGCCCGCCGCTCCGCCACAGCTGGGATACCGGAGACCCCTGGGGGGACAAAGAGCGGGGTAGCGAACACTCGATGAAGCCACACCGGCCGATCAGGCGTCGGGTTCGGTGCGATACTAGTCTCGGCCGGGCGTTTCACCTCGAGGCCCTCGGGCAGCCTCCGGCGATCTGATTTCATTGGAGATGATCGGTATGTGCAGAAGTATCCAGACCCTATTCAACTATGATCCGCCCACGACCGAAGAAGAAATCTATGCATCATCGCTGCAATATGTGCGCAAAGTCAGTGGTTTCAGGAAACCATCAAAATTGAATGAGGCGGCATTTCAAAATGCAGTCATGGAGATCTCGATCGTCACCAAGCAGCTCATTGATTCGCTTGTGTCAGCCACCCCTCCGAGAGACCGAGCCATGGAGGTCGCGCGGGCCAAGGCGAAGGCCCAGGAGAGGTTCGGGCGTGCTTCAGAAAGCTGAATGCCGTCCGATCTCGCCGCTGACTGGGTTGCCCGCAACTACTTCTTCCCGGGAGCATTCAATAGACAGACCCAGGAGTTCGTTGCCCAGGTCTGCGTAGGGCCAGTCAGCTGGGCTGTGCCGGAGTTTCAGATCGGATTCTTTGTGGATCGAGATCACGAAGGACAGGGCTACGCCACCGAATCGGTTAACGCGAGCCTGCGGTTCATCTTCGAGCACCTTGGAGCCCATCGAGTTCGCATGGAGTGCGACGACACCAATGAACGCAGCTGCCGAGTGGCGGATCGATGTGGAATGGTCAAAGAGGGCCATGTCCGAGAGAACAAGAGGAACCCAGACGGGACGCTCAGCGGAACGCTGCATTTCGGGCTGCTGAAGCGCGAGTATGATGCACTCGGACGCGGCACCGCCTAGCACCGAGGAATCCAACGATGGATCCGAAGTCCATAACGCTGTACGAGTGGATCATCGAGAGGTTTACGATCGCAGGGCGTGCCGAGTTCGTCGAGCAGCTGGCGCCCACATTCGAGCAACTCGTTGAACCGGCAGCCCAAGTGCTCGATCTCTGTTGTGGAACAGGCCCGTTCTCTTTCCTCCTCGAACGGCTGGGTGCCGACGTCACCGGCCTCGACAATGCCCCCTTCATGATCGATCTGGCCAGGCAGGAGGCTCGGCGGAGAGGGTCGAGCGTGGAATTCGTCCTGGCGGATGCCCTCGAGCACGATCTTGGATCGCAGCGCTACGATCTGGTGGCCTTCATGGGCAATACCGTATCGGATTTCTCCCTGGAGGCTGCGGTGCGACTGGTGGAGAAGATCGAAGCCGCACTCAGGCCAGGGGGCAGGTTCGTCATTCACTACATTGACGGAGCCTTCTCCTTCATCGAGGGCAGCTATCCGAAGGAGGAAGTCGAACAGCTCGAGCCGGTGAAGATCACTCGCCGGTTCAAGATCTACCGAGCTGAGGATTCGGCGATTGTCGAAACATACCGTAACGAAGGCACGCATGAGGAGTACGACTACACCA
>Ga0299915_10004627_pt1 | contig 10040 bp, 9 predicted proteins | sample RVTome_13_FD_200263 | JGI IMG/M metagenome (GOLD analysis project Ga0299915, IMG submission 200263) | Soil microbial communities from uranium-contaminated site in the Upper Colorado River Basin, Wyoming, United States - RVT92D227 (version 2) ...
AAAGAAGCCGGCCGCTTTCCTCTTCGGCCCGAAGTCGTGTTCCGGACGCTCGGGCCGGGCAAATCTCGAAGCGATGTGGAACCTTGCCCTCTTTACTCAGGGCCGGCTTGTTCCCCTGGATTCCGACGGCAACGCGCGCGGGGCGTTGGAAGTTTCGAGCGCGGATGGCCATGGCCTGAAGAAGGCCAAGGATGTTTTGGACGCGATTCATTCCGGGAAAGTCAAAGCGCTTTATCTCTGCGAACCTATCCCCGGTTTAGCCAAGGACAAAGTCGAGTTCACGGTTTATCAAGGGAGCTTTATGAACGAAGCGGCCAAACGCGCTGATGTCGTCTTACCGGAAACGACATTCGTCGAAAGCGGCGGCACGTTCGTCAATATCGAGGGACGGATTCAGAAGCTCAGCGCGGCGATCCCTCCTCTCGGGGAAGCCCGGCCGGGGTGGATGATCGTCCGCGACCTCGCCCGGAAAATAGGCCTGACCGGATTCGACTATCAGGATGTCTCGGAAATATTCGCAGACATGGCGAAGAGTATCCCGGCTTTTCACGGCCTGAGCGCCGGCCAAATCAATCCGGAGACCATGGTCCGCGATCTTCCGAAAAACGGCAAAAGATTCCTGGTCTCCGAAGCCGCCCCGCCCGCGGATGAACCCGCGACCGATGAGCCGGTTCGAGATCCCGATACCTATCGGGGACTGGCGATGGCCGTCGAGGTCAAGTCCCTGAATCGGATCCGAAATCGAGGAGAATGATGGCTAAAGTCCTGGATAGACGACGCCTGGTGCCCAATCTTCATCTGATTGAAATCCATGCGCCTGAAGTGGCGAAAAAATGCAGGCCGGGGCAATTCGTCATAATCATGCCCGATGAGCGCGGCGAGCGCATTCCCCTGTCCATCGCCGACTGGGACGCGGCCAAGGGTTCCGTAACTTCCGTTTTTCTGTTGGTCGGAACGTCAACCCATAAGCTCTCCCTTCTTAAGACCGGAGACGAAGTCCCTGTGTTCGTCGGCCCCCTTGGCCGCGAGTCCGAGATTCGCAACTTCGGGACGGTTGTCCTTGCCGGCGGCTGTTTCGGCATTGGGGCGATCTATCCTTTGGCCCGGGCGCTGAAAGCGGCCGGGAACCGGGTGATCACGGTGATCGACGTCAAGGCCAAGTATTTGATCTACTGGGGAGAGAAGCTGCGGGCCGTGAGCGACAAAATGATCATTGCCTCGCGCGATCAGGCTTTGAATTCCAAGGAATACATCCCGGCGAAGATCGCCGAAGTGCTGCACAGCGAAAATCCTGTAAACAGGGTCGTGGCCATCGGCTGCACGTATCTCATGTATGCCTGCGCGATGGCGACCAAGCCGTTGGGCATTAAAACAATCGTCAATCTCAACCCGATCATGGTCGACGGCACGGGGATGTGCGGCGCCTGTCGCTGCACGGTCGGCGGCCAGACGAAGTTCGCCTGCGTCGACGGGCCCGACCTCGACGGCCACGAGATTGACTGGATGGAATTATTCAAGCGGCGGAAATCGTATTTCGACGATGAAATCCAATCACTCTGCGATTGGGAAAAGAATCAACTCCCGTGAAAAGAGACCGATAAACGATGGCCGAGGAAAAAAAAGAATTATCGCCCGAGCTGAAAGAGCGGCTCAAGGCGGGATTCGACCAGGAATGGCGGAAAGGGCAGAGGAAGGCTGTTCCAGTTAAGGAGCGGATGAAGCTGCCGCGGCAGAAGATGCCCGAGCGCGAGGCGGCAGTGCGGAACAGGGATTTCGGGGAGGTCAACCGCGGCCTCGACTCCGAAGCGGCCATGGCCGAGGCGCGGCGTTGCATGGACTGCGCCAATCCTCAGTGCGTGGGCGGCTGCCCGGTGTCTATCGATATTCCGAGCTTCGTCAAGCTCGTCGAACAGGGAAAGTTCATCGAGGCTGCCTGGAAGATCAAAGAAACGAACTCGCTTCCGGCGATCTGCGGCCGGGTTTGTCCCCAGGAATCGCAGTGCGAAGAGGTCTGCACGATGAAAAAGGGGACCGGCGTCCCGGTGGCCATCGGCAACCTGGAGAGGTTTGTCGCCGACTTCGAGCGGCTGGGCGGGAATATCAAGATCCCGGAGATTCCTCCCCCGACGGGATGCAAAGTGGCCATCATCGGTGCCGGCCCGGCGGGCCTCACGGTCGCCGGCGACCTGGCAAAGCGGGGCCACAGCGTTACGATTTTTGAAGCCCTCCACATCTCCGGCGGGGTTCTGGTCTACGGGATCCCTGAATTCCGCCTGCCGAAAGCCATCCTCAAAGCCGAAGTCGACTATCTCCAGAAACTCGGCGTTCGAATCCGGACGAATTTCGTCGTCGGCAAGACGGCGACGATCGACGATCTCAGGGCCGAAGGTTTCGAGGCGTTTTTCATCGGCTCGGGGGCGGGACTCCCGAATTTCATGAAGATCCCCGGAGAGAATCTCGTCGGCGTTTATTCGGCCAACGAATACCTGACTCGGGTCAACCTTATGCGGGCCTGGGATTTTCCCAATTACGATACACCCGTCTTCAAGGCCAAGTGCGCGGCGGTCATCGGCGGCGGCAATGTCGCCATGGACTCGGTCCGGACATCCAAAAGGCTCGGGGCCGAGAGGTCGATCATCATCTACCGCCGCTCGCGCCATGAAATGCCCGCCCGGGAAGAAGAAGTCAAACACGCCGAGGAGGAAGGCATCGAGTTCCACTTCCTGACGACCCCGACGCGCTATATCGGCGACGAGAACGGAAAGCTTCGGGCGATGGAATGCCTGCGGATGGAGCTCGGCGAGCCGGATGCTTCGGGGCGCCGGCGGCCGGTTCCGGTCAAGGGCTCGGAATTTATCACGGAAGTGGACCTCGTCGTCGTCGCGATCGGCCAGAGTCCCAACCCTCTCATTCCCCAGACCACGCCGGGGCTGAAAATGGGAAAATGGGGAAACGTCGAGGTCGATTGGAAGACCATGGCGACCAGCCTCGAGGGGGTGTATGCCGGAGGCGACATCATCCGCGGCGGGGCGACCGTCATTCTGGCGATGGGGGACGCCCGGAACGCGGCCGCGGAAATGGACAAATATCTCAGGGCGAAACCGCGCCCCTAAACCGGAATCAAGCCGACCGCGGCGGATAAGCGGATAAAACGATGCATCAATCCAGCCTCTTCCCGGCGGCTTCGGGCCGCATCGGGACAGACGAGTCGGGCAAAGGGGATTACTTCGGTCCTCTTGTCATCGCCGGCTTTTACCTGCCTGAGGGACAGGAGGCCGTGCTCAAGGAACTCGGGGTCAGGGACAGCAAAAACCTGTCCGACAATCGCTGCCGGGATATCGCCGAGGCGCTCAAAGCCGGATACATTCATGCCCTCGTCGTCATCGGCCCGGAAAAATACAACGAGCTCCACGCCAAGATGAAAAACCTCAATCGGATTCTCGCCTGGGGGCACGCCCGGGCGATCGAAAATATCCTGGCCCGGGTGCCGTGTTCGAAGGTTGTCACCGACCAGTTCGGAGACGAGCGTTTTGTCCGCGAAGCGCTCCTCCGCCAGGGAAAAACCGTCGAGCTCGTCCAACGGCCGCGGGCCGAGGAAGACCCGGCCGTCGCGGCCGCCTCGATTCTGGCCCGGGCCGAATTTTTGAAAAAGTTATTTTTCCTGGGGAAGGAAATAGGCCTTGAGCTCCCCAAGGGCGCCGGCCCCCAGGTTGAAGCGGCGGCCGTCGAGCTCGTCCGAAAGCTCGGGGCAGAGGCGCTCAACAGAGCGGCCAAGACCCATTTCAAGACAACCTCCCGCGTCCTTCAAAATTCGAGAATTCGGTGACAGATTGGCTCGCAAGACATTGTGCCGCCTTAAAGAATTCCGGCAATGAGTTGTCTGTCACCGAATTAGTGGTATAATTTCCCGCCGGAAAGGCCATGGTCGTCCTTCTGAAAATCGGCGCTGTCATCCTGGTCCTGCTCTATCTCATCCGTAAAAAGTGGGACCTGGGCCTCGTTCTGTTTCTCGATTCGATTTTGACCGCGGTCCTCTTCAGGCTGAAGATCCGGGATTTCGGGACCAACGTCTTCGGGGCGCTTATCGCCGGGGAAACCCTGACCCTTGTCGGAGTTCTGATTCTCGTTCTTTACCTGGGCCACTTTCTCCAAGCCGGAGGCCATTTCCGGAGAATGGTCGACGCCTTGAAAAATCTGGTCCATGATCCTCGCCTTATTCTCGGAATCCCCTCGGCGTTCATCGGTCTGCTGCCGATGATGGCCGGGGCGATGATGGGCGCGCCGATCGTCGACGAAGCGGCCCGGCGCTGGAATCTCAGCCCGGCCTGGAAGACGTTTTTCAATTACTGGTTCAGGCATATTTGGGAGTACAGCTGGCCGCTCTACATGAATCTGATCCTCGCCGCGGCCATTTTTCACATCCCGATCAAACGCATCTGCTTCACTCAGTTTCCGTTTACCGTCCTGGCCGCGGCCGCGGGGCTGGTCGTGCTCTACAGGAATGTCCCGTATCTTCCGCCGGAGGAGCGCAACGGCTGGAGCGTTAAGGATGTGGTCAGAGTTTTTTGGAGCATCTGGCCGATCGTGCTGACGATCCTCCTCATCTTTGTCTTCAGGTTGAATATGCTTCTAGCCCTGGCGATTTCGAGCGTCTTGAGCTTGATCTTCACCACCTTGAGCTTCGAGGAACGATGGAAGGCCGTTCTCAAGAGCCTTTCGCCCAAGATCATTCTTCTGACGGCCTCGCTCATGGTCTTTAAAAGAATCCTGGAAGTCTCCGGCGCGCTTGATTCCGTCGTCCGCGTCTTCCCCCCCCACGGCGTGACCGCCTATCTCCTCCTTTTTGCCGCGCCTTTCTTTGTGGCCCTCCTGACCGGAGTCAACCAGGCCTTCGTGGCCATCGCCTTTCCTCTGCTCTTGCCGATCATCGGCAAGGGACAGCCGGACATGATCCTGTTGATGTTCGCCTACGTCAGCGGATTTTGCGGGATTCTGCTCTCGCCGGCCCATCTCTGCCTGGCCTTGACCGCGGATTATTTCAAGGCCGAGCTCCGCGACGTCTATAAAATCCTGATCTGGCCCGTGAGCGCGATTTTTACGGCCGCGCTCGCGGTCTTGATCATCACGAGGATATTTTGATCCGGAGGCGCGTTGGACCGAATTCCGGAGGAGTGTCGAGAGCCTTTTGCCTCCGCGGCATGCGCTCCCATCCCGGAACGATCGCCGCTGAGGACGGCGCCCATGAATAACGACCCCGAACATCTCTCCCCACGGCTCTTCACCCGGCGTCTTTACTTCGAAGACGCCTATCAAACGGAATTCGAAGCCGATGTGGTCGAACGTGTGACGCTCGAGGGTCACCCGGCCGTCGTTCTCGATCGGACGGCATTCTATCCCGAATCCGGCGGACAGCCCTGGGATCTCGGGACGATGAACGGAATCCCGGTCGTCAAAGTCGCGGAGGACGGCGAACGCGTCGTCCATGCCCTGGCCCGGGAGTTCTCCGCGGCGCGCGTCGCGGGAAAAATCGACTGGAATGTCCGCTTCGACCATATGCAGCAGCACACAGGCCAACATATCCTCTCCCAGGCTTTCCTCGATGTTCTCCACGGCGAAACGAAATCGTTCCATCTGGGCGCCGCGACATCCACGCTCGAAATCGGGATTCCGAAGATCGGCGACGACGAAATCGAGCGCGTCGAGCGCCGGGCGAACGCCGTCGTCTTCGAAGACCGTCCGGTCAAGACGTACTTCGTCCCTCCGGAGAGGATCGCCGAAATTTCCTTCCGCCGGCCGCCGAAAAGGGAAGGCGTTCTCCGCGTTGTCGAGATCGAGGAATTCGATTATTCGGCCTGCGGCGGCACCCATTGCCGGCGGACGGGCGAAGTGGGCCTGATCAAAATCACCAAAGCGGAGCGCATCCGGAACAATATCCGCTTCGAGTTTCTCTGCGGCGGCCGGGCTCTGAGCGATTATCAAGCTAAAAACGGCATCGTCCGGAATCTCGTCGGACGGTTTAACGTCCAGGACAAGGACGTTCCCGCGGCTGTCGAAAAGCTCGGCGGCGAACTCAAGGCCGCGAAGAAAGAGATCCGCCGGCTTGAAGAGCTTTGGGCCTCAGCGGAAGCCCAAGTCATCGCGGCCAAGGCCGAAGGCCGGGTCATTCAAAAAGTATTTCGGGACAGGAGCCCCGAGGCGGCCCGCGCTCTAGCCTTGAATCTTGCCAAGCGGGGCGACTTTGTCGTCTTGTTCGGGGCTTATTCCGAGGCGCGCAGCCATCTCATCTTCGCCCGGGCCGATAACGTTCCCCTGGATCTGCGCCAGATCGTTCCCCTTGTCGCTCCCCTCGTCAACGGCCGCGGCGGCGGGAGCCCGTCCCTTGTCGAGATCTCCGGTGAGCGCGGGGCAGACTTAGCTCCGGCGCTGGCGAAGGCCGCCGACCTCATCCCGATTCCCGGATAAATTCGGCTGATTATGGATTTTGCTTTTTCCACAGCGCCGCATTAAGAAGGATGAAATGGAAAAGAAAAAACTCAGCGACAAAGAGCTTTTGAAACTTCTCAATGTCGATTCGAAAACCCTCGCCCGTACGGACTGGAAATATGATTATGATTCCAATTGATCATGCTCATGGGGAGGAAACGAAATGAAAAAGGAAATTCAAATAAAATCAGAAAAGGAAAAAACAGATATCCTGAAGCTGTGCATTTGTGAAAGCTGCCCGAGTTATGTGGATTGCGGCGGGCAAGGCAAGGCGAAAGAAAAGGCTTTTTGTATGGCCTTTGCCGGCAAGAGCGCGTGCATCACCCAGGAAAAAGGGTGCCTGTGCGAAGCCTGCCCGGTCAAAAGCAAAATGAATCTGAGAAATATTTACTTTTGTACCAACGGCAGTGAAGAGCAGCAAAACAAAAAAACTTAAGATTCGTTTTGATATTCGAGAATGCCCATCGAAATTTCTCTCTAAAACCGAACATTCGTTTCCACGATCCTGTCTCCTGGGGAAAGAAAAAAACCTCTCCGCGAGCTGCCGCGTTAATTAAACGAGTGCGGATATCGCCGGAATTATTCGTAGCGGAGGGAGACGATCGGATCGACCTTGGCCGCCTTCTGGGCGGGGAAGATGCCGAAGAACAGTCCGACCGAAATCGAGACGAAGAGCCCGAGAAAAACCGACCAGGTCGAGACCGTGGCCGGGAGGGGAGTGGCTGCCCGGACGATCAAAGCGACGGCGAATCCGATGAGGGTCCCGAGGAGGCCGCCCATCCCCGTCAGGAACATGGCTTCGATCAAGAACTGTTTCAAGATGTCGTTCGAGCGGGCGCCGAGCGCTTTGCGGATGCCGATCTCCCGCGTCCGCTCCTTGGCCGAGACAAGCATGATATTCATGACCCCGATCCCCCCGACGAGAAGGCCGATCGACGAGATCACGATCATGACGAGATAGGCCGCGCCCGTGATCTGGTTGTAGAGGTCGAGCATGGTGTCCTGGGTGAAAATGGCGAAATCGTTGGGCTTGCCCAAGGGGACTTTCCGCCGCAGCCGGAGCTTACCGATGATTTGTTCGATCGTCTCCTGGATAGTGCCGTGTTCCTTGGGGACGGCGCTGATCTCGATCGAGTCTTTTTCGTAGGGAAAATATTTCATCAGCGTCGTGAGCGGGATCCCGACGAAGTTGTCCCGGCTCTGGCCGAAAATCTGGCCGCGCTTATTCAGCACGCCGACGACGGTGAAGCTTTCCGGCCCGATCCGGATCTCCTTGCCGACCGGGCTCGTATGGGGGAAAAGCGTTTCGGCGGTTTCGGACCCGAGGAGGACGACGCGGGCGTTGTGCTGAATTTCGCTGGCCGTCATGAACCGCCCTTCTTTCGGAAGGTAGATCGAATAGACGACCGGGAATTTTTCATTGATGCCCAGGATCATGGCCCCTTCGGCCTTGGCGTTCTGGTATTTCACCTGATAGCTCGAGAAAAAAGGAACGGCCACGTTGACCGCCACGGCTTTGACCAGGGCGCATTCCCGCTCGATGGCCAGCGCGTCGTCATAGGTCAGGTCTTTTCTCTGGCGCTCCTCTTCGGACATGCGTCCCATCTGGACGGGGTCGTATTTGCGGATGAGGATCAGGTCCGACCCTGCGGCCTCGAGCTCTTTGAGGAAGGATTTATTCAAGCCCTGGATGATCGAAACCATGCCGATCACGGTCATGACGCCGATCATGATGCCGAGGAGGGTCAGGAAAGAGCGGAGTTTGTGGGTCTTGAGAGAGTCGAAGGCCATCCCGAAGATCTCTTTGAGGATTCCGTGGCGGATCATTGTTCCGACCTCAAGGCGTCGACGGGGTCGAGCTTGGCCGCTTTGTTGGCCGGATAGATGCCGAAAAACAGCCCGAGCGACGTGGACATGACCAGGGCCATCACTACCGAGACAGGATCGACGGCGGAGGGGAGCGCCGTGGCCGCGGAGATTCCCTTGGCCAGGGCGAAGCCGAGAATGATCCCGATCAGGCCGCCCACGCCCGAAAGGGCCGAGGATTCGATCAGGAACTGGATGAGGATGTCCTTGCGCCGCGCTCCGATGGCCATCCGGACGCCGATCTCCTTGGTCCTCTCGGTGACCGAAACGAGCATGATGTTCATGACGACGATGCCTCCGACGAGGAGGGCGATCGAGGCGATCCCGATCATGGCGAAATAGATGCCGCTGGTCGCGGTCTTGTAGAACTGGATGAACGTTTCCGAAGTCCGGAAGGAGAAGTCATCCGGCCTGTTGAACAGGATTTTTCGGGCCGAGCGGAGGATTGTCCGGACCTCCTCCCGGGCCGCGGCCATTTGCTCCTGACCCGTGGTGTGGACGTTGATCGTGACGCTCCGCCGCGAGCCGAACGTCTTCATGAACGTCGTGATCGGAATCCGGACGAAATTGTCCATGCTGAAGCCCATGATCTTTCCCTTGGGCTTGGCGAGCCCGATCACCAGGAATTTGTCGTTGCCGACCTTGATCCATTTGCCCAGCGGATCGAGGTAGGGGAAGAGGTTCGTCGCGATTTCGGAGCCGATGATGCACACCGCCCGCGAATGGCTTTCGTCCTCCCTCTGGAACTGCCGTCCGCGCTCGAGCTCGAGAACGGACCCGATCAGGTGGTCGACCGAGGTAACGCCGCTGATCTCCGTATCTTTGACCAGCTTGCTTTCGTATTTGACCGTCCGCGACGTCCCGGCGCTGGCCCCGATGAGCTCGCAGCTCTGGCAGCGCTCGCGGAGCAGCCGCATTTCGTCCAGGGTGACGTCTTTCCTCTTGATCTGCTCCAGGAAATCCTTGAGCGAAGTACCGATCATCGAGAATTTGGAGATGGAGAAGTCGTTCGCCCCGTAGAACGACATTTTCGTGTAGACATAATTGTTCAAACCCTGGATAACCGAGACCACGGCGATGATCGTCAACACGCCGATGATGATCCCGAGGAGGGTCAGAAACGTCCGGAGCTTGTTGGTCCAGAGTGATCCCATGGCCATCGAGAACGATTCGTTGATATTGATTTTAGCCATGACTCGAGCCTGTTATTGTACACCAATACATACGGATTGAGGAAGCAGGAGTTCCGGAGACACGGTCCTCTTCATTCTTTGGAATTGACTTTCGCCGGGCAACCAACGACAATAAAAACGCGATGGATGAAACACCGGAGAGGGATTCGGTCCCGGGATCGGAGAGGCTGGGGTAGCTTGAGTGATTTAAGGAGCACCATATGAAACGCTTGATCGTACTCGCCCTTGGCGCTATTCTCGTCCTGTCTTGCGCGGCCAACGGGTATTCTCAAGTCAAATTCTATCTCGGCGCCTACGCAGGATATTCGGCGCAAACACCGAGTTTTGAGGACGTTGAGTTCGACACCAACACGACGTTTCTTTACGGCTTCCGCGGCGGAATACGGCTCTGGTTCCTGGCCGTTGAGGCTGGTTACTTCGGGGCCGCTCACAATATCGAAGTCCAGGATTTCCCGAGCGTCAATTGGGACGGAGCCATCAACGACTACAGCTACATCG
>Ga0299915_10004628_pt1 | contig 10037 bp, 8 predicted proteins | sample RVTome_13_FD_200263 | JGI IMG/M metagenome (GOLD analysis project Ga0299915, IMG submission 200263) | Soil microbial communities from uranium-contaminated site in the Upper Colorado River Basin, Wyoming, United States - RVT92D227 (version 2) ...
GGACAGAGTGACTGTCACCTGCCAGTCGCCCGCCCTGATGACGTTCGGAAGGCTTATCAGAGCTTCGAGCGGCATTGGAAGCCCGGCGCGTCCCAGGGCCCTCCAAAGCCTCTCGAGATCGGCTACATTGTCCCAGATAGTCGCCTTCGGGAGCTTGAAGAACTCCTTCCGCACCCATGGTGAAAGGGGTTTCTCAATCTCTTCAACGCTCTTGGTCAGTATCTGGTGTCTGCCCACCATGGACCGCGGGAGGACATCGACGATCAGATCGCCTTCGACTGCCGCCTCGCAGGCGAGCACGATGCCCGCGGCCTTCTCCTCGCGCGAGATGAATGAGGATTCTGGTGAGGAAAACCTGCCCTCGGGTCTCACCTTGCACCTGCCGCACTTCCCTTTCCCGCCGCACACAGCATCGATGCTTACTCCAGCCTTCCTGGATGCTTCGAGTATCGTCGTTCCCGTCTCTACCAAGGCCGTCTTGCCGTCCGGCTTGAACCATACGACGCGTTCCTTTTCGGTCCTTGCCCCCTCCATCTGAGACCAGCTCGGAGTGAACGCCCTGCGCTACTATTAACTGTTGCGACGCGGTGGCCGAAGGAAAATATCCGGAGCCATGCGAACGTTTGATATCCAATAATGGCTCTACGCTCCTCTCGGTGGGGAGAGTATTTGATAGTCGTAGGGGAGAGAATCAACGGACAGTTCGTGGAAGTCGCCAAAGCCATCGATGCAAGGAACGCAGAGTACATACAAGAGCTGGCGATGGAGCAGGTGAACGTCGGAGCACAGATACTCGACATAAACACCGGGCCTGGAAGGTCGGATGCCGCTGAGGCGATGACCTGGTTGGTCAAGTCCGTCCAAGATATCGTGGACGTGCGAGTTTCGATAGACGCACCAGGTCTCAAGGTTCAACAGGCAGGCTTGGCCGCAGCGAGAAAGGAGCCCATGATCAACTCGACCACGGCGGAGCAGAAGCGCATGGAGAAGTTCTTCCCTCTGGCGAAGGAGCACAACGCGGACATTGTATGCCTCACGATAGACGAGAAAGGGATCCCCAACTCGATCGAGGGAAGGACTGAGTTGGCGATGCTCCTGCTCGGGAACGCGATGGATGCCGGCATCCCGCAGGAGAGGGTCTACATCGATCCTGTCGTGCTGCCGATATCCGCGGCCCAGAACCAGTGCCCCATGCTTTGCGATGCGATAACTGCCTTCAGGAGCCTGAGCACTCCGCCTCCCAAGACCATTGTGGGCCTCAGCAACGTATCGAGCGGCGCCGAGGAAAGGAGCCTGCTTAACAGGACATATCTGGCGATGCTTCTCGGGAGGGGCTTGGACGCCGCCATAGTTGACCCCAACGACGCTGACCTGATGAGAGTGGTCAAGGCAGCTGAGGTTCTGTTGAATCAGAAGCTCTATGCGCACTCCTTCCTCCGGGCATGAGCGGAGTAGAAAAGAATGGTGGAAGAGCGCAGGCTGGCAGGAGCCTTCGAGAAGGCCGTTGGTCAGCTCGGGCTGCGTGATCCATCCGCCTTGGCCTCCGGCTCAGGGGGCCTGCTTGAAGACAACCGCATCACGCTTAAGGTCCTGAACAGGACTGCAATCATTTCCGTTGAGGATTGGTCAGTTATCTGGCAGGATGGAGGCGAGCCGGAGCCTGACATGAAGGTGGTAGTGCTACACTATCTTCTCGGGTCACCCGGGCAACTCGAGCACAGGCTTATCTCGTACCGCGAACTCGAGGGAGGGAGCCTTTACTACTCAGTGTTCTATCAACGGGCCATTGCTCCGTTGGTAAGGATGTTCGAGAAGGATCCTGAAACGCTTGGAAGGACGGCTTCGTCGCTCGGGGGCATTAGAATCCAGCGGGGGGACATGTCCTTCGACTTCATGTTCTTCCCCTTTCTCCTTGTGAACATATCCTTCTGGAAAGGGGACGAGGAGGTCCCGACGACGGGCAACATACTGTTCGATGCATCGGCTGCGAAGGCGCTTCGGGCCGAAGACCTGGCCCATCTGAGCGGAGATTTCGCCGGGTACATGCGACGCGGCAAGATGTGATTCAGCCTTTCTGTATCCTGGCGGCGCAGACCTTCAGCTCGGGTATTTTAGAAACTGGGTCGAGCGCAGCGTTCGTGAGCCAGTTAGCCGCGGCCTCCGAGTAGTGGAAAGGTATGAACACCGCCCCTGGGATGATCCTCTCAGTCACGCGCGCCCGCAGCGCGATGGACCCCCGCCTCGACGACACGATGATCCTGTCGCCTTCGGAGATGCCGAGCCCTTTCGCGTCCGCCTTGTTTATCTCGGCATATGGTTCCGGAGCCTGCCGCTCGAGCTTGGGCGACCTTCGTGTCATCGTGCCCGTGTGATACTGGAACAGGTTCCGACCAGTCGTGAGTATGAATGGATATTCCTCAGAAGGCGATTCGGCGGGGGGAGAGTGATGCACGGGCGCGAAAGTCCCGAGGCCTTTCGTGAACTTCTGGGCATGGAGGATCCTCGTGCCCTTGTGGTCCTTCGTCGGACAGGGCCACCGAATCATCTCGCGGTCGATCCTCTCGTGATCTATGCCGCCGTAGATCGGTGTGAGCTTCGCCATCTCGTCCATGACCTCGGCAGGAGAGGAGAAGTCGAACCCTTTCGCGCCGAGCCGCTTGGCGAGTTCGCAGGCGATCCTCCAGTCGGGCATGGCCTCTCCTGGCGGGTTCACCGCCCTTCTTAGCAGCCTGACGGCCCGGTCGGTGCTAGTGAAGGTCCCGTCCTTTTCAGCATAGCATGCCGCGGGCAGTACTATGTGGGCGAGCTTGGTCGTCTCGGTCGGGAAGATGTCCACAACTGCGAGCAGCTCGAGCTCCTTCAGCGCGTCCTCGACGTGCGTAAGGTCGGGGTCCGAGACCATGATGTTCTCCCCGAAGACTATCATGGCCTTCAGCTTGCCCACAGCGGCCTCATTGACTGCGCATGTCAGGGTCAGTCCGGGGCTTCCTGGAAGCTTGACCCCCCAGGCCTGCTCGAACCTCGTCCTTGCCTGTTCGTCATCTACCCTCTGATAGCCGGGAAAGAGGTTCGGCAGCCCGCCGGCATCGCACGCACCTTGCACATTACACTGTCCCCTCAGCGGGTTGAGACCAGTGGACTCCTTTCCCAGATGGCCTGTGACCATGGCGAGGTTCGCCAGAGCCATGACGATGTCCGTGCCGTTGCTGTGCTGCGTGACCCCCATCGCGTAAGCGATCATCGCTTTCTCCGCATTCGCGTACAGTCTCGCCGCCTTCGCGAGGTCCTCGCCCTTGACACCGGCTATCGATTCAACCTTCTCCAGCGTATATTCTTTCACGACCCCCTTGAGCTTGTCGAAGTCAGTGGTTCTCGTCCTGATGAATTCCTCGTCTGCAAGGCCCTCGTCAATTATCACCTTGATCATTCCATTTATCCAAGCGATATCGCTACCAGGATTCTGGCTCATCCTGATGTGCGCGAGCCTGGAGAGAGGAGTATCCCTCGGGTCGACGACCACTATCCTCGCACCCGCGTCGAGGGCTTTCAGCATGTGCGAACCGATGATCGGGTGCGCCTCGAGGGTGTTGGAACCGGTTACCAGGATGAGGTCGGCGTCCCCGAACTCCGGGATAGTGTTCGTCATCGCGCCACTACCGAACGAGTACAGTAGGCCGGTCACCGTCGAGGCATGGCAAAGCCGTGCGCAGTGGTCGACGTTGTTTGTATGAACTGCCGCTCTAGCAAGCTTCTGAAAGAGGTAGTTCTCCTCGTTGGTGCACTTTGCGGACGCGAGGAAGGCGATGGAATCAGGCCCGTACTTCTCCTTGATCCGCGCAATCTCCTTCGCTAGCCGGTCTAGGGCGTCATCCCAGGAGACTTGTCTGAGCTCTCCGTGCTCCCTGACCAGGGGGGTCTTGAGCCTGTCTGGATGCTGCACGAACGCGTGGGCGTTGTACCCTTTGATGCATAGCTGCCCGCGACTTATCTCATCCGTCTTGCAAGGCACCACGCCGATTAGCTTGTCCTCCACCACTTGCAGGTAGAAATTGCATCCCGTGCCGCAGTAAGGACATGTTGTCAGGACGTGCTTAACATTCATCGCACTCATCTCCGTCCAGGGGCTCACCCTCAAGCGTCGTCAGGAGGGGGCTGATGGTCTTCTCGTCGCCCGGGCTGAATCCATACATCTCCCTGAAGTCCTTCGCAACCAACTTCCTGAACGTAAGGAGCGGGATACCTGCAGGGCACGACCTCTCGCACTCTCCGCACTCGATGCACTTGTCCGACAAGTGGTAGGCGCGTATCAGATGAAACGACATGCCTGGGGGCACGCCCTTTTCGGGGACGAAGGTCCGCTCCTCGAGCACGCACTCATCGCAGAAGCAGACGGGGCAGTTCGCGGTGCACGCGAAGCACTTGTTGCATTTCCGGAACTGGTACTCCCAGAACCTCAACCGCTCTTCGCTGGACATCTCCAAGAGCTTATCCGAGAGAGCGTCGGTGCCGAGGGCTACTTGCTGCTCGCCGATGTCGACGACGCTCGGGACCGGATCCCGGCATCTGCACTTTCCGATTTGCTCTTTATCGCAAGCGAGCCCGATCTGGATCACCCGGCTGCGGTCGAAGTATCCTCGCTTGAAGAACTCAGCAAGCGCCTTCTCGTCGCACTTCCTGGTCACCACCGCAATCTTCTTTCCGTCGGTCATCCAAGGATAGATGTTGCCGAGGATTGTGATTAACTGATAGGGCACATCGGTCCTGACGTCGCCAGGGTCCTCGCCTTTCGAGATCATGATTGGAGCGACGTTCCCGTGCTCCTCCCGCATCGCGAGGAGGTAGTCGGCCTCCTTGAGGTCGAATGCTATCGTTACGAGTTTCTTCGCCAGCTCGTTCAGAACCTCACCTCCTTCAACGGGTTCGGCCCGAGCTTAGCCACCTCGCCGACGAACTCCACGATGACTTTCTGGAACTTCTCGCCTTCTGCCGCGCTGACCCAATCGAGTCTCACACGCTTTTCGTCGAGCCCGATGTCCTTCAAGATCTTCTGGACGACGGGTATCCTCTTGGCTGTCCTGTGGTTGCCTGTCATGTAGTGACAGTCCCCTATGTGGCAGCCGAGCACGAGCACTCCATCGATGCCCTGTGAGATGGCCTTCATGACATACTCGGGTTTGACGCTCGCGCTGCACATCACTCGCACCACGTGAACATTCGGCGGCATCTGGAGTCTGCTCACGCCGGCCAGGTCCGCCCCTGCGTACGAGCACCAGTTGCAGCAGAACGCGAGGATTGTCGGCTTGAACTCGGTCACAGCGACTCCTCCAGAGCGTGTTTGACGAGGGAGTCTATCATCGCGCTCAGCTGGCGGGTCGTGAATCCCCTCTGCTGCATCGCGTCGTTGGGGCATGCGGCAACGCACGTGCCACATCCCTTGCATTGCGTCTCGTTGACCTTCGCGATTTTCTTCCCCTCGTGCTCGACGAGCTCAATCGCCTCGTAAGGGCACGATGCGACGCAGTTGCCGCATCCAGCGCACTTGTCGGCATCTGCCCACGCGGTAATCGCCTCGATTACCACCTTCCCCCTCTTGATTGGAATGGCTGCCTTCGCGGCCGCGCCCAGCGCCTGGGACATTGTCTCTTTCGCGCTGCTGGGCCATCTAGCGCATCCGCAGACGAACACTCCGTCCGTGGCGAACTCGATTGGTCTGAGCTTCACGTGTGCTTCGAGGAAGAATCCATGCTTGTCCCTCGGCACCTTGAGCAGCTTGCCGACCTCTGCCGAATCCTCCCTAGAGATCAGTGGCGTGGCCAATACGACGCGGTCAGTCTCGATTTGTATCTTCTCACCGAGCGCTTCGTCATAGATCTCCGCGACGATTCCGGCGGCTTCCCTGTGGATCCGCGGAGGGTCGCCGAGCATGTATCTTATGAATTGGACACCTTTCTCAGAGGCGTTCCTGTACAATTCCTCCCACACTGTGCCAGAGCTCATTATGTCTCTGTGTACGATTGTCGCAGTCCCGCCTGCTTCGACGACCTTCAGGGCATTCTTCAGGGAGGTGTTGCAGCAGATTCTCGAACAGTACTCCCTTCCGGGTTGCCTGCTGCCGACGCACTGAATGAATACGACCCGCCCTGGCTTCTCGCCTCTCTTCAGAGCTTTCTCGAACTCGATCTGCGTGACGACTCCGGCGACGTCACCGTATCCATACTCTCCCGTCGGTACGAAATCGAGCGCTCCCGTGGCGACTATGATCGCCCCTGCCCGGAGTTCCTTCTTCTTCCCCGCTTCGTTCAACACTACATTGAAACTCCCGACGAATCCCGTCACGTCCTGGAGTTTGGTGTCTAGATGTACGTGCGCCATCTCCGATCCCATTACCTCGTCGACAAGCTGCTCCAACAATGTGCTGGCATCTTCGGAGTAGGGCGCGAGGGTCGATATGTCGTTCAAACGGCCCCCCAGCCTGGGCTCCTTCTCGACGAGATGAGTTTCGATGCCTTGGGCGGCAAGAGAGGCGGTCGCCGTCAGGCCCGCGAGTCCTCCGCCGATGACGAGTGCGGTTGGCGTCACATTCGATTCACCCTCCACTTGTGGCTCCAGAAGGGCTGCCTTGGAGACGCCCATCGCCACTAGCCTCTTCGCCTTCTCCGTTGCATCGGCAGGCTCCTTGGCATGAATCCAGGAGCAGTGCTCCCTGATGTTGACGAACTCGAACAGGTACTTGTTCACCCCCGCCCGCTCGCACATGCTTCGGAACAGAGGTTCGTGAGTTCGAGGCGTGCATGCGGCCACGACCACGCGATCGAGCTCATTCTGTTCGATGCTCTTCATGATCGAGTTGAGCCCATCCTCCGAGCACGAGTAGAGGTTGTGGCCGGCAAAGACGACACCGGGCAGTGTGCTCGCGAATCGGACGACGTCCTCGACCGAGACGGTCGACGCTATGTTGTGACCGCAATGACAGATGAAAACGCCTATCCTCGGCATGCCTATGACACCCCTTGGAGGAGCTCGGCGACCCTCGCAGCGACTCCTGACGCTTGCGCCACGGAATCCGGGATGTCCATGGGCTCGCTCGCGAATCCGCAGACTAGGACTCCTGTTCTTGTGGAATCGATCGGATGCCTCCAGCTCGGAACGCTCACAAACCTGTCCTTGTCCAGTTCTATCTTCAGTAATCTGGCCAGCTCCTCGGAACCGCGGGAGGGCACGAGAGCGGGGCAGAGGACGAGCATGTCGAATTCCTCGGTCTTCTGCTCCGTGATGCCACCGACCATCTCGTACGTCACGAGAACCGCGGACTCACCGTGCGCTGGCTGGACGCTTGCGGGTCTGGAGCGCAAATACCTGACCCCATACTGCTTCTCCGCCCTGTTGACGAACTCCTGGAAGCCCTTGCCCGTCGCTCTCATGTCCATGTAGAATATCGTCGACTCGACGTCAGGGACATGCTCCCTGACGAGGATGGATTCCTTGGTGGCGTACATGCAGCAGACGCTGCTGCAGTACTGGAAAGCCTTCGCATCCCTCGAACCGACACACTGGATAAAACCGAGCCTTCTTGGCTCCTTGCCGTCCGACGGCCTGACGAGATGTCCTCCCGTTGGCCCCGCCGCGGACAGGATTCTCTCGAGCTGTAGCGAGGTCACGACGTCCTTGCATGCCCCAAGCCCGTATTGGTGCAGAGCGGACGCGTCGAAGAGGTCGAAGCCGGTTGCGACGACAATAGCCGCCGCATCGATGTCCACAAAAACATCCTTCTGGTCGTAGTCTATTGCGCCTGCCTGACAGACTTTCTTGCAGATTCCGCACTTCTTCTCCGTTATCATTCTGCAATGTTCCGCGTCGATTGTGACCTTCCTCGGGACTGCCTGAGGAAAGGGCAGATAGATGGCCTTTCTAGTCGACAAACCCTCTTCGAACTCGTTCGGCACTTTCACAGGGCACTTGACGATGCAGTCGCCGCAGCCGGTGCACTTGCTTATGTTTGTGAACCTTGCCTTCTCTTTGATTGTGACCTTGAGGTGCGGGAACTGGCCGCTGATGTCCTCCACCTCTGAGTATGTATGCAGAGTCACGTTCTGATGGCCCGCGCACGTGATCATCTTTGGGGACAGTATGCACATTGAGCAGTCGTTTGTGGGAAAGGTCTTGTCAAGCTGGGCCATTCGCCCGCCAATCGAGGGCGTCTTCTCGACGAGATGGACCTCATATCCCATGTCCGCCAGGTCCAGCGAAGCCTGTATGCCGGCTATGCCTCCCCCGATCACTACGACCCTCTTCGGCATGGTAAGACCTCCGCTCCTTGGCTGGTTGGTTAGAAAGGACGAGAGCATGCCCTATATCCGTTCCGCCATACCTTTGTAATGGGACGTCCAGCTCAGCCCATCGCCAACTCTGTTCTTGAGAGGGTAGGCAAGTCTCCTTGATAAGAATTTCCACCCCGTGCCTGTCTACCGATGCGAATACGCCTTGACGTCGAAGAACCCGTGGGAGGATTTTCCTGTGGACGAAGCTCCTACGGTGCCATAGGGCAGGCGACTTTGAAGGAGACACCGCTTTCGGCACAATCCATCAATCCCGCTCGTCTTCTTGTGAGCAAATGGAGAGGCCAAGGCGGAGCGATGTCCGCGCCTTATCCATGCTCCAGATTGCCCGCTGAGCCCATACCCGAACCTATAGCGTTCCCTCACTGTGGGAAAGAGGTCGAGATACTCACCAACGAGCAATCCTTGGAATGCTATTTCTGTGGCGGATTGGTCACTCGGGAGAAGCGTCCGTGCCGTCTTACCGGTGCAAGTATGCCGACGAGTGCATCGCCGAGATTGAACCCGCCGCTAGCAATAGGCAGTAATACTGAGACTGCTAGAGAAATCGCCCCAGCATTTCGACGATGGCGATCCCGTTCCCTGGCGATACGCGAGCTTTCCTTGGGCGCAATGCTTAATACTGAGTCGTGCCTCCAAAGTCGCGCAATCAAAGGAGGGCATGTATGGCGGGCGCGAAGGGGATCCTGGCGACGGCAATCGAGATGGAACACTTCGGGAGCGAGTACTACGGGAAGTTCAAGGACCTCGTCGCCAACGAGAGGGCGAAGAATCTCTTTGGACACCTTGCCGCGGATGAGAAGAACCATGCCAGCATGCTTGAGATCGAGCTGGCCAACCTGGGCGCAATGGCAGCTAAGCCATCTGATGTCCAGCTTAAGAAGAGTCTCAAGAAGGTCTTCCCCGAGAGAATTCATCGGAACTCGATCGTCGCCAAGGACGCGATCTCCGCGCTCATGCTGGGGATAAGGACCGAGAAGAGATCGATTGACTTCTACACCGAGAGCGTCGCACGAGCGAACCCCAAGCTCAAGAAGATGTTCTCTAAACTGATCAGAATGGAGATCGTCCACCTCGGACTGTTGGAGGAGAACCTCCATTGTCTCCAAAGCGACGGTTCGTGGTACGGCTATCTGCCAATCCTTGATTGAGTGGCATGGTAGCTCTGGGATCCTCCGGACTTGGTCATAGGCGGCGCGCGAGACCGTCTGCAGCGTGTGCGGTCCCCGGGAAGACGTCCCTCTCTTGAATCTGTTGGTCGACCTGGACATCAACAAGGTCGCCTCTTAAGCGAAAGCTTTTATGAGGTTCACACATAACCCGAAGCCACGGTATCCCCGATGCTGAGAGAATGCAAGGACCACGGGTATTTCAGGGCCGACCTCTGCCCTGTGTGCGGCGAGGAGGGCAGGTTCCTGATGAACACTGAGGAGCTTGACAAGCTCAGCAGGACTATGGCGGGAGTTCTCAGGCACTTTCCGGAGAGGTTCGAGCTTCAGATGGACAGGCAGGGGTTCGTGGACCTCAGGGCCTTCGTGAACGCGCTCCAGAGGAAGCAGCACAGGTATCATTGGCTGAGGCCGCATCACATCGTCGCGATCATCGAGACCGACAACAAGGGTAGGTACGAGTTCAGAGATGGAATGATAAGGGCTACTTATGCGCACTCTTTCGAAGTCGAGCTTGATCATCCTGCAGGCG
>Ga0299915_10004629_pt1 | contig 10037 bp, 5 predicted proteins | sample RVTome_13_FD_200263 | JGI IMG/M metagenome (GOLD analysis project Ga0299915, IMG submission 200263) | Soil microbial communities from uranium-contaminated site in the Upper Colorado River Basin, Wyoming, United States - RVT92D227 (version 2) ...
TAGTAGGTGCGCCTCCCATGGATTTCAACGTCACAGCAAGGATTTCAGAGGGGGTCCTTAATCTTAGGCCCTTTAGGTCTTCGGCCTTAGAGATGGGTTTATGGGTGACGAAGTAGCTCGAGTCGGTACTGCCATACCAGTGGATAAACTTGACTCCCTTCTTCTCTATTTCTGTTTTCAGGATATCTCCCCCAGGAGAGTCATGAAAACGGAGATGGTGTTCTGCATCTTTGAAGAACATGCAAAGGTCAGAAGCGAGAATTGCAGGTACTTTTCCTGTCCACAAAGCTGGAAGACTCGATCCTATGTCAAGAGCACCCACAGGAATAACGTTAGGCATATCTTTATCCGAGAAAAGTTGTCCCATGGGATACACTTCAACCTTGACTTTTCCACCCGTTTTTTCGCCAACCAATTTTGCAAACAACTGCGCGCCAATAGTGCAATTATGGGTTATGGGCTGATTTAATGCATACCTTAATGTGTACTGAGGTTCGGCTGCCAAAGCTAACCCCCCGAAGGCAAAGCACGTTAGACAAACTGCCACCCCAACGACCATTCTTTGAAAAAATCTTTCCATCTCCTTCCTCCTTTCACTTGCATTGGTTTTTAAAAAAATTTTATTTTTCCATTAGGAAGTAAATTATAGATCCCAAATGTAGAGTGAAGACATTGAAATTTATTGCAAAATTGGTGCCATTGCATTTGTTTTTTAACTATTGGAAAACTAAAGGTTTTTTTAATCGACATTCTGTAAAAACTAAATTAATATGTCTGCTTTTTTTACAATAAACTAATTTTTCCCATAACATATTAATATTAAAAGGATTTATATGTAAAATATTTTAACATGACCAATTTATTTACATTTTTAAGTGCTTATGTTAATCTTTCAATCTCAAGAAATCATCGAGCCACGAGGAAGGAGGATGATATTAATGGGAAAGGAAGAAGGGAAAACAATTCAGGGGATAAACCAAGACCTCTTAGAGGCGATGTTAAACAACATCTTTGTCGGCATCCACATCATAAATAAAGAAGGAATAATTGTATTTCGAAATAGAAAACTAGAGGAACTTTCAGGAATCAAAACTAAAAATGTATTAAATAAACATGCCTCTGTCACCGAAAAAAATGACTTACTAGAAGTTCTTAGGACTGGGATTCCTCAGTTTGGTATTAACTACAAGTCAAAAACAGGAGAAAATTCGTTGGTAAACCGAATACCCCTTATTCTGAATAATAGCATTGTTGGTGCAATGGCAATTGGTTTTTTAGAAGAGAACATTATTCCCTCCAAATACAATTTAATGGAACAAAAATTAGAATATTACGAAAAAGAATTAAAAAACTTGCGGTCTGCAAAATATGATTTGGATAATATTGTGGGGATAAGTGAAAAAATCGAATACGTTAAAGGTTTAATAGTAAGGTACGGTGAAACCAATTCTCCTGTCCTTATTACAGGGGATACAGGAACTGGAAAGGAACTATGTGCCCATGCTATCCACCTCAATAGTCAAAAGAAAGATGGTCCCTTTATAAAAGTAAATTGCGCCTCTATCCCACACGAATTATTTGAAAGCGAATTCTTTGGATACGAATCAGGAGCTTTTACAGGTGCCAAGAAAAATGGAAAGATTGGCAAATTTGAGCTAGCAAACTTTGGAACACTATTTTTAGACGAAATATCATCTTTGCCATATGAAATGCAACCCAAATTGCTTAGATTCCTTCAAGATAAGGAAATAGAGAGAGTTGGTGGAAACAGAGTTGTTAAACTTGACTTGAGAGTTATTTCAGCTACAAACAGAGATTTGGATAAAATGGTTCGAGATAATCACTTTCGGGAGGACTTATATTACCGCATCAAAGTATTTAACCTGATTCTTCCTCCCTTAGCACAGAGAAGGGAAGATATCCTTTACCTTTGTAAACACTTCGTCAATTCATTCAATGAAGAGTATCACTTGAAAATCGTAGACATAAGTAAAGAGGTTATGGACATATTCCATAAATGGCCCTGGCCCGGAAATATACGAGAATTAAAAAATGTAATAGAAACAGCTGTCATGCTCAACCATACAGGTGTAATCGAGGCAAAAGATTTGCCAGACTATTTAGTTCGAGATATAAAAATTGCAAATAAAACTCCCAAAAGCATTGATTCCATAAACTATCTCAGAGTATCGAAAAATCACCTCGAAAAAAAACTCTTAGAAGAAACTCTTTCCGAGTCGGATTGGAATATATCAAAAACGGCGCGCCAATTAGGAGTCTCCCGTCCTCAATTATATGCATTAATAAAAAAACACAAACTAGAACTGCTCCGGCAAAACCTCAGGCATTGGAGCGGGCTAAATCATTCCTCCCGTATTTAAATTATTTTGTTAAAATTGTCCCAAGACGGACTTAAGTTGGGACAATTGTCCTGAACGACAACAATTCCGTAATTAAACTTTTTTAGTTCCAAATGGGAAGGTTTATTGGTAAACTTGGAAGTCACATATTTACGGGCTGTTGCCCAAAAGCTCAATTCAAAAATATCTGGAAATCTAAGTTACGATGAATGATAGCCGAGGGTAAATAAAGCCAAATAGCACCATTTGCCTCATTTTTGAGTTCATCAGCTCACTGAAATCTAATAAAGACCCTATATCCCTTCTCATAGCTTCTTTGATTTGCTCTATCATGACCGATGGACTTCTCTTGAGGTAAGATCCGTACCTCAGCAAGACTTGGATGTTCTGGACGGCAGAAATCAGATACTCCTGTATTTGCACCTGCCAAAGCCCTCTCCATCGTGCCCAGTCAAATCCATATAGTGTCCCTCTGGCATATGAACGCTCCATCAAGTGCTGCCTAACTTTGATATCCCGCTTCGCTCTGGCCGATCGACTCGCCTCCCGCATCCTGTCTAGATCTTCCTGCCTCAGATGCCGCTTGATCGTCCGACCCGACTTGTTCTTCGTACACTGCTCTCTCAAACCACACTCAGCACATATCTTCTTGGAGGCAGCGTAATCTCTACTCTGTCGATGGAAATGGAGTGATTTCGGTTTCAATCGATTCCCCCCCGGACAACGATACGTATCACTCTGAAGATCATATTCAAACACCTCTTCCGAAAAGATCCCAAGCTTCTCCGTACGCTTCGCAGAGAACTCCCCTATGTCTGGCATATGTGCTTGAATCCCCAAATCATGGCAGGCCAGAAAGTTATCAATCGTACCGTATTTACTGTCGCCCACCACCGTATCAGCCTTTCTCCCCGTATTCGCATGATGCCCCTCCAGCAAAGGAACCATCACGTGGGCTTCATTGACGTCGCCAGCCGTGGTCTTCGTGGCGGTAATCACCTCGCTCCTCTCATCCACTGCCCGATGCACTTGATATGAAAGCTTCGGCTTGCCCCGATTCACAATCGCCGCATCAGGATCGGTGGTAGAAATATAACGGCTGTTCTGTTTAACGTATCTCCTGGAGGAATCCAAACTCTCGCTCTTCTCTTCCAAACGAGCCTCCAGCTTCTTATAGCTCTCCTGTAATTGAACCTTCAAAGATCGAGTGTCGATCACGGAGTTGTTCGATGCATCCGCATCCACTAAGCTCGAATCCACAAAGATTTTACTGCCCTCCACCAAACCCGCTTCCACACATTGCCAAACAATACGCTCAAAGAAATTTCGAAACGCCTCCTCTCCCCAGCGCACCCGGGCTTTACTCAAAACGCTGTGATCCGGTACTTCACTGTCTATGTCGTACCCTAAAAACCATAGCCAGTCTAATGGCATGGGGATCGTTTCCATCAACTCCCGCTCCGATCGAACGTTGTAGAGAACTAAAAGAAGCATCATCTTGAGAATCACAGGAGGTGGTATAGAAACATTCCCATTGTCTCCGTAATAGTCCTTTACTTCATGGTAGATGAAATCAAAATCAATTTGTTCTTGGGTCTTTCTCAAAAAGTGATTCTTAGGAACCTTTTGCTCAAGGTTGATCTGATGATAAAAAAGCTTCGGCTGAAAACTACTCTCCTGCCCCATCATGGCAACTTCTCCTTAACCTGTATTGTGCCATGCTTATATCCTTTAGGTATTATGTTTGCAATAGCCATTTGGGCAACAGCCCCTAAAGATTTGACCCCAGATCTTCCTTGGATTCGACTAAAGCCTCTTTCTGAAGAGGGCAAAAAGGTGTTCCTTTACTTTATCCGACAAGGGGCGGCTGTGCCATCTCTCTTTATCAATTTGGACGGAGTTTTTCAAATCCTCTTCAAATATCACGGACATTTTAGAGGCAAACCCCTGATCGAGTATTCCAACGTTTCCCTCATCATTGTACATGAGGGATTGATAATCAAGATTGGTAGAACCAACGAGACTCCAGCATTGATCAAATACATAAGTCTTGGCATGTAACACTTCTTCCAGGTAGGTGTATATTTTGACCCCTGCCTTCAAAAGCCTTGCGAAAAAAGCCCTCCCTGCATACGATGCAGCGGGAATATCACTCTTACCTGGAACCAGGAGCCGAACGTCAACACCACGTTTCACTGCCTTTTCTAATGATGTGACCATACTATGGCTCGGGATGAAATAAGCGGTCGTCAGGAAGATATTTCTTTGCGCATGCATAATACTATATCTAAGGAGACTCCTCATTCTTCTTCTGCCTTTTACAGAATAAACAAAAATGGGAAGGGCTGGAACACCATCCCCATCTTTTAAGAGAGAGAGACTTTTCGAAGACAGTCTCTCTCTCTGCCTCTCCATGGTTGTACCTTTCTCATTTCCCTGAAAATAGATTTTTTCTCTTCCCCACGTATTCCAGCTTTGTCTAAAGGTATGGTAAAGTTCATCCACGATCGGACCTTCAAGCATGATCCCTGTGTCACGCCAGCCCCTTCCCCGCCTCCGTAGGTGAAAGCCCCTGTATTCGTTTGCAATGTTTAGCCCCCCCGTGAATGCTCGCTTTAAATCGATCACGATCAGCTTTCGATGATCCCTGTGAACATAATGGAACGGTGCCGTCCATTTGAAAGGGTGCGATGCCCTGACCTGAATCCCTGCCATCTTCATTTCTTTCCAGAACCTTCTTGGCGTTTCAAAAGAACCAAAGTGGTCATACAAAACATATACTTTGACCCCTTCCCGGCTCTTCTCTTTCAGCAGGTCAGACAACTCTCGCCCTGTCTCATCATCCTTAAAGATGTAGAATTGGAGACAGATCAATCGTTCCGCCTTCTTAACGGCGCTAAAGATGCTCTCAAACGATTCCCTTCCCTTCCACAAGAGCTGGATCTCGGTGGCAAGCGAAAATTTGCTCTGGAAAATGTTCTCAAGGAATGGGATGCTAAAAGCACTGTCCATCATTGATCGCCAAAAGGTCCGGGAAGCTCCGCCATTGATATTGTGGCAATGAGGTCTTAAAACATTAATGATACGTCCGTCAACAGAATAACTAACCCAGAAGACTCATTTGAGAATGGTGAAAACACTTAATGAGGTGAACAAGAGATTTAAAGATTATGGTAGCAAAATGGTGGCAGAAACTAAAAAAGGGATCAAGCAATATCGCCTAACCCCTTGATTTTATTGGAGGCGGCAAACGAATTTGAACTAGTGAATACCTAATTTGCGTTGCCTGGCACAAACTATTTCCCCAATAATTTTTAAGGGAAAACGGTGAACTTGAGAACTCTCTGACAAATTATTTAAATAACTAAACTACGTCTCCGCGTTCCTACATAAAAACCTTCTACCACAATTACCAAGGGATGTAAAGTGATTATTTTCATCAACGTCCCCTTGGTTTTATCTTGGTGATGTTCAGCAAGAGTTGACAACCATTTCGGAAACTCATTCATTTCATTGACCGCATACCGGCAGGCAAGGCGTGCCTCTTGGGATGGAATTTTAGCAAAGTCTAAATCGCCATCTGCCAAAGAGATGCTGATGCCACTGAGACCTATAATCACTCGGAGATCTGTCTTATTTGGCTCAACTTTCTCATGGGGGAGCGGTGGTGTCCACTTTCGCCAGGAAACCTTCCAGCCAGTGGCCGCGGCACGAGCGATAAGGGAACCTCTTTTAGCTTTAAGTGGCAACCAATCGTTTGTCCCCCAATGGTGGTAGTCTTCGGATGCGGCTTCCCTGGCCAAATCTGAGAGAGCACGGATAGCTTTACCATTACGAAGGTTCTTCAGATTTCTATATAGCCAGATTTGGCCCCGAAAATTTGAGTAACGATTTCCAATTTTATTCTTTAATTTCCAATATATCTGGTCCGAGCTGTAGATTCCTCGGCGGTACAAGAAATGTCGGAACCTTTGTAAAATACTTATAGTCAATTCTCTCTTGGACAGGCGAATTAGCTCACGATTATCCCTGATTGATAGTTTAATCAGTTTTTTAATATAGCGCTTCCGACCTGATGAGTGCCAGAGATCGACTGTAAATATAAGCGCTGTGGTTCTAATTTCCTCCGAAGAACTTTCGCGAATATCTTTAATAAGCCAATCAATATCTGCCTCTAGTGGTTTAATTACACTATGGTAATCGTAGACTGAAATAATAGATGGTTTTCTGTCCGGTTTCTTTTGACGTATTTCTTCAAAGCAAATCCAGAAGTAGGCTCGGCGTATGAGAGGATGTCCGTCGAGGAAGGTGTTAAGCTCTTTAGGAAGATCACGAAGCATTGTATTGTACTGCCTAAAATTTTTTAGAACCCAAAGCGCTCGTGCGGCAATTTCTATCTCATGGTTCTTAAGTTTCGACCGGGCCAGAAGGCGTATTAAGACCACAGGAATTACTTCACCAACCCAATAAAATTGGTCCGATATTGGAGTATCTTCCCCATTATGCTTAAGATATGGGGCCTCCCTACTGAGAAGCAACAGTTCTTTTAACATGTCTACGGCCTGCTCGGTAGGTAGATTTTCTTGCAAATGGTTTTTCAAATACCACGGCAAATCAGTTGACAAGCGTTCCACTTTTTGAGTTTTTTTTAGGAGTGTAGCTAAAACTCTGGGGTCCTATTACTTCGGGATAAATTGCCTCGCATATTAATGCACAAAGGTGATTCTCAATCCTGTCAAACTTTTCACTTATCTCCCATAATCTATGCCTGCTTTTTTTATCACCGATGTCGCGGATAGCTGCCACTGCATAAGATTTAAGGTCGTCAGATTCATTTGGCGATTCAACAATGTTTAAAGCAACATCAAGGCAGCCAAGGAGTCGCCCGTGGCGGATTATTTGGAGAAGTAAGAGTTTTATATCGAAAGGGGTTGTAGTTTCCTCTAACAGGGTAACTATCAGAGGCGATAGTGCTGGATCAGCCATACGGCTCATAGCTTCGGCATCTGCATCTAAAAATATTCGCTGACGGCCTCTGTAGTGGGCTATAAGGTTTTGTATGATGGATTTCTTATATTCAACAGGCAGAGATTGTAGATCTCCAAGTGTTAAGAACAAATCGGGTGCAGAAGTGAGAATCTGCTCTCGAAGCCTTCGCTTCCAAGATTCGTTTCCTATGGCGAGCCAAGCGGCTACAGGCTTGAGGCTCGGTCGGACGATCATGCAGCTTTCATGATGACCAAACAGCAGATCCTCGAGGACAGGATAGGGACAGCCTTCTTTCATGCGGTGTGCCAACCAGGAGGCCGCAAGGTATTCAGCAATGCGACGATGATGGAAGCGTATACGGCCGTAGCTGGCTGCATCAAATATCCCCCGGTTAAGCATGGCCCTGCCCATAGCCGAAGACCAATCGCCCGGCAGGCACTGTTCAGCGACTAAAGCCCCGCTTGTATCACCAGGGGGTATGGTATCTGGGATGAAGAAGTTGAAACGTCGGCAGAAAATTACTGCTGCTCCGAGGCATTCGGCGCCAATACGGGATAGTTGAGGAGTGAGAGGGTCGTTCTGGATACGTTCTGGAGTTTCCCTAAGGTTTTTTGAAAGGTTGAATTCAATCAGTTCAGATAGAGTCCCCAACCGACGATGTTCGAGCCAATAGCTGATTAAATCTGCAACATCAATAGGGCGGCGGACAAACTCCCAGGCGTGTTGGATATCTATGGCTTCTATAAATAATTTAGGATTCTCCAAGCCAATTTCTTCTGCGAACTTGCGCACGCGCGATCGATCTAATGGTTCCAGCTGAACGACACGAAACTCAGGAGTCTTAGTGGTTGATTTGCCTGCACCCTGTTTATCCGACCAAGTTAAATCAAACCGTTGAAAAATCTCTTCACGGTCTGCGTGGATACGCCATTCGCTGACTCGGGAACTGATAACTACACGAACAATGCGAATCTTTGTTAAACCTACGCCACGAACAAAGGAATCTAAAGCCCGAGCAAAATCCTGTTGTTTACGAAACTTTCCTTCATCTACTGAATCTAAAAAAAACGTTACTTGACCGCCTTTTTTTACCCACTCTAAGAATAGCCTTTCATCAGTGGGATATAGAGCCCTTTCTAAAGGGCCTTCTACCAATCGGTCCAGAGGAATGAAAAATGAGAAACCTCGGTTTTTCAAAAGCTTGGCTTGATTTCGTAACTCCCAGGTTTTACCGCTTCCGGGCTCGCCAAGTATGACTGCAATGCGACTTTCAAAGAGATCTGCCCATCCAATTCCTGCCTCTTTACCTAATAATGACGCCGTGTAACTTCGTAATGCAGACTCTTCAGGTTCAGTCAATTCCGTCACATCAAGAAAACGCCTGTCTAATTCAATGAACCGGTTAAATTCAATCAATTTTTCACCTCAGATCAGGTTATAATACCTTTGTCTTTATTTGCAGGGACAATGTAACGCAAACAGTGGAGTAAGAAGCCGAGGTGCCACCTAGCAACCCCGAACCCCTTCTCGACCGGCTTGTCAGCGTCTCTGCATATGCCGCTCAATGAATCTCTCGTAATCCACCATTGAGTTTAGCCTTACACGAAACTGCTCCCACAATCGTTCGTATTTCGATTTAGTGCTAGAGTATTGCGGAGCTCCAAGATATCAACAGTACCAAAACACGGAAACTTATAAACATGATGTTTGAATAGCTTTCTGATTTGGCGCTCAGCCTTGATCAAAGAAAGGGCGAATGCATCAACCCCGCGTGTTTCGGCAAAGGACCTTATTAATAAGTCCACCGTGGTAAATTCTTCCGGATAACTCATCCTAGAAACCAACAAAATTATTCAATGGAGTTTAGAGCATCTCCAATTGTTAATTTATGGTTGTAATATACACCTTTTTTGAACTTTCTGGAAGTGAGGAAGAAATTGCCGCAAGATAAAATTCTTAAATTGAGTGTTATTCTGTTTTTAAACAAAATAATAATCTAAAATTTCATTTACAAGAAAATGGTAGCAGAAATTAAAAAAGGGATCAAACCAAATCGTCTAATCCTTTGATTTTTTTGGAGGCGGCAATCGGATTTTAAATAGCGGCATAGAGTCTGATTTTTGTGTTGACCTTTCTATTTTAATGTATTATTAATAAATTGCTTAGTGAGCAATTTGCTAATAATAGAATGAAAACAAAGAAAACAGAGCTCGGCCCGATGGCAGTCCAATTTTTTGCCTATGCCCAGATGAGGAAGAAGGTACTGGTGCGCACGGGGGAACTCACTAATGTCCTTGGAATCAATCCAAAACAGGAGCGTGAGTTATTGAGCCGTATGTCCAGGGGTGGAGTAATCATACGGTTAAAACGCGGGGTTTACCTGGTCCCCCCGAGGGTGCCTCCCGGAGGAAGGTATGGGGTCGATGAGTACTTAATGTTGGAAAAACTCATGGAGGTTCTGAAAGGCCGCTACCAAATTAGCGGACCAAATGCCTTTAATTATTATGGATTCAGTGAACAGATTCCGAACCGAGTGTACGTATACAATAATCGCATTTATGGCGATCGTAGGATCGGTAGCCGCCAATTTTCCTTTATTAAGACTGATGACAGTCGCCTCGGAGATACTATTGTTCTTAAGACGGGGACAGGATCTAAGGGGATTATGGCTTCCAAAGCAAGGGCACT
>Ga0299915_10004630_pt1 | contig 10035 bp, 8 predicted proteins | sample RVTome_13_FD_200263 | JGI IMG/M metagenome (GOLD analysis project Ga0299915, IMG submission 200263) | Soil microbial communities from uranium-contaminated site in the Upper Colorado River Basin, Wyoming, United States - RVT92D227 (version 2) ...
AACGATCATCGTAGGATATACCATGGCCGATTTGACCTTCTTTTTCAACGCCTCCATCTTCTCGATGTGGGTGGCCAGGCGGCCGAGGATGACATCGAGGGTACCGGCCTCCTCAGCTGCCACCACTAAATTGACGTACATATTGTCGAAGACTCGGGGGTGCTTCTGCAAGGCTGCTGCCAAGGTCGCCCCGGACTCCACCTCATTTTTTATCGTTCTGATGATTCCCTGGAAGGTCTCGGATTCCTCCTGCTGTGCCAGTATCTCCAAGGACTGGACCAAGGGGAGCCCGGCATCGATCATGGTGGCCATCTGACGGGTGAAGATCGCGAGCGCCTTTTTCTTCACCCGCCCCTTCATGAAGGGAAGCGTGATTTTAAGCTCCCTTCCCACGACAGAGATCTTGGTGGGGATGATCTGCTGCTGTCTGAGGTAGGCCCGGATAGCTGTCTCGTTGGGACCCTCGAGCTCGCCCTTGCGGAACCCCCCTTGGGGGACTCTCCCTTCCCACGCGTACTTCGGCATGATGACTCCTTCTCCTTACCTCACTTCTTTTTTTCTGCGGTCTCCCCCAACATCTGCCGGAACTCCTCGAGGTTGGGGGACCTGCCCATGGCGTCGTTGAGGGTAATGAGCCCCCTCTCATAGAGGGAGAGGAGGGACTGGTTCATGGTCTGCATACCGAACTTGAGTTGTCCTATCTGCATCTGCCCGTAGATCTGATGGATCTTATCCTCCCTGATGAGGTTGCGGATCGCTGTATTGGGGACCAGGACCTCCATGGCCAGGGCCAGCCCTGCCCCGTTGGCCTTGGGCAGGAGCTGTTGGCTGAGGACGCCTTCGAGGACAAAGGAGAGCAAGGTCCTGACCTGGGCCTGCTGGTGCGGAGGGAAGACGTCGATAATCCTGTTGACGGTCTCAGTACAAGAATTGGTGTGCAGGGTGGCAAGGGTGAGGTGCCCTGTCTCGGCGATGGTCAGGGCCGCCTCGATGGTCTCCAGGTCCCTCATCTCCCCGATGAGGACCACATCGGGGTCCTGGCGCAGGATATGTTTCAAGGCCGCGGTAAAGCTGAAGGTATCGGAGTTAACCTCACGCTGGTTCAAGACGCACCCCTTGTGGGGGTGGAGGTATTCTATGGGGTCCTCGATGGTGATGATATGAGCGTTTCTCTCCTCATTGATCTGATCTATCATAGCTGCCTGCGTGGTGGATTTGCCGCAGCCGGTCGGGCCCGTGACCAGGACGAGTCCCTTGGGCCTTCTGATCAGCTCCTCGATAATGGCAGGGAGACCGAGATCCTTAAACCCCCTGATCTTATAGGGTATGGACCTGATGGCGGCTGCTACCACCCCCCTCTGAAAGAAGAGATTTCCCCTGAACCTGGACAACCCCTTTATACCAAAGGAGAAGTCGAGTTCATGCTCCTCCTCGAACCGGTGTTTTTGGGCATCGGTGAGCACGCTGTAGGCGAGCCTCTTGGTGTCGGCGCCGGTCAAGGGGGAGAGATCTAAGGGGACCAGCCGGCCGTAGACGCGGATCTGAGGGGGGGTTCCGGTGGTGATATGGAGGTCCGTGGCGTCATGTTCAATCATCGTCTTGAGCAGGTCTTGGAGGTCGAGGGGCATGGCTCTGTTCCTTGTGGCGCCTAATCGACGGTTACCCTGAGCACCTCTTCGATGGTGGTTATCCCCTGCCTGATCTTGGCGATCCCGCTTTGCCTCAAGGTCCTCATCCCGGACTGGATCGCCGCCCGTTTGAGTTCATTGGCAGGGGCCCTGCGGAGGGTCAACTCCTGGATCTCATCCGTCGTGGGCATCACCTCGAACAACGATAACCTGCCGCGATACCCGATATTGCTGCACTTGGTACATCCCTTTCCCTTATAGCATTTAAAATCGTGGGCCTCCTCTTCAGGGACACCGAGGTCCACCAGGGCCTCGGGGGGTAGGTCGAGGGGTTCCTTGCAGTCAGGGCAGATGCAGCGGACCAATCGCTGGGCTACCGTCACAATGAGTGAAGAGGCGACGAGGAACGGTTCCACCCCCATATCCAGCAGGCGCCCGATGGTGCTGGGGGCGTCGTTGGTATGGAGGGTGCTGAGGACGAGATGACCTGTCAAGGCGGCCTTGACCGCTATCTCGGCGGTCTCCAGATCCCTGATCTCTCCCACCAGGATGATATCAGGGTCCTGGCGCAAGAATTCTCTCAGGGAGGCGGCGAAATTCAGTCCGATGGCCTCATGCATCTGGACCTGATTGACGCCGGGGAGATTGAACTCTATCGGATCTTCGGCCGTACAGATATTTTCCGAGACCTTGTTCAGCTCGGAGAGGACAGAGTAAAGAGTGGTGGTCTTCCCGCTCCCTGTTGGTCCGGTGACCAAGATCATCCCATATGGTTTATAGATGGACTCGTGGAATATCTCCAGGGCTTCGGGTTCAAAGCCCAATTTGGTCATGTCGAGCTGGAGTTTTGTCTTGTCGAGGAGTCGCATGACCACCTTCTCACCGAAGAGGGTGGGGATGAGCGAGATCCGAAAGTCCATCTCCCTATTCTGCATCCTGATGAGGAAACGCCCGCCTTGGGGCAGGCGGCGTTCGGCGATATCCAGTTGGGACATAATCTTGATACGGGAGGTGATGGCGTTTTTCATCTGGATGGGGGGCCTCATCACCTCGTAGAGGACTCCGTCGATCCGCTCCCGCACCCGCATGAATTTTTCGTACGGCTCTACATGGATGTCGCTGGCCCCTTTGGAGATGGCATCGGCGAGGATGAGGTTGACCAGTTTTACGACAGGGGCCTCTTCCGCGGTTTTTTCCAGCTCGCCGAGGTCAAAGGTCTCATCTTGCTTTACCACCTCCATCCCCTCGTCCTCGAAGTCGGCGAGGGCCCCGTCGATGGAGGCAGTAGGGTTTAGATGTCTCTCTATGGTCGTCCTGACATCGGTTTCCGAGGCCACCAAGGCCTCTATGTGATATCCTGTGCGGAACTTGATGTCATCGATCACCGTGACGTTAAAGGGATCGACTATGGCGAGATAGAGTGTGGAGCCACTCCTGCGCACCGGCACCACCTGGTTTTTATGCATGAAATCCGCCCCGACCAACCCCACGAGTTTAGGGTCTAATTCTATTTCTGAGAGATTGATGGAGGGGAACCCATAGCGCTTGTTGAGGAAGGCGAGGAGGGCATTCTCCGAGAGGAATCCCATTTCTATCAATACAGAGCTCAGGTTTAACCCTCTCATCTTCTGTTCGCCCTGAGCCTTCTTCAACTGCTCTTCAGTTATCAACTCCGCCTTCAAGAGGAGCTGGCCAAGTCTTAAGGACATGATTCTCTCTTCTTTCTCCTGTATACGCGTCTGATACTGTGCCCTATAATGCTATCACTTTACCGCAGATATGTCAATATTTGTCACTGCGTGTAAACTCCCCTTGCATTTTTGGGGGTTGGGCAGGTAGTATATCTTGTTTTTTAGGCAGTTTACTAGGTTTAAAATGCATTTATCATGCCAGGCAATATATTTTTGGCTGATATTCGAGGTCAACATGCGTTCGTTAACTATCCAGGGAAAAAGGAGGAGGAGGAATGAAAGGCAGGACAACGGTAGCGATGGCTGAGCGGCTCCAGGCCCTGCCTCCTTACCTCTTTGCGGAGCTGGACCGCAGAAAGTCCGCGTTGAGGGCCAAGGGGGTGGATCTTATCGATTTGGGGGTGGGTGATCCGGATCTCCCCACACCTAAGCGGATCGTGGAGCGGATGCGGGAGGAGGTGCTCAATCCCCGCAGCCACCGCTACCCCAGCTATGAGGGGTTGCGGGAATTCCGAGAAGCGGTGAGCCTCTGGTATGAGAGGCGTTTTGGGGTGGTGCTGGACCCGGACCATGAGGTCCTGGCGCTGATCGGCTCTAAAGAGGGGATCGCCCACATACCCTTGGCATTTATAAACCCCGGCGCATATTCCCTCATACCGAGCCCCGGCTATCCGGTCTATCATGCAGGGACCATCTTCGCCGGCGGCAGATCCTTTTTCATGCCCCTCATGGAGGAGCAGGGCTTTTTGCCCGATTTTCGGCAGGTGCCAGCCAAGGTGGCGGATGCCGCCACCTTGCTCTTTGTCAACTACCCCAACAACCCGACAGCAGCGGTGGCGGACAAAGATTTTTTCGCGGAGGTCGTGGCATTTGCCCAACGCCACTCTCTCATCGTCTGTCACGACGCAGCCTACAGCGAGATCAGCTTTGACAAGTATACGCCACCAAGTTTTTTAGAGGTGGCAGGCGCCCGGGAGATAGGGATAGAATTCCATTCCTTGTCCAAGACCTACAATATGACGGGCTGGCGGCTCGGCTTTGCCGTGGGAAACAGGGAGGTCCTGGCCGGGTTGGGCAAGGCCAAGACCAATATCGATTCGGGGGTCTTTCAGGCTGTTCAAAGGGCCGGGATAGAGGCCTTGACCGGGGATCAATCCGATGTGGAAGGGATGCGTGCGGTCTATCAAAGGCGGCGCGATGTCATGGTCCGCGGGCTCCGTGCCCTGGGGCTCACGGTGACCCCTCCCAAGGCAACCTTCTACCTCTGGGTCAAGGTGCCGCCTGGCCACAGCTCAGTTTCCTTTGCCTCCCTGGTGCTCGATAAGGCAGGGGTGGTGCTGACTCCGGGCAGCGGCTTCGGCGAGGCAGGAGAGGGGTATGTGCGCCTTGCCCTGACCGTGCCCGAGGCCAGGCTCGAGGAGGCAGCGCAGCGGTTGCAGGATATCGGCCTTTAGCAGGTGTTTGATTCTTTAATCGGGAACTGCTGGCTGAGGTCTTTCAGGATCTCCCCTATCTCCTCTTCATAGTCGGGGGAGACCATCAATTCAACCAGGCCCTTATGGGGATCAACAGTCCTGGCGATTGCCACCCCTTCATATGATTCCAGGATGAAGCTGAGAAAGGCTATCTCCTCAGGGGGTATCTGCAGGAATAGAGAGATGGTGTCCATACCTAATCGGCCTTATCAACTGTGATGCAGTCAACGCTGTTTTTAAAAGGTCTTCAGGCCCCATATTATTAGGATTCCAGGGTTCTAGGATTCGATCCCGCTCTGTCGCTTTGCGACATCCCGCCATTCCGATTTTTATACAAAGTAGGGCGGGACTTATTCAGATTTTATGGACAGCGGCCGAAGGTGGCCCTTTGGCCAGATCTGCCGCCTCGCGGCACCCCATCAATAAAAATATCCGAATGGTAGGGGGCCGCAAAGCGGGAGGGTTCACGTAAAAGGATTCATTCTGTTTTCGCTAGAACCCTTGACCCCTTGAATCCTAGAACCCTAAAGCTATCGCCTTTAGGCGATAGCTGATTACCCTTTATCTGCCACTTCCTCGGGGTGGGTGATTGTTCCCTTGATGGCGCTGGCAGCTGCCACTGCCGGGTTGGCAAGATAGACCTGGCTTGTGGGGTGGCCCATCCTCCCCACGAAGTTACGGTTGGTAGTAGCAATAGCTACTTCACCTGCCCCCAAGACACCCATGTGGCCGCCGAGGCAGGGGCCGCACGTCGGTGTGCTGACTGCCGCGCCCGCCTGAACAAAGATCTCCAGGAGCCCCTCTTGCAGGGCCTTAAGATAGATCTCCTGCGTGGCCGGGATCACGATGAGGCGGACGTACGGTGCCACCTGCTTTCCTTTGATGATAGAGGCCGCGATCCTGAGGTCTTCCAGCCTGCCATTGGTGCAGGAGCCGATGACTGCCTGATCTATCGTTACCTTGGCCAACGCCCGTACTCCCTTGACATTGGCAGGCGATGAAGGACAGGCCACCTGGGGCTCAATCCCCGTGCAATCGTATTCCTTTACCTCGGCATAAGAGGCGTCTGCGTCGCTCTGGTAGATGGTATAGTTGCTCTCCATCCTGCCGCGGAGGTAATCTAACGTGATCTCATCGACAGGGAAGATGCCGTTTTTCCCGCCGGCCTCGATGGCCATGTTGGCCATGGTAAACCGACCGGACATATCCAGATTACGGATGGTCTCTCCGGTAAACTCCATGGCCTTATATAAGGCCCCATCCACCCCGATGGCCTTGATAGTATAGAGGATCAAGTCCTTGCCGCCGACCCACGGCTGGCGTTTTCCCCTGTATATGAACTTGATTGTCTCGGGCACCCGGAGCCAGACTTCGCCCGTAGCCATGGCAGCGGCCAGGTCCGTACTCCCCACGCCCGTAGCAAAGGCCCCGAGGGCGCCGTAGGTGCAGGTATGGCTGTCCGCCCCGATGACCAGATACCCAGGCCCCACGAGCCCCATCTCGGGCAAGAGGGCGTGCTCGATGCCCATCCTCCCCACCTCGAGGTAGTGTACAAGCCCCTGTTCTTGCGCGAACTTCCGCATTAGCAGGCACTGGTCAGCCGACAAGATGTCCTTGTTGGGGGTGAAGTGGTCAGGCACCAGGATCACCTTGGCCTTATCAAAGACCGTGGCAGCCCCCATCTCCCGAAAGGCCTGGATGGCCAAGGGCGCGGTGATATCATTGCCCAGGGCCACGTCCACGCGGCAGTTAATGATCTCTCCTGGCACGACCTGCTTCAGGTCGGCGTGGGCTGCCAGGATCTTCTCGGTAATCGTCATCCCCATTTACTTCTTCTCCATAAACAAGGTTGTGAGCACATGTTCCAGAATCAATTCTGAGGATTCCAGGGGTCGATCCCGCGCCTTAATTTAGATTTTATGGACTGCGGGATCCCCCAAAGCGGGAGGGGTCCAGGGTTCTAGTAAAAAAGATTTATTTAACTGTTTGTTGAAAGTTGATGTCCTGAGCCCTCTTCTTTTTCCGTTCAGCCACACTAGAGTCCGCGCACCTCTTTGGTGCGATACGCCAGCTTGTTCAGGGCATTGATATAGGCCTTGGCGCTGGCCACCAGCACGTCCGTATCAGCCCCTTGGCCGATCACGGTCCGACCCTTTTCCTCCAGCCGAACAGTCACCTCGCCCTGCGCCTCGGTGCCGCCGGTGATCGCGTTGATGGCGAACTGGAGGAGCTTTGACCGCGTGCGGGTGATCTTCTTGATCGTCTTGAAGGTGGCATCCACCGGTCCGTCGCCAAAACCGGCCTCCTGGATGACTTGCCCATCCACCTCCATCTTGACTGTGGCCGTGGGCACGGTGACGTTTCCTGAAATGACATTGAGATAGAGGAGTTTAAAGCGGTCGGGCACGCGGAGGATTTCCTCGGCCACGATCGACTCGATATCCTCGTCATAGATCTCGCGCTTTTTGTCTGCCAGCTCTTTGAAGCGGGTGAAGGCCAAGGCAAAATCCTTTTCCGAGAGCCGGAATCCCAGTTCCTTCAACCTCTCTTTAAAGGCGTGTCTGCCTGAGAGCTTCCCGAGGACGAGAGAGGATTTGGCAATCCCCACCGATTCAGGGGTCATGATCTCATACGTCTGTTTCTTCTTGAGCACCCCGTCCTGATGGATGCCGGATTCATGGGCAAAGGCGTTGGCGCCCACCACGGCCTTGTTGGGTTGCACAACCATGCCCGTGATCTTAGAGACAAGGCGGCTGGTGGCGAAGATATGTTTGGGGACTATTCTGGTGGCGAAAGGAAGGAGGTCCTTGCGCGTGTGGATGGCCATGACCACCTCTTCGAGAGAGGTGTTTCCTGCCCGCTCCCCGATGCCGTTGATCGTACACTCCACCTGTCTGACGCCGTTCTGGATCGCTGCCAGGGAATTGGCAACTGCCAGGCCAAGGTCATTGTGGCAGTGGACGCTCAGCGTGACCTTTTCGATCCCCGGGACTGTCTGCCGCAGGGTGCGAATCAGCGCGCCGAATTCCGTGGGGATGGCATAGCCCACGGTATCGGGGATATTGATCCTGGTCGCCCCTGCCTCGATGGCTGCCTCAATCACGGCCGCAAGAAACTGGACCTCACTGCGGGTGGCGTCCATGGCTGAGAATTCGACATCAGAGGTATGCCGCTTGGCCCGGGCAACGGATTTTGCAACAATCCGAATCACTTCCTCCTTGGATTTCTTCAACTGGTACTTCAGATGGATATCGGAGGTCGAGATAAAGGTATGGATCAGGGGGGATTTTGCCTGCTTGATTGCCTCCCAGGCCCGATCGATATCCTGCGTATTTGTCCTGGCCAAAGCAGCCACCTTGGAACGGGTGATCGTCTTGGCGATGGTCCGGACGGCGTCGAAGTCCCCTTGGGAGGTAATGGGGAAGCCTGCCTCGATGACATCCACCCCCAGCTTCTCCAGCTGCTGGGCAAGCCGTATCTTTTCCGCCACATTCATCGTCGCGCCGGGTGATTGCTCACCATCCCGTAAGGTGGTGTCGAAGATTATAATCTTTTCTCCCATGGTGAATGGTCCTCCTTCCCGTTTCCATTGTAGAGAAATGTGCGGCTTTCCGCAAGAGGGGTCTTACACCCTGGCAAAAGGGGTTGGCCGAGATCGGCCAGCCTTTTTTTTCGGCAATAAAAGGATTCGAGGATCTCATCGATCAAGCCATGACAAAATAGGTCATAAAACCTGCCGAAAATTGTCACTAGCATGGCCCGCGCGCGCCTCCGGCATGGTTAAGAGCATAGTTTTTAAAGGATTTTTTTAAACGCTACGGTGGCATATTTTTTGCTGCAATACCTCCCACAAGGCAAGACAGGAGGTTCAATGAGCAAGGCAATTGTCTGTATCCTGTTCATATTTGCATTTTCGCAATTGACTCTGACCCTGTCTTGTGAATAGATAGCACACACAATCTGCCTGCTTCGCGAAAACAGGACGACATACCACTAAACCTTCAGGGGATTAAAGGGATGAAGAAGAAGTCGTTTCAGAAGGTTACATTGAGGGCTTCCAGGAGGATCGACATATCCTGGGGGCCTTTCCCATTTCAAGGCACGACACTCCTGCTTTTTGCTCAATGCAGAGAAGGAATAAATTCACGGAATCCTGACGACTGCAAGCTAAATGCTTTATAAAAAGCCAAACCCATCGTGAGGTGGGGACGGAAAGCCACGGGTCCGCAGGAGGCGGAGAGCCGAGCTGCCGAAGGTGACGTCGTTACGGTCACACGGGGCAGGTCGGCTTTTTTAATATGTTAATAAACAAGGGAGGCGCGATCGTGGGTAAAAGGAGATCTCTATTTTTAGATGGAGTGCTTTCTTTGAAATTGACAATAGCGGTTCTCTTTATGTTGTTCATTGCTGTTGGCCTTCCCGGGACATCCTTATCCGCGGATGAAGCCTCCGGCGCAAAACAGCAAAAGAACCCCTATGCCAACGCAGAAATAACCATCAAGATAATACCTGCGGCCAATAATACCTTCGGGTATGACATTCTCTTATATGGAAGGCCGTTGGTGCATCAGCCCAATATACCGGGTCTGCCGGGGAATGAAGGTTTTACCACCAAGGAACGGGCGCAGACCGTAGCCGAATTTGCGGTGAAAAAGATTCGGAACAACGAGATGCCGCCGACGGTGACCATCGAGGACTTGAATAAGATGGGTGTATTGAAGTGAGAGTAGATTACACAGGAAAGATGTTGAGCATATAAAAAAAATGGAGGTGTGCGTATGAAGAAATGTATCATAGTCATCATTGCCATCATTTCAGTCTTTATGATCAAGACGGCAGCATGGGCACAGGTGAATCAGCCACCCGTGGCAGCACCGGGAGGGCCTTATGTTGCTGATTTAGGGGCAGGCATAACATTGGATGGAACCGGCTCCTACGATCCGGATCCAGGGGATATGATTGTGCTATACGAGTGGGATTTAGACGGAGACGGAGTGTTTGATGACGCGAACGGTGCATCCCCGTCATTGTCTCCAGAATTTATCAGCGCCCTTGGTATCGGGACATTTCCAGTGAGTCTGATGGTTAGAGATAGTTTTGGGGAGACGGGCAGGGCATCGACAACGCTAACGATCTACGATAATAGACCAGTTGCCGCGTTCACTGCCAGTCCGAACCCTGCGGAATGCAATCAGAGCGTTTCATTCGATGCGAGCAGCTCAAGTCATGGCCGTCCTGACC
>Ga0299915_10004633_pt1 | contig 10031 bp, 9 predicted proteins | sample RVTome_13_FD_200263 | JGI IMG/M metagenome (GOLD analysis project Ga0299915, IMG submission 200263) | Soil microbial communities from uranium-contaminated site in the Upper Colorado River Basin, Wyoming, United States - RVT92D227 (version 2) ...
TGCGCGTCGCGGTGGGCCCCGCGCAGGAGTTGCAGGACGCGCGGGTTGCCCTTCCCGCGGCCCTGTTCCTTCTGTCCGCCGCGATTCTCCAGGCGCTGGCCTCTCTTGCCGGGTGGCGCGCGGCTTTTCCCAAGGGAAGATGACGGTTTTCCGCGCGCCGGCGAAATCCGCTCTCTGCGCGGCGTTGATCGCCGCCCTTCTGTTCGTCCCGGGCTTCGCCTCCGCGGGAAGTACGCAGACCCGGCTCGGCAAAGAGAAGGCGCGTCTTACCGAGATGCGCAAAAAGGCGGAGAAGGCGGCGGCCGAGCTCGACGAAACCCTGAAGCGCGAGCAGTCGGCGCGCCACAAGGTGGACGACATCCGGAAGCGGCTTGCCCGCCAGCGGATCCTCATCGCGCGGATCGACCGGAAGCTTTCCGAGCTTGCCCGGGAAATGGAGAAGGCCGAATCGGAGGTCCGCGCCATCGAGGAGGAGCGGGCGAGCACGCAGCAGCGGCTGGATCGGGCGGCGGTCCTTGCCTTTCGCGGGGAGAGGGACCACGCGGGACTGGTCCCCGCGGAGGCGCGCGGAGAGCGGCTTCGGTACTTCGCGAGGCGGGTGATCGCCTCGGAGGCGCAGAGGGCCGGCCGCCTCACGACCGAAAAGGAGGAGAAAGAGAACGCGCTCTCCGGAATCGAGCGCAAGGTCGAGTTGTCGGAGAAGAGGATCTCCCGGGAAAAGAGGGTGGGGGAGTCGCTCCAGTCGGAGCGGAAGAAGGAGGCGGGGCGGCTCGCGGGGATCCAGGCCCAGAAGGAAAAGAAGGAGAAGGAGCTCAAGGCCCTCCGCGCTCGCGTGGCGAGGATGGAGGCGCTCGTCACGCGGATCGAGCGTCAGGTGCGGGAGGCGGAGCGACGGCGTCCCCGGAAAGGGAAAGGGGAAGGCCCCGCGCGCTTCTCGGCCGTCCCGGGGGGGCTGGTCGCGCCCGTCCGGGGGAAGGTCGTGGGCCCCTTCGGAACGGTCCGGGACCCTGTCTTCGACGTCGACGTGGAGAACCACGGCGTGGAGATCGAAGCCCCTTCCGGATCGCCGATCCGCGCTATCGGGAAAGGGAATGTCGTCTTTTCCGGCACGGTTTCCGGATTCGGCAAGGTGCTCATCATCCAGCACGGCACCGGCCTCTTCTCCGTGTACGGAAAGGCGGAATCGTTCAGCGTCGCCCAGGACCAGGTCGTCGCGCCGGGGCAGAACATCGGCCGCCTTCCCGAGAGCCCCGGCGGGAAATCGGTGCTATACTTGGAACTCAGGGCCGCAGGGACCGCCATCGATCCCACGGCGGTGATCCCCCTTTCCCGATAAGGCGTGGACACCATGCCATACATTCCACGAGGTCAAGGAGGAGGTTCATGAAGGGGAGGAAATGGTGGGGCCCCGCGGCCGTCATCTTCGTGTTTCTCCTGGGGTTCATCTCCGGAGACATCACATCGCACCGCTACATGGCCCAGGCGAACGTCGTATACGAAAAGCTGAAAATCTTCGGGGACGTCCTCTCCGCCGTCCAGACCAGCTACGTCGAGGAGCCGGACATGGACAAACTCGTGGAGGGGGCCATCAAGGGGATGCTTCAGAACCTCGACCCCCACAGTTCCTACCTGACCCCGGACATGATGAAGCAGATGGAGGTCGAGACGAAGGGGATGTTCGGGGGCCTGGGGATCGAGATCGGCATCAAGGACAGCATCCTCACCGTCATCTCCCCGATCGAGGACACGCCGGCGTTCCGCGCGGGGTTGAAGGCGGGCGACAAGATCGTGAAGATCGAGAACGAATCCACCAAGGAGATGACCGTGATGGACGCGGTCAAGCGTCTCCGGGGAGAGCCCGGGACGAAGGTGACGATCTGGGTCGCCCGGGAGGGGTTCACGGAACCCAGGGCATTCACCATCACGCGCGACATCATCAAGATCAAGAGCGTGAAGACGAAAGACATGGGGGACGGGATCGGCTACATCAGGCTCCTCCAGTTCCAGCAGGACACCGACGACGAGCTGGAAAAGGCGCTCGAGGCGCAGAAGAAAGAGAAGAACGGGATGCGAGGCCTGGTGCTCGATCTGCGCAACAACCCGGGAGGGTTGCTGGACCAGGCGGTGAAGGTGGCGGACAAGTTCATCGAGTCGGGGCTCATCGTCTACACCGACGGGCGCATCGAGGCCCAGAAATACAAATACTCGGCCCACCGGGAAAAAACGTACAGCGGATTCCCGATCGTCGTCCTGGTGAACGCCGGTTCGGCCTCCGCGTCGGAGATCGTCGCGGGCGCGCTCCAGGACCACGGGCGCGCGGTCCTGCTGGGAACGCCGACGTTCGGCAAAGGGTCCGTCCAGACGATCATCCCGCTGGAGGACGGATCGGCCCTCCGGCTCACCACGGCCCGGTACTTCACCCCCAACGGGCGGTCCATCCAGGCGAAGGGGATCGAGCCGGACATCGTCGTGCGCGACGGCCGGGAGACCCTCGCGGGCGCGCATCCCGGTCCGATGCGGGAGAAGGACATCGAGCGGCACCTGCGAGGCGAGGGGGAGGAAGAGACCCAGGAGGCTCCCGAGGGGGAACCCCCTCCCGCCAAAGAGATCAGGATGAAGAAGGAGCCGCCGGGGGAAGAGAAGCCCGGCAAGGATTCCGCCGCCCCGGCCCTGGAGAAAAAGAAGGGCGAGGAGAAGGACGTCCAGCTTGAGCGGGCCGTGGACCTGCTGAAAGGGTGGGAGATCTTCAAGACCCGCTTCATCGACAAGGCGAAGGCGTCCTGACGCGGTCCGGTTCCAGGGAAGGATGAAGCGCCGAACGTCCGAAAGGGGAGAGAGGAACGCCGGGAAGCGGTGGCGATGGGGGCCGCTGATGCTCGGGGCGTTTCTCGCGGGGCTTTTCACCATCGGCGCGGCGATTCTCATGCCCGGGGGGGAAAACAGGACCGGGGCATTCTCCCCGGCGCGGGAAGATCCCTCCGCCGTTCCCGCCGCGCCCGGCGGAGGCGCACAAAACGTCCCGGCGTCCCGGCAGCCGTTACCGCCGGGCGGCGCGATTCGGGGGGAGGGAACGCCGCCGCGCCTCGCGATCGTGGTGGACGATTGCGGGTACGACCCCACAAGAGACGCCGAGTGGCTGAAATTCCCCGAAAAAATCACGCTGTCGGTCATCCCCTTCGGTCCCTCCTCACGCCGGCTTGCGCAATCCGCACACGAGCGCGGCTTCGGGGTGCTGATTAACGTGCCGATGGAGCCCGAAGGGAGCGTTTCCGACCGGACGGAGGGGTTTCGGCTTCGCAGGGGGATGAGGGGGGAGGAAATGGAGACTCTGCTCGGCAGGATGATCGAGGAGAACCCCTGGGCAACGGGCGCCAGCAACCACATGGGCTCCGCCTTCACCGCCGACCTGGAATCGATGACGACGTTTGTCTCCCTCCTCAAGGGCAAGGGGCTGTTCCTCCTGGACAGCATGACCACCTCGCGGTCGGTTGCGGTCAGGGCCGCCCTCCAGGCGGGGATCCCGGTGGCGCGGCGCGACGTCTTTCTCGACGCGGACATGGCGCCGGAGGAGATGCGCGTGCAGTGGAAGAAGACGATAGCGATCGCCAAGGAAAAGGGGACGGCCGTCCTCCTCTGCCAAGGGAGGGAGGATTCTCTTCGGACGATGCTCGACCTCGTCCCGGACCTGGAGGCCGAAGGAGTGCGGGCCGTGACGCTCACCGAGCTGCTTTCGCCGGTGCGGTCGCTGTGAGCAAGGGACCTTCGGGCCCCCTCTTTCCTCCCGTCCCCTCCTCCGGCGCGGAAGATTCCTCGCGGAGAGTCGTGAGCGTTTCCGAGCTGACCGCGGGCATCAAGGGCTGCCTCGAAGGGACGTTCCGGTTCGTCCGCGTGGAAGGGGAGGTGTCGAACCACAAGCTGTCCCCTTCCGGGCACCGGTACTTTTCTCTCAAGGACGAGGGGGCCCAGATCCGAGTCGTCCTCTTCCGGGGCAGGGAGCGGTTCGTCTACGGAGAGATCCGGGACGGCCAGGTCGCGGTCGTCACGGGATCCGTGGGCGTCTACGAGAAGAAGGGGGAGTATCAGCTGTACGCCCAGTCCGTCGAGATGCGCGGACTGGGAAGCCTGCTCCTCGAGCTCGAGAAGAGGAAGGCGAGGCTCGCCGCCGAGGGACTGTTCGCCCCCGAGAGAAAGAGGCCCCTTCCCCGGTTTCCGGCCCGCATCGGGATCGTGACCTCGCGGGAGGGGGCGGCCCTGCGGGACATGATCCGCATTGCCCGGCGCAGGTGGCCCCCGATCGGTATCACGCTCGCCCCGGCGCTGGTGCAGGGGGAGAGCGCCGCCGTGGACATCGCGCAGGCGATCGAGGTCCTTGCCGCGCACGGCGGGGTCGACCTGATCATCGTGGGCCGGGGGGGGGGCTCGGTGGAGGACCTCTGGGCGTTCAACGAGGAGGCGGTCGTAAGGGCGATCGCGGCCTCTCCCGTTCCGACGATCAGCGCCGTCGGGCATGAAACCGACTTCACCCTCGCGGATCTGGCCGCGGATCACCGGGCGGCGACGCCCACGGCCGCCGCGCAGATGGCCGTACCCGACAGGGCGGAACTCCGGGATCGCGTCGCGAACCTGTCGATGCGCCTCCGGAAGACGGAGCAGTACCGGAGAGAGACGCTTCGCCGCGAGTGGCGGATCGCGGTGGGAGCCCTGTCCGACCCGCGCCCCCTCCTCCAGGCGCGGCGGTACGCGGTCGTGGAACGGACCGACGCGCTCGGGGAGGTGTTGCGCGGCGCGATGCGGGGATGGAGAGAGACGGTGGCGGCCCTCGCCGGATCCGTGCGCCTCCATTCCCCCGCCGCCTGGGTCTCCCGGAGACGGGGGGATCTCGCGCTCCTCGCGGAGCGGGCGGCACGCCAATCGGACGCCAGGCGCGCGGGGTATCGGCGCGCGATCGAGGTCCTTGCGGGAAAACTCGCGGCCCTCGACCCGACGTCGGTCCTGAGCAGGGGATACGCCATCGCGACGCACCGGGGCACGGGTCGCGCGGTACGGTCTTCCTCCGAAGTAGCCCCGGGAGACGCGGTCGACGTCCGGGTGGCCGACGGGGCGTTCGGCGCGGTGGTGGAGGGGAAGAAAGGATGAGGACGACGACCCTCGCCCTTCTTTTTCTCGTTCTCCTTTTTCCCCTTCCCGCCCCGGGGGGCGGGGACGTGCCGGTAGCCGCGGCGGCGGGCGCGTTCCCGGTCCGGCTTTCCGCCGGGCAGCCGGCCCAGGGAGATTTGCTGGTCGTGGAGGCGACGCCCCCGCCCGGGGCGGACAACGTCGTCATGGTCTGGAAGGGACGGGAGATCCCGATGCGGGAGGAAGGGGCGGGGCGCTTCCTGGGACTGGTCGGGGTTGATCTTCTGGAGCCGCCGGGGACCGCCGTTCTTTCCGTCCGGGGGTCGCAGGAAGGCGAAACCTTCCGGGTCGAGTCGCGGATCGAGGTCCGCAAAGGGACCTTTCCGGTGCAGGAACTCACCCTGCCCAAATCGATGACGCAGTTCGACGCCGCGACCCTCGAACGGATCAGCCGGGAGGCGAGGGCGTTGGAGGAGCGGTTCTCCCGCGTCTTCTCCCCTCCCGCCTGGAGTTTCCCGTTTCTCCCGCCGGTGGCGGAGTACCGGCCAAAGGGGTTCGGCGTCCGCAGGCTCATCAACGGCGAGCCCCGCAGCCCCCATGCCGGAGTGGACGTGGATCTCCCGGCGGGGACGCCCGTCGTGGCGATCGCGGACGGGGCCGTGACGTTTGCGGGGGAGCAGTTCTTCGGCGGGAACTCGGTGGTGCTGGACCACGGGGGAGGCCTCTTCAGCATCTATTACCATCTGCAGGATATCGCCGTCTCCGAGGGACGGAAGGTCGCCCGCGGGGAGAGGATCGGCGCGGTCGGTGCGAGCGGGCGGGCAACGGGGCCCCACCTCCACTTCGGCGTCCGGGCCGCGGGGGGGCGGATCGACCCGTCGCTCCTTTTTTCCCTTCCATCGCGTTGACCGTTTCCCGGCGCAGCCAATATAATGAATCGTTACTGGGGGGGAGCATGCCGGCGAAGGGGAAAGAGCACACCTTTGAAGAGGCCCTGAAGAGCCTGGAAAATGTCGTCGCGAAGCTCGAATCGGGCGAGACGAACCTCGAGGAGTCGATCCGGCTCTTCGAGGAGGGGATGAGGTTGTCCGTCCTCTGCCAGAAGCGGCTCGACGACGCCGACAAGAAGATCGAGACGCTGTTGCGGAAACCGGGCGGGGTCGTCACCGGGACGGAAGACGAGGCAAGCATTCTCGGGGATGAGGAGTGACGTGCAGGCTACCGGGGATCCCGTCGGCGCGGTCCGGTTCGTGCGGTTGACATCCCTTGTCGAGGAGAGCCTGCTCGGTTTCCTCTCCCCGGACGTGTGCCCCATCCCGGTTCTCCTGCGGGAGGCCATGGAGTACGCCCTGACCTCGGGAGGAAAGCGGATCCGGCCGGCGGTGCTCCTCTCGTCGGGGACCGCCGTGGGGGGGGAAGAGATGGACCTGCTCCCGTTCGCGTGCGCGGTGGAATATGTGCACACCTATTCGCTGATCCACGATGACCTGCCGGCGATGGACGACGACGATTTCCGGAGGGGGCGCCCCGCCTGCCACAAGGCGTTCGGCGAGGCGGCGGCGATCCTGGCGGGCGACGCCCTTCTGACCGAGGCGTTCCGGGTCATGGGGGAATCCCCTCTGGCGGGCAAGGACCCGGCGAAGGCGGTCCGGGCTTCGGCGCTGCTGGCGCGCGCGGCAGGCGCCTCCGGGATGGCGGGGGGCCAGATGATGGACCTTCGCCCCGACGCCGGGGAAGGGCAGCCCGTGCCGGGGGGAGGGAAGGCGGCGACCATCGAGGCGATCGACCTGAAAAAGACGGCGGCCCTCCTTTCCGCCGCGGCCGCGATGGGGGGGATCCTGGGCGGCGGGACCGGCGAGCAGGTGGAGGCTCTTTCCCGCTACGGGAGAGCGCTGGGACTTCTGTTCCAGATCACGGACGACATCCTGGACGAGACGGGAAGCTTCGAGGAGTTGGGGAAAGCGGTCGCCAAGGACCGGCAGCGGGGGAAACTCACCTACCCCGCCGCCCTGGGGATGGCGGAGGCCGCCGCGAGGGCGGAATCCCTCCGCCGGGAATCGCTTCTGGCCCTCTCGCCGTTCGGCGGAGAGGCGGAGATCCTCCGGGAGATCGTCCGGATGGTGGCCACAAGGAGATCATGAGTTGACCCCGCAGGGACTGCTTTCGACGATTCATTCCCCGGAGGATCTGAAAAAGGTCCCGAAGGAGAGACTCCCGGAGGTCGCCGCGGAAATCCGCGAGATGATCGTCCACAGCGTCGCGGCCAGCGGAGGGCACCTCGCGTCGAGCCTGGGCGTCGTCGAGCTGACCCTGGCTCTCCACTACGTCTTCTCGTGCCCGCGCGACCGGATCGTCTGGGACGTCGGCCACCAGGCGTACGCGCACAAGATCCTCACGGGGAGGAGGGATGTCTTCCCCACCCTTCGCACCTACGGGGGGATCTCCGGCTTCCCGCGGATCGCGGAGAGTCCGTGCGACGCCTTCGGGACGGGGCACTCCGGCACGTCGATCTCCTCCGCGCTGGGCCTCGCCGTGGCGAGGGACCTGAAAAGCGAGAGCCACAAGGTCATCGCGATGATCGGCGACGGGTCGCTCACCTCCGGGCTCGCGCTCGAGGGGCTCAACCAGGCCGGACACCAGAAGCGGGACCTCATCGTGATCCTGAACGACAACGAGTGGTCCATCTCCCAGAACGTGGGAGCCCTCTCGGGGTACCTCAACCGGATGATGACGGGCAGGTTCTACACCTCCTTCCGGAAGCGCGTCGAGATGTTCCTCAAGTCGATGCCCCACGGGAAGATGCTCGCCCGGATCGGGAAAAGGGCCGAGGAGCTCACCAAGGGGTTTATCGTCCCGGGGCTGCTCTTCGAGGAGCTCGGATTCACGTATGTCGGCCCGATCTCCGGACACAACCTCGACGACCTCGTGGGGACATTCCTGAACCTGGAGAACCTCGAGGGGCCCATCCTCGTTCACGTGGTGACCGAGAAGGGGAAAGGATACCCGCCGGCGGAAGCCAACCCCGAACGGTTCCACGGCGTGGGCGCGTTCGACCCCGTGACGGGGAACGGCGCGGGGAAGGAAACGCTCCCCACGTACACGGATGTTTTCGGGGACGCCATTCTGGGGATCGGCAGGGAGAATCCGAACGTGGTGGCGATCACCGCGGCCATGTGCGGCGGGACGGGTCTCGTCAAGTTCCGCGAGGCCTTCCCGAACCGGTTCTTCGACGTCGGCATCGCCGAGGCGCACGCGGTCACCTTCGCCGCGGGGCTCGCCCGGGAGGGGAAGATCCCCGTGGTCGCGGTCTACTCGACATTCCTCCAGCGCGCCTACGACCAGATCGTCCACGACGTGTGCCTGCAGAACCTTCCCGTCGTCTTCGCCGTCGACCGGGGCGGGATCGTCGGCGCGGACGGGGCGACGCACCAGGGGCTTTTCGACCTCACGTACCTGCGCCACATCCCGAACATGTCGCTGATGGCGCCAAGGAACGAGGCGGAGCTGGTCCGGATGCTCCGGACCGCCGTCTCCGCCGGCCGGCCCGCCGCCATCCGGTACCCCCGGGGAGCCGCCGCGGGGGTTGCCATTCCCGCGGACCCCGAACCCGTCCCTTGGGGAAAAGCGGAGCTGCTCGCCGACGGGAAGGAGATCCTCCTCCTCGCCATCGGTTCGACGGTGGCGACGTCCCTGTCCGCCGCCGGGGAACTCCGGAAGTGGGGGATCTCGGCCGCCGTGGTGGACGCCTGTTTCGTCAAGCCGATGGACGCCGATCTCATCGTTCCCCTCGCTCAGCGCATCGGACGGGTGCTGACGGTCGAGGAGAACATGCTCGCGGGGGGGTTCGGCAGCGCCGTTCTCGAAATGCTCGAGGAGCACGACGTGCACCTCCAGGGGTTCCGCCGGATCGGGGTGCGGGACACCTTCGTGGAGCATGGATCGCAGGCCGAGCTGCGCGCGGCGTGCGGTCTTTCCGACGACGCGGTGGTCGCGGAGGCGGTGCGCCTCTGTTCCCAGGGGCGGCATCTGCTTCCGTCGATCTTCAACGGCATCCGGTCCCGGCTCGCGAAGATCGTCTGATCTTGGGCTCCGGGAAGGACCGGCCCGCCGGGAAACGGGGCGCGCGGAACCGCCTGGATGCGGAACTGGTGAACCGGGGGCTTGCGGAGACCCGTGCGAAAGCGCAGGGCTTCATCCTCGCCGGACGCGTGCTCGTCGGGGGGAAGGTCGTCACGAAATGCGGAACCCCCGCGGAACCCGGCCAGGAGATTCTCCTCGCCCCCGCCCCCCGGCCGTTCGTGTCGCGGGGCGGCGAGAAGCTCGCAGGGGCGCTTGACGATTTTTCCTTGTCCGTTTCGGGGGCCGTGGCGCTGGACGTCGGGGCGTCCACCGGAGGGTTTTCCGACTGCCTCCTCCGGCGCGGCGCCGCGCTCGTCTACGCGGTAGACGTGGGGAGGTCCCTCCTCGACGATTCCCTCCGCCGCGACCCGAGAGTCGTCCTCCGGGAGGGGGTGAACTTCCGGCACGCGTCCCCCGATCTCCTGCCGCAGAAGGTTTCCTTTGCCACGGTCGACGTCTCCTTCATTTCGCTGCGGCACATCCTGCCTACGCTGCGCGCATTCCTTCTTTCGGGCGCCAGGGTGGTCGCTCTGGTGAAGCCCCAGTTCGAGGTGGGAAAAGGGGCGGTCGGGAAGGGGGGGGTCGTCCGCGACGAGGCGAAGAGGCAACAGGCCGTGCGCGCGATTGCGGAGTTCGCCCGGGAGGCCGGCTATGTTGTTGTCGGGGAGGCCGCAAGCCGCATACCGGGCCCCCGGGGGAACCGGGAGGTGTTTCTCTTCCTACAATGGCCGTAGGCGCCGCGCCGTTTCCGCCCTCCCGGCGTCCCCCGCGCCGCGTTTCCTTCGACAAGGGGAGGG
>Ga0299915_10004634_pt1 | contig 10030 bp, 10 predicted proteins | sample RVTome_13_FD_200263 | JGI IMG/M metagenome (GOLD analysis project Ga0299915, IMG submission 200263) | Soil microbial communities from uranium-contaminated site in the Upper Colorado River Basin, Wyoming, United States - RVT92D227 (version 2) ...
ATGTAGCTCTTCACCGCGAAGATGGCCTTCTGCGTCTCCCGTGGAGTGAGCAGATTGGTGTAGTCCTGGGGAAGGATCATGCGTAGCTCTTCATAGTCGCCTATGCCGGGACCTGCCAGGTCCGCCTTCTTTTGCGCCTCTGTCATTCTGTCCTCCTACGATCTGTTGTGTCGAGGCAAGATGATGATTGGCATGTGATCTGTCTCTTAGCTCGGGGCATGAGGCACCTCACATGGCTTGGTGATGATGATGGATTGTAAGGCAAAGCGCTCCACATTCCAACTGCCATGTCAACTGTCTGGGATCCGGGGGGTGAGCCAGACGGGGTAGAGTGCCACGATGGCTTGGGCGTGCCGTGGAGCTTCCTGCGCCTCCCGTGCGGTCCGCTCGATCGTGTCGGCTGGTACTACGTGCTCTCCCAGGATGGCAAGGGCTTGATGTTTGCAGTTCTGTATCGTACAATCCAGAGCAAAATGCGGCGGCGGGCCCTCGCTCTCGAATGCAGAGAGCAGGTCTGCTGCGGCGCTTAGGGCGCCCTCGGCTGTATGACGTCGTGTTCCAACTTCAGATCAAGGAGGCTATGATGGAGCGTAGACGAAGATCGAGTCTAGTGGGAGGAGTGCTGCTGATCCTGATAGGTGCTTGGTTTGCAGCCGTGCAATTGGTGCCAGGACTGAAAGTGTGGCTACAGTTCGAGGTCACCTGGCCACTGTTCATTATCGCTATCGGGGGCATCCTGTTAGTGGTTGCCCTGCTGACGGCAGTTCCCGGTTTGGCTGTGCCCGCGTGCATCGTGGCTGGCATAGGCGGAATACTGTACTTCCAGGCCACCACCGGCAGGTGGGAGACCTGGGCCTACGCCTGGGCGCTCATCCCGAGCTTCGTCGGGGTGGGTATTCTTCTGGCGGGCATCCTCGAGGGTCAAACGGCCAAGGGCGTTCGCGAAGGTGGTTGGCCGATCCTCATCGGCCTGGTGATGTTCGTAATATTCGGCTCCTTCCTGGGGGGGCTGGGCTGGCTGGGACCTTACTGGCCACTGCTCGTAGTCGGGTTGGGCTTGCTGATGGTCGTTCAGGGGTTGCTGCGCGTCCGGCGCTAGCATGGCCCGACCGGCTTTGGCGACGGCAGTGGCGGTCTCGTCGTCGCAGCCTGACAGTGTACCATCGCTCCGTTGTGAGGGGAGAGAAGAGATGAGGAAAATCGCGCTGACAGGAGGGGGGATCCTCGTAGCCCTGGGCGCTATCGGCGTGCTCGATGCCCTGGGCTTGATCCGGGTCTCCATCTGTGGGCTGCTGTGGGCGTTCTTGCTCATAGCGGCCGGTGTATGGATCGTTTGGGGTGCGTATGCCAAGGTCCCGTCCTCGGAGGCGCAGGAGGTGACGATCCCGCTGGAGGGCGCTACCAGCGCCCGGATTGGCGTTCTTCACGGCGCAGGGCGGCTTCAGGTGAAAGGTGGCGCCGGACCGGGAGAAGTAGCCAGGGGCACCTTTGTGGGCGGTCTGGAGTACGATGTTAAGAGAGAAGGGGAAGTGCTCAACCTGAACATGCGGGTGGCGGGACAGGGCCTGGCGGCGACTCTCCTTCCCTGGCGGTGGATCAAGACACGCGGTGCGGAGTGGACCGTGGAGTTGAATGAAGAGATCCCGCTGATGCTGAAGTTCGAGGGGGGTGCCAGTGACAACCGGCTGGACCTGAGCGCTCTTCAGGTCAAGGAGTTACGGATAGAGACGGGGGCCAGCGGCACGAAGCTCACGCTGCCGTCGAGGGCGGGACAGACCAGGGCCGAGATCACATGCGGCGCTGGTGGAGTGGAAGTGCGGGTCCCATCCGGAGTCGCGGCTCGGATAGAAGCTCACAGAGGCCTGGCTGAGGTGAAGATAGATCGTGGTCGCTTCCCGCGGGTTGGCAGCGGTTTGTATGAGTCGCCGGACTACGAGACGGCGGCCAACAAGGTCGATCTCCGTGCGGAGGCGTACCTGGGCTCCCTCGACGTGCGCTGATCCGTCGGTGCGTGTCAGATTCGGCAGACTCAACATCAGATTGGAGAAAAACGGATGGACGTAGCTGAACGTGCTGTTGCTACCTTCGACGAAGGCTTCAATTGCTCTCAGTCGGTTTTCACCGCCTGGGCGGAAGAGCTTGGCCTGGACCGGGAGACGGCTCTCAAAGTAGCCACCGCCTTCGGTGGCGGCATGGGTCATAGAGGGGATACGTGCGGCGCGGTGACTGGGGCCTTCATGGCCATTGGGCTGAAACACGGAAGGCTCAGGGCCGACGATGAGCAGACCCGCGATCTGGCGTACGCTCTGGTGAACCGGTTCGTGGAGGAGTTCGAATCGCGTCACGGGTCAGTGGTGTGCAGAGAGTTGCTGGGCTGTGATATCAGCACCCCCGAGGGCATGGAGTACGCCTCGCAGAACAACCTCGCCGGCACTCGCTGTCCCGGTTTTGTCCGGGACGCGGCGGAGATCCTGAGCGAGATCCTCTAGTAGCGGGGACGTGGCGCGCTGACCACGTAGAGGCGGATGGACCAGACCAGTGAGGGCGGGACAACAGACTTCGGTTTTCGACGCGTCCCCATTGAGGAGAAGAGCAGGCTGGTGGGGGCTATCTTCGACTCCCTGGCCAGCAGATACGACTTGCTGAACGACGTGATGTCCTTCGGCATGCACCGTTTGTGGAGACGTTTCGCCGTCAGTCTGTGCCAGATACGTCCGGGGCAGCGGGTGCTGGATCTGGCGGGCGGCACGGGCGAGCTCACTGGCCGCCTCGCTCGCCTGGTGGGGCCTGAGGGTCTGGTGGTGTTGGCGGAGATCAACGGCTCCATGCTGCACCAGGCGCTGACACGTCTCCCCAACGGACACGCCTCGGGCCGAGTGGAGTATGTTCTGGCGGACGCGGAAGAGGCGCCTTTCAGCGAGGATCAGTTCGATCTGGTAACCATCGGCTTCGGAATGCGCAACGTGACTCGCCAGGAGGCGGTGCTTGACTCCATGCTTAGGGCCCTCAAGCCCGGAGGGCAGGCCGTTATCCTGGAGTTCTCCCATCCCACGGTGCGGGGTTTTGGCCCTCTGTATGACTTCTACTCCTTCCACGTCATGCCCGCCATAGGCCGGCTGGTGGACGGGGACCGTGGCGGCTATCGTTATCTGGCGGAGTCCATCCGGGTCCATCCAGACCAGGAGACGCTCAAGGCAATGATGGAGCGGGCCGGGTTCGAGGGCTGTGAGTACTTCAACCTGAGCGGTGGCATCGTCGCCGTGCACCGTGCGTTCAAACCCGCCTAAGCCCAAACGGGGATGGACCTCTCGTACCTGCTCAGGGGTGTGGTCATCGGGTTCTCCATCGCGGCGCCTGTGGGCCCCATCGGTGTGTTGTGTATTCGTCGAACGCTGGCCGAAGGGCGTGTTTCAGGACTGCTATCCGGTCTGGGGGCTGCCACGGCGGATGGCATGTATGGTGTGGTCGCGGCGTTCGGGCTGACCTACGTTTCCAACATACTGATCGGCTACCAGTCCTCCATCCGCTTGGTCGGTGGACTCTTCCTCTGTTATCTCGGGCTCAAGACGTACTTCTCCAGGCCGGCCGAAGGACCGGCTTTGGAGGGAGGAGAGGGACTTCGTGGTGCCTATGTTTCCACTCTGGTCCTGACCCTCACCAACCCCATGACCATACTATCATTCACGGCCGTATTCGCCGGACTGGGGATAGGGACGGCCACGGGGGATTACGGGTCGGCGGCTCTCCTGGTGCTCGGGGTATCCAGCGGTTCGGCGGCATGGTGGCTGATTTTGAGTGGGGGTGTGAGCCTCTTCCGGTCGAAGTTCACGCCGCGGGCGCTGGGGTGGGTGAACAGGGCAGCGGGCATCGTCATTCTCGGCTTCGGCGTGTTGGCCATTCTCAGCCTTCTGGGGTGAGAGGCAAGGCCTCCCTGGAGTCCGCGGCTCAGTATCACTGCGGGCTGGATGCTCCACCTGGTTCTGCTCAGGCCCAGGTGCTATTCATCTCCCTGAGAGGAGGACGCCGTGCCTGTGCCTGTGGTCCTCGTGGACTATGACCCTCGGTGGCCAGCGCTGTACGAGGAGGAAAGAGATCGCATCCTGGCTGTCGTGGGGAGCTTGATCATCGCTATCGAGCACATCGGCAGCACGGCTGTGCCTGGTCTAGGTGGCAAGCCCATCATCGACATCATGCCGGCGGTGCGGTGCCTGACTGACGCGGAGCAGTGTATAGAGTCTCTGGAAGGGATCGGGTACGAGTACGTTCCGGAGTACAACGAGCTTATGCCGGAGAGGAGATACTTCCACAGGGGTCCACCGCAGGCCCGAACTTTTCACCTGCACATGGTGGAGCAGACGGGCGAGTTTTGGGACAGGCATCTGCTGTTTCGGGATTGGCTGCGGACGCACCCCCAGGACGCCCAGGAGTACTACCGCTTGAAAAAGGAACTGGCTGCCAGGTTTGGCCGGGACCGAGAAGGCTTCACTGACGCCAAGACGCCTTTCATCGAGTCCATCGTGGCCAGAGCACGGTCGGGCCAGGGGTGAGATAGTCGTGGTCGAAGAGGGTGCAGGCTCGATGCCAGGACCAATGGTCGAGAGGCTGCCCAGGGGAAGCAAAGGGGAGTTGACACAGGCCCTGACGGTGGCTTTCGTGCAGCACCCTTTGTTGCACCGCGGAGGAGGGCGCGTTGAGGACGCCGGGGCGCTGACGAGGGCGGCCATTGACTTCCACTGGGGCAAAAAGAGCCTGCTGCTGTGCGGGATCAGGACGGACCAGGGACTGGTCTGCGGGGCGCTCTGCGTCGATGCCCGAGAAGACCCCTCGCTGTTGGCCCTGGCCCGGCTGGCATGGGGGGTGACGCGGGCGCTGGGCCGGAGAGCCATCGGGCCGCTCCTGGACGTGGAGCGGCACAAACCGCTGCACCGGGAACGTCACCTGGAAATGGTGATTCTGGCGACGGTGCCAGCTTTTCAGCGCCAGGGGTTCGGGCGGCGTGTTCTGCACTTCCTCTACAGGGAAGCGATGCGCGAGGGGTATGGTGGGATCCTGCTCGTCACCGATAGCGACACCCCCGCCTTCGGCCTGTACCGCAACGAGGGGTTCGAGGTGGTGAGGGAGTTCGAGGTGGCTGAGCAGAGACGGTGCTGGATGCGTCGCGCGGTCTGAACGCGGGGCGGGCAGCCTGAGGTGGCCAGGGTATCCATGTGGCGTGGGGACATGGAAGTGAAACTGGGTGGCCTGGAGTTGGAGCAGGTGGAGGATAGTGCGCGATGGAACGAGGCCGTCGCCGGGCTTCCCTGCGCCCACGTGCTTCAGTCGTACGAGTGGGGCGAGTTCAAGAGCCGCCACGGGTGGCAGCCTTGTCGGTTGCTCTTTGTCAGAGATGGTCAATCCGTGGCCGCGGCCTCGGTCCTGCTTCGCCGGCTCCCTCGTGGGCCCTGGGGAGTGATGTATGTGCCCAAGGGGCCGGCAGTGGACTACAGTGATGTGGAGTTGATGACCGCCGTGCTGGGCGAACTCGAGCGCCTTGCCGGAGAGCGACGAGCCATCTTCGTCAAGATCGACCCCGACATACCGGCAGACAGGACCGACGTGAGGCTGTTGCTGGAGGCGCGAGGCTGGTGGGCTTCGGAGGAGCAGATCCAATTCCGTAACACCCTGCTTATCGACCTGCGGCACCCGGAGGAAGCACTGCTGGCGGGCATGAAGTCGAAGTGGCGGTACAACGTGCGTCTGGCGGCCAGGAAAGGCGTTGAAGTGCAACTGGGCGGCCTGGACGACCTGCCCTCGTTCTACGAGATGTACACCAGCACCAGCGCCCGGGATGATTTCGTCATCCGCCCTTTCTCCTACTACGCCGATGCCTGGGGCACGTTCGTGAGGCAGGGACTGGCGCAGCTCTTCCTGGCGCGCTACGAGACAGAGACGCTGGGGGGTCTGATCGTCTTCCATTTCGGCGACAAGGCCTGGTACATGTACGGCGCTTCTACCGACAGTCGCCGCAATCTCATGTCCAACCATCTCTTGCAGTGGGAGGCCATGAGATGGGCCAAGGCCCAGGGGTGTTCCTTTTACGACATGTGGGGGGCGCCTGAGGTGCTGGATGAGAAAGACCCCATGTGGGGCGTATATCGCTTCAAGGAAGGGTTTGGGGGCCAGTTCACCTCCTATCTAGGGGCTTACGATTGTCCGGTGTCCAGGCGCTTGTACGGGCTGTACACCGTGCTCATGCCCAGACTGCTCGACCTCATGCGCTGGCGCCATCGACGGAGGCAAAGCGATGGTGCTCTGAGAGAAAGCCCCGGGTACGGCTAGGCAGGACTCGGGGCGCCTGCTCAGCCGTAGTAGTGGGGAATGACGTAGCGCAGAAGGCACAGCGCGTCGAACAGCACGAAGCTAGCCACGTAAGCCGCCGCCAAAAGGTCGGCCTTGAGGGATCTCAACAAACGGCGCAGGCCGAAGGCGAAGAGCGTGGCGATGGGAATCAGGCCAGGGAATAGGTGCCTTCCCTGGGGTTGCCACTGGCTGCCGATCATGGGGATGAAGGTCTGCACGACGATCAAGACGAAGGCCAGGAGAAGGAGGAGCAGAGCCCTGTCCCGGTTACTGGGAATATACCCTCTGTCACCCAGGCAGCGCCTTAGTAGACCCATGGCCCACAAGCCCAATCCAGCGACCGCTGCCGTTGCCACCACGGCGAGCAGAGCGTACCAGATGGGGTGCAGCGGGAGGGTGAGCCAGCCAAAGTTGGCCCAGAAACCGGCGAAGGTGAGAAGTCCGTACAAGAGATATCTCTTCGCCGACTCCAGGTCGTAGCTGCGCCCATCCAGCAGCCGGCCCAAGGCGACGTATCTGGTCACGTACTGGAGGCGGGGTTGCACGCGGAGGGCCGAGTCCTCAGCCGACGCGTTCAGGAGAAGGTTGGAGATATCACCTTGTCCTGATCTGAGCGCCAGGTCGTCGAAGTACAAATCGGCAGCCTGGCCCGTGCTCGCAGAAGCCGCACTCAGGATGACCCTCATAGACCTGGCCCGGGGCGAGACGGTGTGCGTGACGCTGTACTTCCTCCAGGTCTCGTCAGCGAGGAAAGACTGAACACTGGTTTCCTCATCGTCTGCCAGAAGCAGAGATCCCCTCTGTGGGCCGTTTGGACTGATGATCCAGGCATGCAGTCCGACTGTCTTGCCTCGTAGCGCTCTCACATCGTTGAAGGGCAGGGGCTGCATCGCTCTCTCGCTGTTGAGTCGCAACGAGTATCGCCCCGACGTGGCTACCTCCTTGCTCCTGCTGCTATGTTCGGGGCCGGGGAGCCGTATCCAGTCGGCGGCGTCGTGGCCTCGCCAGGTGAGCAGGGCGCCCGCCAAGAGCGCCGAGATTGCGACGGAGGACGCTGCCAAGTACCTCCAGCGCGCGCTCAGAGAGGCTCTTCCCCACAAGTGGAGGGGGATGGCGACGAGGACGAGGGGTGCAGTGAACCAGGCGGTCCTCTTGGCGAGCACGGCCAGCAAGGTCAGTGCGCAGATGCAAATGGCCGAGGTCAGCGAGAGAGGCCTGTTGAGCATTCGGAGTAGTTGCCAGATGACCAAAGAGGCCACCAGTACGGCGAGCGCGTCGTTGCTGGCCGATGCCCCGATGAAAGTGAACATGGGAAGCAGGGCTACGAAGGAAGGAATGGCGAGGAGCAGGAACCGGTCGTCCCGAAAGAGCTCGAAGGCGACCAAAAAGGCCACGGCCACGCTGGCAGCGCTGAAGATCACCGACCACCAGCGCATGGTGTAGAGACGGGAGAGGAGATCATCCTCAGGAAGCCAGCGAAAGATGAGTGCCGGCATCAGGGCGTTGAGTGGACTTTCGTGGCTGAGCCCGGTGCCTGACCTGACCAGAAAGCGGTCCTGGGAGAAGGACCGGGGCAGCGGCTCTGGCTGCTCGCGGCCGATTCGCGCCCAGAAATCGAAGTCGCGCATGGAGGAGAGGATCTCTGTTTGCAGTTCGAGAGACTGATCTTCCCTGGTGAGAAACGGACCCCTGCGTGACACCAGGATGGCTTGCTCCAGGTGGCGAGGTTCATCCGGAGCCTGCCACGGAGGCACGATGATACTGTAGAGCGCGCCTCTGGCCAGGCTCAAACAGACAAAGGCCACGACGAGGCCACGCCGTGGAGAGAAGTAGGCGCGAAGGTGTGTGTGCATATGTCCCCGGTGAGGCTAGCTACAGGATTCGGCGCGTGCGGCGCCACCAGCGCATGATCGCAGGGTAGACGCGCTATAGAACACTCTATCGGTGCAAAACCAGAGGCAGGAAGGCGCGGGTGCTCGGTGAGGTGGTCTCCCATTCTAGCAGGAGAGCCATGTCGTCTCGTACGCGTGGTCCATCGACCACGGACACGGGAAGGCGCTGCATAGTCTCTAGCAGATACATACCCGCGTAGGCCTTGTATCGCCCTGGCTGCACATTGACAGGGAAGCGCAGGCAGTGCCGGTCAGGGATGATCTGGTCCTCCTGCCAATAGGAAGTGGGGTACGAGCCGCCACGCGGCGGGCTGTCACGCTGGGCCACAGTCTGGCCTTCTTGGCCAATTATGTGGACAAACACCGTATAGTCGGCGGTCATCTCGCGCAAAGCGCGCCAGTAGAGGGTGAAGCACCCGTACCCAGTGCTGGTGAGTGTGTCGTCTATGTCGTATCCAATGAGCACTGCGTTGTCGCCAAGTTGGTAGTCCAGCGGGTTCTGCAGATCATACTTGTGTGGCTGTGCACGGTCCACCGGCAGGCGGCTGAAGATGGCCGCGTGGCCAATTTGCTCTCCCTGAGAGTCGAAGACGGGTAGATGCTCTTCAGAGGGATAGGCGTAGAGGGCGACGTAGAAACTGGCCAGGCTGGGGGCTGGATACCCGGGGCTTACGCGCACCTGGTAGGTGTCCTTGATGATCTGGCCTCTTATCCACAGAGACGTCGGGTAGTTGCCATGTCCTGTGAAGGCGGCCACCTGACCGTGGGGGCTGCCGTCAGGGGCAAGAAGGCTGATCCCCACCGTGTAGTTCTGTCTCATCTCGGACAGGCAGCGCCAGTAGAGGGTAATGGGGACGAACTGTCCAGCTTTCGCTCTGTCTACACCTACCTGGTAGCCTATCAACCCTACCTTGTCTCCAAAGTAGAAATCCAGAGGGACGGCCTCCTGGGCTGCCTGTTCCACCGAGAGAATTGGGGGCCGAGCGTAGACGGGCATGATGTACCGAAAGGGAGCGACAAAGCCAAGGAGGAGCATGCAGACCCCAACCAAGAGGAGGGGCAGGCGCCCCAACCTCCGTGGCGTGAGCTGAAACACGCCCAGCGAGAGCAGGACGCTGACCCCGGAGATGGTGGGGAGAGCATATCTACCGCGCATGGAAGGATCCCTCACCGCCAGCGTGCGATAGACAGCCAGTAGGAAGAACAGGACGAAGGCCAGTAGCAGCAGCACAGCGCTCCACTTGGCGGAGAGGCTGGCCTTGCCGAGCAAGAAGAGCACGAATCCACAGATCCCGGCCAGGCAAAGGATCCCTGTCAAGAGGTAAAGCCAGGATTCGGCGAGGATGTTGCCCCACCCGAAGGAGGCCCAGAAGGATTTGTAGAAGTAGCTCAGCCCCTCCGGCAGGAGTTGCCAATCGATTTTTCGAAGGCCGGCTCCCGGGTCTCTGAGGTCAGTGACAAAGCGGGAGATTATCTTCTCCGAGCGGGCGATCGGCGTGCCGAACAGGGCCACACTGCGCAGGAACCACCAACTGGACACCAGGGTGGTGCTGATCAGCAGGACCGCCACGCCCACCAACGGTAGGCGCAGGGATCTCCGGTGCCTCAGTACCTTGGTTACAGCGAGACCTATGGATATGGCCACCACGGGTAACAAGGCCAGCGCATTATTCTTGGACAGCAGGGCCAGTCCCGTGGACACACCCAGGGCCAGCAAATCTCTCAAACCGGGGCCGCGGAGGATCACCCGGACCGAGAAGAGTAGACTCAGAGAGCAGAACAGGGTGACCATAATGTCG
>Ga0299915_10004636_pt1 | contig 10029 bp, 5 predicted proteins | sample RVTome_13_FD_200263 | JGI IMG/M metagenome (GOLD analysis project Ga0299915, IMG submission 200263) | Soil microbial communities from uranium-contaminated site in the Upper Colorado River Basin, Wyoming, United States - RVT92D227 (version 2) ...
GAATACGAGTCCAAGCTTTCGACCCACGCCTTCGGCGAATCCGTCAAACGGGCCGTCCAGCACGCGTACAAGGCCATCGTCTCGCCCGTCGAAGGGACCATGATCACGGTCATCCGGGACTGGGCCGAGGCCGTTTACCAGAAACGGACCCAGACCTCGGATTTCGTGGAGCTCCTGACCGATTCGATGCACGCGGCCCAGAATTCCCTCAAAGAAACGACCCATAAGCTCCAGGTCCTGGCCAAAGCCGGCGTCGTTGACGCGGGAGCCAAGGGTTTCGTCGATTTTCTCGAAGGCGTTCTCCATTTCATCAAAAAGGGAAGGCTGACGAAGATCGCCAAAACCGAAAGCGCCTGGACGGCCGAGGAAATCAAGACACCGGCGGAATACAAATCCCTCGACCATCGTTATTGTGCCGAGGCACTGCTCGTCGGCGAAAACCTTGATCCCGACGCCATCCGCTCCATCGTCCAGCGCTACGGCGTATCGGCGGTCGTCGCAGGGTCGGAAGAAAAGGTCAGGATCCACCTCCACACCAACGAACCAGCAGCGCTTTTCTTCGAGCTCAAGGAGCACGGCGCGGCCACCCAAATCAAGGTCGATGACATGCGGCGACAGTACGAAGCTGCGCACGCGCCGAAATCGAAGATCGCCATCGTCACGGATTCGTCCTGCGACCTTCCGCCCGATGTCCTGGACGACCGACAGGTCCACGTCATCCCGCTCAACCTGTCCTTCGGCCAGCACCGGTTCCTGGACAAAGTCACGATCACGCCGCTCCAGGTCTACGGCCTGCTCCAGAGGAGCAAGGTCCAGCCCACGACCGCTGTGCCGCCGGCGCGGACGATCCAGAGCCTGTTCGCCTTCCTGGCCGCCCATTATGAATCCATGATCGTCCTTACGATTTCCGAGAAGCTGTCGGGCGTCCACAGCCTCTGCCGGACCATTGCCGAGCAGATGCCGGGGAAGAAAATCACGGTCATCAACTCGCGCGGCCTCTCCGCCACCCTCGGGCTGCTTGTCGCCCGGGCATCGGACATGGCCCTGGCCGGCGCCTCCCATGACGAGATCGTCGAGCGGGTCAACGCCTGGATTCCAAAATCCAAGCTCCTCGTCGACGTCCAGACGCTGAAATACCTGGTCCGGAGCGGCCGGGTCAGCAATGTCAAAGGCTTCATCGCCAAGATCCTCAACATCAAACCGATCATCACCCTCGACGAGGAAGGAAAAACGGCCGAGAGCGGCAAGTCATTCAGCCGCCGGAGCAACATGGCGAAGATCCTGAAAAAAATCAAGTCCGCTGCGGCGATGGAAAAAATCCGGGGCTATGCCGTCGTCCATGTGCGGAACCAAAAGCGAGCCGCCCTTTACGGACAAAAGCTCACCGAAATCCTTGGAAAAGAGCCTGAATTCATGATCGACGTCGCTCCCGTGATCGGCGTCCACGCCGGCATCGGCGCCGTCGCCGTCGCCCTTTTGTCCGAATAAATAAACGTTATGGCCAGGCCCCTTGGCCGCGGCCATCTCATCGTACGCGCGCAAAACAAGCGCCTTTGTCCCCTAGTTCCCGAAGAAATGATCCCCTTCCCGCTCTCTTCAAAGACTGGAATCTGGCCCTAACGATTCTTGAGGTTGTCTGGGGGCCGATCCTGGGCTGCCTGAGCGGCATCCTTGCCTTCTGGCTGAAGACGCTCCTTATGAAATAAAATATTTTGGGGAAGAGGAGCGTCTTGGCCGTTCCCAAATTCCGGCGAACGCGTTATTTGCCTTTGAGTTCGGATGTGCAGTTCGGGCAGCGCACAGCCTTGATGGGAATCGCGGAGAAGCAGAAGGGGCACTCCTTGACCGTCGGGAGGGCGGCCGGCGCTTCGGCTGGCTTCCGGCGGAGCTTGTTCGCCCATTTGACCATGACGAAAACGGCCAGGGCGATGATCAGGAATTCGACCACCGTATTGATGAAGATGCCGTAATTGAGCGTCGCGGCACCCGCCTTTTTAGCTTCCGCCAACGAGGCATACGTTCCTCCGGACAGGTTGATGAACAGGTTCGCAAAATCAACCTTGCTGAGAAGGCGCCCGGTGGGCGGCATGATGACATCATTGATCAGCGATGTCACGATCTTGCCGAACGCGGCCCCCATAATGAAGCCGACGGCGAGGTCCATGACATTGCCCCTCAGCACAAAATCCTTGAATTCTTTGAACATCCCTCCTCCTTTCAAAAAGCGGACGATCACCGTTTTCATGACTTTTCTCTTTTGGGGAATTCCGAGCCGTTCCTATCTTAGCCAAAAAAACCGCCCATCACAAGCCGTTGCAAGCGATTCTTTTTCCGGGGCGCCGGAAAGTCGAGCAGGGGTGGCGCGGCGAAGGGGCTCCCCGCCCGCGCGCAGCGGCCTGGCGGCGAGCACGGCCGGGGAAGAGCCGCGACAGGACCCCGCCCGAAATTGGCCTGACACCGGAAAAAGAATTGCTTACCAAGCCGCTGCTCGCTTTCCAACCAGCGGCTGCGCCGTTCGGCTACCAAAATCCATGGTTTTTAGGTTACAATGAGCAGGACACAGAGACGGCTCTTAAAGGAGAACACGGCATGAAAAGTAGGGTTTTCTTTGTTCTTATCCTTCTCCTCGGTCTCAGCAGCGCTCTCGCCGAGATGGGAAGCCTCTCCCACCTGTTTCTTCTCGGCAAGGCGATCAAGGATACGGACGGAGATCTCCTGGCCGACAAGATCTCGCTCTGCATCGTGATTCCCGACAATCCCAATGCCTATGAACTCGCCCTGGCCGCCGACATCGCCTCTCGGGCCAACCTGGAAAGCCTGGCCCAGGACTTTTCGCTCGTGAAAAGGGAGTCCGAAGTCCCCAACATCGAGCGCGTCGAAAATCCCATCCTGATCGGGACGAACATTAAATGGCTCCGGGATGCTATCAAAAATAAGGACATTGCCGTTCCCGAGCTCGGCCCGAGCCAGGGCTATGTCGCGCTGTTTACGACCAAGACCCAAACCGGCATTTTTGTTCTCGCCGGCTCCGAGGAAACGCTGCTCCAAACCGGCCGGGCTTTCTTCCTCCGCTGGCCGTATTTTTGGGACATCTGGGGCCGCGAGGAAGGCTCGACATATGCGACGCTCGAAAAGGACATCACCCAGTATCTCGCGGCCGAAGGCGTCACCCTTCAGAAGACGATCATCAAATCCGTCCTTTACGAGTTTCCTCCCTTGAAAAAAGCGCCGGGCTCGCTCGCCAGGCTCTCGTTCAACGCCGGCGAGATCAAAGACCTGGCCGTGGACATCTACATCACGGACGAAGATGATCAGGACCGCAGCTTCAAAGCTTTTGACGCCCTCCGCGAACAGCATCGCCGCGGACAGAAGACTGAAGTCCTCTCCTACCCGGGCTGCGCCCAATTGACGTTTTCGCTCCGCTACGGAAAAAAGAGCCTTCCAACCGTCCTCCCGCGCATGGGCTCTCCGAAAAGGATGTTGACGCCGTCGTTCAAGGATGTTTCGAGGGGAGACGGCGCCGGAAAAGAATACGACCTCCTTAACCTATTCACAACGAAGGGATTTTATGGCGACATCGACCGGGACGGGATCCTGGATGCTTTGGAGTCCAAGGTCATCATCCCGCAGGCCGGCAGCATCAAGGGCGTCACCCAGCTTGCCTCTAAGCTCGTCCTGAACACGGCCGGCGCATCTTTTCCGATCATCTATGTGGATAAGGAAGTCGAGAACAAAAAATCACTGATCGCGCCCATTCTGGTCGGACCGAATTCACTCGTCCAGGAGCTCCAGAGGATCGGCAAATTGAAGCCGCCTCCGCTCGAGAACGCCTGGGGAGTCGCCCAGGTCGTCCCTAAAGCTTTCAATAAATCGAGCGCTTTGGCGTTCTTGGCCCCTGACAATATCGGGCTCGAAAAGATCCTGGCCTATTTCAGCCTGACCTACCCCTATTTTGATGAATACAAGGAAGGTCGGCCCCAGGTTGGCGATGTCGTCCCCGATCTCGAAAAATTCCTGAAAGGCGAGAACGGCGCCGCCGAAGCATTCTTCGCCCAGAGCTTGAAAAAGATCAGCGACGAATTCAAGGACAGGAATCTGGAATCGTTCGCGGCCGAGCTCTATTGTCCCCAGGAAAACCAGAAATTCGAGGAAGACGTCAAAAAGAACCTGGCCTCTTCGCTCAGGCTCGAATCGCTCGGGGTCAAGGTCTTCGCCGTCAACGACAGCAAGAAGATCTTTGAAAAAGAGCAGGCCTTCTCCTGGGAGGGATCGGACGCTTTCCAGCTTGTCCAGGAGAAGATGAAAGAGTTGGAAACTCCCCCAGCGCCGGTCAAGATCAGCCTCGGCTTGAGTGAATCGCCCGAAGTCCGCCAGAAGATTAAAAAGCAGATCGAGGCCCTCCTGGAAAGCCACAAGATCAATGCTGAAGTCGAAGTGCTCTCGTCCTACAAGCAAGGGTTCTTCTGGCTTCTGGAAAAAATCGCTCCCGCCCTCAAGGGCAAAGGCGTGAACCAGCTCGTCGTCAAGTTCGCCGAGGAAAAAGAGGACTTCAGCCGGCCGAAACGATTCTATTCAGAGCCGTCCCGCTGGCTGGAGGAGCTTTATCCGGTGGATGAATTTCTGGCCAGGGACTTCGCTTTGCCTCTCGACAAGATCCACTTCGAGCTGGCGCCGGCCAAAGAGCCCATCTATGAAGTCATCGCCTACGACAACAGGAATTCCGTACTGTTGCAGCAGACATTTTCGCCCCGGGTCAGGGAGATTCCCTACCTCAAAGTCCTGCCGGAGTGGGGCAACGTCAAATTAACGACGGGTTGGGTCCGGATCGAAAAAGGCGGCCGGGTCGTTTTCGATGGGATGCTCCAGAGCGACCTGGAGAAATTTTGGGATTATTACCAGGACCAAGTTCTCACGCCCGTCTATTCCCATGTTCTGAAAAAGACCGGCAATGAGCCGACGTTCTCCAAGCAGCCCTATTTCAAGCAGCTCAAGGTCGAGCTTTGGTCGAGTGAGCCCGATTTCAGGCTCGGCCTGGACGAAGAGGCGGTCAGCTCGCTCGAAGCCCTGCACGACGAGATCTACTTCGACACACTGGACTTTCTGCGCGGCATCACCGAACTCGATGTCGAAGAGCAGGAGCTTCCCGAAGACACATCGCGTTTTTCGGCCCCGGGCAATATCTTCCCCCTCATCCATCCTTCATCCGAAGGCGACGCCCCTAAAGTGAAGGTGACGTTCGAAGACTGGCTGGCCACATCGCCCCACATGATCATCAAGTGGAAGGAGAAAGGCAAGGACGAGCTCAGCCGGAAGGTCAGTTTTCCATCGCTCAAAAGCAAAGCGATCGTCGTCCCCGCTTTGATCTATAACGGCCTCGAAGAGCGCATCGAAAGCCTGACCGCCGAGATGGATTTTGAGAAGGAATCCGATTACCTCGCCCTTCTCGACATTCTGGTTTCTTACAGGGATCTCGTCGAGAAAGGCTTGTTGCCGTCAGCTCTGAGCTATCCTAACCTGAACTCGATCCGACTCAAGCTAGCCTCGAAAGATATGGAAAAAGAGGAATCGGTCCCGGTCCTGCCCCCGGAGCCCCAGGCAAAAATAGCCCCGCAGCCTCTCATGCCCGGCGAGCCGATCGTCGACACGAGCAAGATCCTATCGCCCGAAATGGTCTTGGATGTCGTCAACCGGCTGGGCCAATTCCCCCAGATCAGGGCCTTCACGGCCGGCCGATCCTATGAAAAGCGCCCCGTGCCCGTGATCGAGATCTATAAGCCGCTCGGGAAATATATCTCCCTCCCGCGCCTGATCGCTCAAAAACCGACGATCTATTTGAGCGGCCGGCAGCACGCCAACGAAGTCTCCTCCACGAACTATATTCTTAAACTCGCCGAGCTCCTGGCCGTGGACAAGACCTATCAGGACTTCATCAATAAGATCAATTTCGTCTTCCAGCCGATGGAAAATCCCGACGGCGCCGCTCTGGCTTACAGCCTCCAGCAATTGACGCCGTTCCACAGCCTCCACGCCGGCCGCTACAGCTCGCTGGGCATGGACGTCGGCTCGATGGGGGGATCGTCGCGGCCGCTCCTGCCCGAAGCCCTGGTCCGCAGGAATCTCAACGCAAAATGGTTCCCCGATATCTACCTCAACCTCCACGGCTATCCGTCCCACGAATGGGTCCAGCAGTTCTCCAATTACTCGCCCTACCTCTTCCGCGATTACTGGATTCCCAGAGGCTGGTACGCCTACTATCGCTATCTCAACCTGCCCCTCTATCAGATCTACAAGGAAGCCGGTGATGAGTTGAAAACATTCATCATCAATGAGATGCAGGCCGACGCGAGGATCAAGGATTCGAACAGGAAATTTTACGACCGCTATTACCGCTGGGCGACGCGCTGGCAGCCGCATCTTGATTATCTTGAGCTCCATGACGGCCTGAATTTATATGCCAAGCGGCGTTCGTCTACGGAAAGCCGGCTTTCGCCGCGGACGCAAATTACGTTCGTCGAGGAGACGCCCGAGCTCATGGACGAAACCGCCCGCGGCGCCTGGCTCGATTTTCTCTCGACACAGGGATTGACGTACCTCCGAGCGCACCTCAAATATCTGGCCCAAGCGAAGTACGAGACCGTCCGCATCGAGGAAGAGATTGGGGAGCGTGTGCGTATCCAGTTCCTGCGCGGCCGGCCGGGAACGGTAAAAAAATAGGGATTAAACCTGCCCATCTGAACAAAATGAACTATTCGAAGACATGGGCCGACTCTGAGGAATTTCGGGCTCTCGGCCGAATTCATGAAGATACCGGAGCCGATAATAGCTCCGTTCGAGATCATGGCCGCGTCGAAGAGGCCGAGCTTCCGCAGCGCGCTTTTCTCTCGGCTCATGGTTTCCTTAATCTAATACAAACGCAATAAAAGTGACAATGTATGAGCGGCGCCTAGGCCGCCCGAACGGGGATGTCATTTTAATTAATGCGTTGATATTAATACACCGCGAAGGCCAAAATCAAACCGCAGCCGCCAAAAACCATTTGGAAAAAGTCCGTTTTTTCTTTAAAATAAAGTGTCATCTTTATCTTCAGGAGGAAATGATGAAAAGAAGTTTGACGCTCTGTCTTCTAGGGCTGTTTTTGTTCGGTTCGATCACGTATCCCGGCTACGGCCAGACCGCCAAAGAGGTCCTGGACAAAATGATCGAAGCCCAGGGCGGCCGAAAAGTCCTGGCAAGCATCAAGGACACGACTATTAGCGGAAGTATCGAGATGATCCAGATGGGCCTCACCGGCAGCCTCACGCTGTACCAGAAAGAGCCTGACAAGATTCGGATGGACATGGAATTCATGGGTATGGTCGTCACCCAGGCCTTCGATGGAGAGAAGGGGTGGATGATCACCCCCCAGACCTCCGGGGCCCAGGATATGGATGCGAAGATGACTGAAGACATAAAGAAGCAAGCTCTCGGCAACGACGCCACGCTCAACCCGGAAAAATATGGGATTACGTTCGCCTTCAAGGGGAAAGAAAAGATCCAGGACAAGGAGTATCTCGTCCTCGAACAGACCTATAAAGACGGCGACAAGGTCACCATGTACGTCGACCCCGCCACATACCTGATCTCGAGGACCAAGGGCAAGTCCACCGACCAGATGGGCAGCGAAGTCGAGGCTGAGACGGTCTTATCAGACTACAAAAAAGTCGGCGATTCCCTGGTCGCCCATTCGATAATTATTTTCCAGAACGGGGCTGAAGCCATCCGGATGGCGTTCGCCAAGATCACCTACAACACGGGCCTCGAAGACGCTTTCTTCAAAATGAACTAAGCCGGGAAAAGATCCGTCCCTTTCTTGTCCGTCCTCATCCATCAGGCCGCAGCCTGCGCCCGAGCACAGTGACCGGAATCAGCACGTCAGGATCGTTCCGTGAGCTTCAGGCAGTTTCGATCTCTTTGAGGACGGCATAAGCGAGGCGGAGAGCCCGCAGCGCTTCCTCGCCGCTGACCTTGCCGCTCTTCCCTTCCGCCTGGCAGCGGAGGAAATTCTCGAGTTCTTTCTTGAGCGGTTCTTCCTTCTTGATCTTCAGGGTCTTGATGTCGGTCTGCCGTCCGCTCAACGGGAAGATCTTGACCTCTTGGTCGATATAATCGATGGAATAATAGGACGTCGGCTCAAAGATCCGGAGCTTGCGGACCTTCCCTTGATGGACGCGGCTGGCGGTCAGCGTCGCGACGCATCCCCCTCTAAATTCCAGGCGGGCATTGGCGATGTCGATCTTTTCGGAAAGAACGTGAATGCCCGACGATCGGATGACCTGGACATCATCCTTGATGAGGGCAAGGATGATGTCCAGGTCATGGATCATCAGGTCCAGGACGACGTCCACGTCGAGCGATCGCGCGGAGAAGGAACCCAGCCTCTGCACCTCGATGAACTTCGGGTCGGAGATCATGTTTTCCACGGCTTCGACCGCGGGATTGAAACGCTCCAGGTGTCCGACCTGAAGGACGAGGCCCTTTGTCTTGGCCATGTCCACAAGCTGCTCGGCCTGCTCGATCGTCTCGGTGATCGGCTTCTCGACGAGGACGGGCTTTCCGTGCTTGAGCAGGTTCATCGAAATGTGGAAATGCTCCGACGTGGGCACCGCGACGATCCCAACGTCGATCTCGTCCAGCATATCTTCATAATTCTGGTAGTAATTGACGCCGTGGCGGTTCCCGATCTCCAGGGCTCTTTTGAAATCCATATCGGCCACCGCCTTGAGCTCGGCCTCTTCCAGGTAAGAGATGATTCGGGCATGCTGCATGCCCAGATATCCGACGCCGATGATCCCGACTTTGACTTTGTCCATCGTGACCTACTCTTTCGCTATGACCGAAATTCTGTGTGCGTCTGCCAGCGCCAGGGCCTCTTCTTTATCGAAAAAAAGGACTTTCTGCGCTTCGAACGAGAGAGCCGCGGCCCGGACTGTGGCTAAGCTTCTCATCGTCTCCAGCCCGACCGCCGGCACATCGATCCGCATGTCCTGCTGGGTGCGTCCGACCTTGATCGCAACCACGCCCTCACCAGCCAGCCGGCCGGCCCGTTTAATGGTCTCGTCCGTCCCTTCCATGCCCTCGACCGCCACGATCGCTTTGTCCTTGACAACGACCGTCTGTCCGATATCCAGGTCTGCGATGACTTTCGCCTGTGCCCAGCCGAACTCGATATCTTCCATGATCCTCTGCGACGGCGGCGTCTGCGTCAGGACGCCTTCGGGACAAAAATAAGCCTCCAGGAGAAAACCCGGGTCTTTGACCGCGATTCCCTGGGATGTCAGATATCCGATGAGCGATTGGATGACCGAGCTGGGCGTCTTGTCCTTGACCTGGGCCAAGAGCAGGGACAGCGCTTCGTCATGGCTGTCCTTTTGAAACAGGATCCGCGGCTCGACCTTGCCGGCAAGGACGGTCTCGCGGACATCCTGGCTCTTGAAGAACGTGAGGAGCTTGACCAGCTCGGCCGGGCCGATCCATTCAAAGACATCGGCCTTGAGCTTGAGCTCAGGAAGCGCTTCGCCGCGGATGCCGGCGACGATGCAGGCGTACCCCTGGCTCTTGGCCATTTCAAGCGCCTTCAAGGGAAACCGTCCTGAGCCTGCGATTATGCCAATTCGGGGTCCCATTGTTCGGTGGTCTTCTTGACGATCCCTCTTTTGGAGGTCTGGATGAAGCGGATGAGCTCATCGCGATCTTCACCGGGCGGGAATTGGGCCTGGATCCTCTCCACGGCTTGGCCCGTGTTCAGGTCCGAAAAAAAGAACAATTTAAACATTCCCTTCAAGGCGGCAATCCGGTCTTTCGTAAACCCGTTTCGCCTCAGCCCGATGGCGTTCAGGCCTAAGATATGCACGGGCCGTTGGCCCGCCACCCGGCAAAACGGAAGCACATCCTGGGTGATCATCGACCCTCCGCCGATGAAAGCGAAGCGGCCGACCCGGCAGAACTGGTGGATACCGCTTAAGGCGCCGACCGTCGCTTGGTCTTCGACGA
>Ga0299915_10004637_pt1 | contig 10029 bp, 5 predicted proteins | sample RVTome_13_FD_200263 | JGI IMG/M metagenome (GOLD analysis project Ga0299915, IMG submission 200263) | Soil microbial communities from uranium-contaminated site in the Upper Colorado River Basin, Wyoming, United States - RVT92D227 (version 2) ...
GTTCAATGAAGTCAGCCGGTTCCTGGCCTTCCTCCCCGCGGCCCTTATTTTCTTCTTTTTTTCCGTCGCTGCCCTGACGCGTCCAGGAGCTCTTATGCCGGGCCTCATTCTTTCGGCCCTCTTAATCGTGTATGCCTTTTTAGCCTTCTTCCTGTTTATGAACGGCCGATACATACTATTCCTCGGGACGCCTCTTCTCCTGATTCTTATCGGGATGATTGCGATCGTGTTCATACGCCGCGGGCTGACCTTCATGGAAAAGCCGGCGGCCGAAGGGAGGGGAAAGTGAGAAGAAAAACGGGACTCTTCGCCGTGAGTATTCTGATGGGCACGACGGCGGCGAATTTTTCGCTGAGCCGAGGCCCCGATGCCGGAGAAAAAGTAGCCATCGTCTGCTTCCTTCAGGGGAAGGCCTCGACCCGTGAGCCGGGGCAAGCGGAGCAAAAAGGCCTTGGCCTCTTTGACTGGATCAGTTCAGGCTCGGAGGTCGAGACGGGCCAGGGGGCAAAACTGGTCATCGCCTTTGCTGACGGCAGCCGCTACGAGCTTGGAGAAAAGGCGACCGCCATCCTGGGTGAGACTGAGCTGAGTTCCAGCAGCGGCTCCGTCAAAAAGCTCGAGCCCGTAGCGGTGACGCCTCAAATGATGACACTGGCCGGAAATTTCAAACCGGGGAGCCGCCTCGGCGGAATCCGCCTGCGCTCGTCCAAGAGGACAATCTCCGATCTCTATCCCAACGAAGGCGATGCCGTTCTCGCCGACCAGGCCGTTCTGACCTTCAATCCCCTTCCGGAGGCAAAACAATATCGGGTGGAAATCGAAGACGAGCAAGGCCGCGACCTTCTTTCCGTGGAGACCTCTCTCCCCCGGGTTGTCGTCTCGCCGGGAATCATCAAGCCGGGCAACCAATATTACTGGCAGGTCAGGAGTGTCGAGAAAGACGAACCGTCCCTCGTGTCTTATGCCGCCTTTATCACCGCGACCGAGGATGAAGCCGGTTTGTGGAACTCCTTCCGGGCGCAGGTGAGCCGGTCCGGGGATGCGGCCAACCTGCTCCTTTTGGCGAGGATCGAAATGGCCATCGGACTCAGAAGGGAATCCTGTGAGACCTTGAAAGAAGCCCTCGCCCTTTTCCCCGGCAATGAGGAGATCAAGGAGACCATGGCCCAGGCCGGCTGCCATCAGAGCCCATAGTTTCCGGGGAGGAAAAATATGAGCGCGAGAATCCCCCGCTCCTGGGTTTGGCTCTTCATCCTCCTGAATTCCGTCGGCGCAGGTGTTTTGGGAGGCCAAAAGGAAACGCTGGATATGTCCTACCGGGACGCCCTAAAGCTCGTCGGGCAGGCCCGCTATGAGGAGGCCCTCGCGGCGCTGAAAGATATCGCCCGGAAAGATCCCGCGTATGCATCGGCTTATAGAAAGATCACGGAGATCGCGTCTTATCAAAACAACCCAGACTCGGCCAAGGCCTTTTTCGAGCAGCTTCTCCGGGAAAACGGGAACAACCCGGGTGCTTATTACGGCCTCGGCCTCTGGCACGCGAGAAGACAAGTTTTTTGCGCGGCGCTTGAGAACGCCAAGACAGCCATTGGCCTTTTCTCCGGTTCTCCCGTCTTTTTTCATCTGTTCATCGAATCCGCGGACCGGCTGAAGCAGCTGGACGGCGCCGAGACCTTTCTCTCGAGCTTGTCCCAGAGCGAGCCCCATAATTTTGCGGCTCTCTATGGCTTGGCCTATTTGCGATTCAAACAGCGGAGATGGGAGGAGTCCCTGGAACTCCTGGAAAACGCCATAAGGCTCGATCCGGCCAACCCCATCTCCTACCGCCTGAAATGCGAGATATACCAGAGCACGGGCCGGAACAAGGAAAGGCTGGCCCTGGGCCTGGAATTGACCAAAACGCGGGGAAAGCTCGACCCCGACCTCGAGATCGACTTCTATACGCAGATCAGCTCCGCTCATAATGTGCTGGGCCAGTACCAGGGATCCCTCGAGTACGATGAAAAAGCACTCCGCCTCGCCAGAGAAATCGGCAACAAGAAAAGCGAAGGCATCAGCCTCGGAAACCTGGGCGTCTATCATGCCAATGTGGGCAACCTGCCGGAAGCTATGAAATATTTCCACAGCAAGCTCGCCGTGATGAAAGAGCTGAACGAAAAGGCGGAGCAGGTCTCCGCCCTATCGAATATCGGAGCGCTCAACGACTGGCAGGGAAATGTCCAGGAGTCCCTGGAGAGCTACAGGGAAGCCCTGAGACTCCTCGAGGGCCAAGAGGACAGGGCAAGACTCGGCCTAATCCTGGGGAATATGGGCGCTGCCTACGAGAAGCTGTCGGACTATCCAAAATCCCTCGATTTCTATCATCAGGCCCTGGCGGTCTTTCAGGAAATCGGAGAAAAGGGCGATACGGCCTGGATCCTGGGAAATCTCGGGGCCATCGCCTCGAAGCTGGGGAATGACCGGGAGGCCCTCGACTATTTCGAAAAATCCCTGGTTCTCATGCAGGAGGTGGGCGATAGAAAATACGAGGGCTGGGTGCTTGGGACCATGGGCGCGATCTACAACCGACAGGGCGATCGGGAGAAGTCCTTTCAGTATCTCAACCGCGCCCTGGAAATCGCTCAAGAAATAGGGGACAAAAGGCTGGAGATCGATCATCTGGGGAATATCGGCTCCAACTGCCAGGAAGCGGGCGATTATGCTAAGGCCGCCGAATATTTCAAACAGGGACTGGAAATCGCCGAGAAGCTCGGGGACAAAGTGTCCCTCACCGAGATCCTGATCCTGCTGGGCGGCTTTCACCGTGACCTCAAGGACTATGATCAATCCATCACCGACTTCCAGAGGGCCTTGACGCTCGGTAATGAGCTCGGAGTGCCCAGGACCATCTGGAATTCCGAATGGGGCCTGGCCCTTTCCTGCGAAAAAAAGGCGGCGTACGACGACGCCCTGCGGCATTTCAGAAACGCCATCCAAATGGTGGAAAGCATCCGGGGAAAGCTCGTCACTCAGGAACAGAAAGTGGGATTCCAGGGGGAGACGATCGATCTCTACGAGAACCTGATCGAGCTTCTCTTCAGGCTTAAGGACAAGGACTCGACGGGCCAGCTTGTCGCCGAATCCTTTCATCTGGCCGAGAGGGCCAAGTCTCGGGCTTTCCTGGAGTTCATGGCGGAGGCCAATATCAACCTCGCTTCCGGGATCTCTCAAGAGTTGGAAACCGAAGAGAAAAACCTCCAGGTCCTGCTGACGGGCCTTCAGCAGAAGCTCATGGACCCGGAGCTGGAAGCCGGACAGAAAGAGAACCTCTACCAAGAGCTTCATTCCGCCGAATCCCGGTATAACGATTTCATCCTCGAGCTCCGGGAAAAAACCCCCGAGTATGCCTCCGCTGCCTATCCCGAGCCCTACACTCTGGACCAGACGAAGACTCGGCTCCTCGATAAAGACACCTCTCTTCTTGAATTTTTCCTGGGTAAGGAAAATGCTTTCTGGTGGGTTATTTCCAAAGATCAAACCCCCTGGGCCCAATCGCTTCCCAGCGGGCACGAAGTCTTCAAGAAAATCCAGGAATATCAAACCCAGATTTCCCAGCGAAAAATCAACCTCGATTTCCGGCTGGGCAAGGAAATTTATGATGTCCTCCTGAAGGATGCCCTCGGCCGGATTCCCGTGTCCTCTCATCTCGTCATCATCCCCGACGGCGTTCTCCTGAGATTCCCCTTCGAGGCCCTGGTCAGAGAGATGGAAGGAAAGACCCCAAGATACCTCCTGGAGGATTACGTCATTTCCTATGCGCCTTCGGCTTCCGTGCTGGGTGAGATCAAGGGACGGCAAACGCCCGTAACGGCCGGGCCGACCGACTTGCTGGCTCTAGGCAATCCCGTTTTTGAGGGCCAGGAGCAGTCCGCCCAGGCCGACGTGGAATATCTCCGGGCAGGGGCGCGTATTCTTCCTCTCCCGTATGCCGAAGAAGAGGTTTTTTCAATCAGCCGGATCTATCAACAGACCGGCGGCCGGGCAGAGTCCTACGTCAAGGACAAGGCGCTCGAAGAAGTCGTCAAATCCAAGGACTGCAGCCAATTCAGGAACCTCCATTTCGCGACCCACGGGTTCATCGACGACCGGATCCCGGCCCTGAGCGGACTTCTCCTCGCCCCCAGCCCGAAACCGGGCGGCGAGGACGGGTTCCTCCGCCTGAATGAGATCTTTCACCTGAATTTGAAGGCGCGGCTGGTGACCCTTTCGGCCTGTGAGACGGCCTTGGGCAAAGAAGTCCGCGGAGAAGGGATGATCGGTCTCACCCGGGCGTTCTTTTACGCCGGCGCCCAGGCAGTCATGGCGAGCCTCTGGATGGTCAGCGATCAATCGACCTCGATACTCATGCGGGATTTTTATTCGGACTATGTGAAGCGCCGGAGCCCGTCGATATCGCTGCGTCAGGCCAAATTGAAATTATTAAAGGGAGACGACCGGAGCTATCGCCACCCCTTCTTCTGGGCTCCGTTTATCCTGGCCGGCGAATACTAGATCAACAATAATGTCCACGATACTCGTCCCCATCTCTGGCCTATAGGTCGGGTTTGTTCTTCTTTTCCGGTTCCTTGTCCTTTTCTCTCTTCGGAGGCTTCAGGTCGACGGCGGTGTCTCCCAGAATTGCCCGCATCCAACTGAAGACATCGTCCCATTTCTCGAACCGGTCCGTGCCCGCGCCCTTCGTCTCGATGACGCGGACGTTCGCCTTGAATTCCTGAAGCCGCGCCGCCACCGTCCGGACCTCTTCGGCCGGGGCCGCCTTGTCCTGATCGCCGTAGGCGATGAGGATATTCAAGCCCTTGGCCCGGTCCAGCATATCCATGACATTCTCCGCTCCTGAGTCCTGAGGAGGCATGAAAATACCCGACCGGACGATGACGCCCCGGAAGCTTCCCGGGTTTTGCAGCGCCAGCTTCAGGGCCCCGGTGCCGCCGATGCCAAATCCGTCCAGGAAGATGCTCTTGGTCTTGACGCTGTAGACCTTGGCCAGGTGTTCGATGGTTTCGATCACCCGCTGGCCCGAGCCTCCCGCATGCCAGCCGGCCGGGTCCTCGAGCTTGGGCGCGAGGATAAAGAAATCCCCGGCCCTTTTCCGGACCCTCGGACCGAAGTAACTGGAAGCCAGGCCGAACATGGCCCGCCGCTCGTTGGCCTCGCTCCCGGCCAGGGTGACCAGGAGGGGAAGCGGAATTTTCTGATCGTACCAATCCGGCACATATAGGGAGTAGGACCGCAGGGCGCCGTCGGCCTCGGACCTGTAGCCTAGCTGGGAGACCTTCCCGGAAGTAAAAAGGGCCGGCTTGCCCTCTTCGACCCTACGGAATAATTCTTTAATGTCCAGGTTCCACTGCTCGACGGACCCGAGGTCGGCGAAAGCGGGAGATTTTTCCATGAAATCCCGGAGCCACTGAAGGCGGATTTCCAGCGTGGGCAGGCTCTCCCGGAAAACCATGTCCTTGGCGTAGGTTTCCCCTCTCTTAATATCCGCTATCCGGGCTCCGTAGGATTCAAGCTCCTTGCTGTCGAGCAGGAAAAACCGTTGGTCATCGGTAAAGCGGAGCGCCCCCTTCTCATCGAGCACTCCCAGGCCCAGATCGTAGACGCCTGTCGGCGTCTTCTCCAACTCGACCGGGAAGCTCAAGACGTTCATCCCCGGGCCGAAGGAAAGAGGGCTCTTGGATTGGACGTTGCCCAGGGGGGTGGTCAGGATCATCCTCAACTGCCAGCCGGATTGGGCCGCCGGCGAATGCACGGCGAGCATGAGTTTCCGCTCTTCCTGGGGGGTGAAATGATTGGCATTCAAAATGGACTGAAACTCCAGCTCGCGGGCGGGCCCAACCACCAGCTCTGCGGTCAGGGTTTTCTTGGGCGCGGGGTCTTCGGGCCGGTATTCCGGGTCCGGGATGAGCTGGACGGTCTTTTTCTGCCCGCCGTCCAGGTCATCATAGGTCAGGTTGATCCCCAATCGCGGCTCGAAGAAGGGGCGGAAATTGGGAATATATTTCCAGGGGATGGCCAGCTCGTAGACCACCGACCGTTCGGGCTCGCTCTCCTTGATGCGAAGCTGGACGTCTCTCACGGGACCCGAAGCCTCGTCGCCCGGCCCGTCGAGAACGGCGATGGGCTCATTTCCGAACCGGGAGAAGCCGAAGATGTAGGAGCGGTCAGATGCGGCCTGCGTCCCAGGATCGATAAAAGTCAGATAGAAGCCGTCTCCCTCCCTTCGGCCCATGTCCGGGAACTCGACCCGGTCGTCCAGGACCCGGAGCGCCGCGTAAAAATATTCGGAGTCAAAGCCGAACCTCGCCGTGACCGTCAAGTCCGCCGACGGCGGCATCGCCTCTCCCTGAGCAGACAATCGGATGGGGACCTCCGCGATCGTCGCCCAATCTTCCAATTCGCCGTCGATGACGAACCGGCTCTCGGCCTGGAGAATCTTCAGTTCTTCGGATGGCTGGGCGGGACAGAAAACCGGGCTCAAACACATAAAAGCCGCCAGGAGCGGCAACACAGATGCATTTTTCATCATTTTTAAACTCCCTATCCATTCTAGAGAATTCCCCCCGGATTGACAATGAAGGGGCTCAAACTTATAATCGGACCCGATCCCTTCATCCGAGGTGAGACCATGACATTTCCCGATAAAAAAGATCCGCTGCCGGCGCCGCCGGACGGGGTATCGCATCTCAGCCAGACCAGCCTTATCCAGGGGGAGATCATCAGCCGAGAAGACCTGGTGGTGCGGGGCCAGGTTCTCGGCAAGATTTCGCTCCCCGAAAATGACCTCCAGATCGACCTGATCGGCCGGGTCGAGGCCGAAGCCCGGGTGAGAAACGTCCGCATCCGGGGAGAGTATGTCGGGAATATCTCCGCTTCGGGCAAAGTCATCATCGAAAGCACGGGGCGAATGCGCGGCGATTTGTCCGCCGCCGTCATATCGATCGAGGACGGGGCCAAGTTCAAGGGGACCATCAAGATCCTGCCCAAGCCGTAGGGCCTCCCCCGGATCTCCTTCCCGGATCTTTCTGACCTGACCCCACAAAATTGATATAATGGAGCCGATGAAGACGTTTGAGCTCCATTCGGAATTTACCCCTAAAGGTGATCAGGTCGAAGCCATCGGCGCCCTCACGGCAAGCCTTGAGGGGGGGAACCCCCACCAGGTCTTGATGGGAGTGACCGGCTCCGGCAAGACATTCACCGTGGCCAACGTGATCGCCCGGCTGCAAAGGCCGGTGCTGGTCATCTCCCACAACAAGACCCTGGCGGCCCAGCTCTACCAGGAGTTCCGGCGGTTCTTCCCGCGGAACGCCGTCGAGTACTTCGTCAGCTATTATGATTACTACCAGCCGGAGGCCTACATCCCCGCCTCCAATACTTATATCGCCAAGGAAGCGACCATCAACGACGAGATCGACCGGATGCGCCTCTGCGCCACCAACTCGCTTTTCCAGCGCCGCGACGTCATCGTCGTCGCCTCGGTCTCGTGCATCTACGGGATCGGAGCGCCGGAAACATACTATTCGATGAGCTTCCGCCTGGCCAAGGGTCAGGAGGTGTCCCGGAAAAAGATCGTGGCGGCGCTGGTGGGCATGCAGTACGAGCGGCAGGAGGACGACTTCAAACGGGGCACGTTCCGTCTCCGGGGGAACATCATCGACGTCTATCCCTCCTATGAGGACCTGGCCTACCGCATCGATCTGGCCGACGATGGGGTCGCCGCCATCTCCTCGATCGACCCCCTTCTGGGCCGGACGGTCGAGATGTTCGATGAAATCGTCATCCATCCCCGGACGTTCTTTTCCACCCCTCGGGATGTCCTCCTGGATTCCATCGCCGGCATCGAGGAAGAGCTGAGCGAGAGGATCGATTTTTTTCAAAAACAGGGCCAGGCCGTCGAGGCCGAGCGCATCGAGGAAAGGACCCTTTATGACCTGGAGATGCTCCGCGAATTCGGCTACTGCCCCGGGATCGAGAACTACTCGCGCTATCTGAGCCGGCGCCGGCCCGGGGAGCCGCCCTACACGCTCCTGGATTATTTCCCCCGCGATTTCCTGACCATCATCGACGAGTCGCACGTAACCGTGCCTCAGATCGGCGGGATGTACCACGGCGATCGGTCCCGGAAGCTGACCCTCCTCGAGCACGGGTTCCGCCTGCCGTCGGCGCTCGACAACCGTCCTTTGAATTACATGGAATTCGGCGTCCGGACGGGCCAGATCCTCTATGTCTCGGCGACACCCGGCGAATACGAGGTCCGCGAATCCCGCGGCCGGATCATTGAGCAGATCATCCGGCCGACCGGCCTGACCGACCCCGAAGTCGAAGTCCGCCCCGTCAAGGGCCAGGTAGACGACCTGATGGGTGAGATCTCGCGCCGGGCGGAAAGAAACGAGCGCACCCTGGTGACGACGCTGACCAAGAGGATGGCCGAGGATTTGACCCGGCACTACCACGAGCTCGGCCTCCGGGTCCGCTATCTCCACTCGGACATCGAAACCCTGGAGCGGGTCAACATCCTCCGGGACCTGAGAAAGGGCAAGTTTGACGCCCTCATCGGCATCAACCTCCTGAGGGAGGGGCTGGACCTGCCGGAGGTATCGCTCGTGGCGATCCTGGACGCCGACAAGGAGGGCTTTCTCCGGTCCTCGACTTCGCTCATCCAGACGTTCGGCCGGGCGGCCAGGAACGTAGCCGGGAAGGCCATCCTCTACGCCGATGTCATCACCGAGTCCATGGCCCGGGCGCAGGCCGAGACGAACAGGCGCCGGCGCATCCAGGACGCCTATAACATCGAGAACAACATCACGCCCCAGTCCATCCACAAGCAGATCGACGAGGTCATGAACAGCCTGTACGAAAGGGACTATCTGGACTACACCCGGATTTCCGAGGAAAAAGCCGTCTCCCTGTCCCCCGAAAAAAGAATGAAGAGAATGGAAGAGCTGGAAAAATTGATGAAGGAGGCGGCCAGGAATCTCGAGTTCGAGAAGGCCGCCGCGCTCCGGGACGAGCTGGTCAAGCTCAAGAAGAGGGAGCTGGAGATGGGGTTCTGAGGCATGGACGAGAAGCTCAAGCAGCGGCTGGCGGGCCTCCCCGACAAGCCGGGCATCTATTTTTTCAAGAATCCCGGGGGCGAGATCGTCTATATCGGCAAGGCCCGCTCCCTCAAGGACCGGGTCCGCAGCTATTTCGCCGCCCCCGCCGACCTCAAGGTCGCCAATATCCGGGCGGAGACGGCGGACATCGACTTCATCCTCACCGGCTCGGAGAAGGAAGCGGCCTTTCTGGAGAACAATTTCGTCCAGCGGTATCAGCCCAAGTTCAACCTCCGGCTCAAGGACGACAAGAGCTTTCCCTATCTCAAGCTGACGGTGGGTGAAAGATTCCCCGGTGTCCTCCTCACCCGGAAGGTCGAGGACGACGGCGCCCGCTATTTCGGGCCGTTCAGCCCCGCACATCAGGCCCGCAAGACGATCCACCTGCTGAACAGGTATTTCGGTATACGTGGCTGCGAGGAGAGCGTGCCGGGAAAGCGCCGCCGGGCCTGCCTGGAGCATGACCTCAGGCTGTGTTCGGCGCCCTGCGTCGGTTCGCTCGGAGAAGCCGAATATGGAAAAAACGTGTCCGACGCCCTGCTCTTCCTGGAAGGACGGACGGGACAGCTGCTGAAGGCGCTCAGGCAGAGGATGGACGAAGCCTCGGAGAGTCTCAATTTCGAGCAGGCGGGCCATTGGCGCGACCTTATCCGCACCATCGAGCAGATCAAGGAGAGGCCGCGGCTCATCTCCGTCGGTCTCGAAGACACGGATATTTTCGGGCTGGCCAGGGAAAGGGACAGGCTGGCCCTCTACGTTCTATTCATGCGCCGGGGAAAAGTCCGCGACGCCGAGGAAATGGTCGCCCGCGAGCCCGAGGAGACTCCGGTCGAAGAGACACTGGCCCGCATCCTGGACCGGTTTTATGGCCAGAACGAAGACCTCCCCGACAAAG
>Ga0299915_10004638_pt1 | contig 10029 bp, 8 predicted proteins | sample RVTome_13_FD_200263 | JGI IMG/M metagenome (GOLD analysis project Ga0299915, IMG submission 200263) | Soil microbial communities from uranium-contaminated site in the Upper Colorado River Basin, Wyoming, United States - RVT92D227 (version 2) ...
GATCATCGCCGAAAAGCGAATCACCATCGGATTCGACGATGTGGTCAAAGCCCAGTTAGCGAAGGAGGGCTACGACCCGGTCTTCGGCGCCCGACCCCTCAAGCGAGTCATCCAGAAGCGCCTCGTGGACAATCTCGCCGAGAAAATCATCTCCGGCGAAATCACCGAGGGCGCCCACCTCACCGCCACGCTGACCAAGACGGGCGAAATCGAATTCCGCAGCCGGAAATGACTCAGATGGACTGCTGGAATTGGGAAATGACGCTGGACGGACACCTTGCATTCTTCTACACTTCTATTGATCCCGCTATTGTTCGGCTATATGCATTCAAGGTGACAGTCGCCCGAACGAACGAAGCAATGGGGTGCCGCTCCAATGAATGAAGAGTATCCCGAGCACAAAGCTGATCTCCAGCCCCAGAGAGCGATCCCCCAGGTTGCTGATGCACTTGTCCGCGAGGTAGGCCAGCTCCTGAGGACGGCGAAAACTGAGGAGGATCTGCGCATCGGCTTCGAAAAAGCTCTCGACCCGTTGCTGAGGGCAATCGGCGTTGAGCCGCACCCAAAATACGAGCGCCTTGGCGCCGAAGCGAGAACGATATATCGCGGTCGCCCTGATGCCGTGCACGGCCAGGTCATCATTGAGTATGAACCTCCGCGAGCGTTCTCCTCGGAGCGGACCGTCCTTCATGCGCAAGGCCAACTTGCTGACTACATGTTGGCAGAAGCCCACGGCACAAAGGCGGATCCAGCCGCTTCGCTCAAGCGCCTGGTAGGGGTGGGTTTTGACGGCGAGGCGATCTTCTTCGTCCACTTTCGCGAGGTAGAAACGCGCCGCCGAAAAGCACTCAGCCCGGACGCGTTTGTCCGGCACGGCCCCTATCCGTTTGCGCCTGAAAGCGCCCGGACGTTGTTAACCTATCTTCGGGCCCTTGCACGTCTTCCGCTCACCGCCGAGAACCTGGCCGAGAAGTTCGGCCCAAAAAGCCGAATCGCTCCTCTGTCTGTATCTGCTTTCGTGGATGGGCTGCGCAACTGGGGCACGCAAAGAGTGCTCACCTTCCTTAACGAATGGAAGCGTTTGTTCGGTGTGGTGTACGGTGAGCAGTTCAACACACAGCAGCTTCGAGAAACCGATGGGTTGGCTGGCCTCTACGGCGTCCCGGATGACACGGACTTTCAGCACCTACTCTTCTCCATTCACACCTACTTCGCTTTGCTGATGAAATTCATCGCTGCCGAGCTGGTCACGCTCAGCGACACGGGGATTGGCGCGTCCTACTGCCAGCAGCTCGTTCATGCACCCAAAGATGGTCTCCGGGCACAACTGTCTGACATCGAAGATGGGGGCGTCTACGCCAGGCGAGGAATCACGAACTTCTTGGAAGGGGATTTCTTCCGCTGGTATCTTGACGCTTTCTCGCCTCGCCTTGAGGAGGCGATTCGGGAGGTTGCCAGGGCATTATCGGACTTTGAACCGGCAACGACCTCCATTGACCCTGAGGCGACCCGCGACCTTCTTAAAAAACTCTATCAATATCTCGTGCCGCAACAGGTTCGACATAAATTAGGTGAATACTACACTCCTGACTGGCTGGCGGAATTGGTATTGGACGAGGTCGGCTACAAAGGCGACACGCGGAGACGTCTCCTCGATCCCGCGTGCGGCTCCGGAACATTCCTGGTTCTGGCCATTCAGCGAGCGCTCGATTACGGGCGCACACACGGGGAACATCGTCCGGAGACCTGTAAAAGAATTCTGTCGAACATCTGGGGCTTTGACCTGAACCCCCTCGCGGTTATTGCAGCGCGGACGAATTACCTGTTTGCCCTCGGCGATCTGGTTGGTGAACTCGATCAGTTGGAGATTCCGGTTCATCTTGCGGATTCAGTGCTGTGGCCCGAAAGGACAGGGCAAATTTCACTGCGTCCTCCGGGCGAATCGCTGGAGATACAGACATCCATCGCCACCTTCTTCGTTCCCCACATCTGGATCCGGAACAGAGGATTCCTTATGAGAATGGCCGCCCCCCTGGTGGAGGAAATGGCCAAAGCAGGCTATGAGCCTTCCGAGGCCATGGAGCGGCTGCGGAGAGAGGGTCTGGCTTTCCCACCACATGAAACGGTCATCGAGAATTTCTACAGGCAGATTCTGGACCTGGAGAGGGACGGCATTAACGGCATCTGGGCTCGTTTCTTGAAAAACGTGTTTGCTCCAATGGCGGCGGACAAGTTCGACTTTGTCCTGGGAAATCCTCCCTGGATTCGTTGGGGCTATCTTTCGCAGGAATATCGGAGGTTGACGTTACCGATGTGGAAGGAGTATGGCCTTTTCTCGCTAAAGGGCCACGCCGCACGCCTTGGGGGAGGGGAGAAAGACTTCTCGATGCTTTTCACGTACGCGGTAGCGGACCACTACCTGAAAAGGAACGGGAAGCTGGGTTTCCTGATCACCCAGGAAGTGTTCAAATCAAAGGGTGCCGGCGAAGGTTTCCGGAAGTTTGCCCTGCGGCCAGGTGAGCCCTTGAAGGTACTGAAGGCCCACGACCTGGTTTCCGTTCAACCTTTCGAGGGCGCCGCCAACAAGACAGCTCTGATCGTTCTGAGGAAAGGAGCAAAAACGACATACCCTGTGCCCTATACGGTATGGCACAGAAAGAAGGGCATCGGGAAAGTCCCGACCAACCTTCGCCTCCGCCAGGCCCGCACCCTCCTGCAAACAGATAGACTGCTTGCTCAGCCGATTGACCTACCCTCTGGCTCCTGGCAGACGGTCACACCAAGCCAGACAAGGCTTACAGCGCTGGCGGGCGTGAACTCATATCAGGCGCGGAGTGGGGCGGGCGCCGACCCTCACGGAGTTTTCTGGCTTGACGTAAGAGACGTTCTGTCAGACGGCGACCTTATTGTGCGGAACCTGCCGGGCAAAGGCAAAAGAAGCATCCAGGAAGTGGAGGATAGGATTGAGCCGGACCTCGTCTTCCCCGCCGTGCGCGGAGCCGACATCGAACGCTGGTGTGCCACACCAGGCATCTACGTATTGATGTCTCAGGACCCACAGAACCGCGAGCCTTTCCCCGAAGAACGGATGAAGCGCGATTGGCCGCGGACCTACGGGTACCTCACGAGGTTCAGAAACGTTCTGCTGACGCGCGGGTCCAAAACAGTGCGCGAATTCGCGGAGCGAACCGCCTTTTACGCCATGTTCGGCATCGGCCCCTATACCGTTGCACGGTACAAGGTCGTCTGGAAGCGCATGGCCGGCGATATCGTCGCTGCCGTCATCTCACAAGCGAAAGCGCCGTTCGGATACAAGAAGGTAATCCCTACGGATACGACATCACTCTTTGCGACCGAAAGCGAGGGGGAGGCCCATTATCTCTGCGCCATTATCAACTCAGCCCCGGTCCGCGAGTTCATAAAATCCTATTCATCCGCAGGGAGGGGATTCGGCGCACCATCCGTGATGAACCACGTTGCCGTCGCCAAGTTCGACGCGAGCAACAAACTCCACCAGAAGCTTGCGGAACTGTCGCTGAACCTCCACAGGCTGAGGGCATCGGAGTCCCTCTCTAAAATGGAATCGCTTGAGAAGGAGGTTGACCGGCACGTCGCCAAGCTCTTCGCGATTGACAAATCTTGACGGAGCGGCCCCTCCTTACCGTGACACGATCCCCTGAGTGCAGTTCGATCCGGACTGTGCCGCGCCTCTGATTACTGCTCGGCGTGGCGGGTGATTTTGTCTTTGTCCCAGGCGCCGAACCACTTCACGTGCCAGTCGGCGAAGAGAATGACATAGCCGCCGCCATGGGGACCGGAGAAATCCGGACCGCCGGAGTGGTAGTTCCACAGACCGCCGGGCCCGTAGCCGTCCGGACCGCCGCTGTTGCCCCATTCGTCGGTCATGTCCGCGTCCGTTGGCTCACCGGTCCATTTGTTCCGGTCGTAAAGGACGACCACCTTCTGCGGGTGTTTGAGCCGTCCCAGGTCGAACTTCGTGCTGACAGTGTCGAGGTACAGGCGCGAATTGAAGATGTAGCTGGTGAGGTACCTGCGGCCGTCCCCAACATAGGTCTTGATGCTCGGGCAGCGGAACACGCCGGTACTCTCCACCGTCGTATTCTCTGGGTAAGAGGGACCGCGGCCTGTCGCGTTCGGGGAGAGGAACGGGTACAACTTGTCCATCCAGCTATCGCCCTTGCCCCAGCCGAACTGGATGACCCCGCCGAAGGGCGGGACGTATCCACCGTATTCCTGAAGATACATCGCAAATGCTCGGCCGAGTTGGTTCAAGTGACCCGTGCAAACAGCTCGTCGGGCCGCCTCTTTTGCCTTTTGGAGTGCCGGCAACAGTAGGCTGGCGAGAATCGCGATGATCGCGATGACGACCAGTAACTCAATCAGAGTGAATCCGCGCTTCCTTTTCATCTTTTGTGCTCCAAACTTGTGAATCCCTGGGGCCTTCCCTCAATTGACTCATTCCTCGGAGCGCTCACCTCCCTCCGCTGTTCTACGCCTTTCCATATATGAAAACGTTGTCCGGACCCGGAGAGGTTCCACCGACGTTTCTTTCACTCGGCTGCGCGTCGTCACAATTCCGCAAGATTGCGTGAGTTACGATTTTTGGGGAGCAGTTGCCACCTGGGGGGACTCTGGGACTTCATCGCGCAGCAAAAACGCCGGGAAGACCGTCACATCTTCCCGGCGTCACAACAACCGGTCGTTGTTCTCTCAGCTATCGTGAGGGTTTTCCACGTTGTTGGCCCGGCGTCCCTCGGGAACGGTCATCGCCGCGGCGCTCGCCTTCGGGGCGGCCTGGTTCGCCTGGGGGCCGTCTCCGATCGCCAATAAACGCCAGTCCGTGTCGGACCATCTCCTCGGGGGGAATCGAGTACTTCTGGGCGAATTCAAACAGAACTCGGATATTGTGGAAACGCACGAAGCGGTCTATCATTCGCCTGCGCTCGTCGTTTTTGGACTGCTCGAGGTTCTTGAGCTCCCTCTGAAGCCAGGCTTTTTCTCTGTCGTTGGTGGTGTTCCCGATTCTTTCGGAGAACCTGTTCTGGACGAGGTGGTAGAGCTCATCCTCGGACATCTCCTTGCCGATGCTCTCCTTAAGTGCCTCAACTTCTTCCACAAACTCTCCTCGTTTTCGCTCGTCCGGAATCTTCGGCGAGAAGCTTTTGACCAGACTGTCCAACCGCCTGTTCAGTTCCTTCGGGTTGCCCATCGCCTCCCAGATTTCCTTGGGGTCCGTTTCGGGCGGCGACCCAGGTTCTTCCGACCGCGGGCCTCTTGCTGCGTCGAGGTGGCGGACCATTCCATCGAGTTGCCGGATGTCCTGCTCCATCCGTTCCAAACGTCGCTCAATGCTGTCGAGCTTCTTGAGAATGGCGGACGATTCCTTTTCGCCCTGTTCTTGGGAAAGAGCGGGGCACAGAAGGAGAAAGGCTGCCATCGCGATCATGATCCTCTCGCACATCATCTGCTCCTCCTTGCAGTAGCTGCCATTTGCAGCTCCCATTTTATATTTAACGCCCGAAAAGGGACAGGGTTTAGTATGTGCGGGCCTCTCCGGATTCTCCATCCGCGACTTCGGAAGGCGGCCGCCGCGGGAAAGGCGTGCTTTCCTGTTGACGATGGCGAGGCTATTCGATAAGAGTCTTTTTCGTGAGGCTGAACAATACGTATAGAGGTGGCTTGTTATGTCAGAAGAGAATGGGACGATACGTGACGAGTTGCCCCCGAGACGATGGGGGCGCATATTGCTCATCGGCGGAGCGGTTATGCTTCTTCTGGTCTCGGTCGTTGCTGCGGTCTATTTTCTGTTGGTGCGAGACCCTCGCGAGACAGCGCGAGAGCATCTGGGAAAGGCTATCGAATTCGCGAAAGAGGGCAAGCACGCCGAGGCGATCATCTTTTACAGGAAGGCTCTTCAGCTCGAGCCCGACAACGAGGACATCCGCAGGGCGATTGCGGGGTCGTATCTCCAGCTTGACGAACTTCCCAAAGCGATCACCGAATACAGAGAATATCTCCGCAGAAAACCGGAAGACCGTCCGGCGCAGTTGTTTCTCGCCGGGCTTTACCTTCGGTCTGGCAACGTCTATGAGGCAAAACGCATCACGGATGACATCCTGCGGGTGTCCCCCGAAGACATCACAGCCTTGATTCTCCGCGCCGAGTGCCACAGACGAGAAAACCGGTCTGAGCTCGAGACCGCTGACCTGGAGAAAGTCATTCGTCTGGCCCCCGGGTGGGCTCCGGCTTATGTGGCTCTGGCAGACCTCCAGATGGTGGGGGGCGACCCGGTGAAAGCCGAACAGCTTCTTCGCAAGGCCGCAGCGGCCAGTCCGGGCGAACTCGAACCGGTCATCAAATTGGCCCAATTCTATGCGTCCCGGAACCGACTCGCGGACGCCGAAGTGATCCTTCTTCAAACGGTCGAGGAAAACCCGGGCCGCGACGACGTTCGCCGGGCATACGCGGATTTCCTCGTTTTTGTGCGCCGGTATGATGAAGGCCTTGTGCAGTACCAGCAGGCTTTGTCACTGGAGAAAGAAAGTGTGCCCGCGCTCGTGGGATGCGCGGTCGCCAATATCTTCAAGAATGACCTCGCGGCGGCGAGAGGTCACGCCGAAAGGCTTCTCAAGGTGAGGGATGGCCGCACTCCGGGGTTGTACTATCGGGGACTTTTGAACCTGATGGGGAAAAAGCCCACGGACGCAATCCGCGACCTTCTTCAAGTGGCGGAGGAGGACGCGAACAACGCGGCCGTGCAATACCTTCTTGGAATTGCCTATCTCAGCGAGAGAGATTTCAAAGAAGCGAAGGCTCGCCTCGGCCGGGCGCTGCAGATCGCCCCCGCATTCGTTCAAGCGCAACTTGTTTTGGCCGACCTTCTTCTGGCGACAGGGGATACCGCTGAGGCAGTGACTGAAGCAGAGGAGGTCCTGAAGACCCAGGCTGACAACGTGCCGGCTCTCCTCATTGCCGGGCAGGGTTACATCCTCCAGCGGGCTCCCCAGAAGGCGGAACCCTATCTCCAGCGAGTGGCGGAAGTCGAGAAGGAATCGGCGTTCGCTCGGATGGTTCTGGCGAGAGTGTACCTTGAAACAGGCAAACAAGCAGATGCGTTGCGGGCTTGTCAAGAGGCCATCCAACTCAATCCAAAGCTCAGCATAGCTCGATTCCTCCTCGGCAGCCTTCACGAAGGGATGGGAGAGTACCAACAGGCAATCCAGGAATACGAGAAAGCCGTGGAGATAGAGCCGGTGTTGCCCGCCGCCGCCAACAATCTCGCCTACGCCTACGCGGAATACGGGGGAGACCTTGATAAGGCCCAGGGGCTTATTGAGCCGATGGCGGCGAAATACCCCAAGCAGACTTCCTTCCAAGACACGCTGGCGTGGGTTCTTTTTAAGAAAGAGATGTATCCCGAGGCTCTCGGAATCCTGGAGGCGATTCCTGCGGAAAACAGAGAGCAAAGACCCCTCATCGGCTATCATTACGCCCTGGCTTTGTACAAGAATGACAAGGTGAGCCAAGCTCGCGCGGAATTTGAGAAAGTCCTGCCGAGAATCACGGACGAGTCCAGGAAAAAGGAAATCCTGGATATTTTGAGTCGGACGGAGACGAGGACGTAGGGGAGAGGAGCCCGGCGGATAGGCGCTTGCATAAATTGAAGGGCATATCTGGTGGCTTACGATCCAGAAAGACACCACCGCCGCTCCATCCGGTTGCGTGGGTATGACTACTCGGCGGAGGGCGCCTATTTCGTCACCATTTGCACGCAGGACCGTGCATGTCTATTCGGCGAGGTGGTAGATGGCGAAATGCGTCTGCACAGCGCCGGAACAATGGTGCAGGGTGCGTGGGACGAATTGCCATCGTTTTATCCCGGCATCGTGGTTGATGCGTTTGTCGTCATGCCCAATCACATCCACGGCATTATTGCATTGGTCGGACGGAACATCAAAACGATGGTAGGGGCAGGCCCCCGTGCCTGCCCCGTTGATGCAGGAACACAGGATGATGCGCCGCCACATCGCCACGGGCAACCACGGGGGGTTGCCCCTACGTTGTCGTTGGCGGATGTGGTGCACAGGTTCAAGACCCTGACGACAAAACGGTATGTTGACGGCGTGAAACAATACGGCTGGCCCGCGTTTCCAGGTCGCCTTTGGCAGCGGAATTATTACGAACAGGTCGTGCGCAGCAAATCGTCTTGGAATCGCGTCCGCCATTATATCGCGCACAATCCGCGGCATTGGGAAAGCGACCGGGAAAACCCGGGGGCGGTTAGCGGGCAGTCAAAGCACAAGAACGTGCGTTGACCGTATCCGTCCCCCCATAATCACACTGTCAAGGGCCGCTAACCTTGCTCTTCAGGGCGGCGTCCAAGAACTTCACTCCTCCGGCGACGTCGAAGATGTGCCCTCCTGAATGGACGAGGAGTTCCGCACGATTCCCCTGTTTGGAGACCTCGTAGAATCCCCCAATTTCTGCCATGGCTTTTTCGGCGATGGAAACCGGAAAGCCGCCTGGGGCACGCTCGAGTTCGCCGTTCTGGCACTGGAGGTGGCGCGGGGCGGTGAGTGAGTAAATGTCGGCAAAGTCGAAATTCTCGGTGAAGCCGGGGAAATTCCAGCAAGGGCAATGTCCATTCAGCATGTTGTCAACGGTCGTCAGGAAGCCGGAGCTGACGGTTGCCTTAACCCGCGTGTCCATCGCCCCTGACCACATCGCCATCTCGCCACCCAACGACAGGCCCGCACAGCCGATTCGCTCGGGGTCCACTTCCTCCCGTGTTGTCAGGTAATCCACGCACCGGATGACGTCCCACAGCCTCTCGCCCATCAGAGTGCGACCTTCTTCGAACACGTTGTGCTGTCCAACATCGGTTGAAATCGTCACGTAGCCGCTTTCCGCCAGGACTCGGGCAAAGCCGCGGTAGGGGCTGGCGTCCTGATAGACGATGTTGCGGTCGCCGCCATGTCCGTGAATGCACACAACCGCCGGAGCCTTTTCTTTAAGCGCGCTCGGTATCGTCAGGATAATCTTGATCCGGCGCGTCCGGGTTGAGCTGATTTCGATCTCGCAGCGAGTGAATTTCGCCTCGTCTTTCCTGGACAGGACTTTCGCCTCCACGGCCAGCCCGGGACGGCCCTGCGCGTCGAGTCTGTTCGCGGCGACAAGGTCGCCCAGTTTCAGAAGCTCGAACAGTTTCCTTCGAGAGGCTTCCTGCCACGACGTCGCTTCCTGGGCCGTATCCGCCCGGAACCTCATTGCGCGCTCAGGGCCCCCCGCGCGGGTGATACCCGGGGTCACAGATGCGACAATAACCCCCACGAGGGTGGGGACTACCGAAGAGACATTTCTCATTGCCAGACTCCTATCATTGGACTGCCTCTCATCTCCGCAGTCATTCCAAAGCCTTGGGAAGCCGCGCCATTCCTCTACCTGCCGCCATGGGTGACGCCGACGGTGCGACTTCCGACGGAGTAACCCGCTCAAGTCCTATATAGGGCAGTGGTGGGTTTCCGTCAATACCTCAACGCCCCCACTGCAAAAAATGGCGAAATACCCTTGACAACTCCGGGGAGAGGTGGTAACCTTCCACCAGAATCAGAAGAGTTGATGGGTTCATCTGGTCCGTCTGCTCGGGAGACAGATGGTTAAACGGGACCAGGCCCCTGCCCATCAGATCGCCTTACTTCTATAGTACGGGCAAAACTCTGCGGGTGCGCCAGTACGTTAAGGACAGCGATTAAAAGAGTGGAAGTCCCGACCAGATGATTTTGGGAGGCGCCCGATGCCAAATCGGGCGCCTTTCGTTTGCGCCCGAAAAGGGAAGCCTCATCGGCACCCGACGAACTGCCAGAAGCCGAAGGTCAAACCGGGCCTGAAGCGAACTCTGCGAAGGCGCCGAAAGGGGTGTTTCTCGACTTCTGGCGCGGAATTGAGAAGGAGAGCGGCTTGTCCGTCACCGCAGCCAGGGGCGCTCGACGATGGTGTCTTTGAGGTATT
>Ga0299915_10004639_pt1 | contig 10028 bp, 10 predicted proteins | sample RVTome_13_FD_200263 | JGI IMG/M metagenome (GOLD analysis project Ga0299915, IMG submission 200263) | Soil microbial communities from uranium-contaminated site in the Upper Colorado River Basin, Wyoming, United States - RVT92D227 (version 2) ...
CGAGTCGGCTCTTCATAACACCCTCCCTGTTAGGCTGAACTACTTCTTCTTAATGTAGCTTAATTAATATACCAATATGATCGAGATGTCAAGAGGGTGCCATAAGAATATCGAAAAATCGGGCTTCCACGGGCTGTGTTAGGCGGTTATTGTCAATAGGGGCTGGTTACTGTCAACAAGTGGCCCCGCGCAGGGGCCGGAGGCCGGCAGTCAGGGGCACCAGGTGGCTACCACCGGCCTGCCGTCGGGGCTGCCGGTGGGCACGTACCGCAGGACGTGCAGGTCCGCCTGAGAGCAACCGCCGACGTAAACGGTGTGCTCTAGGGTGGAGATCGAGGGGCCGTCCAGGGTGGCCTGCGAGCAACTTTCTCCCTGGCCAACACAGGCGGTGGTGGTTGGCGTTATGCCCGTGGCATCAGTGGATGGCAGCAGGGTGTTCCAGGCTGTGGCGGCCAGCAACAGCCCTACAAGCAGAACGAGGAGAACTAGTCTCATCATCTTCTCAGAATAATCTCCTCAGAACAGCGGGCTCTGGGCGGCCACGGTGGCCAGGGCTAGGGCCAGTAGGGTCATCAACAAGTGCAGCTTCATCTCTTTCCTCCTCTGCCGCCAGTTTGCCAGGGTCCTCTCGCCAAATTCTCGCCGAAGACTGGCCAGGAAAAGGAAAGCGGCCCCGGTGAAGGGGCCGCTGCGAGCTGTCGCCTCTTGTCTAGGCCGAGGCGCTGCCTCTAGCGATCTGACGCTGGATCGCGTCGAAGTCCGGCACTGCCGCCCCGTCGGAGGTGATGATCTGGGCGTAACGGTTGTGGCAGAACTTGGCGGCCTCCTGGTGGCCGGACTGGATGTAGTTGCTCATGAGGCGGTACCAGGCCGCCTCGTTGTACTCATCGACGTCAAGGATGCGCTGGCAGAGGTCAGCGCTGCGCCTGAACTGGCCCGCCTGGCTGTAAGAGGCAGACAGGGTGGCCAGCAGCCGCAGGTATTGCTCCTCCGTCTGCCAGCGCAGGCTCTCCGCCCACTCCGAGTAGAACTCTGGGGCGAAGGACCCTTTGTACAGCTCCAGCGCCTCTTCTAAGAGGGCCATCGCCTCTGGGGTGCCCGAACCCAGGCGATCCGCCTGTTGCAACGCCCCCTGAAACTCCGCCACATCGAAGATGAATTGCCCCTGGGGATCCAGGATGTAGCGGCCTGAGTCCTTGGCGATACAGTCCGGGTAGAGGGCCTGGCGCAGGCGGTAGAGATTGGAGTGGAAGGCGCTGCTGGCCTTCTCTTCGGGGATGTTCGGCCACAGGGCGGCGACGATCTCCTCCTTGCGCAAGGGGCACCGGTGGCACAGGAAGAAGAAGAACATCTCCTTACTCTTCTCACTGCGCCACTCTAGGTCCGTGATCTCCCGGCCCTCCACCTCCACGCGCAGGTTACCGAAGCCGTAGGCGTGGACAGTGGTCTTCGTCGTGGGCTCCCCCCTCGCTTCCCGGGACGGTTCAACGGTTCCTGGGGGAGCCTTGATCGCTTTCAGCAGCCGTGCAAAGTAGCCCTCGCCCAGCTTGTTGGCCGCTGCGTACTGCACCAGCAAGGGCATTCGCCGCGCCTCGACCACTAGGAAGTGATCGTAGCCTAACTGCTGCCCCAGCCTGGCCGCCATCTCCAAACAATCCAGGGCCAGCCGCTTGCGCTTGAGGGAGAAGTAGACACCGGCTAGGTGAAAGTAGGCTGTGGCCAACTCTCGTCTGGCGTCTCCCTGTTTGAGGAGGCGAACGGCCTCTTCCAGGGAGGGCGCTGCTTCCTTAAGCTGGCCGCGATCGCGTTGGATGAGGGCTCGGGTCAAAGTGGACAGGCCCAGCTCGAACACACCGCCGCGCTCCTCAGCCTCGGCGGCAGCCCGCTTCGTCCAGGACTCTCCGCTGGTGACGTCCCCCATGAGCCGATAGGTGTTGGCGATGGCGTCGATGATGTAGATGCGGATGTAGGCCTCGTCGAACTCGCCGCTCAGGTCCAGAGCGGCTCTGTACATCTCCAGGGCCTGCTGGTGCTGGCCCTTATCCCGTCGGATGTCGGCCAGACAGGCCAGGAGATACGCCTTGTACTTGGGGCTGGCTTCGAGCTTTGCTTTTTCCATGGCCTCGCCCCAGACCTGCTCCGCCTTGTCGTAGTCCCCTTCCAGGTAATAAGCCTGGCCCAGGTTGTTCAGGGTCTGCATTAGCCGCTGATCGTTGCCCAGCTTCAACCAGCGGGGACGGGCACGCTCCAGGTAAGCCTGCGCCTCGGCGAGGTTGCCCAGGAACAGTAGGCAACTGCCCAGTTGGTCACTGGCGTGGGCGATGTTGTAGGCGTCGCCCTGTACCTCGTACACCTCCAGGGCACCTTTCAACTCCTTCAGCGCCATGTCGAACTCGCCGCACATGCCGTAGGTGATGCCCAGTTCCTTGCGCGCCTCGGTGAGGGCGAAGGTGGGGCCATCGTGCTGGAGCAAGAGGGCGCGGGCCTTTGACAGCGCCTCCTTAGACTCCTGATAGCTCCCCTTGATGCGCAGGCACATCCCTTTGGTGACCAGCGCCTCGGCTAGGGGAATCCACTCCGCCCTGGCCTCAAAGGAGGCGATGGCCTGGGCCAGCGAGGCCAGGGCCCCATCCGTCTGGTTGAGGTGATGGAGGAGGCGGGCCTTCCACAGGATCAGCTTCGGGTACCCCGTCATCTCCTCCGGCGGGATCGCCCCCAGCCAGTTAGCCAGGGTATCCCACTTGCCCCCCTTAAGCATCTCCCAGCCGACCCGCTCCGTCACGCGCTCCATCTGCTCCCAAGCCCCGGCCTGAAGGTAGTGGTACACGGCCTCTTCCCACTCTCCGGCCTCCTCTCGCAGGGCGGCCGCCTTTAGGTTCAGTGCCCGAAAGCGCTGCGGCGCCTGGGTCCGCAGGTGGCTCAGCAGGAAGGCTCGGAACAGCTTATGGCAGTGATAGCGTGTGGAATTGCCCCCCTCATGGGGGATGAGAAGGTTGCGCCGCTCCAGGGAGTTGACCCTCTCGTCGGCATCGGCGATGGCCAGCAATCGGTTCACGAACCCCGCTTCGATGCTCCGCAGCACGGCGCTGCCGACCAAGAACTCCTTCAGCTCCGCAGGCAGAGGCTCGAACTGCTCCGTCCCGATGTACTGGGAGAGGGCGTCTGACCATGGCAACTGCTCTGGGGATAGGGAGACGCGGCCTGTCCGTACCTTATCCGCCACCAGGATCAGGGCCGCCGCCCAGCCCTCTGTCGCCTCTGCCAGGTGCTGGCCGTCGTCCAGGGAGATCTCCATGCCCAGGACCTCTCGGAACAGTCGCACCACCTCGTCGCAGGTGAAGGCGAAGTCGGCTGCGGCGATGGTCGCCACCTCCTGTCGGGCAAACATGAGGGGCAGCATGGGAAGCTGGGGCCTGAGGCGGCTGGACAGGATCAGGTGACAGTTATCCGGCAGCCGGTACAGCCAGCCCTCTAATGCCTGGCGGAGCCCTGGCGGCGCTCCTTCCAAGCAATGGAAATCATCCAGGATGAAGGCGAAGGGCTCCCCTACAGACCGCACTGCCGCCACCAGAAGCTCTACCGCCCGTTCTGGGGCTATCGGCGCGCCCCGGCGCAGGGCTTGGGCTAGTTCGGTCCCGAAGCCCGGAAACTGACGCTGCCCGGAGGCAAGGAGGTAGCGAAGGAAGGTGCCCAGGTCCTGATCCCCCTCGTCCAGGGTGTACCAGCATAGGGGGAGGTCCCAGGACTGAGCGAAGTCCAGCAGGAGGCTGGTCTTCCCGAATCCAGCGGGGGCGCTGACGAGGGTTATCCGGCGCTCAAGCCCTCGAACCAGCAGATCAAGCAGGCGCTGGCGGCGGATAATGGCAGGGCGGCGGGAAGGCAAGGCCACCTTGGAGGGGAAAGAAACCTCCAAGGGCACAAAGCCATCTTGGCGGACCTTGGTTGTCCCTGTCATAAAGTAGATGTTGCTAGCCACGCTACACTACAGAAATAAGACGCAACGGCGGGCCTTCCGTTACCGGTTTTGTGGGGATGCTGGGTAGTGGAGGACCCCGGGGCGATTACTTGCCTTCGGGCTCGTTCCAGCGCCTCTCGATCTCTTGCAGGAACTGTTCCAGTTCCGGAGAAAGCTTGGAGGTCCCTTCATCGGCGCGAGCCGCCGTCTCCGAATCGTACAGCGCCTCCAACTCCCGCACCCAGTTCTTCATACGCGGATCCTGCTCGACGGTCTTGTCCAAGGCGGCATGCTGGCGATCCATCTCTTGCCGCACGTCATCGGTATCCAACGATAGGTCGTAGAGGCCGGACAGGAGCTCCAAGAGGGCGTTCTGGCCACGGTAGTCCTGCTCTAACTGAGCGTAGGCGGGTAGGTGTGAAGGACGACGATGAGATCCTCAATGCCCTGCTGTCCGGCTTCAGTGTTGAGCATGGAGACTACGCTTGTAGGCCCCTCGTACGTGATCTCTCTCACACCCAGTTGACACAACCGCTCTTGGAGGGGTTCGGTGCTGGCGATTCCACTGATTAGAGGTGGTCTGGTGTGCGGCACCGGGGCGTACATGGACCCTACAAGACAGTATTGGCAGACGTCCAGGTACTTCATAACCTCCAGCACGGACTCCACGTACTCCTCTCCGTGGCTATGGGGTTCCAGCATGTGAAGGAACAGCCAGTCCTGCTCCTCGTTCCCCCGGGCGTAGCCCATGATCGTGTTGGGAAGCCTCATCTCCAGCTGCCCTTCGCTGATGCGGATGGTGGGACGATAACGGGTGAAGTCGTAGAAAGTGCCCGGCGTGCTCAACTGGCCCAAGGGTTGGGCACCCCACAACTCCTCCAGGAAGTTCAGGCCCATGGTGCCCACCGAACCCACATCGATCCAGGGTCGGAGGGATGCCAGGAGGTGGGGACGTCTCAGGGCGGGCACAGGCTCCCGAAGTTCAAAGGCACCAACTTGTATCGTCATGTGCAACTACATTTTGCCACGATTTCACCGGCTGGGCACGCAAGTCGAGGAGCTATAAAGGGACAGCAGGCCCAACAGGGGCATGGGCTCTGCCGGCGTCAGCGCTTCGTCGGAACGGGCAGGCGCAGCCGCGGCGGGCTACCCCTCACAGGCGGTGGGGGGACCAGCGGAGTGGAGCTGCGTGGCGTGGGGGATGCAGCAGATGAAGCGGAAGATATCGTCTCCAGTATTAGTGAAGCAGTGTTCCTCCCCCGGCGCCACGAAGATGACATCGTCAGGGGCCAGGTCGCGCTCGCCCTCGGCACCGCGCACCTTGCCGCATCCGGAGAGGATAAAGACCTCGTGCTCCCAGTTGTGGCTATGGAAGGGTGTTGAAGCGCCGACAGCTACCTCGACGACACGCATCGAGAACCGGGGCGCCTCCTCGATAGAGATGACAGTGTGCAGGGCGACGCCTGGGATCTCAGTATCCGCCGCTACCTCCCGATAGTTACGTATCTTCACCGCTTACCTCCTCGCGTGCCTCAAAGGCTGGTGGAAGGCCAAAGAAGAGAATCGCCTGAAGGCTTCCTTCTCTATCTAGGCTACTCCTTTTGGACGCGTTCTAACAGTCGACGCCTTTACCGCTGATAGGTGCCCACCAGTTGCGCCGCGCCAGGATGTGCCGCTCACCTCCATCTGTTCTCCTTTCTCGGTGATCCTATCCCCTTTCCCTCGTCGGCAATTACCCGCCGTACCCACAGGCACCCAGCGTTTGCGCTAACACCTGTGCCGTCCATATACTGTGGCCATCTTCAGGAGAAGGGGGCCCTCATGGCCACACCGTACACCTACTTCAAGAAGCAGATCGTCCCCCTGGCCGAGGCCAAGATTGGGATCATGACTCATGCCTTCAACTACGGCACCGCCGTGTTCGAGGGGATCCGCGGCAACTGGAACGAGGAGGAGCAACAGATCTATGCCTTCCGCGTGAAGGATCACTACGACCGGCTCCGCAAGAGCTGCCGCATCATGCGCATCGACCTCCCCTACTCCGATGAGGAGCTGTTCTCCCTCACCACCAAGCTAGTGGAGATGTCCGGCTATTGTGAGGATATCTACGTCCGCCCCCTGGCCTATAAGAGCTCCGAGGTGCTGGGCGTGCGCCTGCACAACCTAGAGGACGACTTCCTCATCTTCGTCCAGCCCTTTGGCCCCTACTTAGACATCGATAAGGGTGTCCGCTGTTGCACCTCCTCCTGGCGGAGGGTGGAGGACACTGGCATTCCTGCCCGCGCCAAGATCACCGGCATTTACGCCAACTCCGCTCTGGCCAAGACCGAGGCCCACCTTAACGGCTTCGATGAGGCGATCATGCTGGACGAGCGGGGCCACGTGTCGGAAGGCTCCGGCGAAAACATCTTCATCGTTGCGGACGGCAAGCTCATTACGCCACCGCCCTTCTCCAACATCCTGGTAGGCATCACCCGTGACACCGTGATGACCCTGGCCTGCCAGGAGCTGGGGATGGAGACCGTGGAACGGGATATCGACCGCAGTGAGCTATACGTGGCCGACGAGTGCTTCATGACGGGAACGGCCGCTCACGTGACGCCCGTGGTGGAGCTGGACCACCGGCCCATTGGAGACGGGAAGGTGGGGCCGGTGACGGCGAGACTGAGCGAGATATACTTCGACGTTATTAGGGGGAAGAACTCCAAGTACGCCCACTGGTGCCTACCATGTTACTCAAGGGTCAAGGCCTAACGATCGAGCGGCCCCAGCGTGCCCTGGGCACCCTGGTGGGAGCGACGGCATCCCTGATACCTCTGGCCCTAGCCCTAGCCCTGCTGGCCAAGGCCAGCGGCTGGCCCATCTCCTTTCCCCAGTTCCTCGCTTTCCTGGGCGGCGGGGGGCTGGTCCTGTTGTCCCTGGTCTTCGCCTTCTGGGCCTACGGCTGCGCCAGCCTGCGCTACGTCCTGGACGGAAGGGGCCTGACCATCGTCTGGGGGCCCCGGAAGCACTTCGTCTCCATCGATCGTATCAAGGGGTTGGTACACGGCCGCGGCGAGCACCAGCCCAAGGTAGGCGGGCTAAGCTGGTGGGGCTACCACATCGGCCGCGGCCACGCGGAAGGGCTGGGGAAGGTCTTTTTCTTCTCTACGCACCGCGCGCCCGAGGAGCTGATCTATGTGCGAACAGCGGAGGCGACTTACGCCCTGAGTCCCCAGGACCCGCTGCGCTTCATTATGGAGACTAAGCGGTTCCAACAGGCGGGTCAACCCGCCGATGGCCCCGCAGTGCGGAGGCAGCTCCCGGCAGCGCTTCCCATCTGGACTGACGGGATGGCCCAGGGGCTGATAGGCGCCGCGCTGTTGCTGAACCTGGCCCTGTGGGGCTATCTTTTCGCCGTCTATCCCGACCTGAGCCGCGAGATCACCATCAAGTTTCCGCCCATCGGCGAGATCACAGCCCTCCACTCGCGTCGGGAGATCCTGAAGATCCCGGGGACAGCGACGGCGTTCCTGGCCGTGAACCTGCTAGCCGCCCTCGGCCTCCGGTGGCGGGAACAGGCCACCACTTACCTCCTGCTGAGCGGGGCCGTCCTCCTCCAGGTTCTCTTCTGGGTGGCCGCCGCCGTCGCGGTCATCAACGCCTAAGTTACAACACCGGCAGCGGCCCATCCCCAGCTCTTGCCTTCCCTCTAGCAGGGCAGTATCCTTCGGCTAAGGTGGATTCCTTTTGACAAAGGGTCACAGCCGCTATGTCAATTCAAGAAAGGGTGGTCTGCAATGTACGAGCGGATCCTGGTGAAAATGGGAAATCTCGCTAAGAGCAGGATGCGCTGGGTTCTACCAGCACTACTCCTCTTGGCTTTCGCCGCGGCCTGCGGAGGTGGTTCGCCTGAGGGCAGCATGTACATTGCCCTCGGCGATTCCCTCTCTGCGGGTGTGGGCGCCACCGATCCAACAGCCACCGCCTTCGTCCCCCTCGTGCACGAGAGCCTGGGCCCGGGCTACGAGCTTCTGAACCTGGGGCACAGCGGCGACACTAGCCAGAAGCTCCTGGACCACGGCCACCTGGAACAAGCCGTCAATGAGATAACGAGGCGGCACAGCGACAGCGACCCCAACAACGATGTGAAGCTGGTTACCTTGGAGATTGGCGGCAACGACCTGCTGGCCCTCAACATCTCTCTCGTCGTCAGCGGCACCTGTCCCGATCTCCAGGCCGCTCTCCAGAAGCGGGAGTGCAGGGAACCCTTGAGCCAGGCCGTCCAGCGCTTTGAGCCCAACCTCAGCACCATCCTCGCCCGCCTGCGGGAGGCAGACCCGCAGGTGCCCATCGTCCTCATGACCCTCTACAACCCCGCCTCCGGCCGTCTCTCCATCCTCTCCCAACTGGCCGAGCTGGTCTTGGAGGGACAATCCAACACGCCCTTCCCAGAGGGGATCAATGACATCATCCGCACCGAGGGCCAGGAGGAAGGTGTCATCCTTGTGGACCTATACCCCCCGTTCGAGGGGAAGGCCAGCGAGCTCATCAGCCAGGACTCGATCCACCCCAACGACGAGGGCTACCGGGTCATGGCCGAGGCGGCGATTCATGCCATCGAGGAGGCGCGCTAGGGAGAAGCCCGCCTGAAGGTAACAGGGATGCGCTTAGCTGGCGCGGTAAGCGCCGAACGCTTTTGGAGGAGGATGTCGTGTCCACCGACGAGAGACGTGCGCTGCGGCCGGCGTTGGCCTGGCTGTTTGCGTTTCTAACGTTGCTGGGGCTGGCTGCCTGGCTTGCCCTCATGGCGGCCATCGTCGCCAGTCGCCTGGTGGACATCAGCCCACCGGATGGAGATCCTGGCTGGTACTTCGTTTTCGCCGGGTGGCTGGGGTTGATCGCTGCTCCTCTTTCGGGCACGCTGGCTCTTCTCGCCTTTCGTCCCAGCAAACCGGCGGCAGAGCAGAGGCGTCGCATCGCCCTGCGGGTGTTGGGGACGGTCTCTACTTTCCTGCTCATCACGGCCGTGGCCCTGGGCGCCATCGGCTGGGTCGGCTCGGAGCGGGCAATCCACCCACCCAGAAAGGTGGAGGAGTACCACCTGGGGCAGTACGATCTGCCGGTGGAGGAAGTACACTTCCCCAGCCGCGATGGCCTGATGCTGGCCGGCTGGTTCATTCCGGGTACTAACGGCGGGACCGTGATCCTGGCCCACGGTTACGATCGCAGCCGTGCCAACCTGCTGCCCCATGCCGACTATCTGCACCGGGCTGGCTTCTCGGTGCTGCTGTTCGACTTCCGCGGCCGCGGCGAAAGCGAGGGCGATACCGTGACGGCTGGGGTTAAGGAGCCGCTGGACATCCAGGGGGCGGTGGACTACCTGAAGGGGCGACCCAACGTAGACCCGGAGCATATCGGGGTGCAGGGTGTGTCCTTGGGCGCCGCCTCCGCTATCCTGGCAGCGGCCCAAACGCCGGAGATAAGGGGAGTGGTGGCGGAGAGCGCCTTTAAGAGCGTGGAAAGCACCATGAGCGCCAGCTTCCGCCATTTCGTGGGTCCTGCCACCCTTTCCCTTCGCTCCCATCACCCGATTCATCGTGGAGCGCCGCCTGAACGCCGATGCCGATGATGTGGTTCCCGCCAAGGTTATTGGCCGCATCAGCCCTCGGCCCGTCTTTATTATCCACGACCTCGAAGACGATCTAATCAGCAGCGACTCCGGCGAGGTGCTCTACGAGGCGGCAGGCGAGCCCAAGGATCTGTGGCTGATACCCGGCGCCGAACACACCAAAGGCTGGCAGCAGGTCCCAGACGAGTACGAGCGGCGCGTGTTGGCCTTCTGGCGCCACACCTTCGGGATCGAAGAGATGGCGAGTCCCTAGTTCAACCGCACCGCTGTAACTTGGTGCATCTGACCGCAACGTAAGGCGCATACGACCCTTGGCAGCGGTCCCGACATCGGCCACTATTACGTAGGAGGGGCTATGGATGCCACCTTGATCCCTCCAGCGGCGATTTTCCTGATGCCAGTTGCTGCCCTGGGCCATTGTACGCAGCAATCGGCGGCTATGTGGCTAGCCCTGACAGCCTT
>Ga0299915_10004640_pt1 | contig 10027 bp, 9 predicted proteins | sample RVTome_13_FD_200263 | JGI IMG/M metagenome (GOLD analysis project Ga0299915, IMG submission 200263) | Soil microbial communities from uranium-contaminated site in the Upper Colorado River Basin, Wyoming, United States - RVT92D227 (version 2) ...
GAGGGCGGGCTCAGAGCCGCCCGGCGTCGACGATCCGTTCCAGGAAGCGGCGCGTCCGCGGATGCTCCGGCCGCCCGAAGATCTCGGCGGGTGGCCCCTCTTCGAGGACCACCCCGTCGTCGAGGAAACACACCCGATCGGCGACGTCCCGGGCGAACCCCATCTCATGGGTGGCGATCACCATCGTCATGCCCTCCCCCTTGAGGTCCCTGATCACGGCGAGGACTTCGCCGACCAGTTCTGGGTCGAGCGCCGAGGTCACCTCGTCGAGAAGCATCACGCTCGGCCGGGACACCAGTGCCCGAGCGATCGCCACGCGCTGCTGCTGCCCTCCTGACAGGCGGTCGGGGTACTCGCGGGCCTTGTCGGCGAGCCCGAACCGGTCGAGGAGGGCCAGAGCCACGTCTTCTGCCTCGGCCCGAGGAAGGCCGTGCGCCTTGCGCGGCCCGAGGGTGATGTTGTCGATGACCCGCATGTGCGGGAAGAGGTTGAACGCCTGAAAGACGATCCCCATCGACTGCCGCACCGTATTGGGATTGACGCCCGGGGCGGTGATGACCACGCCGTCCAGCGCGATCTGCCCGCGGTCGACAGGGACGAGGAGATTGATGCACTTGAGCAACGTGGATTTCCCCGAACCCGACGACCCGATGAGGCACACCACCTCGTGCGTCGCCACGTCCAGGTCGACCGACCGCAGCACCTCGTGGCCATCGAAGGACTTGGCCACCCCTCGGGCCGACAGCTTGGCAGTCACGTGCTCATTGCCTGCATGCGCTGCCGTTCACGATCGGTGTACCAGTCGGTGAACCTGGCCACGGGCACGCTGACGAGGAGAAACAGCACCGCGGCTGCGATGTAGCTCGTGTAGTTGAAGGTGCGGGCGTTGTAGATGTCGGCCTCCCGCAGCCCCTCGCGCACCCCGAGCACGAATACCAGCGCCACGTCCTTTTGCAGGCTGACGAACCCGTTGAGCAGTGCCGGGATCACATTGCGCACTGCCTGGGGCACCACGACGTGCCACAGCGACTGCGCCTGGGTCAATCCGATCGAGCGGGCAGACATCCGCTGGCTCTCGTGGACCGAGTCGATTCCCGCCCGATACACCTCGGCGGTGTACGCCGCGTAGGAGAACACCAGTGCGGCCACCCCCCAAAACAAGGCGCTCTTGGGTACCCCGGGAAGCTGCAATGCCGGGATCCCGAATCCCATGAGCAGGATCAGGAGCAGGAGTGGCAGGCCGCGGGCGAGGTCGATGTAGCCGATCGTGAGGATGCGCAGCGGGAGAAAGGCCGGCCCCCGGAGCGACCGGGCCATCGCCACGGCGAGGCCGATCACCAGGATGAGCACCTCTGCGACGATGAACATCTTCACGTCGAGCCAGAACCCACCCAGCACCTTGGGGAAACTGGCCTTGAAATGCGTCCAATCGAAGAACTGACGCTGCACCCTGGGCCAGGCGTCGGAGGTGAGCACGAGGGCGATCGCCAGCCCGAACACGACCACCGTGGAGATCACCGCGATCACCGCGCCCCGAGCGCCCTCCTCGCGGACACGCGTCGAGCGCCGGGGCCACAGCAGCCGCGGTCCCCGGCGCTCGACGCGCTCGATGGGGGTGGGAGTCACTTACCCCGAGATCACCGCAAGCCCGCCAGCGTCCACCAGCCACTGGTCCGCGAGGGCATCCAGGGTGCCGGCGGTGCGCAACGCCCCAAGGGCGACGTTGACGCATGTCCGCAGGGGGTTGCCCTCGGCGAACAGCAGCCCGAATTCATCGGGAGCGGAGGCGGGGGTGGCGAACTGGGCGACGATCACGCTGCCCTCGATCTCCACCGCGGTGATGTAGTAGGCGGTGGCAACGTCGACGACGAGACCGTCGATCTGCTCGGCCTCGAGCGCTGCCTTGGCGTCGACCGTGGTGTCGTACACCGCAGCCTGTGTCGCCGGTTGGATCACCTGCTCGATGTAGTCGAGGCTGGTGGTCCCCACCTGGACGCCGAGCTTGGCGTCGTTGAGGTCGGCGAATGTCGTGGCGCCGGCCACCGCCGAGTCGGGGAACGCCACCAATGCCTGCGCATTCGAGTAATAGGGATCAGAGAAGTCGACCACCTGCTCCCGGTCGGCGGTGATGGTGTACTGCTGCACGTTGAAGTCGAAGTCCTTGGTCCCGGGGGCGATCGCTTCGTCGAACCCGGTGCGCACCCACACCACCTGGTCATGGGTGAACCCCAGTTCATCAGCGAGGGCGTACACCAGCGCCGCCTCGAATCCGGTCCCGGACTCGGGTACGTCGAAGTTCTCCCCATCCGGGGTCCCCACCCACGGCGGGAAAGCGGGCTCCCCGGTGGCCACGGTCAGCTGACCGGGAGTGACCAGATTCAGGTCGGCGATCTCGCACGATTGGGCAGCCGCCGTCGTGGTCGTGGTGGCGGCGTCGTCACCGCAAGCTGCCACTACCAAGACGAGAGCCACCATCGAGGCGCTCCACATTCTCCAACGCACCGTGTTTCCCTCCTGGACGGCGAGCGCTCCCAGGCTAGCGACAGGAGGTTCCCCCTCGGGTACGAAGGCCACTGGTCCGACTCACGCCTCACTGTCACCGGGTGTCCACCCGGACGACCGGAGTTCGCTTCGCCAAACCCAACGCCCATCGGCTCTTCGGCTCACGCCTCACTGTCGCCCGGGTCCCTGCCCGGACGACCGCAGTTCGCTTCGCGAACTCCAGACCCCCATCGGCTCTTCGGCTCACGCCTCATCGCCATGTCGCCCGGGTCCCTGCCCGGACGACCGGAGTTCGCTTCGCGAACTCCCTTACCGCCACCACACCACCTTGCGCCCCTCGAACAACTCGATGAGTGCCTCGTTGACTGCGTCGGGGTTCTCCACCGGCGGAAGGTGGCCCGCCCGGGGGATCATCGTGGTGCGGGCGCCCGGGATCTCCTTGGCCATCGCCTTGGTGACCGCGGGGGAGATGAGCCGGTCCTCCTCCCCGCCGATGACCAACGACGGCACCGTGATCGTGGGCAGCACCGCCGTACGATCCTTGCGGTCGCGCATGCCGATGATCGACGCCACCAGCGTCTCATAGCGGGTTCCCTCGACCATCGAGCGGAGCCGAGCCTGCGCGTGCCGGGACGGCTCCGGCCCCAGGAGCACGCCGAGCAGCTCGTCGGCGAGCCCGCCGCGGCCGGAGTCGAGGAGGCGGTTGATCATGGCGTCGCGTCCCACCCTGGCCTCGACCGAATCCGCAGCTGCACGCGTGTCGATCAGAGCCAGGCTGCGCACCATCGCCCGACGCAGTTCCCACAGCGCGAGGGCGACGTAACCGCCCATCGAAATGCCGACGACGTCCGCGCTGTGGGCACCGAGGGCCTCGATCAGCCCGGCAACGTCGTCGGCAAGCATCTCCATGCTCAGCGACTCGTCGACCGTGGGATCGGACTTGCCGAACCCCCTCATGTCGAGGGCAACACACCGCCTCACGTGGGCAAGGCCCTTGAGCTGATCCAGCCACACGCTGTGATCGAGGGGGAAGCCGTGGATGAACACGGCGAGCGGACCCTCGCCGGCCTCCCGGTAGAAGAGCATGTTCCCGTTGACCCTGGCGTACGGCACCCGACCTCCCGGTCCTGCGTGTCGCTCTCAGAGGGTACGCAAGTACGCTCGCCCAGGGATCACGTTTCGGATTGTCGACAAGCGACACGCGATGGGGCGGGCGCCTTGGCAGCGCCCCCTCTCAGTCTCACACACCGTGGCAACGTCCGAACCGCCGGCCGGCCCGCTGCCTCCAAACCGGGCCCCTGCCGGGTCGTGAGCAGTCCCGGTCACGGGCCCGACCCGTCGACCTGCTCCTCACGCCGCCGCCCCAGCACCGGGGCCTTCCGCGCCTCGGGACGGACCCGTTCCCACGGATCTCGGACGGCGGTACCGTCCGCGGGATGCGTCGGTTCTTCCTGATCCTTCTGGTCGTGTTCACCGCGGCGTGCAGCCCCGGCGATGGCGTTCCGGGCACCATCGGCGGCCCCACGTCCCCGGTGACGACCGTGCCCGTCACCACGTCGCCGGTGACCACGTCGCCGATCGGTGGCGGGACCTCCCCAACCGGAACCGCCGCCATGGTGGAGACCGTGTTCGACGGCGATTCGATGCTCGTCGCCATCGGCGGTGCCACCGACGAGGTGCGGCTTCTCGGGATGAATGCCCCGGAGGACGGCGAGTGCTTCAGCGATCGGGCGCGCGATCTCCTGGGATCGATGGCGATCGGTTCGGTGACGCTGGTCGGTGAGGAACGCGACGAGTATGGCCGGCGCCTCGCCTACGTATACCTGGGAGAGACCAATCTGAACGAGCAGATGGTCCGCTCTGGGGCGGCCATCGCAATGAGTACCGAGCATCCGATGCGAAGCGACTTCATCGCCGCCGAACAGGACGCCACGCTGCGTGGTCTCGGGTTGTGGGCACCGGATGCCTGCGGGCCCATGACCTCCAACGTCACCGTATCGATCTGGGACGTCGTGGCCGACGCCCCGGGACGGGACGACCAGAACCCCAACGGTGAGCTCGTGGTGATCGCCAACTCGGGGGATGCGGTCGACCTGACCGGCTGGGTCCTGCGCGACGAATCGTCGGTCCACCGCTACTTGTTCCCCGCGGGCTTCGCCATCGACCCCGGGGCGTTTGTGACCATCCGGTCGGGATGCGGGGACGACACCCCGGTCGAGTTGTTCTGGTGCGCCGACGGGCCGGTATGGAACAACGACGGTGACACCGCGATCCTCCTCGATGCCCACGGGGCGTTCGTGTCGCGGTTCCGGTACATCAACGAGTAGGCACTACCCGCTGCCCGCTGTCCGCCACAAGACCTCGGACCGGTTTCGCCTCTCGCCACCCGCCAGACCGGTCTTCTCTGTCGAATTGCGAATCGCGAATTGCGAATCGCGAATACGCCATACTCCCCCGGTCATGACTCCGCGCGACACCCTTGGCCGGCCGCTGCATGATCTGCGGATTTCGGTGACCGACCGGTGCAACTTTCGTTGCACGTACTGCATGCCCAAGGAGGTGTTCGGCCGCGACCACGAGTTCCTCGCCCGCGAGCTGCTGCTCAGCTTCGAGGAGATCACCCGGCTCACCCGCCTGTTCGCCGGCCTCGGGGTCCACAAGGTCAGACTCACCGGGGGCGAACCGCTGTTGCGCAAGGACGTGGAGCAGCTGGTGGCGATGCTGGCGGCCATCGACGGGGTCGAGGACTTGACCCTCACCACCAACGGCTCGCTGCTCGAGCGCAAGGCGGCGGCGCTGGCGGCCGCTGGCCTCGACCGTGTCACGGTGAGCCTGGACTCGCTCGACGACGCCACGTTCATGAAGATGAATGACGTCGGGTTCCCGGTGGCCAAGGTGTTGGACGCCATCGAGGCCGCTGCCGCCGCGGGCCTCGGCCCGGTGAAGGTGAACGTCGTGGTCAAACGAGGAGTAAACGACCATGAGGTGGTCGCCCTCGCCCGGCATTTCAAGGCGACCCCGCACGTCGTGCGCTTCATCGAGTACATGGACGTCGGGCACACCAACGGTTGGCGCCTCGACGACGTGGTTCCCGCAGCCGACGTGATCGCGGCGATCTCCGCGGTGATGCCCCTCGAGCCCGTCGCCCCCAACTATCCCGGTGAGGTGGCCACCCGTTACCGCTACATCGATGGGTCCGGGGAGATCGGGGTGATCGCCTCGGTCACCCGGCCATTCTGCGGCGGATGCACCCGCGCCCGGCTCTCGGCGGAGGGATCCCTCTACACCTGCCTGTTCGCCACCGGGGGCCACGATCTGCGGGCAATGCTGCGTGATGGTGCCGACGACGACGCCATCACCGAGGCGATTTCCTCCCTATGGGGCCGACGCGTCGACCGGTACTCGGAGATCCGCTCGGCGGCAACCGCCGGCTGGGAAAAGGTCGAGATGTCCTACATCGGCGGGTGAACCGCAGTCCGTTCGTTAGGTGGGGTCGGCCGCTACCGTGCCCGATGTGGAAGCCCACGAACGAATCCGCCTCGGCAAGATGACCCATCCCGTCCGAGGCTTCCTGGATGGTTCGGCGGCGATGATCTCCCTGATCGGCGCAATCGTGCTGCTGACCCTCGGCTACGGCGGAACGTGGCGGCGGCTCTCGCTGTTCATCTTCGGCCTGAGCCTGGTGGCGATGTTCACCACCAGCACGCTCTATCACTCGATCCCCTGGGGCACCGTATGGAAGAAACGGATGCAGCGCCTCGACCACACGATGATCCACGTGCTGGTGGCCGGGACCTTCACCCCGATCGCAGCGATCGTCCTCGACGGATGGATGCGGTGGGCGACCCTGAGCGTGCAGTGGGGCATCGTCGCTTTCGGCGCGCTCCACAAGGCCCTCACCAAGGAACCCAAGCATTGGATCTCGGTGGCGCTCTCCACCACCCAGGGCTGGCTGGCGCTCCTCCTCCTGTGGCCACTCGCCGACCGGCTCCCGTGGACGGCGCTGATGATGATCGGCCTCGGCGGGGTGCTCTACACCGTCGGCATGGTGTTCCTGGTGACCGGCCGGCCGCGCCTGTGGCCCAGGGTGTTCTCGTACCACGAGGCGTTCCACGTGCTCGTGATCGCCGCCGCCGCCATCCACTTCTCGGCGATCACCGCCTGGGTGGCCACCTATCGAGGCTGACGCCTCATGCTGTCGCCGTCCCGATTCGGCGCTCGAACACTTCCGCCTTGCGCAGGACCTGGGCGGGCAGCTCCATGATCTTCTGCTGCAACTCCTTCGCCCGCGAGCTGAGCCCCGTCATCTGCTCGACTCCCCAGTCGCGGATCAGGGGCAACAGCACGCGGTCATGGTGGATGCGGAGGTTGTAGACCCCGGCCCTTGCCATCTCGACGGCGCGCCGCACGAACCCGGGAATCGAGGTCCCGGGCATCGCGAAGCTGGTGAACACCCGATGGATCGACTCGATCATGGTCGAGGGCTCCTGCTCGATCAGGGCGGAGGCGACACCCCGGTAGAACAGGTAGTGATGGTTCTCGTCGGTCGCGATACGGGCCATGATCCGGTGGGCCACCTCGTCATCGGCAAGCACCCCGGCGTTGCGGTGGCTCACCCGGGTCGCCAGCTCCTGGGCCGACGTGTACACGAACAGGTCGGACAGGGAGTCGCGCCCCGTGTTGTAGCCCTGCTCCATCGTCGAGAGACGGTCGTCCTCGAGCCCGCGTGGATCGCAGTTGCGTGAAGTGAGCAGGTACGACCGCAGGGCGATCGAGTGCTGCGCCTCCTCGGCCGTCCACAGATGCGTCCACCGCTGAAGAGCCGAATCCTCGGGAAAGTGCCCGGAGATCTCGGCGTGGTAGTAGGGCAGGTTGTCCTCGGTGAGCAGATTCAGCACCAGGGAGGTGCGCACCTCGGGTGCCAGGGTCGCCTGGCTCTCGTCCCAAGGGTCGGCGACGTACGAGCGGCCCCGCTCCCAGGGAACGTACTCGTGGGCATACCATTGCTCGCGGCGCTCCCGGTGCTCCGCCATGAGCCGCTCGACGGTCGGCTCGACGGCGGCGACGAGCTCGAGGTCATGCTGACTCGTCACGGGAACCCCCTCAGAATGGTGAAGATCGATACGACCCCTTTGACCTTAGCGGTGCCGGCGGCCTGTGCCCGGTCGTGTCTCGGCGCCGGCCGCCCGGCCGGGTCGCGGATACCCAGGGGTTCCTCACCTGCCCGTTGGAAGGGTTGCACCTCGGCACGCGGCTCTTGCGTGGGCGGGCGGGCTGGGGCGAGAATCGCTCATGGCCACCTGGAGCCGGTTCGCCGCCGAGCAACCCGAGCTCGCTGAGGCCGGTCGCCAGCTCCTGTATCAGTACGGTCCCGGACTGGGCTACCTGGCGACGGTGCGTGCCGACGGGCCCCCCGCGTCCACCCGATCTGCCCGTTTCTCAGCGGTGACGATCTGGTCATGTTCATCGTCACCGGCACGCCCAAGTACGTCGACCTGATCCGAGACGGTCGGGTGGCGATTCACACCTTCTCCCCCGAGGATGTCGACGACGAATTCCACATCACCGGCGTCGCCCAGATGGTCCGCGACGAGGCGGTTCGGGCCGCCGCGGTTGGCGACTACCACCTGGAGCACGTGCCCGACGACCATGCGCTGTTCCGGATCGACCTTCGGTCCGCGATGCACGCCAAGTACCGGTTCCGCGGCGAATGGCCTCCCACGTACCGGGTATGGAAGTCGGCCTGACGCCTCCACCCCTCAGCCGAGGCGCGTCAGCACCTGCCAGTACTCGTCTGAGGCCAACAGCACGAAGGCCGATCGCTCCCGCTCCCAGACCTTGGCGTCGGTGTCGGTCAATGAGGCCCGAAGGAAGACGAAGTCGACGTCGTCGACCGCGGTGCCAGACCGATAGCCCGCGCAGGCGCGTGGTGGCGGCCCCGGTGACGCGCCTCACGCGCCCGAGCCCGTCAGCGACCGTGACCGCCATGGGGGACAGTGACTGTGGCCGCGGCCCGGATAGGTGCACCCGGATGGGTTGGAGGGGTACCCCGCATCGTCGCACTCGCTCGACCTCGGCGCCGCGGATCAGACCTCGCGTCGGAACGTCGAGATTCGTCGACCCGTGTCTCTGATCGCGCCAGCCGCTCCACCGTTGCGGCGATCTTGCCGGGCCGGGCCTCCGGCTTCCTGGCCCCCGCCGATCGGAGTTCCGCCGGAACTAGCCCAGGCTTCCGACGGCCTCTTCCACCGCCTCCAGGATCTCGCCGGACTCGACCAGTTCCTTCATCGTGTTGTGGTCGGCGTGAAGCGGTCGATCGACGTCGAGATGGTCCACGTGACGGCGAATGACCTCCCTGGCGGCGGTCACACCTGTGCCCGGATTGAAGTCGCGGAAGTCGAGCGCCTGCGCCGCCCCCATGAACTCGATACCGAGCACGCCGTAGGCGTTGTCCAGGATCTGCTCGTTCTTGAGGGCGGTGTTCATCCCCATCGAGACGAAGTCCTCCTGGTCCGCGGCGGCAGGGATGGATTGGATGCTGGCCGGCGCCGACAGGATGCGCTGTTCCACGATCAGCGTGTCCGCCGTGTACTGACTCAACATCATGCCCGACATCATGCCGGCGCCCTTGGAGAGGAACGGCGGCAGCCCGACGCTCAGTGCCGGGTTGGTCAGCCTGTTGAAGCGGCGCTCAGAGAGAACGCACACCATGGTGATCGCCACCCCGGCCAGATCCATGGGCAGGCTCACCGGTGTGCCCTGGAAGTTCGCCCCCGTCAGCGTGAGCTTGTCCTCGGGGAGGAAGATCGGGTTGTCACCCACGCCGTTCAGCTCGATCTCGACCTGGCTCCGGGCATAGGCGATCGCATCGTGAGCGGCCCCGATCACCTGCGGCGTGGACCGCATCGAGTAGGCGTCCTGCACCTTGACCTTCATCTTGCCGGTCACCAGGTCGCTGCCCGCGATGCACCTGCGGATGGCGTTGGCGCTGCGCACCGCTCCCGCAAATCCGCGCGCCCGGTGCAGCCGCTCGTCATAGGGCTTCATGTTCGCCAGCAGCGCCTCCAGGCTCATGGCGCAGGCGATCTCGGCCTGCTTGAGCCAGCGGCCCATGTCGTGGAGCTGGATGGCGCTCATGGCGGTCAGCACGTTGGAGCCGTTGATGGTCGCCAGGCCATCGCGCGCTTGCAGGCCGGGGATGGGGATGCCCGCCCGATCCAGCGCCTCCTTTCCGGGCAGGCGCTCGCCTCCAAAGAAGGCTTCGCCTTCGCCCATCAACAGCAGTGCGATCTGGGACATCGGCGCCAGGTCGCCGGAGGCTCCGACCGAGCCTCGCCGGCACACCACCGGGGTCACCCCTCTATTGAGCATCTCGATCAACGTGAGCGTGATCTCGGATCGGCAGCCCGAATTCCCGTGCGCATGGACGTTGACTCGTCCCGCCATGGCGGCGCGCACGTACTCGATCGGCAGCGGCTCCCCGATTCCGGCCGCGTGGTTGTAGATGAGGTATCTCTGGAACTCC